>Ga0114129_10012440_pt1 | contig 12114 bp, 10 predicted proteins | sample RhiMetdeltSRZDD1_FD_80071 | JGI IMG/M metagenome (GOLD analysis project Ga0114129, IMG submission 80071) | Populus rhizosphere microbial communities from Tennessee, USA - Rhizosphere MetaG P. deltoides SRZDD1 (version 2) (version 2) | ecosystem: Host-associated > Plants > Roots > Rhizosphere >...
ATCGTGTCGGGCCTGAACGTCGGCGACTGGGTCATCTTGTCGGACATGTCGGCGTGGGACGCGTTCGATCGCGTGCGGTTGAGATGACACGAGGCGGGTCTCACGAAGGCCCGCCCTACATGGACGAACGCGTTACGTAGGCCGGGTCCTGTGGACCCGGCGTCATAAGGAGACCAGCATGGGCGACAACGGGCAGCCGCTCCTGAAACTCGATGGCGTCACGAAAGTCTTCTACACCGACGAGGTCGAAACGCACGCGCTCTCGGGCGTCCACATGGAAATCGCCAAGGGCGAATACGTGTCGATCGCCGGGCCCTCGGGCTGCGGCAAGTCGACGCTGCTGTCGATTCTCGGCCTGCTCGACTCGCCGACTGAAGGACAGTACTTATTGAACAACCGGCCGGTGGCGACGCTCGCCGCATCCGAGCGGGCCCGGGTGCGGAACCGCGAGATCGGGTTCATCTTTCAGAGCTTCAACCTGATTGGCGACCTGACGGTCTTCGAGAACGTCGAGCTGCCGCTCACCTACCGCGGCATGAAATCGGCCGAGCGGCGTCAGCGCGTCGAAGCCGCGCTCGAGCGCGTCGGGATGGGCCATCGCGCGAAGCATCTCCCCAGCCAGCTCTCTGGCGGCCAGCAGCAGCGAGTCGCCGTCGCGCGCGCCGTGGCCGGCGAGCCGCTGATTCTGCTCGCCGACGAGCCGACCGGAAACCTCGATTCGCGCAGCGGCGAGGCGGTCATGGGCCTGCTGAAGGAGCTGCATCAGAGCGGCGCCACCATCTGCATGGTCACCCACGATCCCCGGTACGCGCGGCACGCCGATCGCAGCATTCACCTGTTCGACGGCCGAGTGGTGGAAGAACAGACCGCGTTGGCAGCTGCGGCGGAGTGAAGACTGCTGGGGGTTAGGGTGTAGGGCGTAGGGATCAGGGAGTAGGGATTAGGGAGTAGGGAGTAGGATGAAAGTCCAGCGAGCCCGCGAGCCCGTCCTAATCCCTAATCCCCAATCCCCAATCCCTAATCACTACTCCCTACAGGATCTCAGATGCTGATCTCCCTTCGGAATATCGAGAAGAGCTACCCACACGGCGTCGGACGCACGTACGTTCTGCGCCGGATCGATGTCGATATCAAAGAGGGCGAATTCGTTTCGATCATGGGGCCGTCGGGCGCCGGCAAGTCGACGCTGCTCCACATCGTCGGCATGCACGACAGCGCGTGGAACGGCGAGTACTATTTCATGGACCAGGCGGTCCATCGGCTGAACCAGAAACAGCGCGCCGAGCTCCACAAGAAGCACATCGGGTTCGTGTTCCAGAGCTATCACCTGCTCGACAACCTGACGGTCTACGAAAACCTCGAGATCCCGTTGTCGTACCGCAACGTGAGCCGGAAAGATCGCCAGAGCATGGTCGCCGACGTCCTGGATCGCTTTCAGATCGTCGGCAAGAAGGATCTCTATCCGAATCAGCTGTCGGGAGGACAGCAGCAGCTGGTCGGCGTCGCCCGCGCGATCATCGCCAACCCGCAAGTGCTGCTGGCCGACGAGCCGACGGGTAACCTGCACTCGGCGCAGGGCAAGGAGATCATGGAGCTCTTCCGGACGCTGAACGAGGCGGGCACGACGATCGTCCAGGTCACGCACTCCGAGGTCAACGCTTCGTACGGCAGACGCATCATTCATCTGCGCGACGGATGGGTCGTCGATGACTGACACCGGTTCGACCTGGCCGGGCACATCGGTTGTGGGCGCTGCTTCTCCGGTTCTGCCGGAGATCAAGGCCGAGCACAGGTTCGCGCCGGCGCCGGATCAGACGGTTCCCCGCGTCCTCATCGCCGACGATCAAGCCGACGTCCTCGATGCCCTGAGGCTCCTGCTCAAGGGCGAGGGCTATCGCATCGAATCAGCGAACTCGACTGCGGCCATTCTGGACGCGCTCGACACGCGCGACTTCGACGTCGTGCTGATGGACCTCAATTACGCGCGCGACACGACCTCCGGCCAGGAAGGCCTCGATCTCCTCACGCAGATTCGCGGCCAGGATCCGACGCTCCCCGTCGTGGTGATGACGGCGTGGGGCAGCGTGGACATCGCGGTCGAAGCGATGCGGCGCGGGGCGCGCGACTTCGTGCAGAAGCCGTGGGAGAACGCGCGCGTCCTCGCCATCATCCGCACGCAAATCGAGCTGGCGCGATCGCTCCGGCGACAGCAGCGGCTCGAAGCGGAAAACCGATCGCTCAAGCCGGAGACGCGGCCGCTCATCATCGCCGACGCGCCGTCGATGCGGCCGGTCCTCGAGATCATCCACCGTGTCGGGCCGTCGGAAGCCAACGTCCTCATCTCGGGCGAGAACGGCACCGGCAAAGGGACGATCGCGCAGGCGATTCACGCCACCTCGGGGCGATCGGGCAAGGGCCTCGTCACCGTCAATGCGGGCGGCTTATCGGAGGGGGTCTTCGAGAGCGAGCTCTTCGGCCACGTCAAGGGCGCGTTCACCGACGCCAAGACCGATCGCGTCGGGCGCTTCGAGCTGGCCGACGGCGGCACGCTGTTTCTCGACGAAATCGCCAACGTGCCGCTGAACCTGCAGCCGAAGCTGCTGCGGGTGCTCGAGACCGGCGAGTTCGAGCGCGTCGGTTCGTCACGGACGCGGCGCGCCAACGTGCGGATTCTCTCGGCAACGAACGCGGAACTGGGCGAGGAGGTGGCCGGCGGCCGCTTCCGCCAGGATCTGCTCTTCCGCCTGAATACCATCGAGATCCGGCTGCCGCCGCTTCGGGAGCGCCGCGAAGACATCCCGTTGCTGGCGGCGCACTTCCTGCGGATACACGCGCGGCGCTATCGCAAAGCCATCTCCGACTTCGAGGCGGCGGCGTTGCACGCGCTCATCGAGCATCCGTGGCCGGGCAACATCCGCGAGCTGGATCATGCCGTCGAGCGCGGCGTGCTGATGGCCGAGCGCGGGATCATCCGCGCGGGTGAGCTCGGCCTGCGCCCGGCGCGCGAAGGCGCCTCGCGGGTCGAGGAAATGAGCCTCGAGGAAGTGGAAGGCTTCCTCATCAAGAAAGCCATGGGCCGCTACGACGGCAACGTGAGCCAGGCAGCGAAGGCGCTCGGGCTGAGCCGCAGCGCACTGTACCGACGGCTGCAGCATCACAGGCTGTGATCATCTGAAATTAGGAATTGGGAATTACCATTCCTGATTACCTGTGCGACTTCGGTTCGATCAACGCATCCTCCTCCTCGCTCTCGCCGCCGGCCTCCCTGCCGCGCTGGTCGCGCTGATCCTGCTGTGGACCGGCGATTACACGCCCAAAGTCCAGTGGACGCTGACGGTTTTCATCGTCGGCGGATGGACCGGCTGCTCGTTTGGCGTGCGTCACCGCGTCGTACAGCCGCTGCAGACGCTTTCGAATTTGCTGGCCGCGCTGCGCGAACGCGATTTTTCGATTCGCGCCCGGGCCGGCGGCCCGCGGGCCGGCATCGACGATCCACTCGCGGCGGTGATGCTCGAAGTCAACGAGCTGGCGGGCACACTTCACGATCAGCGGCTCGGCGCGCTCGAGGCCGGCGCGCTGCTGCGCACCGTCATGGTGGAAATCGACGTGGCGGTCTTCACCTTCGACGGTCTGTTGCTGCGCCTCGTGAACCGCGCCGGCGAGCGGCTGCTCGGTTCGAGCGCCGACCAACTGCTCGGCCGGAGCGCCGACGACCTGGGGCTTCGCGCGTGCCTCGAGGGGCAGACGCCGCGCATCGAACAGGTGTCGTTCCCCGGCGCCACCGGGCGATGGGAGGTCCGGCGCACCACTTTCCGACAGGAGGGGCGGCCGCATCAGCTGCTGGTGCTCGCCGACGTGAGCCGGCCGCTGCGCGATGAAGAACGCCAGGCGTGGCAGCGCCTGATTCGGGTGATCGGCCACGAGATCAACAATTCGCTCGCGCCGATCAAGTCGATCGCCGGCAGCCTCGAATCGATGCTCGCGTCGCATTCGTCGCGGGCCGAGTGGCAGCCCGACGCGATGGACGACATGAGGCACGGCCTTGCCGTGATTGCCTCGCGCTCCGACTCGCTCAGTCGTTTCACGACCGCCTACGCGCGGCTCGCCAAACTGCCCGCGCCGCGTCTCGAGCCGGTGCCGGTCGCCGGCCTCGTCGAGCGTGCGATCGGCCTGGAGACACGGCTCCCGGTCTCGGTCGAGCAGGGTCCGCGCGTGACCGTCCGCGCTGACGCCGATCAGATCGAGCAGGTCTTGATCAATCTGGTGCGCAACGCGGCGGATGCGGCGCTCGAAACCGGAGGCCGAGTGTCGGTGGGATGGAGAGCGGACGGCCGCGTGCTCGCGCTGTGGATCGACGATGAAGGAGCGGGTCTGCCGAACGCGTCGAACCTGTTCGTGCCCTTCTTCACCACCAAACCGAATGGCTCGGGGATCGGCCTGCTGCTCAGCCGGCAGATCGCCGAGGCACACGGCGGCACGCTGACGCTCGAAAACCGGTCAGACGCGCGCGGCTGCCGCGCTCATCTTCGGTTGCCGCTGTAACTCCACCCGACCCCTTGTTCAACGGCCAACGCCCGAGCGCGTTCGTAGAGGTCCGACTTGGTTGGATAGAGCTCTCGAAGCGTGATCTCGAAGTCGGCGCCAATCTTCCGGCGCAACTGCAACTCTGCACCGGCGCAGCACGAGATCAGGACGCATTCGACATCTTCATGCGTCCACAGCACGCGTTCTTCGTCGGCCACTGTTATCCCGCTTTTTTGCGCACAGGCCTTCACGGGCGGACCTGAAGGTCCGCACTACATCGGGCGGACGTCACGGGCGGACCTGAAGGTCCGCACTACATCGAGCGGACCTGAAGGTCCACACGACACTGCAATCGAGAGAGCCCGGCCTACAATCGAACAGACTGCCGGACGGCATTGGCGAGCACCGCGCCCAACGCGGCCGCGGCGAGCACGAGCGCGCCCGCTGGATGGTCGACGAGCTCGTAGACGAGAAGGCTGCCAATCAATCCACCAACCGCAACCGTTACCAGCGCATCGATGATTCGGCCGAAGCGCGCTGGCCGCGGGCACACATGATCCTCCGTCAGCGGACCCATGCATCGAGGACAAGTGGCCATATTGAGGATCTATGGACGGATGTCGGACTCGACCGAACTCATCGTAACACAAGCGTTAATAGTCGTTGGTCGTTGGTCATTGGTCGTTAGTCTTGGTCGTTGGTCGTTGGTCGTTTAGTCTTGGTCGTTGGTCCTTTGATCGTTCGTCATCTGGTCGTTGGTCACGTCGCGTGTGGTTGGACCATCATCACGTGACGCGTCAGAATTTCCTGACTCGTCCGTTCTTCGCACTATTACAAAAGCGTTTGGCAACGTTCACTTTCGAGTGACCGTTCGTCGATTTGTCCAAAACATCGGATCGCTTTACAAACTTGCGAGCTGTTCGTTCAGGATCGCGAACGATCCGCTCTGCTGCGCGTCACAATTGACAGTGAACGGGGTCGTTCGTCACGTCAGCCGCCAGCGGATGAACGTCAGTCGACGTAGTGTGCGGCAAGTCCGGAGGCACTGTGAACAAGTACGTCAACCGATTCGGAATGTGGTCGCTGGTTCTGCTCCTCGTGGGAGTCGCGCTGCCCGCGGCAGCCCAAACCCCGAAGTTCGAGCTCGGGGCCGGGTATCAGACGTCCCATATCCCGGAGAACTGGAACCCGGTCGGCTTCAACGTCGACGTCTCCATGGCGGCGATGGACAAGTGGAGCGTCGTCGGCGAGGTTGGCCTGACCCGCGATTCGGAGAGCGCGGAAGGCATCGCGGACGCGACGTTGTCCGACACGAACTTCGGCGGCGGGGTTCGCTACAACAGCCGGATGGCGCCCATCTCGGGCTACTTCCAGGTCGTGGCCGGCGGCCTTCGCCGGAAAGTCGACGTCCACATCATCGGCATCGGGGAAAACCAATCCGAGACCAAGTTCATGCTGCAGCCGAGCGTCGGCTTCATCTTCGACCTGATGAAGAACACCGGCTTCAAGGTGGACCTTGGCTATCGCCGCGTGTTCCTTGACGAAGCGATCGACGGCGACTCGGGCGAGAATCAGTTCCGCGTGATGGCCGGGATCAACATCGGATTGCCACGCCGGTAGATCAGACGACAGGTAGGGGCCGACCTTGGTCGGCCCTTACTCTTTCGCGAACGAGCGCCAGGGCGGAGCACGCTCCGCCCCTACAGCCGCCCTTTAGTACCTCAACAAGATCTGTAACTTGGTGAAGAACGCGCGATTGGTCCGTTGCAGCGTGTCGGTCGGCAGCAGCAGCGGGTTGATGCGATCGCCTTGCTTGTAGCGATCGTCGTAGCCGACGTAGAACGCGGTGCCGGCGTTCACCCGGTAGGTCATCAGCACGTTGGCGCCGAGCGTCCGGTCGTAGTTGTTGAACTCCATGATATTCCGCACCAGGAACCGCTCGCTGAACTGATACGTCGTCAGCGTCCGCCAGATCTTGATGTCGAACACTTCGCTCTTGATTCGTGGGTCGACGAGACGGCTGGTGCTCAGATTGATTTCCGATTGCAGCCGCGTCAACGGTCTGATGGTCACGAACAAGTTGTACTGACTGCCTGAACCGAGAAACGAGTTGCCGATCACGTAGCGGATCTGATCGCCGGTGTTCGCAAACCCGCCGAACGACACCTTTCGACTCGTGTTCATGCCGCCGCCGAAGTTGAAGCGCGTCTTCCGGTAATTGATGTTGTCGTACCGTTCCATGTCGTAGTCGAGATTTCCGTTGACGAAAATATTCCGGGCGAACTGCACGTTGAAGCCGCCGCCGATCTGCTCATCCTGAAGGGTCCCGTCGAACGTGTAGTTGCGCGAGTAATCGACCCGCGGGCCCGCGTTGATCACCCATGTCTGGGGCCACCAGCGGTACGACGCGTTCACCCCGGTCTGTCGTTCGTTCACACGCCGCACGAATCCCGCGTCGGTCTTGAAATCGGGACTGATGGCGAAGTGCATCACGCCGACGTTGAGGTTCCGCCCTTCCTTGCGGAACGATAGGTCGATCATGTTCCCGGTCCGTTCCACTCCGGCGCTGTCGCGATGGCTCGAGCCGACGCCGCGCAAGGTGAGCCGCTGATTCCGCCCGAGGCGGAACTGCGCGTCCAGACCGCCCACGCGACTGTACTGGTCGAGGAATTCGCGATCGGTGAAGATCGCGCCGATGGACGACTCCGAATACAGGTCGTAGCGGGCGCGCGCAATCGTGAACTGCGCGGTCTTGTCGAACGCCGGATCGCTCGGATCGTCGACTTTCCCCGGGCCCTCATCGTTGGCCACCACGAGGCCCATGGTCATCTTGCGGACCTTGCCCGTCAGCTTCGCGCCGTAACGGGGGTCCACGATCGTGCGCGTGTGAACGAGGTTGACCGGCCCCTGAATGTTGAAGATTTCCTGGCCCTCGATGAAGAACGGACGCAGCTCCGGGTAAAAGACTGGAAAGCGCTGATTGACCTCGATCTGCTGGCGATCGGACTCAATCTGCGAGAAGTCCGGGTTGTACGTGAAATCGAGCGTCAGATTCGAGGTGACGCCGTACTTCAATCCGACGCCGCCTTCTTCGACGTCGGAATTCCCGTAGAGGGCCGTGGTGGTATTCAGCGTATGGCTCTGAATGGCCGTGAGGGAAGGAAGAAACTCGAGATTGCGGCTGGTCGAGAGATCCGACAGCCCCTCGATCGTCCCCATCTGCCGCAGGAAGCCTGGAATGTCCCGTGTGATTGGCGCCCAGACGACGCTCTCGTCCTTGCTGCCGATTTCGCGCTGAACCTGAAAGCCCCAGCGGTGCATCAACCCGCGTCCGCGCGCCGGATAGCGAAGGCTCTTGAACGGAATCGCCATCTCCGCTGTCCAGCCATCGGACACGAGCGTGCCGCCGCTGCGAAACAGCGCGTTCCACGAAGTGTCGGCCGGCACGCCGCGCATGAACCCGGGACCCTGGCCCGGTCCGCGACCGCCGCCGCCTGGACCGCCACCCTGGCCGCCACCGCCGCCGCCCTCACCGGGCCCACCCCCGCCGCCACCCGGTCCGCCGCCGCCGCGGATCAACGCATCCGCCTGCACACCGTACGCGTTGACCGAGAACGCGTATCCCCGCTGCTGATCGAGGAAGGGATCGAAGAACACGCCGACCGTATCGTCGCGTCCTGTCGAATCGCGATCGGCGTGGTTGGCGCGCAGCAACTTCATGTCCGAGTAGTGCGCGTAGATCCCGAAGTAGAGATTCTGGCTGTCGTACGCGATGAAGACCTCTGTCTGCTCGGTGGCCGGGGCGCCTTCGACCGGCCGCTGCTGAACGAACTCCTTGATCTGGACCGCCGTTCGCCAGATGGCATCGTCGAGAAGGCCGTCGATTTTGGGAGGAGCCGACGTGCGGATCGCGCGGATCGACGGACGGCCCGCGAGCGCGCCCGCCGATGGAGCCGAGTCGTCCAGGTCCCCGGTCTCGGGATCGCCGCGGTCGCCGTCCTGAACCTGGAGAATGCCGCCGATGTTCGCGGTAGGCGATCCCCCGCCCTGGTTCGGCACATCGGGCGTTCGAGGCGAAGGGGTTTGGGCGTACGACGGCGCTGCGAGCAGACAAGCTCCCAGCGCTACGCCGCAATAGAGTGTGTGCGGTATCAGGACTCTCAATGAGTGCTCTGTGCGTATCCGATCGTCTTCAGCCGGTCTCCAACATGCGTCAATGCGGCCGGATCGTCGATGGTCGCAGGGACAACATAGTCTACGCCATCCGCTATCTTCTTCATCGTTCCGCGCAGAATCTTTCCAGAGCGTGTTTTCGGCAGTGCTTTGACGATCACCGCCGATTTGAAGCACGCGAATGCACCAATTGTGGTCCGCACCCGCTCGACGAGCTCGCCGATCACCTGATCATCGGCCCGGCTGACCCCCGCCTTCAGAACAACAAACCCAACCGGCACTTCCCCTTTCAGCTCGTCGGCAGCGCCAATGACCGCGCATTCCGCGACGTCCGCATGCGAGGCGATGACTTCTTCAATGGCGCCCGTCGACAGGCGGTGGCCGGCGACGTTAATGATGTCGTCCACGCGGCTCATGACGTAGAAGTACCCGTCTTCGTCTCTGTAGCCGGCGTCGCCGGTGAGGTAGCAGCCTGGATACTGGGACAGGTAGGACGTGATGAATCCCGCGTCGTTGTTCCACAACGTCGGAAAGCATCCCGGCGGAAGCGGGAGCTTGATGACGATCTTTCCGATCTCTCCCGCCGGCGCTTCGCTGCCCTGATCGTTCATGACGCGGACGTCGTACCCGGGAACCGGCCAGGTCGGCGAGCCCGGCTTGATTGGAATGGCGCCCAGGCCCACGCAGTTGGCGAGCGCGGGCCATCCGAGCTCCGTCTGCCACCAATGATCGATCACGGGCACACCAAGCTTCTGCTGCGCCCAGATCAGCGTGTCGGGATCGCAGCGCTCGCCGGCGAGAAACAGCAGGCGGAACTTCGACAGATCGTGGGCGGCCATGAAGCGGCCGTCGGGATCCTCACGTTTGATCGCGCGGAACGCCGTAGGCGCGGTGAACAGCACGCTGACGCCGTGCTGTGCGCAGAGCCGCCAGAACGCTCCGGCATCAGGCGTCCCCACCGGCTTGCCTTCATACAGCACCGTCGTGCATCCATGAAAGAGCGGCGCGTAGACGATGTAGCAGTGGCCGACGGTCCAGCCGATGTCGGACGCCGCCCAGAAGACTTCGCCGGCGCCGGTCGCGAACACGTTGGGCATGCTCCATTGCAGGGCGACGGCATGCCCGCCGTTGTCGCGCACGACGCCCTTGGGAATTCCAGTCGTGCCGGAGGTGTACAGAATGTAGAGCGGATCGGTGGCGACGACTGGAAGGCAGTCGGCCGGCGCCGCGCCGGCGACGGTCTCGCGCCAGTCGAGATCGCGTCGCGGAATCATCGAGGCTTCTGCCTGAGGCCGTTGAAGAATCAGGCAGCGATCCGGTTTGTGCTTCGCCAGATCGATCGCCTGATCGAGCAGCGGTTTGTATGGGATGACGCGCGCGGCTTCGATGCCGCACGACGCCGAGAGGATGAGCTTCGGCCGTGCGTCATCGATGCGCGTCGCCAGCTCTTTCGGCGCGAATCCGCCGAATACCACCGAGTGGACCGCACCAATTCGCGCACACGCCAGCATGGCGAAGACCGCCTCGGGAACGGCCGGCATATAAATAATGACGCGGTCGCCCTTGCCGACGCCGAGCGCCCGGAGCGCGCCGGCCAGTTGCGCGACGTGGTCGCGAAGCTCAACGTACGTGAACGTCTGGATGGTGTTGGTGACCGGGCTGTCGTAGATGAGCGCGCGCTGCTTCCCGCGACCGCGCTCGATGTGCCGGTCGACCGCGTTGTAGCAGGTGTTCAGCACGCCGCCCGGGAACCAGCGGGCGAACGGCGGACGACTCGCGTCGAGCACGCGGTCCCACTTCCGTATCCAGGTGATCCCTTCGGCCGCCTGGGCCCAGAACCCTTCGGGGTCCTTCAGGGAACGGTGATACACGTCGTGATAGCTCGTCATGCTTTAAGCTCGCGCTGGATTTGTGACGCTCGTGGGCCTGGTAGGTCAGGTGGGTCTGGTGAAACAGATCCGAAAGCTTTCCTACCTGACTCACCCGGCCTACGCGACCTACCCAACCTGCCTGGCCGGTGGGGGATGATACATTGACTCGCATCGACGTCAGGCGTATCGTCAGGGGCTAAAGTGGGATCGGCTTGAGCCGGATTGACCACGTGCCGAGGAGGCCGAGCATGAAGTTGCCTTTCGAAATCGATCGCAGAGCGTTCATCGCGAGCCTTGGCGGCGCCGCTGCTGTGGCGATGATGGACCACGAAGCTCGCGCGGAAGCCCTCGAGGAATATACCGAGTCGACGCTCGATACGCTCGTCGAACAGCGCGGCGGCGCAGGCCAGCCGGAAAAATTCCCGACCGCCGCCGAGATTTACGAGCAGATCGAGACGCGGCCCACGCGGCGCGGCGTCGGCAACCTCTTTACCGCCCGCGGCAGCGGCAACGTGAAGCATCTCGAGAAGATGCCCGAGAAGGCGACGCTGCAGGACTTCTTCAAGCTGCGGTTCGCGCCGGCCAATCACGTTCTCCAGAGCGCGACGCGCGCGATGAAGACCGGGATGACCGAGGAAGTGATTCTGGCGTGCCTTCTCCACGACGTCGTCCACGCGCTGGTCAAGACCGATCACGGGTGGTGGGGCGCGCAGCTCTTCGAGCCGTACGTGCCCGAAAAGACGTCATTCGCGATTCGTTACCATCAGGCGCTGCGTTTCTATCCGGACGAGGAAGCAGGCTACGAATACCCGGACCTCTATTACCGGACGTTCGGCTCCGACTACACGCCGCCGAAGCACATCCAGGAAACCTACAAGATGGTGCGGAAGCACAAGTGGTACATGGAGCCGCGCCTGGTGACCGTGAACGATCTCTACGCGTTCGATCCGAATGCGATTGTCACGCTCGATCCGTTCATCGACATCATCGGCCGCCACTTCAAACAGCCGAAGGAAGGGCTCGGGAACGACAACAGCCCGGTCGCCCACATGTGGCGGACGATGATCAATCCGGACGCACCGCTCTAACCTCGGTGCGTACTCGCGCGCTCACGCGATTGCTGATCGCCGCCACCGCGGCGGTCAGCACCGCATCGTTCCTCCTGGCTCAGTCCAAAACCTACAAAGGTCTCGAGATTTCCGTCGCCGGCGTCGAACGCTCGGCGCGCGCGCCGTTGAGCGACTGCCCTCCTGGCACCAATAACCAGGTTGGCAACGCACGAGGCGCCGACGAGTTCGCCATCGTCACGATCAACGTGAAGGTGCTGCCCGACTTCAAACCGTTCATGATGGCGCGACCGAAGGCCACCGACACCTCCGGCAAGGTGTACAACACGGGGATCTCGTTCGTGGACGTCGGGAAAGAGCCGGAGTATTCCTGCGCGATTCCCTTCCGCGTGCCGCAGGGAACAAAACTGAAATCTATTCAGATCGACAGTCTGTCGCTCGATCTGCCGTAAGCAGGCCTGAAGGCATAGCAGGTCCGC
>Ga0114129_10012441_pt1 | contig 12113 bp, 9 predicted proteins | sample RhiMetdeltSRZDD1_FD_80071 | JGI IMG/M metagenome (GOLD analysis project Ga0114129, IMG submission 80071) | Populus rhizosphere microbial communities from Tennessee, USA - Rhizosphere MetaG P. deltoides SRZDD1 (version 2) (version 2) | ecosystem: Host-associated > Plants > Roots > Rhizosphere >...
CGAGCGGGACCGTCCTGCGCGGCACCGGCGACAGCCCGCATCAGCGTCCGATCGTGCGCGTGGGTTCCGGCAACGGCGGATGGACGACGACCGGCAGCACCACCATCAGCGACGCCCTGGTGCCCGTGAACGCCATGAGCTTCACCGTGGCCAGCACCTCCGGCCTTTCCGTCGGTGACGACATCCGTATCTTCCACCCGTCGACGTCGGCCTGGATCAACGCCGTCGACGGCGGCGGCATGGTCGCGGACCCCGACTGGACGCCGGGCCAGATCGACATCGAGTACATCCGCAAGATCACCGCCATCTCCGGCAGCCGCCTCACCGTCGACGCGCCGATCTACACGCACCTGAACCGCAGCCTCGCCGTCTCCACCGTCTCCCGCATCACGAACGTCAATGCCATCCACGAGGCCGGCGTCGAGAACCTGCGCATCGACATCGTGACCGCGAGCTCCACCGACGAGAACCACGCGTGGAACGGCGTGGACCTCATCGGCGCCCACGACTCCTGGATCCGCGGCGTGACCGCCCTGCACTTCGGCTCCGCCGGCATCGTGCTCGAGAACGCGCGGTTCGTGACCGTCGAGAACTGCGAGTCGCTCGATCCGCACGGCGTGCGCACCGGCGGCCGGTTCTACAACTTCAACAACGAGCGGCGGTCGCAGAACAACCTCTTCCGCAACTGCCTGTCGACCCTGGCCCGCCACAGCTACATCTCGAACGGCGTGAGCCTCTCCTCCGGCATCGTCTACACCCGGTGCCGCCAGCAAGGCGGCGGCAGCGAGGGTGGGCACCGGATGTGGGTGCAGGGCGTGCTGTACGACAACATCGACGAGCTCTCGTCCGGGCAGGTGCTCCTCATCAACCGCGGCGACTTCGGCTCGTCGCACGGCTGGGCGGCCGTGCACTCGACCGTCTGGAAGTACGACGGCGAGACGCTGGTGCAGAAGCCGCCCACGGGGCAGAACTACGCCTTCAACGTGGCCGGCACGTTCCGGTCGTCGGTCTATTTCCCGGGCGCCTTCGGCGTGCAGGAGCGTCAGAGCGGCCGCCTCGTGCCGGAGTCGCTGTACGAGGCGCAGATTTGCGAGCGTCTGAGCGATCTGGGTCCGCCGACACCGACTCCCACGCCGACACCGACGGGACCACCCACCGCCACCCCGACTCCCACGAACACGCCGACCCCCACCCTTACGCCGACGCCGCCGCCCGCCGGCAGCGAGATCACGCCGGGTGCTTCCGCGGTCACTGCGAGCACGAACGACGGAAACCTGCCGGGGAACGCCGTCGACAACAACCTGGCGACGCGCTGGTCGGGCAACGGCGACGGGGCGTGGCTCAAGCTCGATCTCGGGATGATCCGCGCCGTCGGCCACGCGAAGATCGCATGGTTCAGCGGCAACACGCGGTCCAGCCGCTTCGACCTGCAGCGCTCCGACGACAACACGAACTGGACGAACATCCTCACGAACGTCTCCAGCACGGGGACGACGACGCTCGAGGAGACGTTCGACTTCACGGACGTCGACGCGCGGTACATCCGCTACTTCGGCCACGGCAACAGCGACCCGACGAAGTGCTGCTGGAACAGCGTGTCCGAGATCAGCCTGTTCTCGCCGTCGACCCCGACTGTCACGCCGACGCCGACGAACACGGCGACGCCGTCTCCGACTCCGACGCCGAGTCCGACACCCACGCCGAGCCCCACTCCGACTCCGACGGCAACGCCCACGCCGCCGCCGGCCTACGTCGAGGTGACGCCGGGGGCGGGCGCGGTCACGGCCAGCACCAACGACGGCAACCTGCCCGCCAACACGATCGACAACAACCTCGCCACCCGCTGGTCGGGCTGCGGCGACGGGGCCTGGATCCAGCTCGATCTCGGCACCACGCGCACGGTCGGCCACGTGGGTGTCGCCGTCTACCAGGGCAACACCCGCCAGAACAACTTCGAGCTGCAGGTGGCGACGACGAGCGGCGTGTGGACCACCGTCTTCACCGGCCAGACGACGGCCGGCACGACGGCGGAGCAGACCTACGACATCACCGATCAGCCGGCGCGCTGGGTGCGGTACCTCGGGCACGGCAACACCGTGAACCCGTGGAACAGCGTCACGGAGATCAGCATCTTCGCGACGCCGTAGGCGCGGGTCCGAGTGGAAGCGGCGCCATCCCGCGCGCGGCGTTCTTTCGCGCGCGGGAGTCGTTTGTAACTCTATCGGTGACTAGTTCCAGAACGAGCTGGCTCAACCAATGCTCGAGCTTTCCTAGCTCATCGCGAAGCGGCGGCGCAGGAGCTGCGCCGGAACGCCGAGGCCGAAGACCGCCACTGCAATCAGCGGGTGACCGGCGGCTGCTACCGCCGCCGCATCGATCACCGGCATGAGCAGGATGCCGCCGCCGATGGACGGCCCCACCACGCGCCCCTCCGACGACGTCCACACCGGCGCGAAGTTCAGCGTGCCGCGCACGAGCAGGTATGCATAGAAGACGAGGGCAGGCGGCGCGAAGCCAGCGGGGGAGCCGGCGCCGAGGAGCACGACGTAGGTGATCCCGAGGGCGGCCATCGCCGCCACCAGCGCCCGCACTCGACCGAGCGATCCGCCGTGGACCTCGTCACGGGCGAGCCAAGTCAACAGCGTCGTGTACAGACCGAGGCCGAGCGGCAGCAGCAGCGCGGCCAACGGCAGGGATGCCGACACAGCGATGCCGGCCACGCTGAGACCAAGGCCGACATTGAGCGCGCGGCACGCGCCCATGACGAACGGGCCCGTGATCGTCGCCTTCGCTACGGCGTCGTAGAGGACGATCGCCCCCGCCAGAGCCAGCGCGGTCAGCGCCGGCGCCCGGCCCGCCAGAGCCGCCACCGCGACACCCGCCGCGAGCAGAGCGAAGCCCAGCAGTCCGGCGGCCCGCGCCGAGACCTGCCCGGAGGGGATCGGACGCTCGGGGCGCTCCACGGCGTCCAGGTGCCGATCGAAGAAATCGTTCAGCACCATGCCCGCCGGGTAGAGCAGCCCTGAGGCTCCGACCAGCAGCAGGTCTGTCAGCGCGATCCCTCCGCCGCGGGCCAGAGCCAGCCCCGCCAACACGTCGGCCATCGACGTGAAGACGTTCGGCAGCCGCGCCAGGCGGAGATAGGCGGAAATCACGCCTTCATTATGGCGCGGCGAAGATGTCGACCTCCGTCACGCTGTTCCACGTGCTGATGTCCGCCATGTGGCCGAGGTATCGGACATAGCGCGCCGGCGTCGGCGTGAAGTCGAACGGCTCCTGGAGGGTCGTGGTGGCGCTGGTCTGACCGCTGAAGACGGTCGTCCAGTTGATGTCGTCGTCCGAGACCTGGATGTCGAAGATGTTGTGCCGGCCCGTGCCCTGGTAGGCGGCCACGGACACGCGCGCGACGTTCTGGGTGGTGCCCAGGTCGTAGCGGATCCAGGCACCGTCGCCGCTGCCCGACCACCGCGTGCCGAGGTTGTTGTCCACGGTGTTGGCGGGGAGGTTGCCGTCGTTGGTGCTCGCGGTGACGGCGGTCCCCGGCGGCGTCACTTCGATGAGGCCGGCCGGTGGTGCCGTCGGCGTCGGCGTGACAGTCGGGGTCGGAGTGGGCGTGCGCGTCGGCGTGGGCGTGGGAGTCGGCCCGATCGGTGTGCTGGTCGGGGTCGGCGTCGGTCCTACCGGCGTGGGCGTCGGGCTCGGGGTCGGCGTGGCGCCTGCCGGCGTGGGCGACGGTGTCGGCGTAGGCGTCGGGCTCCCCGGCGTGAGCTTGAAGTTGCAGGCGGTGATCGATCCCTGTGCGGAGCCGAGCGCCCAGTTGTCGAGCCGCGTCACCGACGTGCCGGTGTTGCCGAACTGGAAGCTCGACGCGAGCTGCCGTTCGGTGCCGGTGCCGACGCGCACCCACACGCTGTACGTACGCGCGGGGAAGTTGACCACCTCGCGCAAGTGGTAGGCGGTGCCGCCGGTATACGTGATCGTCGAGCTGGCGCTCCAGTTGCCGCCGTTGCGGGCCTGGAGCTGCCCGTTCTGGTTGAAGCGCACGGCGGTGGAGAGGTCGAACGCGCGCGTGCGGGCGCCTTGCGACAGGCCCACGTAGCCGATGATGCTCGACGAGGCCGGCGTCACGTCCCACTCCGTGGTGAAGGTGCCGGTCTGGGCGCTGAAGCTCGCGTTGCGCCAGTTCGGTGCCGCCACCGTCGTGCAGGCCGAGCCCGTGGTGTACGTCGCGGTGTACGTCGAGTTGGTCGACGGGTTGGTGATCTGGTGCGTGGCGGCGCCGCCGTCCGACCAGGACGAGAAGTTGTAGGTGGTGCCGCCCAACGTCTGCGGGGAGGGCGCGTCCAGCGTCCACTTCATGCCGACCACGCTGGTCTTGGTGATCGGCGTCGTGCCCGGCACCGCATCGAGCGTGACCTGCAGGCCGCTCGGGTTGGTGGCCACCGTGAACGTGGACTTCCGCGGCATCACGTCGCGGAAGACGGTGTGGCGCAGCCCCTGGGAATCGGCCACCGTCAGGTAGATCCGATACCAGACGTCGTGGTCCTTCTCCGTCCCGTCGTTCGGCACCACGAACGAGCCGCTCATCGATCCCGTCGTCGCCGGGATGAACGCGTGCACGTGCGTGTTGTGGTGGAAGTCGATCTGCCACGTGAAACCGGAGGCGGGAATCGTGCCGTCCTCGGCGTCGGTACCGCTGCCCGAGTAATTGATGGTGTCGCCGGCGTTGTACAGGGCGCCGCTCGGCGGCGTGTTGATGGTCGCGGTGGGGGCGGTGTCGGTGGTGACGGTGAGGATGGCCGTGTTGCTGGTGGCGCTGCCGAACGAGTTCGTCACGATGCAGCGGAAGCCGGCGCCGTTGTCGCCCAGCGTCGTGGAGGCGATCGAGTAGCTGGTCGACGTCGCGCCGGAGATGTTGGCGCCGTTGCGCTGCCACTGATAGCTGAACGGGGTGGCCCCGCTGGCCTGCACGGTGAACGTCACCGGCTGTCCCACCGTCTTCGTCTGGCTCTGCGGCTGGATGGTGATGGTCGGCGGCTGGTTGCCCCCGCTATAGAAGATGCGATACAGCCGGCCATCGGCGCTGCTGGCGCCGTTGATCATGTAGTACAACGAGCCATCGGGGCCGATGTCGAGGTCCACGATGCCGATCCAGTCGCCGCTGACCATGCCCGAGGCGAAGACCTGGATGGCGTTGCCGTTCGCGGGATCGAGGGTGCTGACGTAGCTGTTGCAGTGCTCGGCGAAGAAGTAGCGGCCGCGGTACTGCGACGGGAACTGCTGCACCGCGGGGGCGTACCAGGTGCCGCCGACGATGGCGCAGCCGGTGGTCTGGGTGGTGCCGCGCGGATACGCATACAGCGGGCTGCGATATGCCGGGTTCGTCGTGTAGCCCTCGGCGTTCGGCCAGCCGTAGTTCGAGCCGGCCACGCCCTCGTTGATCTCCTCGCGCGACGCCGTGCCCTCCGAGCCGACGTCATTGATGAAGAGCCGGCCGCTCTCCGGATGGAAGTTGAAGGTGAACGGATTCCGCAGGCCGTAGGCCCAGATCGCGCGGTATTTGCCGGTGGCGGTGGCGTAGAAGGGGTTGTCCGTCGGGATCACGCCGTCACGCCCGATGCGCAGCAGCTTGCCGAAGAGCTTCGTCAGCGACTGCGAGTTGGTGCCGACGTTGTCGTCGCCCACCGCCTGGTAGATCATCCCGTCCGGCCCGATGTGGATGCCACCGCCGTTGTGGCTGTTGTTCGTCGGGTTGTCGACGTCGAAGAGGATCACCTCGCTGCCGGCCAGCATCACGTCGCCGTTGGCAGTGATGCGGCTGATGCGGTTGTGCGAGGCCGGCGTCGTGGCCGTGTAGTAGATGTAGATGAAGCTGTTCGTGGCGAAGTCGGGGTCGAGCACGATGCCGAGCAGGCCGCGGCTCTGCACGAAGTTGACGGTGAGGGTCGCGAACGGCGTCGGCAGGATGGCGCCGTTCTTCGCGATGCGGATCTGGCCGCCCTGTTGCGCGATGAAGATGCGGCCGTCGGGTGCGATGTCCATGCTCGTCGGCACGGACAACGACGTCGAGATCACCTGCTCCTGGAAGCCGGTGGGCAGCGTCGTCGATTGCGCATGGGCAGTCGCGGCGGCGAGCAGAGAGGCAAAGACCAGGGCGAAGCGGCTGATGTTCCGCATTTGAGCGAGACCCTCCGGGTTCATACGTGGACGCGCGGCGATGAGGCGCCGCGTCCTGGATACATGTCGGGGCAGCTTTTCCTCGAACTTTATTGAAGTGCCGTCATTGGAGTCAATCTTCAAGTGCTTGACGTAACGGCAATTGTGGCCATCGTCACGAAGCACTTACCAGAACAGTCCCTCATTGATGGCGGATAATGCCGCCGCGCCCATGTTTCCCACCACCCGCTGGACGCTGATCCTCGCGTCCCGCGAGAGCCCGGAGGCACAGCGCGCCGCGCTCGAGGCGCTGCTCGGCGTCTACTGGAAACCGGTCTATTTCTATGTCCGGCGCAAGGGGCTGTCGGTCGAGGCGGCGGAGGATGCGGTGCAGGGCTTCTTCCTCCACGTGATCGAGCGCAACGTCCTTCCGCGCGTGGATCCCGCGCGCGGGCGGTTCCGCTCGTATCTGCTGACGTCGCTCGACCACTGGCTCGTCAACCAGTACGAGCGTGAGGCGGCGGTGAAGCGCGGTGGGCGCACGAAGATCGTGCCGCTCGACACCCTCGTCGGCGAGCGCGAGCTGCCGGCGCTGCCCGACGATCCGGCGGGTGCCTTCGATCGCGAGTGGGCCACCGGCGTCATGGAGCGCGCTCTTTCACGATTGCGGCGCGAGTACGAGGAAGGCAAACGCAAGGGACCGGCGGACGTGTTCCTGACGTTCTTCCGGCCCGTCGATCCGCCGTCGTACGCGGAGGCGGCGGCCGCGTGCGGGCTGACGACAGCGCAGTTCAAGGCTGCGCTCCACCGGGCCCGCGAGCGCTTCCGCGACCTGGTGCGCGAGGAGGTGGCGGCGACGGTGGGCGAGGACAACGACGTGGAGACGGAGATGCGCGCGCTCTACGAGGTCCTCGCGGGATGAGCCCGACCCCGACCGCAGTCTGCCCGCGATGTGGTGCCCTCGTGGGGCGCCTGGCCGTCTGCGCCCGCTGCGCGCTCGAGGCCGACTTGGAACCGGCCACCGTCGGAGATTCCCTCGAGCTGCTGGAGGAGATCGGCAGCGGCGGCATGGGGACGGTGTGGAAGGCGCGCCAGCTTCGCCTCGGCCGCACGGTGGCGGTGAAATTCCTTGCCGCGCGGCTTCTCGAGGACCGCGCGTTCGCCGACCGCTTCGCCCGCGAGGCGCAGGCCCTGGCCCGCCTCAGCCATTCGCGCATCGTGGCCGTCCACGACTTCGGCGGCGACGAGGGCCGGCCCTACATCGTCATGGAGTACGTCCCCGGCCGTCCGCTCTCGCAGTGCCTGCCGCTGCCACCGGAGCGCGCGATCGCGATCGCCATCGATATCCTGGACGCGCTCGACTACGCGCACGCCCACGGCGTCGTGCACCGCGACATCAAGCCGGAGAACGTGCTGATCGATGCCGACGGGAGGGCGAAGGTCACGGACTTCGGCATCGCGCGCCTCGTCGGCGACCGCGCGGCGGGAGGGACCGTCACCGCGGCGGGGCTCGCCATCGGGACGCCCGCCTACATGGCGCCCGAATCGCTGGCGGGGGCGCCGCCCGACCCGCGCATGGACGTCTTCGCCGTCGGCGTGCTGCTGCACGAGACCCTGACCGGCCAGCGGCCGGCCGGCCGCGCGTCGTCGAGCGTGCCCGCGCCCCTGGCGCGCATCATCGACAAGGCCATCGTCGCGGATCCGGCCGTGCGCTACGCGAGCGCGGCGGCGATGAAGGCGGCGCTCCTGGCCGCGGACGTGGCCGCCGGCGCCGATGGCCGCCTGCCGGCGGACGAGCGCCAGTGGGTGCGGGCGGTGGCGCTGGTGCAGACGCTGGCCACGGCCGCCGTCGCGTGGGCCATCCTCCTCTCCGTAACGCCGCGAGTCCTTGCGCCGGGCGACGTGCAGCCGCTGATCATGCTCGAGACGAAACCGCTGCCCGACGGACGCCTCGCGTCGTACGCGCGCTTCGAAACCGGGCCCACGCTGGCCGCGGTCGCGCTCCTCGGGATTGCGCTGGCCGTCCAGGGCCTGCTGCGGCGGCATTGGCGCGAGGCCGGGCTCGCCATCGCGCAGCCGGATCGGCCGGTATCGGAGTCGCACCTGGTCTTCGTGAGCGGCGTCATCGTGATCGGCCTCTACATCGTCCGGCGGTTCCTGGCGCGCCCCGGAACGTTGTGGACGTCCTACGTGCCCATCGCCGGCGGGATTCTCGAGCTCGCCGTCGTGTTCCTCGCCTGGACGGCCGTGCTGGAGGCGTGGCGGACCTCGCGTCCGCTGATTCGTGAGCCGCGGTTATGGCTGGGCATCGCTCTCGCGCTGGTCCCCCCCGTCGTGGACCTCGCGCGTTACCTCCAGCACTGGACGCCGTAACCGCCGCGTTCCAAGCCTGTATCCATGGACGTGACGTCGTTCTGGATCCCGGGCCTGTTCCTGCTGGCGCCGCTCGTGGTCGTTCCGCTCGCCCTCCACGTGATCGCGCCCGGCGGCGCCTCGCGCGCGTTTAGCGCCGCCCACGCCCTCGCGGCGGCGAGCACGGCGGCCGCCTTCCTGCTGCGCCAGGACCGTGGGCGGCGGCGCTGTCCTTGCCGTGGCTGGCCATGACGGTGTGGCTCGCGTTCCTGGGCCTTCTCCGTCTGCGATCGGAAACGGCGATCGGTGTCGGCCTCCTGCTCCTGCCCGTCGGCGGCGGATGGCTCGTGTTGTCGCGTTTCGGCGCGACGCCCATGGGCTTTCGCGAGCCCATCGTCCTGCTCACCGCCGTTCACTTCCACTACGCCGCGTTCGTGACGTTGACGCTGGTGGGACTGGCCGCGCGCGTGCTTGGGCCGAGCCGGCTCCATCGCGTCGTCACTGCCGGCACGATCGTGGGCACGCCGCTGCTGGCGGCAGGCATCACGCTATCGCGGGCGATCGAGCTGCTGGGCGCCGCCGTCCTGTCCGTGTCGCTCTGGACCTTCGCCGTCGAGATGTTGGTCGGCGTGGTGCCGCGTGTTCGCGGTGTCGCCGGCGTCCTGATGTCGATCTCCGCGCTCTGCCTGTTTCCATCGATGGCCCTCGCACTCGCCTATGCGTGGGGTCGATTCACCGGAGACGTGTCCGTCGGCTTGCTCACCGTCGCCGCCATCCACGGGCCGCTCAACGCCTTCGGCTTCGGCCTGTGCGGGCTGCTGGGCTGGGCCCTACGTCACCGCCGCCCGCCGTTCCTGTAGAGGATCACAGGAGGCAGTGATGATCTCAGCCGCGCCCGAATATGTCGTCCTGTCGTACGTCGCGTACTTCGCCGTCAGTGTGTGCCTGACGGTGTGGGTCGCGCGCACGCTGCACCGCAACGGCCGCATCTTCCTCGTGGACGCTTTCGGCGGCAACGCGGCGCTGGCGGACTCGGTGAACCACCTGCTGGTGGTGGGCTTCTACCTGATCAACATCGGCTACGTGGCCCTCGCCCTCAAATACGGCACGAAGCCCTTCGACACGCAGACGGCCATAGAGGCCTTCAGCACGAAGGTCGGCTGGGTGCTGTTGGTCCTCGGCGCCATGCACTTCTTCAACCTGTACGTGTTCTCGCGCATGCGTCGCCGCGGCCTTCTGCAGTACGTGCCGCCTCCGGTGGCGCCGGTGGGGAGGGTCTAGCCGTGCGCGGCCTCGTCGTGTTGTACGACGCGCGTTGCGGCTTCTGCGTGCGCTGCCGGCGGTGGCTGGAGGCGGAGCCGAAGTTCCTGCCGCTGGAGTTCCTGGCCGCGGGCTCGTCGGCGTCGCGCGCGCGGTTTCCCACGCTGCCCGCTCCGGAGGAGGCGCCCGAGGAGCTCGTGGTCGTGGACGACGAGGGCGGGCTCTACTACGGGGCCGAGGCCTGGATCATCTGCCTGTATGCGCTGCGAGACTATCGCGAGTGGTCGGTGCGCCTGGCGCGGCCCGCGCTCCGGCCGCTCGCGCGGGTGGCATTCGAGTGGCTGTCGCGGAACCGCAAGTCCCTCTCGCGGCGGCTCGGCCTCACGCCGGAGGAGGAGCTGGTGACGATGCTCAAGCCGATGTCGCCCAGCCTGTGTGACCTCGACGCCAGGCGCTCGCTGTCCGACGTCCTGGGCGGGTTCTTCCGATGAAGGTCGTGGTCGCGGGCGGCAGCGGATTCCTCGGACGGCACGTGGCGGCGGCGCTCCTCGCGCGCGGGCACGAGGTGGTGACGCTCGACCGCGGGCGGCGCGCGGCGCCGGCAGGAGTGACGTCGGTGCGCGCCGACGTGGCCACGGGCGAGATCCCGGCGGCGGCGCTCGCGGGCGCGGATGCCGTCGTCAACCTCGTCGGCATCAAGCGCGCGGCCGGGGCGCAGACCTTCGAGGCGGTGCACGTCGAGGCCGTGCGCCGGCTGATCGCCGCCGCGCAGGCGGCGGGTGTGGCCCGCCTCGTCCACGTGAGCGTCGTGTGCAGCCGGCCCGACGACGCGAGTCCGTATCACGATACGAAGTGGCGGGCGGAGGCTCTGCTGCGCGAGAGTGGCCTGGCCGTCACGATCCTGAAGCCCGCCGTCATCTACGGCGCCGGCGACGACATGCTGACCCATCTCGTGCAGATGATCCGCTGCGCACCGGTATTCCCGATCGTCGGCCGCGGGGACTCCCTGCTGCAGCCGGTCGACGTCCGCGACGTCGCCCGCGCCGTGGCCGCCGCCCTCGGGCGGCCGGAGACGGCCGGCCGTGCGTACGACGTCGTCGGCCCCGAGCGCCTGACGCTGCGCGCCATCGTGCGCACGGTCGCGCAGGGGCTCGGCCTGCGTCTCGCCATCGTGCCCACGCCCCTCGCGATCCTCCGCCCCCTCGTCGCGCTCTGGAGCTGGATGTCCGCACGCGCGCTGTCGACGCCGGCACAGCTCCGGATGATCGAGGAAGGCCTCGTCGGCGATCCGGAACCGGCGCGCCGCGACCTGGGCCTCGAGCCGCGGCCGTTCTCGGTGGAGTCGGTCCGTGCGGTGGCGCCTTCGGTGCCGGCGATCTCGCGGGACGTCCGCGGCACGGCGGCGGTGGTGGCGGCGGGGATCGCCCTGTCCTTCGGCTTCGTGCCGTTGCTGCCGAACGCCTGGTTTCGCATGGCGGCCGTCGGCGCTTCGCTCTCCGCCCTGTCGTTCGCCCTGGTGCCGCTGCCGTGGCGCGTGCTGCTCACGCCCAGCCGGCGTAGCCTGGCCGTGGGCGCCGCCGCCGCCGCACTGCTCTACGTCACCGGCGGCGCCATTTTCCTCGCGTTGTCGCGGCTCGGGGCGGGGCCGCAGATCGACGCGCTCTACGCGTGGCGCGACCTGGTACCGCGGGCGCTCGTGTGGCCGCTGCTGATGTTCATCGTGCTCACCGAGGAGCTCGTCTGGCGCAACGCGGTGACGCTGCCGCTGGCGGAGCGCTTCGGTCCCTGGACGGGGGCGGCGCTGGGCGCGCTCGCCTTCACGGTGGCCCACGTCGCGATGGGTGCGCCGGTGCTCCTGCTCGCGGCGCTCGGGGCCGGTTTCTTCTGGGGCCTGCTCGTCGTCTACACGCGCAGCGCCGTGCCCGCCCTCATCAGTCACCTCGTCTGGGACACCGCCGTCCTGCTGCTCTGGCCGTATCCCGATCTCCTCCGCTGACCGATCGCGCCGGTAGCTGTCGCCGAAAAGGTCTTGACTTCTGTTGGTAAAGTTGTCATAACCAGTCACAACCAGTTCCGCAGCGACAACCGATCGAAGGAGGGCGTCCATGGTCCGCCGCGTGTTCCGCTTCGCGCCGTTGGCTGTCGTGCTCCTCGTGCTGAGCGCGCTCGCCGCTCCCGCCCAGGCCGTGGATTGCTCGGGGCTCGCGGAATGGAGCTGTAGCACTTCGTACGGCCTCGGGGCCTCGGTGCGGTACAACGGGTCGAAGTACACCCTCTGCGCCGCGTGCTCGCGCGCGGCGAGCTGCCCCGGCTTCACACCGGCGGCCGACAACTGGTGGACGAAC
>Ga0114129_10012442_pt1 | contig 12113 bp, 1 predicted proteins | sample RhiMetdeltSRZDD1_FD_80071 | JGI IMG/M metagenome (GOLD analysis project Ga0114129, IMG submission 80071) | Populus rhizosphere microbial communities from Tennessee, USA - Rhizosphere MetaG P. deltoides SRZDD1 (version 2) (version 2) | ecosystem: Host-associated > Plants > Roots > Rhizosphere >...
GGTGAAGTAGCCGACGCCGCTGTTCGAGACGATCGCCAGGTCGCCGGGCGAACCCAGCACCGGCGCCGCGCCGAACGGCTTGTAGGTCGTGCGGATCTGAGGCGATGCGACATCGACGTCCGTATCGTTCGCGCCCGGATAGAACGTGGCCGACTGGCCGCTGATCGTGTAGCCCGAGTCGGCCGTGGCCGTGGCCGCGGTATTCATCGTCACCGGTTTTGCCAGTGAGAATTCCGACGTGTTCATTTGCGCCGTGGCGGTGGCGGTGATCGACGTGCCCGCGGGCACTCCCGCGACCGACGTGGTGAACGAGGCGTTGCCGGCCGCATCGGTGGCCAGCGTCACGGTGCCGAGGTACTGGCGGCCTTCGCCGTAGCCCGTCGGATCCGCCGACGTGTTCGAGAACAGCTCGATCGTCACCTGCGTGAGGGGCGTGGTGTTGATGGTGCCGCTGACGGTGGTGGACACGCCGTTCGAGAACGCCACCGTCAGGACGGGGAAGTTCTGCAGGCCGTTCGCGCCGGTATCGGCGTCGCCGGCATCGTTCGGCGTGACGCCATCGCCGGCGAGGTCGATGCCCAGGCCGCCGTTGTTGTAAATCGAGTTCCCGAGGATCGGATTCTGCTCGCCTGCGGAAACCAAGACGCCAGTGTTGTTGCTGTTGGCGATGATGTTGCGCGCCGCCGGGGTCGTGCCGCCGATCAGGTTGAAGCTGTTGCCGATCGAGATCGCCGTGCCGACGGGAAGGGCCGCGCCGGTCGCGCTCAGGCCGAAGGTGTTGCCCTGGATCACCGTGTTGTAGGTGTTGTCGATCCGCGGCTGGCTGCCGGCGAAGGTGCTGATGCCGGTCTGAAGTCCGGCGAAGAGATTGCCCTGGCCAGGCTGATCACCGCCGACGCGCGCGCCGGGCGCGCTGCCGATCAGCACGGCGGTGCCGCCGCCGCGATTCACGGTGCCCGTGACGTCGGTGCCGAAGTAGTTGCCGTGCACGAACGAGTCGAAGTGGCTGCCGCTGTTGCTGAACGACACGCCGTTGTTGTTGGCGGAAATAACGTTCCGGGTCGCGGCTGTCGTGCCGCCGATTTGAACCGCGGCGTTGGTGGTCTTGATCCCGGAGCCGCCGTTGCCCAGCGCGTTGGCGCCGGTGGCATCGAGGCCGATCAAGTTGCCCTGGATGGTGGTACCGGGCGCCTGCGTGGCACCGGGCCCGGTGACCTCGATGCCGAAGCCGGTGTTGCCGGAAATCACGTTGCGCGAGCCGCCCGCGGCGCCGCCGATCAGCGCGGTCGACGCCCCCCGGACGATGATGCCGGCGCCGTTGCCGAGCGCGGCGCTGCCCGCCGCGTTCGTGCCGATGTAATTGCCGATGATGACGTGATCGGTGCCGGTGGCATCGATACCGCTGCCCTGGAAGCGGTTGATGATGAATCCGCGCACGGTGACGCTGTTGGCGGTGATCAGGAAACCTGCCGCGCCCGCGCCCGCACTCGCGCCGTTCAATTCAACGAGTGGCGTCCCGTTGAAGCCTGGCTGAGTCGTGGCGTTGATCGTGACGGGGAACACGATGGCCGGCAGCGGCGTCAGCGGCGTGATGGTGCGGATTCCAGAGCCGCTGATGTTGAAGGTGATCAGGTCCTGCGAGGCGTTGAAGTTGGCGTTGGTGATCGCCGCGCGCAGCGAACCGAGACCGCTGTCGTTGGTGTTGGTGACCACGTAGTTCTGCACCGCCGACGTGATCTCGATGGTGAACACTTGCGCCGCGCTGGTGTCGGCGCCGCCGTTGGCGGTGCCGCCGTTGTCGTGCAGCTGCACGGTGACGTTCGCGACACCCTCACGGTTGTTCCGCGGCGTAAACGTGAGCGTGCCCTCCGGCGTGACCGCCGGCTCCGCGGCGAACAACTGCGCGTTGTCGTTGGTGACAATGAAGTTCAGTGCCTGTGCCGCTTCGTTCGCGGGCCCGGCGCTGATCTGCGACGCCCACGCGAAGACCTGCGTCGTCGCGTTCATCGGCACGAGCTGGTTGCTGCCCTTGATGAAGTCCGGTGCGTCGTTCACCGGCTCGACGGTGATGGTGACGGTCACCGTATTGCCCGTGGTGGACCCGTCGAAGGCGCGATACGTGAACGAGTCCGTGCCGAAGAAGTGTGGATTCGGCGTGTAGCTGAATGATCCGTTCTGATGCGGCAACAGCGTGCCGTGGCTCGTGGTCGTCAGATACTCGGCGACGAGCGGACTGCCGTCGCCATCGCTGTCGTTGAAGAGCAGGCCCTGGTTGCCGTTCTGCGGATTTCCGGCGTCGACGCCGAGCGGTGTGTCTTCACGCGTCGTGTACGAATCGGGCTGCGCCAGCGGCGCATCGTTCTCGCCGTTGACGGTGATGGTGAACGTCTGCGCGGCGCTGGTATCGACGCCGCCGTTCGAGGTACCGCCGTTGTCGTGCAGGCGGACGGTGACCGTGGCCACGCCGTCGCGGTTTGGCGCGCTCCGATAGGTCAGCGTCCCGCCCGGAGAAATGGCGGGCGGTGTGGTGAACAGCGCGTTGTTGTCGTTGTCGACAATGAAATCAAGTGCCTGGTTCGACTCGTTGGCCGCGCCGGCGCTGATCTCGGTGGCCCAGTTGGGCACGAACTGCAATCCGGCATCTTCAGGCACCGTCTGATCGGCGCCCTTGAGGAAGCCCGGCACGTCGTTGATCGCGTTGACGGTGACGGTCACCGTGCCGGTGGTGGCGTTGCCGGGCCGGCCATCGAGCGCGCGATAGGTGAACGTGTCGGTGCCGGTGAAGTGGTCGTGCGGGGCGTAACTGATTGACCCGCCGGCATTGACTTGCGCCGTGCCGTGCAGCGGATTGTCGAGCAGCTCGGCCGCCAATCCGTACGACGCGGGTTTGATGCCCTTGCCGATTGGATCGGTATCGTTGGCCAGGACGCCCGCCGCGGCCACGTTCAGCGTGGTGTCTTCGTTGACCGAATAGCTGTCGCTGGCGGTCGCCGGGGCAGCATCCACTTCGATGTCGAATGGAGCGCTGATCGCGCCGCTCGAGAACGCGGCGTTGGCGGCCAGCGTGTAGCCCGTGCCCGGTTGATCGATCCGCAGATCGTTGAACGTCGCGACGCCGCCGGAGTTCGGCCGCGTCACGGTGCCAGACAGCACGCCGGCGCCGGCGTTGTTCTGGATCGACAGCGTCATGCCCTGCACATCGGCGGCCGTCACACCGAGGCCGTCGGGATGCGTCACCATCACGGTGACCGCCGGTGTCATGGCGTAGTCCTGCGTGGTGGCCGACGGCTGCTGCACGAACGCAAGTTGAAACGCGTCGACCTTCACCGGGATGACGAGCACGTTGTTCAACTCGTCGGCTTCGAACACTTCATGATCGGGATCGGGATCTTCACCGTTCGGATCGGGCGCGTCGTCGGCATCGTTGTCGTCGTCGGTCACGACGATCACAAAGTACTGTCCCGCTGCCGCCGGCATCGTGACCGGCGTCGTCGTCGTGGTGGAGCACTCCGACATCGGCGTGGTGTCGCTGCAGAACCTGAACGGCGACGGCTCGAGCACCGTGTTGCCGATCTTGACGTCGTTGGCCGAGAGCAGCGCGTCGGTGGAGAAGTAGACGTTGGTCTTGATGTTGCCCGACGCCGCCACGGCGTTGGCGGTGCCGCGGTTGGTCAGCGTCCAGGTGACGTTGATCGTCTGGCCCGCGCGTGATGTCGGCGGCGCGATGAACGGCGCGTCGTACAGCGTCAGGTCGGGACCGGTCACGGCCGACTCGACTTTGGTCGCACCGGTGTTGGCCTTTTGCGCCGCGGCCTTGGCGGCGATGTTCTGGTCGTTGCTCGTCGGCGGGGCGTCTCCCGGCGGCGAGAACGCGCGCAGCGTGACCGTGGCGGTTTCGTCCGGCACCAGGTAGAAGCTGGCGCTCTCGGGATCCGGGCTCTCGGGATCGGGGCTTTCCGGATCCGGGCTTTCCGGATCGGGGCTTTCGGGATCGGGACTCTCCGGATCCGGGCTCTCCGGATCGGGAGCCTTCGGATCGAAGTTCACGATATTCACGACGACCTGGTTCTGCGATTTGTAAATCGGCTTGCAGGTCACCGGATCCATCGTCAGCGTCATGTACCGGCGGGTGACGATCAACTGGTACTTGGTGTTCGGTCCGGTGCGTTGCAACGCGGGCCGGAAGCGATACGCGGACGTGGTGTTGCCGTTGTTGTGCACGCGCCAGTTGATGTCCGTGATCGTGCTGGTCTTGACAAAGTTGTCGTCGATCGCCGTATTGAGCACGCCGGCACTCTCCGGATCGGGACTCTCCGGATCCGGGCTCTCGGGATCGGGACTCTCGGGATCCGGGCTCTCCGGATCCGGGTTCTTGTAGGCGTCGCTTTCGGGATCGGGACTCTCCGGATCGGGGCTCTCCGGATCAGGGCTCTCCGGGTCCGGACTTTCCGGATCTGGACTTTCCGGATCCGGATTCTTGACATCGAGTTGACGGCTCGACGTGCCGGGGCGATGACGGAAGAACTGCGCCGTGAACAGCGACGGATTGTGGATTTCAGTGTTCGCGATCTCCGGTACTTCCGAATTGACGTCCGGGTCGAGGATCGCCGGATTGGTGCGATCCGGATTGAGCAGGATCGACGCGCGCAAACCGCCGGGCCTGGGGAACCACGTGACCTGACCGGATGGCGCCTTGGTCCCGTCCATTTGCTGCACGTTGACGAGGATCTGGGCGTTCGGATCGGTCGACGTCGCGTACACCGTCCGCGCCACGGTCGATCCCCGCGGGATCGCCACGATCACCTTGTCGAGGATCGGCTGATTCGGCTTCTCGAACTGCCGGAACGTCGCCTTGCCGCCGGCGGGCTGGTTGGTGACGTGGAATTCGTAGAAATCGATGTTGTCCTTGGATGGGACGTTGTCGAGCTTGGGTAGCGTGTTCTGTGCGAACACCACGAAGCCGCGCTGAATCAGCTCACCGGTCGGCTTGCCGGTCTCGGGATCGATGCGGAGGCCGAGTGGCTTGGTATTTCCTGGTGATCCGACAAACAGGCCTGGCGTCAGCCGCGCCGTGTAGATGTTGGCGTTGCGCTCACCGGTGGCAGACGGATCCGGCGTGCAGACGTCGACCGCCCGGACATCGCGGTTATCCGTCCACACCGCGTGGAAGATCGGCAGCGCCGGGAACGCGTTCGTCATCACGCTCGACACCGTGCCGCCCATCAGGTTGATCGAGCCGATGTTCGGCTGCCAGACCTGGCCACTGGTCGTCAGGATCGGGAATGCCGTCAATCCCGAAACGTCGATGTAATCGCCCATGAACGGCGTCGTGCCGGCGGCGTACATCGGCAGGTTCGGCGGATTCGCGCCGATCTCGACCGAGTGCTCGGTGCCCGGAATGACCTTGCCATTCGCGTCGAGTTGCGCGGTACTGAACTGGCGGTACTTCGAGATCTCGAGCGAGGACATCCCGCCCGGCACGAAGATCGGATGCGGTGCGGGATCGGCCTGGACGCCGCGCACGTCGATGGTGTGGCGAATGGTATTCAGCGGGATGTCGAGATCGTCGATGAAGTTCCGGTGAATGCCCGACTGGTCTTCGCGCGAGTCGTAGTAAATCCCCAGGATCTTTCCGGCGGTGAAGGTCAGCGACGGCATCATCTGGTGGCCGCGCGCCGGATTGGGATCGATCTGATACCGCGGCAGGAACGTGTTGCCGCGATCCGACGAGACCGTCATGACGATGCGCGCGTCGTTGTTCGGCACGGCGACGCCGTCGGGTCCGGGCGTCGATGCGTAGCCGGTCTCCGCCCACGCCACGTAGACGCGGTTCTGGTGGTCGGCGGTGATCGCCGGCAGCGCGTTGCTGCGGAACTTCGTCGTCGTGCGAATCTGGTCGAAGGTCTTGACGTTGCCGGCGATCATCTTCGGCGCCGAGAACGTGTTGCCGCCGTCGCTCGACACGGCGATCCACATGTTGACCGGCTGGCCGTTGCCGGCGAATTCACGCCAGGTGAGATACACGGTGCCGTCATTCGGCGCGATGGCGATGTTGGCGCCCTGGCTGATCGTCTGGTTGTTGCTGATCGGGTTGGTCTTCCACGTCTTGCCGCAGTCGGTCGAGCGCGCGAACATCAGCTTCGAGTGCTGGTTGCTCTCACCGGTGAAGCGCGCCCACGCCATGTAGACGTTGCCGGACGGAATGGTCTGGCCGTTGACGGTGCACGTGCCCGCGGAATTGCGCGGGATGTCGACGGCCAGCCACGGCTTGTCGAGGAACTGACCCTTGGTGCCGATGTCGATCGTGGCGACGTCGACGAACTCGATCGGATCGCCGCGCTCCTTGTTGTTGTTGTCGATCAGCCGGGCGACGAAGATCTTGCTGTCGCCGTGCTCGCCGCGGTTGAACACCATCCCGCTGTAATAGAACAGGCCGTTGGACCCGGCGCGCACGGTGGGATCGGCGCCGGCTTCGTGGCCTTTGAGCTCCTGCGCCAGTCCCGAATTGTCCTGCGGGAAGCCGGGGAGCAGCGTGCTCGACCACTTCTGCCCGCAATCAAACGACTTGAACAAGCCGAGCCATGCGTCGCCCGCGAGACGCATGTTCGATTCCTCGTTGGGCGGCGGCGTGTCGTCGAAGGGAATGTCCACCGACCGGTAGTCGTTCGCACCGGCGACGAGGTGGCACGGGTTACGCGTCGAAACCGCGATTGACGGTTCGTTCTGCCGCTGCAGGTACGGATCGCCGACCGGGAGCGTGATGCCGCGCACCATGTTCACGTTGGGATCGACGATGGGTTGTTGCGGCTGCTGCGCGGATGGCGTGCCGACCCATGTCAGCAACACGAGCGCGCAGAGTACGACCTTCGTTCGACGCGGTACGGGGGGGAACCGGCGCATGAACCGCCTCCAAAAATGTGCAAACGCGCGTACTACTGGCCAGGACTTACCGGGCGGAAGGACAAGGCAAAACGGTTGTTACAGAGTGCCCAAGTGTAGGCCAGCTCGGCCTTTTGCACAATGAGTACTAAAGGAGTCGAAGGCGTGCAGTTTTGATGACGTGGACAGAACCAGACGAGGGTCTAGGGGGTGGCCAGGCGGGCTGCCGCATCGGCGGCAAGGGGATCGCGGCTGGCCTTGCCGCGAAGCGCCAGGAATTTCTCGTAGTTTGCGCGGGCGGCCGCCTTTCCCTGGACGCCTTCCTGGGCGCGGGCCGTCCAGTACAGCAACGGCACGGCATAGCGGTAGGTCGGCACGTCGTCGAGGAAGACCGCGGCGACTTCACCCTGTCGTTTCGCACACGCATCAAACTCCGACAGCGCCTCGGCGAAATGGCCGGCTCGCACGTAGGCGACGCCCAGTCCGTAGCGCGACAGCCAGTAACCCTTGTTGCCGCCCCGAGCGGTGTAGTCCACCATCTGTTGTGCCGCGAGGAAGGCATCGACGGCGTCGGGAATCACCCCGCGGTGGAGCGCGATTTCGCCGGCAATCACCTTGCCGTACGCGCGGTTGACCGGCTGCAGCTGCGACTCGAGCTCAGTGGCGAGCGCGCGCGCGTCGGTTTCCTTGCCCGCAGCCGTCAACACCCGCGCGGCGGGCACCATGACGGCGGGCGATCGCGACAGTTTCAGCGCACGGTCCGTGGCAATCAGCACGGCCGCGGTCTCTCGCTGCGCGAGGTGCGCCTCCGCGAGCGCCACATACTTCAGCGCCGCCCCGGCGGTGTTCTTCGACGCTTCGTCGGCGCCGATGCCGCTGATCAGCAATTCTTCGGCATCGGCATACCGGCCTTCGTACATCGCGAGATCGGCGACGCCGATGCTGGCGAGCGACGCGCCGCGAACGCCGGCTTTGTCGTTCGCTTCCCGGTACGCGGCGTCGGCGCCTTTCACGTCGCCGCGCGCCAGCGCCGACATGGCCAGCGCGAGATAGGCCTTGAAGGTTGCCGGATTGATTTTGATCGCGGCCTTCGCCTCACTCTCGGCGGTCGCGAAATCGCCGGCGTACATCGCGTAGAGCGCGTAGTTGTATCGATACAGCGCGGTGCCGGGGTACAGGTCCGCCGCCTGTTTTCCTTCGTTGAGCGCGAGCGTGAAGGTCAGCAGGTTGAAATGCGCGACCGCGAGGTTGTTGTGGGCAATCCCGTCGGCCGGGTATTTTTGCACCAGCTGGAGGTTGTTCTCGGCCGCCTTTTCGTAGTTGCGCATCACGCGCGAGAAGTAGGTCGCGTTCGTGCGAAAGCGCTCGCGTTCGCTCATGCGATCGAGCAGCGCGAGCGCCTTTTTCCATTGCTCCAGCGATTCTTCTCTCCGGCCGAGCCGGTCGGCGCTCAGTGCCCATCCTGAATACGCCCGTCCGAGACGCGGGTCGTGCTCGATGGCGCGCTGGTAGTGCCCGATCGCCTCTTCATCCTTGCCGCCGCTCGCCAGCGTTTGCGCCATCGCATACTCGCGCGACGCGTCGAGCGAGGCCGCGGTAAAACTTTCGTCGGCGGTGAGTTTCTCGGTTTCGCTCGTGGTGTCGCCGAGCGCCACGCGGATTTCCGCCGCCGCCGTGCTCAGGGCCTGCAGCACGTCGACTTTCGAGCCGGCCCTCGCCGTCGCCTCCGCCAGCGTCGTGCCTGGAATGGGATCGATCACGCGCAATCGCAGGCGATAGCCGGACCCATCGAGTTCGATGCGACCGGCGAGCACGACCTTGATCAGCTCGCGCTGCGAGACCAGGCGCGCGGTGGTGGCGTCGAGGCGCGTGATGCCGGTCCCCACCTGATTCGCTACCGCCATGGCGTCCTGGCGCGGGTAGGCGTTGATGAACGACGCGCCTTCCATCGCCAGGTTCAGCGGAGTTTCGAGCGATCCATCGAACACCGGGTCGTTGGTGGCGTTTTCAAAATCGGCGATCAGCACGGACACTGGAGGCGGCGCCTCGACCGGCACCGGCGTCAACCATCGCGTCAGTCCCCACGTGCCGGCAAGCAGCGTGACCACGAGCATGGCCGCGAGTGCCAATTGACGGCGCGTCACGCGCGCCGTGATCGGCAACAACTCGCCCTTGTCGTCGAGCCGATCGAACGCGGCCATCAGATCCGCGGTGGTCTGATAGCGGGCCGCGGCGTCGGGCTGCATGCACTTCGTGACGATCGCATCCAGCGCTTCGGGAACGGCGGGATTCAGCGTCCGTGCCGGCGTCGGCGGCGCCATGAATCGCTCGGTCATTTCGGCCAGCGGATCGCGCGTCGATTTGCCGCGATCCCGGCCGACGAGCATTTCGTAGAGGATGAGACCGAAGGCGTAGAGGTCGGCGCGCTGATCGACGGCCTGTCCGCGCGCCTGCTCCGGCGCCATGTAGTTGATGGTGCCGACGACGCTCCCGGCGACCGTCTGGTTCTGATTCGGCGTCGGCGACAGGTGCCGCACCGAGTCCGGGACGTTGCGGGGCGCAATCTCGGGACGCGCCGTCGAGCGCGCGATCCCGAAATCCATGATCAACGCCTCGCCGTCGGCGTTCTCGACCATCACGTTTTCGGGCTTGAGATCGCGGTGCACGACGCCCGCCTCGTGGGCGGCGCGCAGCCCCGAGACGATCGCGCGCGCAATGCGCAGCGCGCGCGGGATGTCGAGGCGTCCTTCGCGGACCAGCATCGTCGCCAGGTCCCAGCCCTCGACGTACGACATCGTGATGTATTTGATGCCTTCGATCTCGCCGAGGTCGTGAATGCGGACGACGTTCTTGTGCGTGACTTGCCGGGCGAGCAGCAGTTCCCGCTTGAACCGTTGCGACACTTCGTTGGCAATGGCGGGGTCGGCCATCACCTCCGGCCTGATCACCTTCAGCGCGACGGCGACGCCGAGCTCAGCGTCCCACGCGTGGTACACGGCGCCCATGCCGCCCGCGCCAAGCAAACGAATGATGTGATACCGCGGACCGAATGCTTCGCCGGGTAATAGGGGTCCGCCCTTGGACCGGGAGCCGATGGGGGTCGGTCGCACGTCCGGGCCCGCGACGATGGTCGGCGAAAGCCCGGTGACCGCGTTGTCCCAGCCGATGGTGGGATCCAGCGGCAGCGGCGTGAGGACAGAAGTACCCACGTTCGTGACGCCCAGTGGTTTTCCGCAACGGGCGCAAGAGCTAGCAGCCACCGAGTTTTGCGTGCCGCAGCCTGAGCAGATCATAGGTGTCGTCGCGCGAACTGGGGGGACGCGGCGACGGGATTCCGGTGACGTCGTTCTAGATTGATTAGACGATTGTCGCGAATTATCGCTCTGATCACGGGAAAAAGCCACGAATTCGAACACTTCCGTCAAAGTTGACCCAAAGGGTCAGCTCCCTGGCATTACAATTTCGTAAACGAACAAACTTCTTGTGTCTCCTAACTCTTCCGAGCGATACTCTCGAACCCCAGCTTCCTGTAGTTTTGAATTGCGTGCAATCTCTTACCAGCCTGGCTAGGTAACGTCTCGGCTCTTCAGCCCCCAGGAGTCCGTCGATGGTTTGTCCGACCTCGCGCCGTCCTTTGATAGTGTCGCTGGTTCGTACCGCGGTATTCGCGGTGCTTTTCGCAGCCGCCACACTTACTCTCCACGCTCAACAGCCGATTCCGGGCCCAAACATCAACATGGTGCGGGGCACCAAGGAATTCGTCGGCGACCCCTTTGTGCAGCGCCAGAACGAGCCGTCGATCGCGGTGTCGACGCGCAACCCCTGCACCCTGTTCGCCGGCATGAACGACTACAAGACCGTCGACATTCCGGATCCTGTGCCGATTCCCGGCGACAACACCGCGGTCGCGGCGCCGCCGGCCAAGGACGCGTGGCTCGGATGGACCAAATCATTCGATTGCGGCGCGACCTGGCGGACGGGCCTGATTTACGGTTTCCCGCAGGACACGTCACAACAGGGCGCGGAGTCCGGCTTGAAGGGCTTCGGCGCCGGCGCCGATCCGATCGTCCGCGCCGCCCACAATGGCTTGTTCTACTTCGGCGGCATGGTCTTCAACCGCGACGCGATGGGCGGCAGCAAGATCTTCGTGACCCGCTGGATCGACGACAACAACACCGAGCGCGGCGACGACATCCGGTATCTCGGCACGTCGACCATCGACGTCGGCGGCGGCGGCCAGTTCCTCGACAAGCCGTGGATGATTGTCGACATTCCGCGCAACGGCTTCGGTCCAAAGGCTCAGCCATGGGTTACGACCGACGATGACGCGCACACCAGCGCCGAGGACATTCCGCTGCCGAAAGGCGTCAGCTATTGCGAGATTCCGGCAGCGCCCGGCATTCCCGCACAGAAGTTCGCCGCGGGGAATGTCTACATGGCATGGGCGCGCTTTACCGGCAGCGGCAGCTCGGTTCCAGCGAAGCTGATGGTGGCGCGGTCGACCGATTGCGGCAAGACCTGGCAGACCAAACCCATCAGCAACAATCAGCACACCAGCCAGGGCGCCACGCTGGCGATTTCGCCGACCGACGGTACCGTCTACATCGCCTGGCGCGAATTCGATCGCCAGAAGGGCATTCACGCGATCTGGATGTCGCGCTCCCAGGACGGAGGCGACAGCTGGCAGCAACCTAAGGCGGTCGCGGTCGGCATCAATCCGTTCGACCAGCCGAAGAGCCCGACGGTCTTCCGCACCAATGCGCTGCCGACGATCGCCGCCGACCACATGGGCCGCGTCTACGTGGCGTGGGCGGAACGCGGCTTTGCGCCGCTCAACCCCAGCACGACCACCGGCGACGCCCGCATCGTCATCGCGGTGTCGAAGAATGGCGGCCAGTCGTTCTCGACGCGTTACCCCGTGGTCGCCCGCAACTATGCCGGCGCGCACGAGGTGATGCCCGCGCTGACATTCACCGCGGGCAAATTGCAATTGCTGTTCTACGACTTCTGGGACGACAAGGGCCTGATTCCGACACAGTTCGTGGACGACGCGACGGCGCCGTGCGCAGAGTACGACTCGGCCGGAGTGTGCATCTCGCGCACGCGCCACACCGTGGACGTCGCCGCGGCCCAGGCCGATCCCGCGGATGCGCCGGTCTTCCACGATTACTCGGTAACCCCCGACGGTACCACGCCAAAGATCTCGAGCTACAAATCGATCGTCGACCCGACAA
>Ga0114129_10012443_pt1 | contig 12113 bp, 9 predicted proteins | sample RhiMetdeltSRZDD1_FD_80071 | JGI IMG/M metagenome (GOLD analysis project Ga0114129, IMG submission 80071) | Populus rhizosphere microbial communities from Tennessee, USA - Rhizosphere MetaG P. deltoides SRZDD1 (version 2) (version 2) | ecosystem: Host-associated > Plants > Roots > Rhizosphere >...
CAGCCATTGTCGGCGCCGGCATTCCTGTGATCGGACACCTCGGGCTGACGCCGCAGTCAGCGACGCTGCTCGGCGGCCTCAAGGCGCAGGGACGGACAGCGGAACAGGCCGAACGGATGTGTCGGGATGCCGTTGCATTGGAACAGGCCGGTTGCTGCGCCATCGTGCTCGAAGCCATTCCGGAGCCGGTGGCTCGCCGCATCAGCCGCGCCGCTCGCGTCCCGACGATCGGCATCGGCGCCGGCGCCGCCTGTGATGGCCAGGTGCTCGTGTGGCACGATCTGCTCGGCCTGTCCGACGGTCACGTCGCGCGGTTCGTCAAGCGCTACGCGGCACTCGGCGACGAGATTCTCCGCGCTCTTCAAAATTACGTCAGCGACGTTCGCGGGTCGCGCTTTCCCGAAGCCTCTCACACGTACAAAATGCCAAAGTCCGAGCTGGAACTCTTCGAGAACCACGTCCAATGATTCATACTCACTCGCTTGACCGGGGCGCTCGTCTCTATCCCGAGTGGACGGCGCTTGCTGCCGCCGGCAGGCGATCGACGTTTCGTGAACTGCACGATCGCGTCGGACGCATTGCAGCCAACCTGAGAAAACGCGGCTTCGGCGCTGGCGACCGGTTGGCGCTTCTGCTCCCGAACGAAGCGGACTACATCGAGCTCGTTCATGCGTGTGCCTGGCTCGGCGTGATTGCGGTGCCGTTGAACATACGGCTCTCGCCAACCGAGATCGCCCACATTCTGGCCGACGCCGAGCCGAAAGGGCTGATTCGCCACTCGTCGGTGGCCGCCCCGGCAGCGCAGGTCGAGTGGCAGGTGGTGATCGACCAGGAGCCTCTGGATACGCAAAGCGACGTCCATCCGGACGCTGTGTACGATCCGGAAGCCGTCCTGGCTCTCATCTACACGAGCGGCACAACGGGTCGTCCGAAGGGCGTGGTCGTGACGCATGCCAATGTGCTGGAGGATCTGGATCACGTCAACTACTGGATGCGTTACAAAGAGGGAGGCGTCTACCTTCACGCCGCGCCGATGTTTCACATCGCCGATCTCCCCTTCCTGTTCGGCGCGCCGGCGTTTGGCGCCTGTCAGGTCACCATCCCGAAGTTCAGCGCACAAGGCTTCTGTGAGACCGTCGAACGTGAACGGGTCAATCACACGGTATTGGTCCCGACCATGCTCAGTCTGCTGACGCAGTACACGGATCTCAGGAAACACAACCTGACCAGTCTCGAGGTGATCGGCTACGGCGGATCGCCGATCGCTCCTGCGCTGATCAGCCGCACACGGCAAGTGCTGCCTCACGTCGGACTCATTCAGGTCTATGGCCTGAGCGAAACCGGCTATCTCACCGGACTGCAGGACCATGAGCACACCGAGGAGCGACTCAAGTCCTGCGGAAGAACATGCCCTGGGATCGATGTGCGCGTCGTTGACGAGGCGGGAAGGGAAGTCGAGACCGGCCAGTCCGGCGAACTGGTCGCGCGGGGCCAGAATGTCACACGCGGCTACTGGAAAAATGAAGACGAGACCGAACGGGCATTCCGGGGCGGACTGTTTCGGACGGGAGACGTCGGATACCAGGACGCGGACGGATACTTCTACATCCTCGATCGCGTGAAGGACATGATCGTGACGGGCGGCGAAAATGTCTACTCCGGCGAAGTCGAGGCGGTTATCGCAGAGCATCCGGCCGTTCGTGAGGTGGCCGTTTTCGGAATACCCGACCCGCAATGGGGAGAGATCGTCGCGGCCTGCGTAGTCCTCGAGCCCGGCCATCCGCTCAGCGTTGAGGATCTGATCGCCTATTGCCGACGTTCTCTCGCCAACTACAAGATTCCGCGCCGCGTCGAGTTCTCAGAAAACGAACTGCCCAAGGGTGGCTCCGGCAAGATCCTGAAAAGAGTTCTGCGTGAGCGCTTCTGGGTTCAACAAAAAAGAGCCGTGTGAGTTGACGGAGCCGGCTTTGAGGTGTTGATGATTACGACTACAGGACGCGACGCCGCGGAACCGGGGACCGTCACCGTCCACGGCAGTGCCGCTGGTTTCGCACAGGAGATCGTGGCCGGACGACATCGGTTGATGGCTGACGAGCCGACCTCGGTCGGAGGGACTGATACCGGACCGAACCCGTACGACTTCCTGCTCGCGGCGCTCGGATCCTGCACGTCGATGACCGTGGCGCTCTATGCGCGACGCAAGCGCTGGCCGCTCGAGGCCGTAACCGTGCGACTTCGGCATTCGAAGATTCACGCCGCCGACTGCGAGGAATGCGAAACGAGAGAGCGGCTGCTCGACCATATCGACCGCGAGGTCGAACTCGTCGGCGTCCTCAGCGACGAGCAGCGGGCGCGCCTGCTGGAGATTGCGAACAAGTGTCCGGTCCATCGCACGCTGGCCAGCGAGATCCACATCCAGACCCGCCTGACGCATCGTGCTGAGGATCCGTTCAGTCGCTCAGATCGCTAGGTCTTGTCGACGGTGCCTTCGAGCGCCAGTGTGCCCGTCACGCCCGGGATCGGCGGTGGTTCCTGGGCGGCGCCGGGCCTGGCGATCGTGAGGAGCCCCGCGCCGATGACGATTCGTAAGGATGTAGCGCAGAGACGCCGGAACATCCGAACCTCCTGCCTTACTCGTTGGGCAACGGTGATGCCACAAGCGTGCGCGCATTCACCGAAGACCCAGGCGTGCCGAACGCGGCAGGGTGCGCGGGAAGCACCAGCTTGGGCCGTCGATCACCGGCCATCAAACCCGTGGACGCGCGCAGGCGTGGATGAGCGCGATGTCTGCGCGGGTGTGCGTCTTTCCACGCACTTGCTGCGTGCGTGCGCACTATTGCGCCGAGCCGGACTGGTGCCAGTGACTGTGTTTTCGCGATCTGCATCGAGAGCGATGCTGGCCGTGAAGTTGCTCATGGAACCGTGCGCGTGGCCTACGCGCGAGAGCGAGAGAGCCAGCGAGAGAGAGCTTGTCATGCGATTCGTAAGTGTTGCGTTCGTTCTGTCGATTGCCGCGGCCGCGCCCGTCGTGGCTCAGACCACGCCAAACGCCGATGACGGACTGAGTAACCAGACGGGTCTGTTCCACGAGCCTCGCGTCATGAGCAGCTCGGTGACGATGGCCAATCGGTGGCTGGGGGACAGCGCCGGGGAGCCGCGGGACGGTTTCTACGCTGACTTCGGCAACATGATCACGGGCGCCGGCTGGATTTCCGCAGGACCCGGATACCGCCGGCACCTGTTCGGCCGGCGCGCCTTTGTCGATGCGTCCGCGGCGCTCTCGTGGCGCGCATACAAGATGGCGCAGGCGCGGTTCGAGCTGCCCGGTCTCGCCCGCGATCGTCTCACGGTGGGATCGCAGGTTCGATGGCAGGATCTGACGCAGGTCAACTACTTCGGGATCGGTTCGGCGTCCTCGGACGCAGCGCGGAGCCAATACCGCCTGAAAGACACCGACGTGGTCGGGTACGGCGTCTACCAGGCGAATCGCTGGCTTGCGATCGGCGGCACGTTCGGATGGCTTCGGCGCCCGACATTGTCGTCGCCGACCGGGCCGTTTCAGGGTAACTGGCCCGACACGGCGCAGGCCTTTCCGCTCGATCCCGGCGTCGCCAGCCAACCCAGTTTTCTTCACGGCACCGCCGGCGTTACGGTCGACACGCGCGATTATCCGGGCCATCCCACGCGCGGCGGCCTCTACCGCGCTGGCTTCGCCGTGTACTCCGATCGCGACGGCGGTGCATTCAGCTTCCGGCGCTATGACACCGAGGGGCTGCAAATGGTCCCGGTTAAAGGCGACACGTGGGTTCTCGCGCTCCATGGTTGGGCCGGCTTCTCCGACACATCCTCGAGTGCCGCGGTTCCGTTCTACATGCTTCCGAGTCTCGGCGGACAGGACACGCTGCGCGGATACACCGACTACCGATTCCACGATCGCAACTTCCTGCAGGCCAGCGCCGAGTCGCGATGGGCTTTGTTCCGCTCCATCGACGCCGTTTTGTTCTTCGATGCCGGCAACGTCGCACCGCGGGTGGGCGACCTGAACATGAACAAGACATCGTGGGGCACCGGGCTCCGCGTGCACGCGAAGCGATCGACGCTGGCGCGTCTGGACGTCGGCCACAGCACCGAGGGCTGGCGCGTGTTCTTCAAGCTCGACGATCCATTCGGGCTGAAGCGGCTGTCGCGCCGGACCGCCGACGCACCGTTCGTACCCTGAGGTCCAATGCAGCTCTCCGGGGCCTCGTGAATGATCGATGCGCTCGACAACCTGCCGCGCCAGCTGCCCGTCGTCTGGCCGGCGCTCGTGCTGCTGCCGTCGGCGGCGATGCTGGCCGGCGCTCTCGGATTCGTCCGGCCGATTCGGCGCCAGCTCGTGCCGCGATCGTTCCACGTCATTCAGACTCAGGTTCTGCTGGCGATTGTCGGCGCCGCGATCATGATGATCGTCGCGGAGAGCCTGGCGCGCGCGTTCGCGATCGTCGGCGCCGCCGGCCTGGTCCGCTACCGGGCGGGCATCGACGATCCGAAAGACGCCGGCGTGCTCCTGGTGGCGCTGGCGATCGGGCTGGCCACGGGCCGCGGATTCCTGCTGCTCGCGGTCGTGCTCTGCCTGTTCGTGATCGCGGTTCTGTGGATCCTCGAATCCATCGAGCCGCTGGATCGGACGCAGTTCGAACTGTGCATCGGCACCAAGAATCCGTCGACACTGCGCCCACATGTGGAACACGCGTTGCGGAAGAAGGGCATTTCGTTCGACCTGTGGGGCACGTCGGCCAGCGAACTTCGCTATGACGTTGCCGTGCCTCTCGATCAGCGCGTCGACAAGCTGACCAAGATCATCCGGAAGCTGGATGGACGGGAGACGACGTCGATTGAGTGGCGGCAGAAGCGACACAGGGCGGACCGATGACGAGACGACGCGACGCAGTCGCCCCGCTCGGGTTGCGTGGTCTGTCTTTCTCAAAACTCCGAAAGCCAACTGACACCTGGTCCCAGTCATGAATCGTCTTCCCCGACGCGTGGTGCAGAGCGTGATGTGCGCGGCAGGACTGCTCCTGTTGGCGCGAGGCGCGGAGGCGCAGGCGGCGCATGGTCCGCGCCCGCCCGCGGCGCTGCGAGAGCTGAACAACTCGGTCGAGGCGCTCGTACGACGCGCGTCGCCATCCGTCGTCCAGGTGCTGGTCACCGGGTACGGGCCGCGCGACGAAGCCGAAGGCGAGTCGCCGGCGAACATCGTTCGTCAGCTGAGTATCGGATCGGGTTTCGTTCTCGATCGCGACGGCTACATCGCGACGAACGCCCACGTTGTGGCTCATGCCGTTCGCGTGCAGGTCGTCCTGTCAGCCGAGTCCGATGACGAGCCACCGGGGCGAGCGGTCGGCGGAGCGACGAAGACATTCGAGGCGCGGATTGTCGGCGTCGCGAAAGAGATCGATCTCGCGCTTCTCAAGATCGACGCGACGAATCTGGCGGCGCTCCCGATCGGCAACTACGACACCGTGCGCAAGGGCGACATCGTCTTCGCGCTGGGCAGTCCGGGCGGCCTGCGCGGCTCGGTCTCGATGGGTGTGGTCAGTACCGTGGCGCGTCAGCTCGATCCGGACAGTCCGCTCGTCTACATCCAGACCGACGCCTCGATCAATCCAGGCAGCAGCGGCGGACCGCTGGTCAACGTCGACGGCGAGTTCATCGGCATCAACACGTTCATCTTGAGCCAGTCGGGCGGCAACCAGGGTCTCGGGTTCGCGATTCCGAGTGCGGTCGTTGCCGCCGCCTATCCGCAGCTCCGTGCCCGCGGACATGTCGACCGCGACACGATTGGTGTCCGGGTGCAGGGCATCACGCCGGCGCTGGCGGGTGGTCTGGGCCTTTCGCGGGAATGGGGAGTCGTGGTGGCGGATGTGCTCGAAGGCGGACCGGCCGAACGGGCCGGAATCCGCGTCCAGGACGTCATCACGAGCGTCGACGGCAAACCCACGACCAGCGTGCCGCTGCTCTCGATGCAGCTCGATACGCATCGTGACCCCGATCGCGTCGTCATCGGAATTCTCCGCGGCTCGATGGAGAGGAAATTCGACGTCCCGGTCGTTCACGTTCGTGCCGACCTGATGCATGTGGGCGACGCGTTGCCGTTCGACCTGCAACCGATCGAACCGCTCGGCCTTCTCGGCATCGAGATCGACGACGAGCTGGCGCAAACACTTCCTTCGCTCCGCATTCCGTCCGGCGTCATCGTCGCGGCGCGCACCGAGCACTGGGGCAGGGCAGATGTTTCGATTGCCGCCGGAGATGTCATTCACGCCGTCAACGGGACCGCCGTGCTGACCATTGAGGGGCTGACGAACACGCTGAGGGGCCTCGAGCCCAGGCATCCAATCGTGCTGCAGGTGGAGCGTGATGGAACGTTGACGTTCGTCACGTCCGAACGCTATTAACCGCGCCGCCTGCGATCGGCGTTGATTTCACATCCGGACCCGCCTGACACGCCATGGCGGGGATCGGCTCCGGGTCAAGTGACGTTACGCGGAGTGCCGCTGAAACGCGGCGGCATAGTCGCGAGCAAACTCCGCGAAGGTGCGCGGTGGTGTACCGATCAGATCGGCGACAACGCTGGTGATGGTCTCGGTCGGACCGCCCGCGCGCTGGTAGGCCGCGATTGCGAGCAGGCTGTCAATCAGCCACGATGGCTGGCCGGCTCGCGTGAGACGTGCGCGCGCCTCGTCGAACGGTTCGTCGATGAAGCGCAGCGGCCTGCCAATCGCCTCGCCAAGAATGCCCGTCGCTTGCCGGTACGAGAGCGCCTCGCCCCCTGTGATGACGTACTTCTTCCCGGTGTGCCCCGGCTCGGTCAGTGTGACGACGGCGACCGCGGCGATGTCGCGCGTGTCGATGAACGGAATCTTGCCATCGCCCGAAGAGGAGTAGACGACGCCGTCGTTGATGATGTTGTCAGCCTGGCTCAGGAGGTTCTGCATGAAATGGTGCGGCCGGAGCATCGTCCACGGCAATCCGGCTTGCTGCAGCTCTTGCTCGATCTGATAATGCATCCGGCCGATCATGGAATTCGAATGCGGCGAAGCGCCAAATGCGGAGAGCTTCACGACTTGAATGGCCCCCGCCTGGCGCGCCGCCGCAATCGCGTGTCGCTGCAACTCGGCCGCGTTTTCACTGTTGCCGGTCAGCAGAAACAGTTTCGTACACCCCGCGAAAGCGGATCTGAGGGTCTCCGGCCTGGCGAGATCTCCGCTGACCCAGGTGATGCCAGGCAGGGTCCGCACCCGGCTGGGATTGCGGACCAGCGCGCGCGCAGGCACACCCGCGGACGAGAGCAAACGCAGGACCTCACTCCCGATGAGGCCGGTGCCGCCAGTGACGAGAATCATGACGTCAACCCTCGGTGTGAGACGTTGTGACGGAACTCGCCGAGATTGTCCGCGCCGCCATCCTCGCAGTCGCCGCACTCATGCCGATCGTCAATCCGCTCGGCTCCGCACCGATCTTCTTGTCCATGTCGGCCGATCTGCCGACGGCGGCCCGCCGGCAGCTGTCGCGACGCGTGGCCTGGAACTCGTTCGTGCTGCTGGCGGCCGCGATGTTGATCGGTTCACACGTGCTGCGGCTCTTCGGGATCACCGAACTGCTGCAACCGTTCGTTGCCGCTAGGAAATAGCTCCGTCGGTTGAAGCCGCAGCGGTGAAAGCCGACTCTCTACCAGACCTCGGGAGCATGGCGGCACGCCTCGGGCTGCGAACGGCACCCAAGGCCTGAACGCATCATCGAAATGGAATTTCCACTCTAATCGTCGTGCCGTGGCCGGGTTCGGTCGCGACCTGCAACGTCCCGTTCAGCTGATGCGCGCGCTCGCGCATGCTGATCAGGCCTAAGCCGCCCGATGATTCGGCGCGGCCTGGATCGAAACCCGATCCGTCATCCGAGACAGATAATGCCACGCGCTCGTCCGCTCGAGTCAACCGCACCGTGACCTGTTTCGCGTTTGCGTGCTTGGCCACGTTGCCCAGCGCTTCTTGCGCGATTCGGAACAAGGCCAGCGCGGCGCCGCGGCTCAGGTCGCGGACGCTGTCATCGACGTCGCAGGAGACGAGAAGGCCGCGGAGGCTGCTGAACTCGCGGCAGTATGTCTGCAGCGCCTGTGGCAGCCCGTCCTCTTTCAACGCGGAGGGATGCAGGCTGTGCGACAGTTCCCGAATGGCGGAGCCCAGCTGAATCAGCCTGTCCTGGACCTCGCTGACCGTGGCCCGCACGTCCGACTCGGGGGCAATCTTGCGCTTGGCTGTCCCCAGCATCAGGCTGAGGGCCGCCACCTGCTGCATCACGCCGTCGTGGAGCTCGCCGGCAATGCGTATCCGGTCCTGCTCCAGCACCTTCATCAGGCGTTCGTTCAACGCGGTGATCTGTCGCTCGTGGCGCTCGACGATGCGGAGGCGGACGCGATGCGCGGTCCAGAACAGCGCGAGCACCATGCCCAGGACAAGTGCTCGGAACGAGTTCATCTGGTAGTACGCGGGTGGGACGGAGAAATCGATAAAGGCGCCGGTTTCGTTCCAGACGCCGCTATTGTTGCTGGCCATCACGCGAAACCGGTACTTTCGCGGTGGCAGATTGCTGTAAAACGCCTGCCGGCGCGTGCCCCCATCTTGCCACTCGCGATCCCAGCCTTCGAGCTTGTAGCGAAACCGCACCTTCTCCGGCGCGACCAAACTGAGCGCCGTGTATTCGATCCGCAGGTCGCGGACGAGCGGCGGCAGGCGCTCACGGCCATTCACGAGGGACGAGGGTTCGTAGCCGGTGCGATCGGCAACAATCTGTTCGACACTGACTGGCGGCGGGAGCAAGTTGACCGACAGGCGGCGCGGATCCATGACGCTCAAGCCGTCCAATGGCAAGAACCAGAGTCTTCCGTCCGTGGCCTTTGCGACGTGCGGACTGAACCCGCCGGCCTCGGCTCGACTCCGCACGCCATCCGAGCCGTCGAAAACGGTGAATCGGACTGTCGACTGCGGATGTTGCTTCCCATCAGCCGCCCTGGCCCACGCGTCGAGTTCGGTGCGCGCGATGCGCACCAGGCCGCACGGCATGGACAGCCATAAATCGCCGGCGTCATCCTCCATCGTCCAATGAGTCTCGGAACACGGAAGGCCGGCCTGAGACGACAGTGTCGTGATGCGTCCAGTTTCGAGCCGGTTGACGCCGCCTTCTGCCGCAACCCAGAGGGCACCGTCGCGACCGACGCGAAGGTCGTTGATTCGCCCCTCTGCAAGGCCCTCGCGCACTTCGTCCGACGTGCGCATCTGACCGTCCTTCACGAGCTCGATGCCGCCGCGAAAAAATCCCAGCCAGAGGCCGCCCGTCGAGGGATCGACAGCGAGAGCGTCTGCGTGATCCGAGTGTCCGAGACGGGCCCACGAGATCTGGTCGACAACATGCTCGTCGGCCAAATGAAAGAGTCCTTGCGTCTCGTGCGCGAGCCAGAGGTTTCCCTTGAGATCGCCTGTGATCGCGTTCACTCTTCCACCCGGCACGCCGCGGACGGCAGAGAAGCGGCCGTGGTCCAGATATCCAACGGACCGTACCGTGGACAGCCAGACTCGCCCGCGCTCGTCCTCGAAAAGAGACCCGCCCGCCGATCCGAGACTGTTGCCAGGCGCATCGTCTTTCACAGGCGGAGGGATCGGAAACCTCGTCCCATTCGGAGGGTCGGCAAACTCGCGGTATACAGTGACGTGTCCGTCCCTCCAGTGATTCACGCCATCGACGGTGCGGAGCCAGATGCTGCCGTCTCTCGACGCAAGAACTGCCATGACGTACAGGCTCGAGAATCCCTGACGCAATGTACCTGGCGTCACGGAAAATTCGCGAAAGCGATCCAGTCCGGAATTAGTACCGACCCAGATATTTCCTTCGCGATCCTGAAAGAGTCCTTCGATGGTATTGCTCGATAAGCCGTCGGATTGCGAGAACTGATCGATCTGCCCCTGTTGTAAGTGGGTCAAGCCGCCTCCCAATGCACCGATCCACAGGCCGCCATCGCGATCGCGAAGCACTTGGACACTTGTCGTAAGCTGTCCGCTTGCGCCGGGCAACCGGCAGACCTCCCGCAGCTCCCCGTCCACCATGCGGTGGATCGTTCCCGAAAGCAGGACAAGCAGAACACCGTCGGAATCCTCACTCAAGGCCCGAACAAATTGATCGCTTGGCAGGCGATAGAACCGTGGGTGACCCTCGTTCCACTGCCACACACCATGCAGCTCGCCGAACCATAGATTCCCTTTGCGATCCTCATACAGGGTAGCGACGCGTGAGCCAAACAGCCGGTCTTTTCCCCAGCAACGAACTTCACCGTTCCGAATCCTGCACAGTTCCCCGGTCGGAGGTGTCAGCCCAATCGTCCAAATCGTCCCGTCATGAACCTCAATCGTCGTGGTGATGTGGTGATCAGCCAGCTCCGCATAGACTGTGAGTTTGCCGTCTTTCCAGCTCGTAAGTCCCTTCGTCGTGCCAATCCAGAGCGTTCCATCGCGCCCCGAGAGGAGCGTTCGAATCTTTGTGGACGGGAGAAGCCGGTCTGAGGGCCATGGCGTCGTGCGCACACCGTCGAACCGGAGCAAACCGAATTCGGTCCCGAGCCAGAGGTAACCATCCGGCGTCTGCGCGATGCTGTAAATCGGGCCCTTCGCGAAGCCGTCGGCGACCGTCCACGAGGTATGCGCGTACTGACTGACGTCCAGCGTCGGATTCAACGCGACTGCCGGCTGACAGAGCGTCAGGACCATGGAAACGATGGCCACGCTGAGGACGACGAGGCTGCGCTTTCCGGACAGGCTCGACATAATGTTCACGGACGCGTCATAGACTTGCGCGTACCTCCTACCAGATCAATTTGAAGACCGAGCTGCAACTGACGTTACGTGGAGGGCCGCTGAAACGGGGTGGCTAGGAAAGAGCTCCGTCGGCTGAAGCCGCACCGGCTGCACTTGCCCGGAGCGGTAGAGTGAAATGGAACGTCGCACCGGGACCCGGATTTCGCGTGACCCACAACCGGCCGTCGTGAGCCTCGACGATGGAACGGGTGATTGCCAGTCCCATCCCCGTGCCTTGGGGCTTCGTCGTGACGAACGCATCGAAAATCTCGTCTTTCTTGTCGACCGGAATACCCACGCCCGTATCGCCAATCGAGACGAGCAGATAACCATCGTTGGAGAGTTCAGACCGCAAGACCAGCTCACCACCGGTCTCGGTCATCGCCTCGATCGCATTGAGCAGGAGGTTCATGAACACCTGTTGCAGCTGCACGCGATCCGCCATGATGCCGGGCCGCGCGTCGGCCAGGTCGGTGCGCATCGCGATCGAATAGCGGCTCGCCTCGCTGCGCAGCAGGGCGAGCATGTTGCGCGCGACATCATTGACGTCGACCAGCTCACGTTTGGGCGGCCCCTTCCTGTACAGCGATCGCAGGCGGTCGATGATCTCGACGGCGCGTATGTTGTCCTTGATGGCTCTTGAAGCCGCTTCTCGTGCTTCGTCGAGATCCGGGTGGTCGCGCGACAGCCAGCGGAGGCACGTCTTCGCATCCGTGATCGCGGCGGTCATTGGTTGCTTCAAGTCATGCGCGACGGACGCCGCGAGCTCACCGAGCGTGCTGACTCGATTCAAGTGGGCGAGGTCGGCCTCGAGCTGGCGCAATCGCTCGCGCTCCTCTTCGACCTTCTTGCGTTCCGTCACGTCGACCACTGTACCGATGTATTCGATCGGATCGCCATTCCTGGCAAAGGCGGGGTGCCCGATGATCTGAACATGCCTCAGAGCTCCCCGATCGAGCACGATTCGGCAATCAACCGTGAAATCGACTCTCTTGCGGGTCGCCTCCTCGACGACGGTGGAAATCCGGGGGAGGTCGTCGGGGTGGACCAGTCGCCGGAACTCCTGACGCGTGGGAAGACCTCGTTGGGGATCCACGCCGTAGATTCGAAAAGTTTCCTCCGACCAGTGCACGACATCCAGCGTGCGATAGTCGACCGCCCAGCTGCCTGTGTGGGCTAATCGTTGCGCCTCCGCCAGATACGCTTCGCTTCGGCGCAATGCCTCCTCGGCGC
>Ga0114129_10012446_pt1 | contig 12112 bp, 12 predicted proteins | sample RhiMetdeltSRZDD1_FD_80071 | JGI IMG/M metagenome (GOLD analysis project Ga0114129, IMG submission 80071) | Populus rhizosphere microbial communities from Tennessee, USA - Rhizosphere MetaG P. deltoides SRZDD1 (version 2) (version 2) | ecosystem: Host-associated > Plants > Roots > Rhizosphere >...
AGGTCATCCTCCACACTTAAAATGAAACAAGCATGTGGTTGTGGCCTTTCATAGGCTGATGTTGATTTTTTCAGCTGGCCGTCTGCTGCGTCAACAAAATAGTGGCCCTGTGGTTTCCCTTTGATGCCATAGCTTTCATAAAGACCTGTATTAAACCATTGCGGGCTGTTTGGAACGCATGCCTGGTTGAGAATGCAATAAACAAGCTCTTCATAAAAAACAGTAGCGTCGGCGGCAGATGCGAAGTAGCCATTTTTTTCGCCCCAAGCCCTCCAGCAGTTGGCAAGACGGTGTGCAACCTGCTTTACTGAGGTTTCACGTCCTGTCGATCCATCAGCCTGGGGCACGCCGGCTTTACGGAAATATTTCTGTGCGAGGATATCGGTAGCTATCTGGCTCCACTTTTTCGGCACTTCAACATTATTCATTTCAAAAACAACTTCTCCTGAGGGATTGCGTATCACTGATGTGCGATAGTCGTATTCGAACTGATCAAAAACGCTTGTGCCGTCTTTGGTGAAGCGGCGCTTGAACTGCAATCCATTTTGTGACTGTTGCATAGCCAGAAGTATTTAAAGAGTAAAGTAAAAGTTGATTTATTAATTTCCTCCGTTCCTTAACCAGTTGCGGGCAGACGAAAATATCTTTTGTGAGATTATTTTAAAGAATCGTTTATCCACCGGTTGTGCATATTTAAATTTCATAAACATCACGTTAAAAGTCCCTATTTAGTCTTACATCCCTTTGTCAAAAACTTTCCGCATTTTTGCTCATCAACAGGCAATTCATGGCGCATAGTGTTTACACGACTCTTCTATCGAAAAAATCCGATGCACAAAAATCGTTTGCTGTGCTGATTGATCCCGACAAGACCGCGCCTGAAGGTATCGGCATTTTATGCAGAAAAGCCGTAGATGCAAAGGTCGACTATTTTTTTGTAGGAGGCAGCCTGGTGATCAGCAACCGTCTGGATGAAGTAATTCTGCAAATCAAAAAGAACTGCAATATTCCCGTTCTCCTTTTTCCAGGCAGCCCGTCACAAATATCGCAATATGGAGATGCGTTGCTTTACCTGTCGCTCATATCCGGCAGAAATGCCGACCTGCTCATAGGCCAGCATGTTATTTCCGCGCCGTTTATCAGGCAGAGCGGGCTTGAGATAATTTCAACCGGCTACATGGTTGTTGACGGAGGTTCTCCAACAACTGTTTCATATATCAGCAATGCGCTGCCGCTGCCCGCCGACAAGAAAGAGATTGCGATGTGCACTGCCATGGCAGGGGAAATGCTGGGTATGAAACTCATCTACATGGATGCTGGCAGCGGCGCAAAAAGGCCTGTTCATGAAAACCTTATCAGTGCAGTTGCCGAAAATATCAGCATTCCGCTGGTGGTTGGAGGCGGAATTAACGATCCGGAAAAAGCCTATCACAACTGCAAGGCCGGCGCTGATCTGATAGTGATTGGCAATGCAATAGAAAAAGATCCGGCACTCATCGCCGAAATGTCGGCGGCCGTCCATATGGTTTCGGTCCGGAGCCACAATAATTAACTAAAAAAAACGGCCGTTAACATGAAAATATATTTACTTTGCACTGACAAAAATTTTTACTAAAGAATTGTAATTGTGAAATGCAAAAAAAACCTGCCAATATAATCGCTGCTGTGGCCCCCGGGGCCTCTGCCATGCGTAGGTTTTTCGCTGTGCAGCCATGTACAGTTTTTTTCGTTAGCCCAGTTCCCGTCAGGGTACGACGTTGATACTTTCATTTACCATCTCAGGCAATGCCTTTGCCGGAAAAAAACTTTCCGGCGCCTACCGGCTATTTATCATCGTTTCACATGTTAACAAATGAACCAGGATCAGGAATTTCAAATATTAGTTGCAGACGAGTCGCACGAAAGCTTCTCAGAAATCATCTGCGAAGAGATGGCCGCCTCCGCGCTCGCCAGGGGAACGGGCATAGCAAAGCGCAGCCCTGAGTATATCAGGGAGAAGATGCGCGAAGGGAAGGCTGTGATCGCCTTCACAAAAGAAGGTATATGGGCAGGCTTTTGCTATATCGAAACGTGGAGCACCGGCGAATATGTAGCAAACTCCGGGCTAATAGTTGCTCCTCCTTTTCGTAAGGGTGGGCTTGCAAAGAAAATCAAAAAGAAAATTTTCGAGCTGAGCAGAAAGAAGTATCCAGAGTCAAAAATATTCGGCCTTACTACCGGCCTCGCCGTAATGAAAATAAACTCTGAGCTCGGATATGAACCCGTTACTTATTCGGAGCTTACGCAGGACGATGCTTTCTGGAGTGGATGCAAAAGCTGTGTGAACTATGAAATTCTCATGAGCAAGGAAAGAAAGAACTGCATGTGCACAGCCATGCTGTACGATCCCAAAGATCACTACGAGCCTGCAGAAACAACAGAAGATTTCAAGAAGCATTCGAAATTGTATGAACGCTTCATGCGTATCAAGCAATGGAAGCTTCTCAGGCCGTTCCTTAAAAACAGCGCAGACAAGCAAAAAACGAAATCTCTGTTAAGTATCTTCTTCAATTTGTAATCAGCATATAGATGTCAGCTAAAAAAGTAGTATTGGGTTTCAGCGGTGGCCTCGACACCTCCTATTGTGTAAAATACCTGCACGACGACCTGGGTTACGAGGTGCACAGCATTACCGTTAACACCGGTGGCTTCAGCGATGAGGAGATCAGGCAAATCGAAAACCATGCCTATAAGCTCGGTGTAAAATCGCACATTACTGTCAATGCAGTAAAATCATATTACGATTCAATAATAAAATATCTCATTTTTGGGAATGTTCTGAAGAACAACACCTACCCTTTAAGCGTAAGCGCCGAGCGCCTTAGCCAGGCACTGCACATTGCTGAGCAGGTAAAAAAACTTAACGCTTCAGCCGTCGCTCACGGAAGCACAGGAGCAGGTAACGACCAGGTGCGGTTCGATATGGTCTTCAATATTATGATCCCCGGCGTGGAGATTATCACACCTATCCGGGACCTTAGGCTCAGCCGCGAGGAAGAGATCAGCTACCTGAAAAACAAGGGTGTTGAAATGAACTTCAGCAAGGCGATGTATTCAATTAACAAAGGCTTATGGGGCACAAGCGTCGGCGGAAAAGAAACGCTTTCCTCGAAAGGAATGTTACCCGAAGAAGCGTGGCCCACGCAACTTACCAATAATGGCACTCAAGAGGTTAAGCTGAGCTTTGAAAAAGGAGAACTTAAAAAAGTAAACGATAAGGAATTCGGTCACCCAAGCGAAGCGATACAGTATCTGCAATCCATAGCAGGACCGTACGCTATCGGCCGTGACATTCATGTTGGCGACACCATCATCGGCATTAAAGGCCGTGTAGGATTCGAAGCGGCAGCACCGATGATAATTCTCAAATCACATCATGCTCTTGAAAAGCACGTGTTAACGAAATGGCAGCTTACATGGAAAGACCAACTCGCGCAATTTTATGGCAACTGGCTTCATGAAGGCCAGATCCTGGATCCTGTAATGAGAGACATCGAAAACTATCTTGAGAGCTCGCAAGAAAACGTTACGGGCGACGTGTTTGTACAACTTATGCCATACAGGTTCACCATCACAGGCATTGAATCACGATTCGACCTGATGAGCAGCAAATTCGGAAAGTATGGAGAAATGAATAAGGGCTGGAGCGGTGACGACGTTCGCGGATTCAGTAAAATATTCGGTAACCAGACAATGATCTATCACCAGGTAAAACAAGAGGCCAATGGAAAAGATTAATGTTGGCATTGTTGGAGGAGCGGGTTACACCGGTGGTGAGCTGATCAGGTTACTGATCAACCATCCCAACGCAAACATCGGCTTCATCCATAGCAAAAGCAATAGCGGCAACCCCGTATCGCACGTTCACGGCGACCTCGCAGGTGAAACAGACCTTGTTTTCACAGATGAGCTTAACGACGACATCGACGTTTTGTTCCTGTGTGTTGGTCATGGTGAAGCAAAAAAGTTTCTTGAAGAGAACAACATCGCAAGTCATGTCAGGATCATAGATCTCTCGCAGGACTTCAGGTTAAAAAAGAATTCATCGCTGAACGACAGGCACTTCGTTTATGGATTGCCCGAATTGAACAAAGAACAAATAGCCAGTGCAGAAAATATTGCCAACCCCGGCTGTTTCGCGACGTCAATTGAGCTCGGATTACTGCCTTTGGCCGAAAAGAACCTGCTGAATAATATTTATACAACAGGCATAACAGGCTCTACAGGTGCAGGGCAGGGCTTTTCATCATCTTCGCATTTTTCGTGGAGGGCAAATAATATCCAGGCGTACAAAACGCTGAGCCACCAGCACGTAAAAGAGATTATGGAATCTCTTGCACAATTGCAGCCTTCATTGCACGACCAAAGCAAACAGCTGAACTTTGTACCATGGCGCGGTGATTTTACAAGAGGAATTTTTATCAGCTCCCAGCTCGACAGCGACCTGAGCCAGGAGGAGCTGTACGACATATACGAAAGTTTTTATGAGGATCATCCTTTCGTTCACATCAGTAAAGAACCCATCTTCCTCAAACAGGTAGTGAACAACAACAAATGCATGATACAACTTGAAAAGGTGGGAACAAAACTGGTTGTACACTCAATAATAGATAACCTCCTGAAAGGCGCTTCTGGACAGGCAGTACAAAACATGAACATCATGTTTGGCATTGAAGAAACTGCAGGGCTGAGGCTGAAAGCAAACGCCTTTTAATCAAAAAGATTTTCGACATGAATTTATTCGATGTATATCCGCTTAACGATATAACCATCACAAGGGCCAGGGGATCATATGTGTGGGACGACAAAGGCGAACAGTATCTCGACATGTATGGCGGCCATGCCGTTATTTCTATCGGCCACACGCATCCACATTATGTACAGCGTATAACCGAACAGATCAAACAGGTGGGGTTTTATTCCAATTCTATAAAAATCCCTCTGCAGCAGGAACTCGCCAAAAAGCTTGGAGAAGTTAGCGGCAAAACCGACTTCCAGCTTTTCCTGTGTAATTCGGGCGCAGAAGCTAATGAGAATGCTCTTAAGCTCGCATCGTTTTATAACGGTCGAAAAAAGGTTATCGCCTTCAGCAGATCATTTCATGGCCGTACATCGCTGGCAGTAGCGGCAACCGACAACCCGGCAATTGTTGCACCTGTAAACGAAACGGATAATGTGATTTTTTTGCCATTCAACGACATTGAGTCACTGGAAAAAACATTTAATGAAAAAGGCAACGAAATTTCTTCTGTAATAGTTGAAGGCATCCAGGGAGTGGGCGGAATACAGGTTGCCGACGCAGGGTTTCTGCAGGCTATCCGTAAATGCTGCGACATATACAATGCTGTGTTTATTGCCGATAGCGTTCAATGCGGATATGGCCGAACAGGAAAATTTTTCTCACACGACCATGCCGGTGTAACGGCCGACATTTACTCTATGGCCAAGGGAATGGGCAATGGATTTCCAATTGGTGGCATAATCATCTCGCCGAAGATCCATGCCAGGCACGGCATGCTCGGCACAACTTTCGGTGGCAACCATCTTGCCTGCGCAGCGGCGCTTGCTGTGCTCGAAGTAATGGAGAGCGAAGGCCTGATGAACAACGCGGCAAAGACAGGCGAGTATTTGATGAATCAACTGAAGGCGATATCTGTTTTGCAGAATGTTCGAGGTAAAGGCTTGATGATAGGTTTTGATGTGCCTGAAGAACTGAAGGATATGAGAAAAAATCTTTTGTGGAACCATAAAATTTTCACAGGTGAAGCAAAGCCGAATGTTATCAGGTTGCTGCCATCACTTGCATTGAGAAAGAAAGATGCAGATGAATTCCTTGAAGCAGTGATGGAAGAAGTGGCGATCATTGATAAATGAGCACCTTCCCCGAAGGAAGAGAGATGTCGGCAATAAAGGATCTGCAATAAAAGTTATTATGAAAAATTTCATTTCTGTTCATGATGTCGGGAACATCGGCGAGTTGATAAAAAAAGCTCTTGCCTATAAATCCAATCCACAAATTGATATTGGAATCGGCAAAAACAAACGTATTGGTCTGCTATTCCTTAATCCCAGTATGCGTACGCGACTCAGTACGCAGATCGCTGCCCAGAACCTTGGCATGGAGCCTATCGTTTTCAATGTAACACAGGAAGGCTGGGCTCTTGAATTTGAGGAAGAAGCCATCATGAGCGGAAGCACCGTTGAGCACGTGAAAGATGCCGCACCTGTAATGGGCAAATATTTCGATATACTGTGCGTAAGAACATTTCCTTCACTGAAAAATAAAGAAGACGACTACAGCGAGCTGTTCATTAAACAGTTCATCAAATATGCAGGCGTTCCTGTTGTAAGTCTTGAAAGCGCTACGCTTCACCCCCTTCAAAGCCTCACCGATGTGATCACAATAACCGAGCATCTGAAAAAACCCAATCCAAAAATTGTCTTAACGTGGGCACCACATGTAAAGCCATTGCCCCAATGTGTTGCGAACAGTTTTTCCCAATGGATAAATGCATGGGGACAGGCAGAATTTGTTATAACACATCCAGAGGACTATGACCTGGACCCGCAGTTCACGAAAGGAGCATCAATAACCAATAACCAGGAAGATGCATTAAAAAATGCCGACTTTGTTTATGTAAAGAACTGGAGCACGTATAACGACTATGGCAGGATCTATAGCAATGATCCGGAGTGGATGCTTACAAAGGATAAAATTGCGTTGACAAACAATGCAAAAGTGATGCATTGCCTGCCGGTACGCAGAAATGTTGAACTGAGCGATGAAATTCTCGACGGTCCCAACAGCATTGTAACGCAGCAGGCATCAAACCGTGTTTGGGCAGCACAGGCGGTACTTTCAGAGATACTTCACACCAACGGATTGGTTAAATGAAGAAGTTAATGGTAATAAAGATCGGCGGCAACATTATCGACGACGAAACAAAACTTTCGTTGTTCCTGCATGATTTTTCATCGATAAATGAAAAAAAGATATTGGTGCATGGCGGTGGCAAACTTGCAACGCGGATTGCCGTACAACTCGGTATAGAACAACAGATGATCGATGGGCGTCGCATTACAGATGGCGAAACGCTTAAGATCGTGACAATGGTGTACGCTGGCTATATCAACAAAAACATTGTGGCAGCGTTGCAAAAAAATGGTTGTAATGCCATTGGCATCACAGGCGCCGACGGCGACGCTATAACGGCACACAAGAGAATTAAAGGAGATACAGATTATGGTTTCGCAGGTGACATCGATGCTGTGAACACTAAGTTTATTGACCATCTGCTGTCGGAGAACAATGATATCGTTGTTGCTCCCATAACTCATAATAAAAAGGGACAACTGCTTAACACAAATGCGGATACGATAGCACAGGAAATCGCAACCGCGATGAGTGCTGTTTATGAAGTGACTCTGGTTTATGGATTTGAAAAGGCTGGGGTGTTGATGGACGCAGATAAAGATGACACAGTTATACCCGTTATAGATCCGGCGCTGTATATGAAGCTGAAGGCAGAGAATGTGATTTTTGCGGGAATGATACCGAAGCTGGATAATGCATTTTCTGCAATAAATAAAGGAGTAAATAAAGTGATCATAGGCAAGGCCGAAAATATTGCAGAATTAATTGAAGGAAAAAAAGGCACAACAATCAGGAAATAATGTTTCTGCGTGAACTCTAATCTAAATAGCGAAGCGATCTCACTGCTGAAAGAACTGATCTCCATTCCTTCTTTCAGTCGCGAAGAGCATTATACTGCCGGTGCCCTCACAAGATTCCTTGGCACTAAAGGCATCGAGCATACGCGAATCGCAAATAATGTATTTGCGAGGAACAAGTATTACGACGAATCGAAACCAACTATTCTGCTTAATTCCCATCACGACACTGTAAAACCTAATAGTGGCTACACACTCGATCCATTTTCACCTGTTGAAATCGGTGGAAAATTATATGGTCTTGGTAGCAATGATGCGGGCGGATCACTCGTTTCGCTGATAGCAACTTTCTTATATTACTATGATCAGCCGTCACTAAAATATAACATCATTCTTGCAGCGACAGCAGAAGAAGAAATTTCCGGACATAACGGTATCGAGCGAATATTGACCGACCTCGGAAATATATCTTTCGCGATTGTTGGCGAGCCCACAGAAATGCAAATGGCCATCGCCGAAAAAGGATTGCTTGTTATCGATTGCACCTCGTCGGGCATAGCAGGGCATGCTGCCCGGAACGAAGGTGAAAATGCCATTTACAAAGCGTTGAAAGACATTGAATGGATCAGCACATACAAATTCAAGAAAGTTTCAGATCTGCTTGGTCCCGTGAAGATGTCCGTTACCGTGATCAATACAGAAAATAAAGCCCACAATGTTATACCGGCCCAATGTACTTTTGTTGCCGACATAAGGGTAAACGAACTCTATGATTTCGACGAAATTCTCTCAGAGCTCAGGAAAAATGTGAAAAGCGATATCAAGCCAAGAAGTCTTAGAATGAGATCTTCTCTTATACCTCAAGACCACCCCGTTGTGCAGGCAGGTTTAAGTATCGGCAGAACGTTTTACGGTTCGCCTACAACATCTGATAAAGCGCTTATGCCGTTTCCTGCTTTAAAAATGGGACCGGGTGATTCCGCACGAAGCCATACCGCAGACGAATTTATCTTTACCAATGAAATTGAGGAGGGAATTAGATTGTATATTGAGTTACTGAAGAAAGTGGTTTATTAAAATTGAATCATGAAACTCTGGAGCAAAGGCAATACTGAAACGTCGGAACAGATTGAAAAGTTTACAGTCGGCCGCGACAATGAATTTGATACATTACTGGCGGAACACGATGTCACTGGAACCATCGCCCATGTAAGCATGCTTCAGCAGGCGGGCCTTATGGATGCAAAAGAAGCTGAACTGGCGCTGAATGGACTGAAGCAGATTCTTGAAGAAATAAGGACCAATACATTCAGAATCGAAGAAGGCGTAGAGGATATTCATTCCCAGGTTGAATTGCTGCTCACCCGCCGGATTGGTGACGCAGGAAAAAAAATCCATAGTGGAAGAAGCCGCAACGATCAGATCGCCGTAGACATAAAGCTTTTCCTGCGTGGGGAAATACTGAAGATAAAAGATGAGGTGAAATCGCTTTTCGACCTTCTTATTGAACAAAGTGAAAAAAATAAAGACAAGCTTCTTCCTGGTTACACTCACCTGTAGATCGCGATGCCTTCCTCAGCCGGGCTGTGGCTCGGAGCATATGCTGAAAGTCTCGTCGACGATATGGAGCTACTGGTATCGGCATATATTATAACAAACAAAAATCCTCTTGGCAGTGGCGCGGGTTATGGATCATCGTTTCCATTAAACAGAAGCCTTACAACTCAACTGCTGGGCTTCAAGTCGATGAACTATAACTCAATTTACGCGCAGATGGGCCGGGGCAAAACCGAGAAAATAGTTTCGCAGGCTCTGGCATCCATCGCTGCAACATTAAGCAAGCTTGCAATGGACTGCTGTTTATATCTGAGTCAGAACTTCGGATTTATTTCTTTTCCGCCGGAACTCACCACCGGCAGCAGCATCATGCCGCATAAAAAAAATCCTGATGTATTCGAACTTGTACGTGCGCATTGCAACCGCATCCAGGCCATCCCGAATGAATTGACAATTCTGCTCAACAATCTTCCTTCGGGTTATCACCGCGACCTGCAGCTTACAAAAGAAGTTTTGTTTCCGGCTTTCAACGAACTGAGGTCGTGTCTGTTGATGACCGGCCTGATGATATCGAATATCAGCATCAATGAACATATTCTGAATGATGAAAAATACCGGTACCTGTTTAGCGTGGAAGCAGTAAATGAACTCGTAAATAAGGGAATTCCGTTCCGCGAAGCATACAAAACAATAGGCGACCAGATTGAAAATGGCGAATTCAGATTCGATTTTTCAAAAGGCCTTAATCATACGCACGAAGGAAGTATTGGCAATCTTAAGAATGATGCCATTGTTGATGAAATGAATAAGGTGCTTAAGAAATTCTGACTTACAAACTCATCATTTCTTTAAACTTGACGGTCTGCCGTCTGCTCACTTCTATTTTTTCACCTCCCTTAAGCTCAAGCAGCAATCCCCCATTAAAATAAGGTTCTACCTTTTCTATCATCCTCAGGTTAACAATATGCTTCCTGTTTGCACGGAAAAATATCTTTTCGTCGAGGCGTTCTTCGAGTGAGTTAAGTGATTTTAAGATCAGTGGCTTGTTGGCACCGAAAAATACTTTTGCATAGTTGCCAACGCTTTCAAACAAGCGTATTTCAGATAGCTTTACAAACCAGCATCTTTCGCCATCTTTCACAAACACCTGGTCGCTCTCCTGCAATACCGAGCGGTTAAAATTTATTGGCACCGTACCGTTATCATCCCGGTCTTCATGATTATGCAATTTCTGTATCGCATCTGCCAGCCTTTTCGGCTCAATTGGCTTAAGCAGGTAATCGAGTGCGTTCACCTCGAATGCTTTCAAAGCAAACTCGTCATACGCCGTTGTGAAGATCACGTTCGGAGTACGGTCCATCTCAGCAAGCATGTCGAACCCGGTTTTGCCGGGCATCTGTATGTCAAGAAAAATCAATTCAGGACCAAGATTGTCGATCTTCTCCATTCCTTCGTTTGCGTTTGCCGCTTCTGCTACAATTTCAATCTCGGGAAAATCAGCAAGCAATTTTTTCAGTTCGTTGCGGGCAAGCCTTTCATCATCTATTATTATAGCCTTGATCATTATTTATTATGTTTTTGGAATTAATACTTTGGCAACAACAAGGTCGCCATTCTGTGATATTTCGAACATTGCCTTACCGCCGAACATCAGGTCGAGCCGGTTGCGCGTACTTGATAGCCCAAATCCATCTGCATTTGCGTGACCATTGAGATGACCGGAGTTCTGCACAACAAGCTGGTGGTAATCGTTCTTAAAATCGGAAGAAACTTTTACCACGCCTCCATTGAGTTGTTTTCCAATGCCATGTTTGATGGCATTCTCAACCAGGGTCTGCAGCATCATCGGCGGAACCGGTTGTGCAAGTGTATCATTGTTGATGTTATATTCAATTTTAAGCCTGTCTTCAAAGCGGATGTATTCCAGCGCCAGGTAATCCTTTACTATGCTCAACTCCCTTTCGAGCGGAACCGTTTCAAGCTTTTCGGCCTGCATACTGCTTCGCAGAATGTTGCTCAATTGCGTAATTGCATTTCTTGCACGGCCCGGATCTTCATCAATTAGCGCACGAATGCTGTTCAGCGCGTTGAAAATAAAATGGGGGTTTATATGCGCCTTGATAGTGTTCAATTCAAGGTCGCGCACCAGCGCTTCAAGCTTCAAAGTGTCGAGCTGCTGTTTCCTGCTTTTTACGAGATAATGATAGAAATAATAGATAAGCACCCAGGGGATAATGAAAAATACCCAGTTGATGCTGTTGGCAAACAGCCTTGTTAAAAAATCGAGGTTGCGCCTGTTTTCGTTGAGGCCCGCCGCCTGGTTCAGCAGCAACACCAGGGCACTGTATACCAGACAGGTCACAACAACTGCAATCGCCAGTCTGAAAATGATTTTTTCTACCGGCAGCAGTAACCAGTTGTTTTTTTTCATGAACCACCTGAGCAGATGGGTACTTACAAGGCCAGCAATCACAATAAACGCGACTTTCCACAGATAGTCGCGATTGATGTCTTCTTTAACGAAATTGGCGTAAAAGAGGAATGAGAGCCCTACAACGCCCCAGCCGGCAATCTGGCATAACCAGTAATTCGATATTTTGGCCCTTGTCATATTCACCAGGTAAAATTACCAGTTTGCAGTTTTTTAGCGGTAAGGTTTGGGATAAATGGTAAAGATTTAGCGAAAAACACCAAAGGGTCCGGGAATTGCGTGTCACACTTTATATTTAATTTTACCGTTTAAATCACCATGATGGACATAGTGCCCGGCCCTTTATTAAAGCAGATCGATTCCCCGGCAGATCTGAAAAAACTCTCACGCGACCAGCTCCAGCCACTGGCTGAT
>Ga0114129_10012448_pt1 | contig 12111 bp, 13 predicted proteins | sample RhiMetdeltSRZDD1_FD_80071 | JGI IMG/M metagenome (GOLD analysis project Ga0114129, IMG submission 80071) | Populus rhizosphere microbial communities from Tennessee, USA - Rhizosphere MetaG P. deltoides SRZDD1 (version 2) (version 2) | ecosystem: Host-associated > Plants > Roots > Rhizosphere >...
CCCTTCCGTTTAGCCGCCGGGCTGGCGGTGGGTGATGATGACGGCGAGGGCGGGGGCGACGCGGTCCTCAAGGCGGGGGGGGCGGGCGTTGGTGTCGGCGTCGGTGTCGGCGCCGCCGTCACGGCCGGCGTCGGCGTCGGGCCCGCGGGCGGCTTGGGCGAAACCGGCGCCGCGGGCACCATCGTGGAGCCCGGCGGCAGCGGCGAGGCCGGCGCGGCCGCTTCCGGGAACGGCGGGTGGTGGACGACGCCGGAGTCGATCGTCTGCCCCGGCCGGCTGACGGCCTGGAAGTAGAGGTCGGTCCCGTCGATCTCGACGAGCATGAACGAGTAGTCGGAGTCGAAGCCGACGTCGGTGAGGCCGGTGCCGCGGTCGATGTCGCCCTTGCGCAGCGAGCCCCCCGCCCCGCACACCCAGTAGTAGATGCCGTTCTGGACCTTGATCCGCTCGTAGAAGTGGTCGTGGCCGGCGAAGACCACGGTCACGCCGTTCTTCTGGAAGAGCGGCTCGAGCTGGGTGCGCAGGTCTAGCGACGAGCCGTGGGTCTTCCCCGACGAATAGAGCGGGTGGTGGAAGAAGGCGATCTTCCACTCCGAGCTGGATTTCTGCAGCTCGGACTGCACCCATTCGAGCTGCGGCTTGTCCATGTAGTTGCTGTCGAGGGCGAAGAAGCGCACGCCGGGGCTGCCGATCTTGCCCAGGCCGCCGGGCGAGGCGCGCCAGGTGTAGTAGCGCTGGCCGCCCATGTTCCAGTCCTTGTAATTGCGCTCGGATGGGTTGTCGTGGTTGCCGAGCGCGGCGTAGAACTTCACCTTCGAGCCCAGGAGCTGGGCGTAGGGGCCTTCGAACTTCGTCTTGAAGTCGTCGGCGCTCGCGGAGCCGCCGTAGAGGTTGTCCCCGACCATGATCACGAAGTCGAAGGGGAACTTCGCCCGGAACGCGACCATCTGCTTGCCGATGTCGTACTGCGCGGTGCTGGCGGTGCCCGTGTCGCCGATGACCGCGAACTTGATCGAGCCGTCCTTGTTGGGGAGCCGCAGCTCCTGGGCGGAGCCCGCCGCGGCCGCCGCCGTCACGACGAGCGCGCCCGCGAGCGAGCGAAGCGCGGCCTTCCAGAAGAGGTCGGGACGATGCATGGAGCTCACCTCGGAATTGACGGATCCGGCACGACGTCCGGGATGTAGTCCAGGATGACGTTGGCCTCGGTGTCGCGCAGGATGAGCGCGCGGCCGATGAAGCGGTAGCGCACCTGCTCCGGCAGCAGCGGCAGCTTCAGGAGGAGCGAGGGCGGCACCGACGAGAACGGGGCCGAGTCGGGATAGAGCACGTTGACGGCGATCTCGACGGGGGGCTTGACCTCCTTGCTCGGGTCTCTCGGCGTGGGGTTCCCTTCGACCTTGGGATTGCCCTGCTTGATCGCCTTGATCAGCTCCGGTCCCTCGGCGCTCGTGAACTCCCGGTGAAGCGTTCGCCGTACGGCGGCCTCCACCTCCGGCTTGAAGATCTCTCCCCGCTTCGACCCCTTCCGGTACGCGATGATCGCCTGCGTCAGGGCCTTCTGGTGGGCCTCGATCTCGGCCGGCGTCGACTGCGTGGTGATGGGCGGGGTCTTCTTCAGCGCCGATTGGCGCAGCTCCACGTACTCCTCGACTTCGTGCTGGAACTTGCGCAGGGTCTCGGCGTCCATCTCCACGGTCTGCGGAGGGACGATCGACTCCTTGGACGTGCCCGAGCAGGCCGCGGCGGCCAGCGACCCGGCGAGGGCGGTCCGACGAAGGAGCATGGCGCTTCGTCGCATCATCTCGATCCTCACTGCGGGCACTTCTGGTTCACGACCTCGTCGCGCTTGTGCTTGAAGACCTCCACCCAATCGTCGAGCGTGACCCGCCGCTCGCCTTCCGGGGCGCGGATCTTCTCTTCGAGACGCTCGAACCGGGCCGCGCGGAACATATCGCGGATCTGGGCGTCGGAGAGTTGCACCAGCAGGTCGGCCAGGAACTTGCGGCCCCCCTCGCTGATCCGCGGGTTCACCAGGGTGCCGCTCAGCGACCTCTTCTGGTTGGCGACGCACTGCCGCGCGTCCTTCCACAGGGGCTGCGACCGCCACGCCTCGAGGTCGACCCGCGTGTTGTTGAGCAGCGTGGCCTTGCCGAACGTGAGGCCGACGTCGTGGACGTACAGGAACGGCTTCTTGCAATCCTCGTTGCCGGCCTCGTCCTTGACCACGCCGCCGGGCAGGCAAACGAGCGCCTGGTTGCCGGCCTTGCTGTCGCTGTGCTGGAGGAATACGGCGAGGAGCTTGAGTCCATCCCGTTGCGATCGCGAGGCGCCGCCGGCCCGCTCGTCGACCGGGTCCAGCTCGGGCCACGCCCAGCCTTCGACGTCGCTGGTCCCGATCTCTTTCCCGTCGAACTTGCGCTGGATGCTCGCGACCTCGTACTTCTTCTCGTCGACCTTGCGCTCCGAGGCCCAGAACCAGGGCTCGATCGGGCACTTGCGGCACTCCACCTGGACGGAATAATCGCGGTCCGCGCCGAAGCCGATCGCCCACAGGAGCCGGCTCGCGGCCACCTCCGCGAACACCTCGCCGCTGTTGTACTTGACCTTCACGACGTCCCCGCCCCCCAGGTCACACAGGAACTTGGGCGTGTTGCCGGTGAGGCGCTTTTCCGGGGTCACGTAGTCGCACGTCACCTGCTGGTCGGGCTCGAAGCCGTCCTTGCTCTGGGGGCCCCGGAACAGGTCCATCGCCGGAATGCGCGTCGCACTCCAGAGCGTAGCGCGCCGCAGATACTCGGCGCGGGCCTGGGGGCTGACGTTGTTCAGCTTGAGGGGGCCGGAGCGCTCCCGGGCGTGGAGGTGGGCACAAGCGGCCGAGAACGATAGGGTGAGCAGTCCGGCCGCCAGGGCGGTCCCCGCGGCCACGCGCATCCTCAGACGCGACCTCCTTTCTCCATGATGCAACGCCGATCCGGCGTTGTGGGGGCCGCCGGGTGAATCCCGCCCGAATCGGGTAATCTAGTGTCCGCGGGGGCCCGACCCTCACATGCCTCTGTTCGAGATCGCCACTGCCGCCCAGCTCGCGGGCAGCGTGGTGCTCGCCCTCTTCTTCGTGCTGCTGGAACGGCACGATCCCCGTCCCTACCTGGCGGACTGGATGGCGGCCTGGATCGCCCAGGCGGTGGCCCTCGCCGTGTATCTGGCGGCGCTCCGCTACGGGTCGACGGTCAGCCTGGCCGCGTATCTCTTCCTGGAGGCCGGGCACGGGCTCCTCCTCTGCACCGCCGCCCGTCACTACCACGGCAGCTCGCCGCGCCGCAGCCGATACGGCTGGATGATATTGCCGCTCGGCGCATGGGCGGCGGCCGGCCCGGTGCTGATCAGCGATCCGCTGGCGCTACACGCGACCCAGTACGCCGTGCTCGCGGCGACGGAGCTGGCCGCGGCGGCGCTGATCTGGCCGCGGCAGCAGCCGGCGGGCATGGGCGTCCGGCTCACCGCCCAGGTGCTGGCGATCATCGGCCTGCTGCACGCGCTGCACGTGGCGGCCTTCGCGGGCCTGTTCGGTCCCGACGCCCCGACGACGATGCTGCTGCAGGCCGGTCCCTTCGTCACCCTCCTCCTCCAGATGCTGCTCGCCCTCGGCATGGTCCTGACGGTGGCGGAGTCCACGCAGCGCGCGCTGGCCACGAGCAACACGCAGCTCCAGGAGGCCGAGCACCGCCTGAAGGTGCTGGCGGAGACCGATCCCCTCACCGGCTGCTTCAACCGGCGCGTGTTCCGCGAGCTGGTGGACGGCCTGCGCTCCGGGCGCGAGGGCCCGCAGGGCGCGGTGCTGATGCTGGACATGGACGATCTCAAGGACATCAACGACCGCCAGGGCCACGCCGCCGGCGACGAGGCCATCCGCCGCGCGGCCGAGGCGATCCGCGGCCACACCCGGGCCACCGATATCGTGGTGCGCTGGGGCGGGGACGAGTTCGTGGTGGTGATCCCGGGCGCCTCGGGCGCGTACGCGCAGGCCCGCCGCGACGAGCTGGCCAACTCCCTCGCCCTCATCGGCCTGCCCGCCAGCGCGGGGCTGGCCGTCTACGAGCAGGGCAAGGACATCATGATCGCGGTGGACGAAGCCGACCGCGAGATGTACGCGGCCAAGGCGATCCGGAAGCGGCGGGCGTCGGCCGGCGGTTGACCAACCTCCCGAATTCGCGATTTCAAGGCGGACGTGGTCGCGCGCCTGAAGGCCCGGGCGCGGAGCCGGGGCCGGTCGCTGCAGGCGGAGCTGAAGGACATCCTGGAGAATGCCTCCCGGCCGCGAGCCATCGACGCACGCTTGCTGGCCGATCGCATCCGCCGCCGACTCGCGGGGCGCGCCCACAGTGACAGCGCGGAGCTGCTCGCCGACGACCGTTTGCGTTGAGCCTCTACGTCGTCGACGCGAACGTTGTCGCGAAGTGGTTCGTTCCCGAGCGGCTTTCGGACTTGGCCGTGCGGCTGCTCGACGAGGACCACGAGCTTGCCGCGCCAGACCTCTTATGGCCGGAGCTCGGCAACGTTCTCGGGAAGAAGTCGCGTGCCGCCGAGCTCACGGCGCGGGACGCCGGTCGAATCGTCCAGGCCCTCGAACGGATGCCCCTCACCGTGTTCCCTTCCCGGTTGGTTCTGGAGGCGGCCCTCGAGATCGCTCTCGGAACCGGTCGCACGGTGTCTGACTGCGTCTATCTGGCGCTCGCCGTTGCGTTGGAGTGCCGGCTGATCACCGCGGACGAGCGTCTGGTCAACGCCCTTGCCGACACCCCCTTCGCCGCGAACGTCACCTGGCTTGACAAGCTCCCCGGAGCAACTCGATGAATTCACTGGCCGGAGCTGGACGAGGACATCTCGGTCCCCGGGTTGCTGGGTCTGCCGGACTGAAGGGCCTTTAACGGATCTCGAGCATCCGGCCGAGCGCGATCTTCGCCTGCCGTGCCATCTGGTCCGGGACCTTCACCACGTTGACGAGCCGGCCCTCGACGAGGTTCTCGAGCGCCCAGGCCAGGTGCGGCGGGTCGATGCGGAACATCGTGCTGCAGACGCAGAAGCAATCGTCCAGGCTCACGACCTCGCGCTCGGGCTTGCACTCCCGCGCGAGCCGGCTGACCAGGTTCAGCTCGGTGCCGACCGCCCACTTCGTGCCGGGCGGGCTCTCCTTGATCGTCTTGATGATGCCCTCGGTGGAGCCGATCGCGTCGGCCTTCTGCGCCACCTCGAACCGGCACTCGGGGTGCACGATCACCTTCACGCCGGGGATCTGCGCGCGCCGTCGATCCACCATGTCAGGGGTGAAGCGGTTGTGCACGGAGCAGTGGCCCTTCCAGAGAAGGACCTTGGCGTCGCGGATCTGCGCGTCGGTGAGGCCGCCGCGCTCCTCGTTCGGGTCCCACACGACCATCTGCTCGAGAGGGATGCCCATCCGGTAGCCGGTGTTGCGCCCGAGGTGCTGGTCGGGGAAGAACAGCACCCGCGGCTTCGACCGGAAGGCCCAGTCCAGCACCGCGCGCGCGTTGGACGAGGTGCACACGGCGCCGCCCTCGCGGCCGACGAGCGCCTTCAGGGAGGCCGCGGAGTTCATGTAGGTGACGGGCAGGATGCCGTCGCCCACCACCGCCGTGACCTGCTCCCAGCAGTCCTCGACCTGGCCGATCTCGGCCATGTCGGCCATGGTGCAGCCGGCGTCGAGGTCGGGCAGGATCACCTTCTGGTGCGGGGCGGAGAGGATGTCGGCCGACTCCGCCATGAAGTGGACGCCGCAGAAGACGATGTACTCGGCCTCGGGGCGGGTCGCGGCGAGCTGGGCGAGCTTGAACGAGTCGCCGGTGAAGTCCGCGTGGCGGATGACCTCGTCGCGCTGGTAGTGGTGACCCAGGATGACCACGCGGCGACCCAGCGCGCGGCGGGCGGCGACGATGCGCTCCTGTACGTCCTCGGCGGCCGCCGCCACCGGGAGCGTGGCCTGCGCCATGTGGAATCCTCCCATCTTCATTATAGGGCCCACGCGCCGCCGCCCGACCTGGCCGAGCCGCGCCCCTATAATCGAGGGATGGCGTCGAAGAAACGACGCTGGCAGGCACCGGAAGGCCTGCGCGTTCACCACGACGGTACCTGGCGCGTGGGCGACGCGTACGTCCTCCATCCCCCCAGCCTCCGATACTTCAAATCGCACCTCGTCTTCGAGGAAGAGGGAACCTTCATCGTGGACGGCGACCAGCGGATGAAGGTGGACGTCGAGGGACCGGCCTTCCAGGTGACGAGCCTGGTGCTCGACGCGGACAAGGGCGAGGCGCGGGTGGTCCTCGACGACGGGACGGTCGAGGACGTGACCGACGACGCGCTGGGGATGAGCCGGGAGAGCGGGCGCTTCGAGAGCCGCGTCCGCGCGGGCCGGGCCGCGGCGCTCCTCGCCCGCGGCCCGCACCAGACGCTGCTGGAGCACCTCGAGGAAGACAAGGGCCGCTTCTTCCTCCGTGTCGGCGAGAGGCGCATCAAGGTGCGGACCTGATGCTCATCGGCGCGCACGTGCCCACCGCCGGCGGCGTGCCGATGGCCCCCGGCAACGGAAGTCGCATCGAGGCCACCGCGATCCAGATCTTCACCCGCAGCCAGCGGCAATGGAAAGCGAAGCCGATGACCGCGAGCGAGTCCGGTGCCTTCCGCGCTGCCCTCGGCGGCAGCGGCGTGAGGGCCGTGCTCTCCCACGCGTCCTACCTCATCAACCTCTGCAGCATCGTGCCCGACTTCCTGGCCCGCAGCCGGCAGAGCCTGGTCGAGGAGCTGCGGCGGTGCCACGCCCTCGGCATACCGCACGCGGTGGTCCATCCCGGGGCCCACATGGGAGCCGGAGAGAAGGAAGGGCTGGCCGGCATCGCGCGGAGCCTGGATCACGTACTGCGCCGCACGCGAGGGAGCGGAGCGGGGCCGCTGCTCGAGGTCACCGCCGGCCAGGGCTCGTGTCTCGGCCACCGTTTCGAGCAGGTGGCCGAGATCCTCGCGCGCGTGAAAGACCCACAACGGGTCGGCGTCTGCCTCGACACGTGCCATCTCTACGCCGCCGGCTACGACATCTCGACCGAGCGCGGATACGAGCAGACGCTGGAGCGGCTCGACAACATGGTGGGCCTGCGCAAGCTGAAGGCGATCCACCTCAACGACTCGCAGAAGCCGCTCGGGAGCCACGTCGACCGCCACGCGCACATCGGGGAAGGCCTTCTTGGTCTCGCGACCTTCGCGCGGTTCGTGAACGATCCCCGTCTGAGGAAGGTCCCTATGGTCGTCGAGACGCCGGGTCCGATCGAGGTGTGGAAGAAGGAGATCGCGCTGCTGCGCGGCCTCGTGGGCCGACGGCCGCGGGGCTAGCGCGGTTGGACCCCCGGGCCCTTGCCGCGCGCGCCAAGGCGCTGGCCCTCGAGGCCGGCTTCGACCTGGCCGGCATTGCCGCCGCCGACGCGCCACGCGAGCTGGCCTTCTTCGCCGAGTGGGTCGCCCGCGGCTACGCGGGCGAGATGGCCTATCTCACCTCCCAGGCGGGGCGCCGCGGTGACCTGCGCCAGGCCTTCCCGTGGGCGCGATCGGTCGTCTCGGTCGGCGCACAATACGACACGCCGCATCCGTACTCGACCGACGCGAGCGCCGATGCCGGCTGGATCGCCCGCTACGCATGGGGCGACGACTACCACGACGTGATGAAGGCGATGCTGGAACGGCTCGCCTCCTCGCTCGAATCCGAGATCGGGTCCTTCCGGTCGCGCGTCTACGTCGACACCGGACCCATCGTCGAGCGGGCGTACGCGGCCGCGGCCGGCCTGGGCGCGTGGGGCAAGAACACGTGCCTCCTCCACCCGGAGCACGGCTCGTGGTTCTTCCTCGGCGAGCTGGTGACCGACCTCGACCTGCCGCCCGATGCCCCCCGCCCCGACATGTGCGGGACGTGCACCGCGTGCCTGGACGCCTGCCCCACCGGCGCGTTTCCCGCGCCGTACGTGCTCGATGCGACGCGCTGCATCAGCTACCTGACGATCGAGCTGAAGGGCGCGATCCCGGAGACGCTGCGGTCAGGCATGGGGCGGCAGGTCTTCGGCTGCGACATCTGCCAGGACGTCTGCCCGTGGAACCGCCGGCGCCGGCACCACGGCCGCGGCGCCTTCGAGCCGCGCCCGGGGCTGGCCGCACCCGACCTGGAGGATCTGGCGCCGCTCGACGAGGAGGGCTTTCGCGCCCGCTTCCGGGGCAGCGCGGTCAAGCGGGCCAAGCGGCGCGGGCTCTTGCGTAACGTGGCGGTCGCGCTCGGCAACTCGGGCGATGCGGCCCACCGTCCGGCGCTCGTGCGGCTGGCCGAGGACCCGGACCCGCTCGTGCGAGAGCACGCGCGGTGGGCCCTCGGCCGTCTAGCCGGTTAGAACCGCACTCCGTCCTTGACGCGAACCGTCCAGCGCGAGCCCGCGGGCAGCTCGACTTCCTTGCCCTTGGTCCCGAGCACGGCGCCGGCGCCGGCGAGCCCGCCGATGATCGCGCCCTTGCCCGCGCCCTTGCCGCCCCCGGCGATGCCGCCGATGATCGCGCCCGCCGCGGTTCCGCCGCCGATGATGGCCGCATCGCGGCCGTGGCTGTCGCCGGCCACCGCCTCGATCTCCGTCGTTTCGAGCCGCTGCGTGCGGCCGCGGACCACGATCTGGTCGAAGGCCACGATCACGCGCGCCTTGCCCGAGACGCGGCCCGAGCCCTGCGCATCGAGCACGTGGCCCTTCAACACGGTTCCGCCCGGCAGCAGCACGCGGCCCTCTTCGCTCGTCGCCCGCTCGACGCGCGCCTCGACGCGGTCGCCGGCGCGGCTCGTCTGCGAAGAGAGCGGGGTCTCCAGCACCAGCGAGAGCTGCGTCCCCGCGGGGATGCTCACCCGCTCCTCGCGGTTGATCTGCTCGTCACGCCAGCGCGGCGGATCGCCGTTCTCGGCCGCATGCGGGGCCGGATCCGGCTCGACGCTGACGCGATCGGGCTCGTTGCGGTTCGACACGATCGGCGGATCCGCCGTCTGGCTCGAAGTGATCGTGCGGGAAGGAACGCGAGCCGGCGCAGAGGCGCGCGCCGCAGTGCGCGGAGCGGGACGAGGAGCCGCGGCCGCCGGAGCCGACGCCTGGAGCTGCGCCTCCCACGTGGGCGCGGGCGTCGCGGTCGCCGTGACGGCCGGCGATGGCGACGCGCGGCCCTCGAGCTCCGCCACCCGCTTCTCGAGCTCCTGGTTCTTCTGTTGCAGCTCGGCCGCGTTCTTGTCCGTCGACTGGCACGCGGCCAGCAGGCCTCCCAGCGCCAGGGCAAGCCCAAGATTCCAACGCGTCATGGATGCACCCTCCCTTTCCACGGCGAGTATGTCAGCAAGCCCTGTGCCACCGGGGCCATCCCGGCCGCCTGCGTAAGTCTCCTGAATACGCGCTGTTGGCGGCCCAAAATCACCGTAACGGTGCGCGCGCTCACGCGTCCACGATCCGCCCGCTGTCCTCTCGGCGGGACGCCGCCTCCGCAATGAGACGGTTGTTCTCCCCGAGGACGCGATACTCGCGATAGAGCGCGAAGAGACACACGAGCAGCGTCGCCCACGCCGTGGCGTGGTGGATCCACGCTGGAATCGCCCGGGTATGGGCCGCCGCTCCGAGCATGAAGTTCGCGATCACCAGCAGCAACGCGAACGTCATCGCCGGAAACACCTGCGACTTCATCGCGATCGTACGGCGGCGGAACGAGTCGCCCCACCCGCGCGCCTTCTCCATGTCCTTCAGCTCCACGCCCGTGGCGATGAGGAAGAACATGATGAACGAATGCGCCATGACGAGCAGCGTGGTGCTGCCGAGGGCGAGCAGGAAGTGCTGTCTCATGCGCGCCGCATCGCCCGGGACCAGATAGCCGAGCGCGGTCGTCGCGATCAGGGTCAGGGTGCCGACGAGGGCCAACGTCAGGAGCGCGACCGCCATCAGGTCACCTCACCGAGGCGACGCGCGGCAGTCACCCGGGGCGCAGGGCGGGGGCGGTGTCGGCTCCCGGAAAGAGCGGCGGCGGCACTCCGAGGCGCGCGGCGAAGTCCTCGAAGTCCGCGCGCCGGAAGCCTTCGCTCACGGCTTCGATCCGGCCCTCCGGCGAGACGAGGAAGAGGGTCGGCACGGTGCCCAGGCCAAGCCGCGACGCCAACGGATAGGGATCCTCCTCCAGTCGAACGGGCAGCTCCAGGCTCAGCTCCTGCACGAGGGCCCGCGCGTCGCGCGTGTCGTCTTGAAGGACGGCCACGACGCCGGCGGAGGACGCGCGCCGGTGGATGTGGTCCACGTAGGGAAGGCTCAGGCGCGTCGTCCCGCACTCGCTGTGGCCCAGAGCGACGAGCGCCCGGCCTCGCGCCCACGCTTCGGAGATCGGGCGGCGCCGGCCGTCGAGGCCGGGCAGATCGACGTCCGGGAACGGGGCCGGAGGGGCGAGCAGCGCCATCTCAGGCGGGAACGAAGTCCACCGCGACGCGGGTTGGGATGAGGCCGGCGGCGTGGCCGCGGTCGAGAAGCTCCTGCACGGCCCGCCGGCCCCGATCGCCGCAATCGACGGTCATGTCGTTGACCCACATCCCCACGAACCGGTCGGCGATCTTCGGGTCCATGCCGCGCGCGAAGCCGAGCGCGTATTCCAGCGCTTCGGGACGATGGGCCAGCGAGTAGCGCACGCTATCCCGTACCAGGCGCGTCAGCCGCGCGACGAGGTCGGGACCGAGGTCGCGGCGCACCGCGTTGCCGCCCAGCGGCAGCGGCAGCCCCGTCTGCTTCTTCCACCACGCGCCGAGGTCCAGGATCTTGTGCAGGCCCTGGCCGGCGAACGTGAGCTGGCCCTCGTGGATCACGAGACCGGCCTCCGCGCGTCCCCCGCGCACCTCGTCGAGGATGTGGTCGAACGCCACGACGCGCGTGCGCGTCGCGGGCGCGAAGAGCTTCAAGGCGAGATAGGCGGTGGTCAGCGTGCCCGGCACCGCGACCACGACGCCGGGACGCTGAAGCGCCTCCGGATCCATCGCCTCGCGCGCGACGATGAGCGGCCCGTATCCGTCGCCGATGCTGCCGCCGCACGGCATCAGCGCGTAGCGCTCGGCCACGTAGGGATAGGCGTGAAAGGAGAGCGCGGTCACCTCGTGCACGCCCTCGCGGGCCTGGTGGTTGAGGCTTTCGATGTCCCGCAGGACGTGGACGATCTCGAGGCCGTCGGTGGGCACCTTGCCCCGGGCCAGTCCATAGAACATGAAGGCGTCGTCGCTGTCCGGGCTGTGGGCGAGAGAGAGCTTCCGGGCCACGACCCGATGATAGTGCCCGGTGGCCGGCGTCTCCAAGCCGCGTGGTACACTCCGGCCGTGATCTCGAGGCTCACCTGTGCGATGCTGGCCTTGTTAGCCCTCGCCGTGGGCGCGTGCGCTTCGGCCAAGGTCAAGCCGGGATCGCGGGTCGACCTGGGCGCGGCCCAGCAGGCCGTAGAAGCGGCGCGCAAGGCCGGGGCCCCGGCCAAGGCTCCCGACATGTTCAAGCAGGCCGAGCGCCACCTGCGCGAGGCGCAGTCGGTGGCCGGCGCCAAGGACCTGACCCCCGAAAAATCGGTGCGGGCCCAGGGGCTGGGAGAGCTGGCCGCGGCGGAAGCGCATTGCGCGGTCACGCTCACACGCCTGGCGACCCCGGTCCCGGATCGAACGGTCAAGGCTGCGCCCGCGGAAGTCGAGCGCGCGAACACGCGGGTGAAGAAGCTCGAGGAAGACAACAAGCGGCTCGAGGAGCGCATCGCGCTCCTGCTTCACGACCTGGACGTGACGGAGACCGAGATCATCCGCACCAAGGCCCGGCTCAAGGGCATCGAGACCAAGGCCGAGGCCTCTTCCGCCATCGCCGAGGCCCGCATCCTGATGGGCCGCCTGGACGCGAAGGCGAACGCCGCCACGCTCAGCATGTGCGAGGACTCGCTCGCCAAGGCGGAGAAGCAGCTCCAGCAGGAGAACTACGGCGCCGCGCTCTTCTTCGCGATGAAGGCCCAGGACGCGGCGACCAAGGCCCAGGAGTCGCCCGACTCCCA
>Ga0114129_10012449_pt1 | contig 12111 bp, 11 predicted proteins | sample RhiMetdeltSRZDD1_FD_80071 | JGI IMG/M metagenome (GOLD analysis project Ga0114129, IMG submission 80071) | Populus rhizosphere microbial communities from Tennessee, USA - Rhizosphere MetaG P. deltoides SRZDD1 (version 2) (version 2) | ecosystem: Host-associated > Plants > Roots > Rhizosphere >...
ACTCCGGAGGACGGCTACAAGATCGCGTATTACGCGCCGCAGCCTCGCGCGGTCATCGAAGTGGTTTCGTTTGACGATCGCGACCTGGTCGTCGATTACGGCGAAACCGGCCGCGTGCGATTGACTACGCTGACTCGCGAGACATTCATTCCCGGATTTTTGGAGAGAGATGAAGGCGAGCGCGAGAAGCCTTGCGAGCAGTATCCGTGGGACGGCGTGAGCGGCGTCCGCCCGTTCCGCAAGCTCGCCGCCCAGACTACAGTTGGAGTCTATTGAGTGCGTCTTTGCGGGTCTTTGCGTCTTTGCGGGAAACCCAAATTGCAAGTGCCCGTTTCGCGCAAAGACGCAAAGATCCGCGGAGACGCAAAGGAACAAACCTGAAACTTTGAGGACGCGATGGCGATACTAAACATTCCAATTCTCAGATGGGGGCAGCCCTACACTAGTCTCGAAACCGAAGACGTCGTCCACTTCATCACCGGCGAAACTCTGGCGCGGGTGAGCCTGGCCAACACCGGACTGCTCGGTCGTGATATGAGACTGGCCGAGCGGGCTCGACAGGTGCTCACCGAGATTCCGGTTCCGGACCTCATCGCGATGATGAAGAAGGCCGCGGACCTCTATCTCAACGCAACGCTGCCGATGGGTGACGGCGCTCAGACGCCTGATGATTTCGCGCGCCAGCAATCGGCGAGCACCGGCCTGCCCGAACACATGTGCAAGGCTAACATGAGCAAGAATCATTTCGTGCTTTCGAATATGGACAAGATTCTGGACGCGCTTACCCGGGGATTGGATCTGAGCATCCTGACGCGCGGCTACGGAATCGAGTCTCGCGGAGTGATGGTGAGCTACCAGGCTCAAGCGCCAGTGCTGGGACTAGTGTTGCCTTCGAACTCACCGGGCGTTCACACGCTATGGCTGCCGGTGATCCCGATGCAGATCGGGCTGCTGCTCAAGCCCGGCCCGCAGGAGCCGTGGACTCCATATCGAATGACCGCTGCATTCACGGAAGCCGGCGTGCCCAAAGAAGCGATCTCGATCTATCCGGGCTACGGCGAGATGGGCGCGGAAGTCGTCCGCCGCTCGAACCGCACGATGATCTTCGGCGGCACCCCGACGGTTGAACGCTATCGCGGCGACGCTCGAGTTCAAGTGCATGGACCGGGATTCACCAAGATCCTGCTGGGCGACGACGTAGTGGATGCCTGGGAGAAGTACGTCGACGTGATGGTTGACAGCGTGTTCTTGAACAGCGGTCGAGGCTGCATCAACTGCTCGGGCATCTGGGCCTCGCGGCACACAAAGGAAATCGCCGAAGCTCTCGCCGAACGAATGGGGCCCGTAGAGGTGAAGCCACCCGAGGACCCGGAAGCGAGGCTCGCGGCATTCACGGTCCCGGGCGCCGCGCGGGCAATCTGGAAGAGCATCGAGTCCGACCTGCACGTTTCGGGAACTGAACACGTAACATCAAAGTTCGGTCCGCGTCTCGTTGAGAAAGCGCGTTGCGGATACCTGAGGCCGGTCGTGATTCACTGCGACTCACCCGAAAAGCCGCTCGCGAACACCGAGTTCATGTTTCCGTTTGTCAGTGTCGTCAGGTGTCCGCAAGACGAGATGCTAAAGCGGATCGGATCTACGCTAGTGGGCAGCGCGATCACTTACGATGAGAAGTTTCAAACAGAGCTTGTGAACGCGACGCACATAGATCGATTAAATCTCGGACCGGTCCCGACGATTCAGCTCGACTGGCTTCAGCCTCACGAGGGCAACATCGTCGAGTTCCTGTTCCGCCCACGAGCGTTTCAGTCGCGGCTCGAGAAAGTGGCGGTTTAAGATTGTCACGCGACATCGAGCAGCGCCTTCGGATTTCGTTCAGCGATGAGCAGCAGGGTGCGAGCAGCACCTGACGGCGCCCGGCGACCCTGCTCCCAGTCTTGCAATGTACGCGTGGACACACCAAGTAATGCAGCGAAGCGTTCCTGCGAAAGCCCGGTCTTCTCCCGAATGCTCGCCACACTCGGAATGTTGACGACGCGTCCGTGCTGGCCGCGTTTGATCTCTCTCAACCCTTGCAGAATCTCCCGACCGATGTCTCGCTTTGCCTTAGCCATTTTCAATCTCCTCCCGTATCTGTCGCAGGACGTGCGCGGGAATGTTATCGATCACGTTCTTCGGATACATCGTCAGCATCCATATCACGCCGTCAGCCCGCTTCACGTAGTAGATGACTCGATACCCGCCGCGTTTGCCTCGACCCGGAGCCTGCCATCTTAGCTTCCTCACTCCGCCCGTGCCAGGAATAACGGGACCGCTTTCCGGGTTCGACGCGAGAAACCACTGAAGCTCGGCGTATTCGTCGTCCGTTAGATACTCTTGCACGAGCCGAGTGAAGAGCTTCGTTTCAATGAAGCTGAACACTTCGTAAGTATACGGCTTTGCCGTACCACGTCAACCTTGATCTCCGCCAAACGAACGCTCAAAGAGAACTTCCTGGACGCAAACGATTATGAGAGACTGGCTATTCAGAGACCGTCATCGTCAGCGGACCGATTCAGTCCGGATCAAGTCGGTTTTCGGGCTGATACAAATTACTATGAGACTGTTGATTCTTCTTCTATTTCTCTCCGTCCCGATTCTCGCCGAAGATTGGCCTGAGTTCCGAGGACCCACGGGGCAGGGCCGCTCGAATGAACGCGGGCTCCCCGTGACCTGGAGCGAGACCAAGAATGTGAAGTGGAAGGTCGCGATTCCCGGAAAGGGATGGTCCTCGCCCGCAATTCTCGGAGATCGAATCTGGCTGACGACCGCTACCGAAGATGGGAAATCTCTGCGCGCGATCTGCCTGGATCGCAACACCGGCGCGATCACGCAGAACATCGAAGTCTTTCGCCTCAAGAATCTCGGACCGATGAGTCCGAAGAACAGCCTGGCTTCTCCGACGCCGGTGCTCGAGGGCGATCGCGTCTACCTTCACTTCGGCGCTCACGGAACTGCGTGCATCACTCAGTCGGGTGAGATCGTTTGGAAGACGCGGCTCGAATACGATAACGGACAACACGGACCGGGAGGCTCTCCGGTGATCTATGAGAACCTCTTGATTGTGAGCTGCGATGGCAACGACGTTCAGTTTGTCGCGGCGCTGGACAAGCTGACCGGTAAGGTTCGGTGGAAGAAGTCGCGTCAGGGATATCAGGCTTACACGACGCCGCTCGTCGTGAGGCTTCCCGCAGGTGATCAAGTGATCAGCCCCGGCGCGTACCGCGCCGTTGCTTACGAGCCGGCGACCGGGAAAGAGATTTGGCAGGTACGATACGGTGACGGGTTTTCGAATGTACCCCGACCGGTGTACGGAAACGGATTGGTCTTCATCTGCACCGGATTCCAGGAACCGTCCATGCTGGCTGTTCGTTTGGACGGACGCGGCGATGTAACTAAGACTCATGTCGCGTGGACTCTCAAACGCGGCGTGCCGCTGACGCCGTCTCCGCTTCTCGTTGACGATGAGTTGTATATGGTCAATGACGTCGGCATCGCGTCGTGCGTGGACGCAAAAACGGGGACTGAGCATTGGCGAGCGAGAATGAACGGCAACTTCTCGGCGTCACCGATCTACGCCGACGGACGGATTTATTTTTTGAGCGAAGAGGGACTGACGGTTGTGATCGCGCCCGGTAAAAAGTTTCAGGCGCTGGCGACGAACGAGTTGGATGGAGAAACGCTCGCGTCGATGGCCGTGTCGGGCGGATCGATCTTTATTCGAAGCCGCACGCATCTCTACCGACTGGACACTTCACAAAAGAATTGATTGTTATACTCCGCCTCCGAGTTTCAATCTCTCACTTAAATGATATAATTTTGACATTCAAGAGAGGAAGGTACGTATGCCGGTAATCAAACCCATTTCGGACTTGAGGAACAAAGCCAACGAGATTTCAAGCATTGTCCATGGGTCCGACGAACCAATCTTTATCACGCGGAACGGTGAAGGCGATATGGTCGTGATGTCGATGGCTTCCTATAGCAAGCTCCAGCTCAAGCTCGAACTCTTCGGCAAGCTCGCAATCGCGCAGGCACAGCGAGCGAGCGGCGATAGGGGCCGAACAGTTTCACAAGTAATGAGGGATCTCAAGAAGAGACTTCATGAAACGGAGTAAATACACGGTTCGGCTGTTGCGAGCGGCAGAGGATGACTTCACCGAGGCCGTTCTTTACATCGCCGCGCAGAGACCCGAAGCCGCCGAGTCGCTCGCTCAAAGAATCGAAAAGAGCCTGAAATCACTGGCCGTAAACCCTTACCTCGGTCGGGTTCCTAAGGATGCCGCGCTGCTTGATCTCGGTTATCGGTATCTTGTAGTCGGTGAGTATTTGATCTTCTATGTAGTGGAAGACCGAACGATCTTCGTTCACCGGATCATCCATGGCGCTCGGGACTATTTGGGTCTGTTCTAGAGGATCAAACTAGCGCTGAATCGCCACCGATTCGGTGAAGAGTCGGGCAGTAATTAGGGATTCGTTTAACAGACTTTCTTATTGCGGGGTTTCATTTGCTCGAAGTCATAAACGTCGCGAAAGACTATCCAACTCCACGAGGTTCTCTTCCGGTGCTCGCGGGGATCTCTCTTCGCCTTTCTCGGGGAGATGCGGCCGCCATCATGGGGCCGTCGGGCAGCGGTAAGAGCACGCTTCTACACGTCCTCGGCGCGCTCGATCCGCCCAGCTCGGGCAGCGTGACGCTTGATTCAATCAATCCGTTCGAGCTTGATGAGAAGGCGCTCGCGCAGTTCAGAAATCAAAAGATCGGGTTCGTGTTTCAAGATCATTGCCTGCTGCCGCAATGCTCGGTTCTCGAGAACGTGCTGGTTCCGACTCTCGTGTCCCAATCGAACAATCAGCATACCGAACACGCACGAACGCTGATCGAACAGGTGGGATTGACCGATCGACTCGATCACCGCCCGGCTGAGTTGTCGGGCGGAGAGAAACAACGCGTGGCGCTCGCGCGCGCGCTCATCAACGAGCCGCTGCTTCTGCTGTGTGATGAGCCGACCGGCAATCTCGACAGAAAGTCAGCCGAGTCGGTGGCGTCGCTGCTGCTCGAGCTGCACCAGCGGCAGAAAACGATTCTGGTCGTGGTCACTCACAGCGCGGACCTCGCCGCGAAGTTTCCGATTCGTTTCGAAATGATCGACCGCACTATCAGACAGGCGTGATGCAAACCTCGACTCTTCTATCTCGCAACCTGACCTACTACTGGCGAAGCAATCTCGCCGTCGTGCTAGGAGTCGCAACCGCGGTGGCCGTTCTGTCGGGAGCGCTGCTGGTCGGCGATTCGGTTCGCGGGAGCTTGCGCGATCTCTTTCTGCAGAGGCTGGGCAGGACCGATTACATCATCGCTTCGACCAGCTTCTTCAGAGAGAGGCTTGTCGATGAGCTTCAAGCTGATCCGCGGTTCGGCGACGCTTTTAGCGGAGCGTGTCCGCTCGTCGTGCTCAACGGACTTGTGACCGACGAGGAGAGCGGGAGGCGAGCGTCAGGAGTTCAAGTCTACGGGGTTGATGATCGATTTTGGAAGTTTCACGGACGCGAAGAAGTGAAGGCGCCGGCGGAGCGCGAGGCGTTATTGAGTCCGGATCTTGCGCGTGAGCTTGGCAGCGAAGCCGGACAGACGGTTCTTCTGCGAATCGAAAAACCCTCGGCTATTCCCGCCGGGTCATTGCACGGCAGGAAAGACGATCTTGGCCGCACGATTCGGTTGACCGCTCGTGAGCCGCTGGCCGCGTCCGGTCTGGGCGAGTTCTCGCTTCGGCCAAGCCAGGGCGCCGTTCGAGCCGTGTTCGTTTCGCTCGCGAGGCTGCAGAAGGACGTCGATCAAAGTGCCAAGGTCAACACCATTCTGTTTGCAGAGAGGCCGAAGCCACACGCGGACAACGCGACCGCAAGACCTACGCTGATCGCCGAGATTGTCAAAGACAACTTCGCGCTTGAAGATCTCGGGATAAAGCTGCGTGTGCTCGAAGGGCAACGCGGCATCGCGCTTGAAAGTGAGAGCGCGATCGTCAGCGACACGATGTACGCAGAGGCGATGTTCGCCGCGGAAAAAACCGGGGTCCGCGTCCTGCCGATTCTAAGTTATCTCGCCAACTCGATCCGCATTGACGAGCGCGAAGTACCGTATTCGCTGGTGACTGGTCTGGGCGAAGAGAGCTTTCAGGCCTTGAAACAGGCGGGAGCGTCGCAACGCAGTCAACCGAATGTAGTTCCGGCGCCAGTCGCCGATCTGACCTCGGTCAGCCAACCTGAATCACCGGCAACTCTGCCCGAGATCCTCCTGAACGAATGGGCCGCGAGCGATCTCAATGCGCGGCCTGGAGACCTGGTCGCTCTCGAATACTACTTGTGGAAAGACGAAGGCACGCTTTCGACGCACACGGCTCAGTTTCGTCTAGCCGGCGTCGTGCCGGTGAAGGATCAAGATCGCGACTATGTACCTGATTACCCGGGAATCACCCAGACCGAAAACATCGCCGACTGGGACCCGCCCTTTCCGGTGGATCTAAAACGCGTTCGGCCGCGCGACGAAGAGTATTGGCACGAGTACCGAACCGCTCCTAAAGCTTTCCTACCGCTCAAGGCAGCACAGCAGCTCTGGCAATCGCGCTACGGAAAGCTGACGTCGCTCCGAATTGCCGCGCCCGCCGGCAAAGACCCGGCATCGTATCTCGAACCTATAAAGCAAAGTCTTCGCTCGACGCTTGAACCGTCAGAGAATGGCCTGTCAGTCACTCCTGTGAAGCTTGATGGCATCGAAGCGTCGCGCGGAGCTACGGACTTCGGCGAGTACTTTGTCTATTTCAGCTTCTTCCTGGTCGCCGGCGCGCTGCTGCTTGCGAGTTTATTTTTCAAGCTCGGCATCGAACAGCGCCTGCGCGAGATCGGGACGCTTCGCGCCTTGGGCTTTTCTGCCGCCGCAGTGCGCTCTCTGTTTCTGCGTGAAGGTCTGGTTCTCGCAAGCTCCGGAAGCATGCTTGGAGTGATCGGCGCAGTAGGCTACGGCGAGCTGATGATGTACGGCCTGCGCACGTGGTGGGTCGGCGCGGTTGGCACGACGAGTTTGAGCTTGCACGTTTCAGCGCTGTCTTTGCTGGCCGGAGGAACCGGCGGAATCGTTATCGCCCTGCTCTGCATTGTCCTGACTTTGAGGACCCTCGCCCATTCGTCGCCGCGCGGTTTGCTGAGCGGCAGTTTGGACGCGGCGATGCAAAGCGAAAGGACCGCTTCGAAGTTTGTAGTTCGGCCTTCTGGCGAAAGTTTGTACCCTGGCGCTTTGAACGACGATTATAGACTTCCGCCTGAAGGCCCGACTACAAACATGCATGTTCGCTTGCGCGAGTCTTCAGGCCTCTTTTCGATCGCGTTTGCTGTGGCCGGAGTCGCGTTGTTGATCGCTGCTTCCTTTGAGTGGATAGGACAGACTGCCGGGTTCTTCGGCGCTGGAACCTTTCTTTTGGCCGCGTTGTTTTGCTACGAGTACGGCTGGCTAAAGAGCAAAGTCAGGCGCGCAATAAAGGGCAGCGGATGGTGGAGTGTTTCCAGGCTCGGTTTCAGAAACGCGACATCCAGACCCGGAAGAAGCGTACTGTGTATTGCGCTGGTCGCGTCGGCGGCGTTTATCATCGTCGCGGTTGATGCCTTCAAGCGAGACACTAGAGATGCGAGCCTCGATAAGAAATCAGGCGGCGGTGGGTTTCCTCTTCTGGCCGAAACGATGCTGCCTCTCTATCACGACCCGAACACGCCTGAAGGGAGAGAGGCGCTCAACATCTTTCCCGAAAAAGGAATCGCCGTCGAGAGCGTGAGCTTCACAAGATTCAGAGTCCGGCCCGGCGATGACGCAAGTTGCCTGAACCTCTATCAGCCGCGCAATCCGAGAATTCTCGGCGCGGGCGATGACTTCATTCAGAGCGGGCGCTTTTCGTTTCAAAGTTCATTAGCAGAGACAAAAGAGGAAAAGGAGAATCCGTGGTTGCTGCTCGATCGCGAGCTTGCGGACGGCGCGGTCCCGGTAATCGCCGACGCGAACTCGATGACTTATGTTCTTCATCGCAAGCTCGGAGATGAGATAGAAGTAACTCAGTCTAACGGCGAATCAGCGAGACTTCGATTGGTTGGCGCGCTGGACGACAGCATCTTTCAGGGCGAGCTGTTGATGTCAGAGGCGAACTTCCTGCGCTTGTTTCCGGATCAAGGCGGCTACAGTTTCTTTCTCCTGGATGTGGCTCCAGAAGCCTCTTCTGAGGCCGCAGGCGTTTTAGAGGAGCAGCTCGCGGACTTTGGTTTTGATGCTATGTCGACTTCCGAGCGGCTGGCCGGTTTTCATCGGGTGGAGAACACCTACCTGACGACCTTTCAGACGCTGGGCGGGCTTGGCCTGGTACTCGGCACGTTGGGGCTGACAACAGTGCTGCTCAGAAATGTCTTGGAGCGCAGGCGAGAGCTTGCCGTGCTGAGGGCAATCGGTTACAACTCGAAGCACTTTGCATTGATGGTGATTGGTGAGAACGCGTTTCTGGTTTGTTGTGGCCTTGTGACCGGAGCGGTTTGCGCCTTGATTGCGATCGCGCCGGCCTTGCTTTCAAGGGGCGGGCACTTGCCGGCGTTGTCTCTGTGGTTGTTGTTAGTCGTGTTTGTGACGGGACTCTTCGCTTCGCTTGCGGCGACTGTGGCCGCGTTGCGAGCACCGTTGCTGCCGTCGCTTCGAGCGGAGTAGCTTCGCGGGACTTTGCGTCTTGGCGCGAACCCGACTTGATGCAACAACCGGTTTCTCGCAAAGGTCGCCAAGACCCGCAAAGATCGCAAAGGAATTCTAGAGGACGCTGGAACCGCTAACCAATGGCCCAACACAGCTCTGTAAGAACTGAGACCGCGATGTGCGAAGCTGACGTGGCTGAACGGGTGGCTGACTACAAGATCGCGCACGTAATCGCCGCTTCCGCCGTCGGCACGATGATCGAATGGTATGACTTCTACATCTTCGGCAGTCTCGCGACGGTCATTTCCCCGCTCTTTTACCCAAAGGGCGATGACACTATCGCGCTGATCGCTTACCTTTCGACTTTCGCCGTGGGCTTTGTCGTTCGTCCTTTCGGAGCGCTCTTCTTTGGACGCATAGGCGACCTGGTAGGGCGAAAGTATGCGTTCCTGGTCACTCTGTTGATCATGGGAGGCGCAACCGCGCTGATCGGCTTTCTCCCAACTTATTCGACGATCGGGATTGCCGCGCCGATCATTCTTCTGGTAATTCGCATTCTGCAAGGCCTCGCGCTGGGCGGCGAGTACGGCGGAGCAGCCGTTTACGTCGCCGAGCACGTGCCGGACGGCAAGCGAGGTTTCTACACCAGCTTCATTCAGATCACCGCCACCTTAGGGCTGTTCCTCTCGCTTGCCGTCATACTTGTCGTGCAGAACAGGATGAGCAAAGAAGCATTCACGTCGTGGGGCTGGCGGCTTCCGTTCGTGATCTCGATCTTCCTGGTAGTGATATCGCTCTACATTCGGCTGCGGATGAAGGAGTCGCCGATCTTCCAGCACATCAAGGGCGCGGGAATGACCTCGGCCAGGCCGCTAAAAGAGGCGTTCACGCATTGGCAGAATCTGAGGCTGGTATTGATCTCGCTTTTCGGCGCGACTGCGGGACAAGGAGTCGTCTGGTACACCGGGCAGTTCTACGCGCTGTTCTACCTTCAGACGGTGCTTAGAGTAAACGGCACGTCGGCTAATTACATCGTGGCCGTCGCGCTCTTGCTGGGAATGCCCCTGTTCGTTCTGTTCGGCTCGCTTTCGGATCGGTTCGGCCGCAAAAAGATAATGATGCTGGGCTGCTTGATTGCCGCCGTCTCCTACATCCCGATCTACAAGGCGATGCAGTCCGCGGCCGGCTCAAACGTAGTAACGGCCGCGTCTCAGAAGAACGCCGTGACCGGCGCGATCACGCTCGTGCCGCAAACTCTTGTTGACGGCGCGCTGCAACCCGCAAGCGAGGTCCTTCCCTACACCTCCTTTGACAACTTTATAGCGAACCCGATCGCGTGGAAGCTGATTCTTCTAGTGTTCATACAGGTAATTTTTGTGACGATGGTTTATGGTCCGATCGCCGCCTATCTGGTTGAAGCATTCCCAGCCAAGATCAGGTACACGGCGTTATCGCTTCCATACCACATCGGCAACGGGGTCTTCGGAGGATTGCTGCCGTTGATTGGACTCTCGATCGTCGCGCAGACCGGGAACATATATGCAGGTCTGTACTATCCGATTGTGATCGCGGGGATCACTTTCGTAGTCGGATCGTTACTGTTGAAGGAGACACACAGCGTGCTGATCTGGAAAGAGATCGAGACGGAACGGCCCGGAGAATTGCAGAGTGACATTGAAGGCCCAGTGTGAGGCGACCGCTCAAGCGAGAAGCATGCGTTGGGTTCGCGCATAAGCCGCTGCTATACTTGGCGTCGTGGAGTTCGAGTGGACCCGGAAAAATCGGAGTCAAATCTGAAACAGCATGGCGTAACGTTCCACGACGCCGCGACGGTTTTCAGCGATCCGCTGTCAATCACCGTTCCTGATCCGGACCATTCCTTAGATGAGGAGCGCTATATCATTGTCGGCTTTTCGCGCGATGGCCGCCTCCTATTGGTTGCACCTGCGGAGCGGAGTGAACGCGTCCGCATTATCAGCGCGCGAGAACTAACGCAAGGCGAAAGAAGAACATATGAAGAAGGAGACTTCACCTGAGAACGAAGACGATTTGCGGCCTGAATACGATCTGAAGACGCTGCTGAAGGGCGGCGTACAGGGGAAGTATGCGGACCGGTATCGCGAGGGTACGAATCTTGTTCTGCTCGCGCCTGATGTCGCGCGAGCGTTCCCGACTGAGGAAGCGGTAAACGAAGCGCTTCGCCTGGTTATCCGCATTTCCCAGATCCCTCGCGACGAAGAGTCAGCCGTGCCTGGCAGATAATGCCAGCTGCGAGAAACATAGAACCTTTCCTCTCTTGTATTACAACATGAGTTTCAGTGCCGCAACACAGGGAGTGCGCATTCATGGCCGAGCGACTTGCTAAATATAATCTTTCGCACCCAAGCTAAAGCGTTTCCGATCTCGAGAATATTTGAGTATCTGAAGGGCGCGGTTTTCTTTTTTTGCTGCCACGCAATAAAATGGTGTCTCTTTCCCGAAGGAGTGAACGTGGTCCGAAAACTTTTTCTTTGCCTAACCCTCGCAACCTTGGCTGCAGGTTCGGTGTCCGCCGATAACTGGCCTCAGTGGCGCGGCCCAACTCTCAACGGAGTCAGCGCCGAGAAGAATCTTCCTTTGAAGTGGAGCGCCGAAGAGAACGTGACCTGGAAGCTGACGATGCCGAGCTGGACGGGCGCGACTCCCATCATCTGGGGCGAACGCATCTTTCTCAACGTGGCCGAGGGCGACAATCTCCTCCTCTGGTGCGTCGATCGCACCAAAGGCGAGCCGCTCTGGAAAAAACATCTCAGCGCCGGCAACACAAAGATGCGCAAGCAGAATATGTCCTCGCCCTCCCCGGTCACCGACGGCAAAAACGTCTGGGTGATGACCGGCACCGGCATCCTCAAAGCGTTCGACTTCGCCGGCAATGAGCTTTGGGCGCGCGACGTTCAAAAAGACTACGGGCGATTCGGCTTGAACTGGGGCTACGCATCTTCGCCTTTGCTGTATGACGATGCGCTGTTTGTTCAAGTGCTTCACGGCATGAGGACCGACGATCCCTCGTACGTCATGCGCATCGACAAGAAGACGGGCAAGACCGTCTGGAAGGTCGATCGCCCGACGCAAGCGATAAGAGAATCACCCGATTCCTACACTACTCCGGCGCTCCTCAAGTACGGGACGAATGTTGAGATAGTTATCACAGGGGGCGACTGTGTGACCGGTCACGATCCCGCCACCGGCAAGGAGTTGTGGCGCGCGAACGGTCTCAATCCCGACAACAATCCGAATTATCGAATCGTCGCGTCTCCGGTGGTCTATGAATCCGTAGTCTACGCCCCGACGCGAGAGAAGCCGCTTCTGGCGATCAAGGC
>Ga0114129_10012450_pt1 | contig 12110 bp, 6 predicted proteins | sample RhiMetdeltSRZDD1_FD_80071 | JGI IMG/M metagenome (GOLD analysis project Ga0114129, IMG submission 80071) | Populus rhizosphere microbial communities from Tennessee, USA - Rhizosphere MetaG P. deltoides SRZDD1 (version 2) (version 2) | ecosystem: Host-associated > Plants > Roots > Rhizosphere >...
AGACCTCTTGTCTTTTTGACCTTCTTGATCTTCGTGTCCTTTGTGTCCTTTGTGTTCAGGGGGCGGTGGTTCAACCGGGATGCCCCAACTAACCTGGAACCGCTACGGCAAGTCGCGCATCCGGCTCGTGAAGGTGCGGCGCCCGGCATCTCAACGACCGGACGACATCATCGACCTGACGCTCGACGTGCAGCTCGAGGGTGCGTTCGATGCCGTCCACATCGACGGCGACAACCGGTCGTGCCTCGCGACCGACACGATGAAGAACACAGTCTACGCCTTCGCGCGGCGCGAGCCGATCGATCACGTCGAGGGCTTCGCGCTGCGCCTCGCGGATCATTTCATCGGGAAGCCGGCCGTCTCGCGCGTGAGAATCGGCGCGATCGAGCATCCATGGTCCCGTGTGGCGGTGGAGGATGGTGCGCAGCCGCAGGCGTTCGTGCAGAGTCACGCCGGCGACTGGACGACGTCGGTTACCCGCGACGGCGGACGCGTCGAGATCGTTTCCGGATTGACGAACCTCGTGGTGCTCAAGACGACCGACTCGGCGTTCACCGGATTCCCGCGCGACGAGTACACGACGCTCCTCGATGCGGAGGAACGGATTCTGGCGACGTCGATGACCGCCGCGTGGAAATACCGCGCCGGCACGACCGACTTCTCGGCGAGGGACCGCATCCGCACGACGCTCATCCAGACGTTCGCGTCGCACATGAGCCTCTCGGTGCAGCACACGCTGTATGCGATGGGCGAAGCGGCGCTGGCGGCGTGCGCCGACATCATGGAGATTACGCTGACGCTGCCGAACCGCCATCACCTGCTCGTCGATCTGCAGCCGTTCGGGCTCGACAACCCGAACGAGGTCTTCGTCGCGACCGACCAACCGTATGGTTTAATCGAAGCGACTGTGACTCGAACCAAGGACTGACGACCATGGATCTTTCAACCACGTTCACCGGCCTGCGATTTCAGAATCCGTTCCTGCTCTCGTCCGCGCCGCCGACCGAATCGGAGTCGAACATCCTGCGCGCGTTCGAGGCGGGGTGGGGCGGCGTGGTCACGAAAACGATCGGCCTCCATCCCGTCGTCAACGTCGTCGGGCCGAAGACGAAGTTCCTGCGCGCCGACGCCGACTCCGCGCGGCTGTCGATGAAGAAGCGGCCCAGCGCGGCGCTGCATTCGTCGTGGAACTGGGAGCTCATTTCGGACAAGACGCTCGACTGGTGGGTGCCGCGCCTCGGACGCATCAAGCAGGCGTTTCCGAATCACATCCTCGTGGCGTCGATCATGGCTGGCTCCGGCAACGACACCGAGCTGCGCCACTGGCAGGAGCTCGCGCTGGCGTGTCAGAACGAGAAGTGCGACGCGCTCGAGCTGAACCTGTCGTGCCCGCACATGGATCGGCCCGACATGGGATCGAACGTCGGCAAGGACAAGGAGCTCGTGTCGATCGTCACCAAAGTGGTGAAGGACGTCGCGAAGATTCCGGTGTGGGCCAAGCTCACGCCGTCGACGACCGATATCGTCGTCGAGGCGCGCGGCGCGTTTCTGGGCGGCGCCGACGCGATCTCGTCGTCCAACACGTTCACGTCGCTGCCGCTGATCGATCCGCAGACGCTCGAGTTCGAAGTGCAGGTCGACGGTCTCGTGTCCACGGGCGGCCTCGGCGGACCGGCGATCCTGCCGTTGTCGCTCGCGAAGACGTCGCAGCTCACCCAGGCGTTTCCCGACAAGAGCTTCTCGGGCATCGGCGGCATCTCCACGTTCGAGCACGCGCTGAACTACTTCCTGCTCGGCTGCGGCACCGTGCAGATCTGCACGGCCGCGATGCTCGATCACGCGATCGGGCCGAACGTCATTCGCGATCTGAATCAGGGGCTCGCGCGCTTCCTCGAGGCGCAGGCGGACAAAGGGTGGAAGACGGTCGATGATTTCGTCGGCCTGCGCCGCGATCGCGTCGTCGCGCAATCGAAGATCCGGCGGCCGACCGAGAAGGACTACCGCGGCGGCTACGAAACCGAGGGCTACGCAGCCGCCGAGGAACTAACGCGCTGACGACGCTTTGCGCTGGCGGCGCAGCTTCACGTAGGCGAACGACAACCCGGCGAGCACTCCAATCACCATCCAAGCCACAGGTGCCTCCTTCGAGATCGTGATCCGTGCCGCAACGCCCGTACCGTCGCAAATTCGCGCAACCAACTGACGGAATCGGACGATCGCAGCGGCGCGGCGTGCACTTTTGCAAGTGCACTTGCGGATCTCGTCACGCTCGGTCCGATGGAGCGCGAGGCTGTAGCCGAGCGGCTATGGCTGACGGTGCACCCACACCGCGTCGTAGAGCGGCGTCTTCGCGCCGTCGACTGTTGCGATGACGGCGGTGCGCGAGTGGAGCAGCGGCAGACCGAGCGCGTGCATCGCCTCGCCGAGCAGCGGCCGCGGCTCGTTGTGCAGCAGCACGCCTCCGGGTGCGAGCATACGAACGATGTTCGTGATCGCGAGCAGGAGATCAGCGTCTGAAAGATACGGCAGCACGTTCGTGATGACGATGAGGTCGTACCGTTCGTCGAGTCGATCGACGACGACATCGGCCGTCGTCGGCTCGATCGCATCGGACACGCCGGCCGCGAGCTGAACGGATTTCGCGAGACGTCCGGCGCCCGCGGCGGCGGTTCGCTCCTCTCGGCCGATGCTGCGGCCGACACCTGCGAAATACTCACGATAGTCCTCGCTGAAACGGACGCCGGCGCGCTCGGCAACGCTCGTGACGAGTGAGAGTCGTGGCCGCGTACCGCGCGCGTGCGCGAGCCAGTCGGTCACGCGCGGATTGATGTCCAGCGCGCGAACCCGCAGCGCCTCGCGCTCGGCGAGGTGTAGTCCGACGAGCGCGTCGATGACTGCGAACGGCTGATAGCTCTGCGGACCGGCCGCATCGACCAGACCCGTCCGTGGCGCGAGGTCGAGGCCGGGCCCGACGAGCAAGACGCGGCGGATGCGGCGTTGCGGCTCGAGCGCGTGCAGCGCCGCGAGCCCGAGGTACACGACGTAGCCGGCTTCGACCGACGTATCGGTGCTCAGGCCGCGACGCTGGTAGAAGTCGCCGCGCGCCGTGAATTCTTTCTCGTACAGCGACCGCATGGCGCGGCCGTACTGCTCCGCGAGGATCCGGTGCACCGGCGTCGCGGCATCGCGTTCCCGATCGACGATCTCGCGAAAGTACGTCAGCCGCCCATCACGCATGTCTCTGCCCAGCGCGGCCTCGAGCGCGGTGAACCGATCCTGGACCGCGCGCGGGATCACGGACTGTTCGACCCATGCCTTCGCGCTCGCCGCCGGCTCGATGGGCGGCAGGTCGGTGAAGGCGGACGACTGCAGCGCGTAGTAAACAAGGTGGTCGAGATCGCCGTCGCGCACGCGCGTCCGATTGCGCGAGCGCACCTCGGCCACGTAGGCCGGAAACGCCGCGCGCTCCACGCCGCGCTGCGCGAGGAGCGATTGGATGGGCGGCGCGATCTCGTCCCAATCAATCTGCCGCAGCGCGGCGGCGTCGATCGCCGCCAGCGCCGCGACCAGAACCAGAATCGCGCGCACCTAGAACAACAGCTTGACCGCGAGCTGCCCGTACCGCGGGAAGTTCGACTGCCGGACGACGGTCCGGTCGATCGTGCCGAAGAGCGAGTTGGTCGGGTTGTTCTCGTACTGCCGCTCGTCGTAGATCACCTGGTTCAGCACGTTGTACAGCTCGAACCGGAGCTGCAGCCGGACGCTGCCGGTCAATTGCGTGGTCTTCGCGAAGTTGATGTCGAACTGGTAGAACGGCGGCCGCCGGATGTTGCCGTCGCGGAAGTTCACATATGCGCCGGTGTAGTTCGGCTTGATGATGAAGTTCGGCTCGGTGCAGCCGGCCGCGACCGAGTAGCCGAGCATCGTGATGACGCCGGTGTCGCTCTCCTGCGCGACGCAGTTCTTGACCGCGCGGATCACCGGCGCGTTGAAGTCGACGTTGTCGAGCGTCGCGTCCTTCACGTAGATGACGTTCTGCGGCAGACCCCACGGACGCCCGCTGTTGAACAACCACATCCCGGCGACTTCCCATCCGGCCACGAGTCCGTTGACGACGGGGCTCGACGAGGCGAGGAACTTCTGCTCGCGGCCGAACGGCAAGCGGTAGACGCCGGAGATCGTGATGCGGTGACGCCGATCCGCCTCGAACGGCGACCTCTGGACGACGCGGTCGACGTCGGTGATGAGCGGGTTCACGTTGTTGTTGCCGCCGATCACGTTGTCGCCGCCGTTCTCCTCGATCATCTTCGACAACGTGTAGTTGCCCGACAACGTGAGACCGGTCGACACGCGCTTGTTGACGACGAACTGCGCCGAGTTGTACCAGATGCGGCCATCGTTGCGATCGAACATCGTGATGCTGCCGAACTGCGGGAACGGCCGGGACAACTCATAGCGCGACAGCGTCGGGCTCGTGAATCGCGACGTCCCCTCGAATCCCGGTACTTGATAGAACGGATTCGGCAGCAGCTCGTTACAGAAGGCGACGCTTCCGCCCTTCGTCGGATCGCACCGGTCGCGAAGCGACAGCGGCGGCTCGTTGAATCCGCCCCACCGATTCTGCTCGTCCCTCGTCCGGCTGCCGACGTACGACAGTTCGATCGTCGTCCGCCACGGCAGCTCGCGCTGCGCGCCGATCGAGAACTGGTGCACGTACGGGTTGACGAAGTTCGTATTCGAGAAGCTCACGTTCCGTCCGAGGAACGTCTGCAGCCCGAGCGCCGAGCCGGGCGCCTGCGCGATGCCTTGTGAGAACGGATTCGAGAACGCAAACGTCGACGTGCGGTCGGCGTCGAGCGACGTGATCAGCGGCGTCTGAATGCCGAAGCCGTTCGACGCCGAGATGCCGACGACGTTGACGAAATAGAGGCCGTAGCCGCCGCGCACGACCGTCTTCTCTCCGAGCGAATACGCGAACCCGATGCGCGGCTGAATGTTGTTGCGATCCCACTGGTACGGATACTTCGGGTTGCCGCCGACGTCGACGAATCCGAGACCGCCGCGCACCTGATACCCGGGGAACTGCTGCTGGTTGATCCGCGACGAGACGGGGTTGATCGTCTGCGTGTCGAAGCTGTAGTTGATCCGGTCCTGATCCTCGAACACCGGCGTGTTGAAATCCCAGCGCACGCCGAGGTTCAGGGTCAGTCGGTTCGTCACCTTCCAGTCGTCCTGCACCCACGGCGCGTAATAGGTCCACCGGAACGTCGGATAGAAGTTGTTCTCGACGACGCCGAACGCGGGGGCGCCGAGGAGGAACGACGCGATCGAGTTGCCGCTGAGCGCGTCGGCCGAATTGAAGGCGCGTTGCGTGAAGCGTCGATCGAACGTCATCACGAACAGGTTGGCGTTGATCTCGCGCGTGTACCACGTCATGCGCATGTCGAGGCCGCCGCGCACGCCGTGCGTGCCTTTCACCCACGAGAAGTTCGGCTGCAGGCTGAAGCCGGTCGTCGTCTCGCTGTTGCGGCTGTTGCGCCCGAGGTTCTGGTATTCCGTGGTCCCGCCGGTCGACGCGCCGAAGCCGCTCGGGGCGCTCGCCGTCGTCACGAAGTTGAGCCGCGGAAACACCTTGTTCGGAAGCTGGTTGACGAACGACGCCGGGAAGCCCAGCTCCGACGGATTGAAGTTCAGACCCGGATCGGATCGCGCGAGCTCGAGATACTGATTCAATCCCGCGCGAACGTTCACGACGAGCGACGAGCTGACGGTCCGCACCCAGTCGGCGACGCCCGTGTGGTTGATGCGCCAGAGCGGAAGCTGGCCGTCCTGCGCCGGCCCGCTGAGGATGCCGTTCGTGCTGCGCTGCTCGGTCCGTTTGTTGTACGCGTAGCGGACGAAGATCTTCGTCCGCTCGCTGATGTTCTGATCGACCTTGGTCGCCATGTTGCGGAACGTGTCGAACGCGAGATTCGGCGCGAAGACGTAGTTGTTGCGCCACGGATCGCTTCCAGCGGGCGCGGCGGAATTCGGCTGCAGGAAGAACTGCGTGAAGCGCTGCGCCATCGGATCGATCCGGTTGGCGGGAATCTGGTTGTTCGGGAACGGATCGCGGACCCACTGTCCGTTCTCGAGCCGGCCGGTCGCCGGGTCGTAGATCGTGATCAGCCGTCCCTGCGCGTCGCGCAGGTTGCTGAAGTCGCCGCGAAGCTGCGCCACGTCGGGAACGGTGTAGGTCGCCGGGTTCGGCGTCGCCTCCTTGTAGCCTTCGTAGTTGAACATGAAGAAGGTCTTGTTGCGGCCGTCGTAGCGCGGCAGCATCACCGGCCCGCTCACCTGGAATCCGTACTGATCGAGTTTGTGATCCGGCTTGTCGCGATTGTTCACCTTGAAGAAGTACTCGTTGGAGTCGATCTCCTTGCGCCGCGCGAACTCGTAGACCGATCCATGGAAATTGTTCGTGCCCGACTTGAGCGATACGTTGATCACGCCGCCCGCCGTGCGGCCGTACTGCGCGTCGTAGCTGTTGGTGACGATCTTGAACTCTTCGACCGAATCGACCGGCGGCACGTACGCGATGTTGTTGCCGCCCTGGATCGAGTTGTTCGGCGCGCCGTCGAGGAGGAATTCGTTGTTGCGATTCTGGCCGCCGTTGATCGACCAGTCGGCGATCGCGCCGTTGTCGAACGGCCGCTGATAGATCGCCGGACCGTTGTAGGTGATGCCGGGCGCGAGATACGAGAGCATGAACGGATTGCGCGCGTTCAGCGGCAGCTCGGTCACGCGCAGGTTGTCGATCACCATCCCGCGATCGGCCTTCGACACCTCGAGCAGCGGCGACTCGCCGGTCACCGTCACCGTCTCGGCCACCGAGCCGAGCTGCAGCGTGATATTGAGCGCGACCGTCTGCCCCACCTCCAGCTGCACGCTGTCCTGTGAGTACTTGCGAAAGCCCTGCAGCTCCGCGGTGACGGTGTAGAGACCCGGCCGCAAGAAGGGCAACGAGTACACGCCCTCGGTGCTCGTCACCGCCGTCGCGATTTCGTTGGTGCGCGGGTTGATGACGCTGACGGTGACGCCGGGCATGGCGAGGCCGTCAGGATCGGTCACGCGGCCGGTGACCGTGGCGCGGAATTCCTGGGCTGATGCGGCGCCGGCCATCAGACCGATCGCCGTAAGGAGCAGAACCGCTCGACCGAGTTGCAGGCGCATACGCTGTCCCTCCAAAGATGTGGGTCATTGCGAGGGCAAGAAAGCGTAAAAGCTGAGCCTACATGGAAGCGCGTGAGGGAGACAACGTGTCAGACCAATTTCGCGCGCAGCACGCGTCAACTTCGTGCGGTTCTCCGGCTGTTGAGAATCCTCACGAACGATCGGCCGCGTAGTTCATCAACGCTGAGACCGCTCATGTCCACGGCCTCCTGCTCGGTGATCGCGCCGCAGTTCATCGCGCGCAGGAAGTAGTTCAACAGGCCCTGTCCCGTCGCCGCATCGTCGAACACGTCGCCGACCAGCGTCGCCTGCGCCGCTTTCTGCACGAAGTTCTTCAGCCGCTCGGATGCGGCGTCGAGCCCTTCGAGGAAGAACGCGAAGACCGACGTGAACCGCGACGGCAGCTGCGCGGGATGGAGATCCCAGCCCTGATAGAAGCCGGTCTCGAGCGAATGGCGGATGTGGCGCGCGTGAAGCTGCCACGCGCGATGCACGACGTCGCGCTCGCCGATCGGCATGACGTTGGTCGCGCCGTCCGAGAGCCAGACGCCGGTGCCGGCGAGCGCAACCTGCATCACGTGCTTGCCGAAGTCGCACACCGGGTGAAGCATGTGCTGGTGCGCCGCGGTGATGCCGCACGCGGCGGTGTAGTCGTACGTGCCGAAATGGGCGGCTACGATTCGTCCGCGCCCTTCGGCAATGAAGCGCGGCAGCGCAATCGTGCCGTCGGACGCGACGATCGACTGCGTGGTCTCGACCATCAGCTCGAAGCGCAGCGCGCCCGCCGGAAGGTCGCGCCAGTACTCGAACGCTTCGCAGGCCGACGCGAGCGCCGCCACCTGTTCGGGCGACGTGATCTTCGGCAGCGTCACGACGAAGTTCGGCGGCAGCTTCCCATTCGTCCGCTCGAGCAGCCGCGTGAGGAACATGTCGAACGTGCGGATGCTGCGCCGTTTCGACTCCTCGTTCAGCGGCTTGATGCGGATGCCGATCGACGCCGGCAGCGTGCGGCCCGCAAGCCCCTGCGCGACTTCGTTCGCCGCCATGAGCGCGAACCCGTCTTCTTCGTGATCGGGCCGGTGGCCGAAGCCGTCCTCGAAGTCGATGCGGAAATCCTCGACCGGCTCGCGCGTCAGCTTCTCGACCACCCGCGGGTGGATGCGATCGGCGAGCGCGGCGTCGAGATCGAACACGCGCGCGAGCGCGGCGGCCTCGGGCGCGTGCTCGCGAAGCGCGCGCAGCGCGGCCGCGCCGAGCTTCTGCGCGGCATCGGCCTTGAACAGATGCGCGCCGCCGTACACGGTATGGACCGGCTGTCGATGCGGCGAGTCACCCGGGAATTGCTCCGCGGCACGCGTGTTCGCTCGGTCGAGCGGGTCGACGAACGAATGGAGCGCGTTCTCGGGGATCGTCGTGTCCGCCATGACGCGGGAGTATACGTCTCGTCGAGCGCGCCCGGCATCACGAGATGCCGCACGAGCACGCCGCGCGTCGCCAGCGGTGCCTGGTGCTTGGTGCCTGGTGGCGGGTGCCGTGCAGGGTGCTCGGTGCTGGGTGCTGTGCAGGGTGCGAGCACGCGCACCCTGCACTCTGCACCGCACCCCGCACCAGGCACCCCGCACAGCACCAGGCACCACGCACCCGGCACCAGGCACTCGTCTTGATCATTCGATCGTCACACGCAACAACGCATCTCCGACCTGGATCTCGTCGCCCGACTGAATGCGGACGCCGCGTGGATCGCGAGGCACGGTCATCATCGTATCGCCGCGCAGCACTCGGGTGCCACGCGCGCTGCCTTCGTCGAGCAGGCGATACTCCGCGCGCGCTTTGTCGTACTTCAGCCTCGCGTGGGCGCGGCTCACGGCGCGATTGCGATCGTCGAATGCGACGTGATTCCGCCGCACGCGCCCTTTGGTGTCGGTCGCCTCTTCGGTGCGGCCGATGAGGATCGCCGGTTCGCGGAACGTGTAGACCTTCTTCGTCGCCGTGCCCTTGATCACCGCCACCTTGACGAGCGGCCACGACGAGGACGCCGACTCGCCGTCCGATCCGGTACGGGTGCCGTACCCGATCGCGAAGAGTTGTCCCGGCGCCCACACCGGCGGCGCCTTCTTCAGCAGCGACACGCGGGTTTCGAGCGCGCGCGGCGCCTCGCAGCGCACCTCGCGCAGCCGATCGCGGACGCGCGACCCGAGATCGGCGAACACTTTCTCGACCGTCGCCTTGTCGACGTCGGCCGGCGCGAGCAGCCGCACGACGATCTGATCGTACGGAAACGCGCGCTGTTCGACGCCGAGGATCGCGACCTTCTGTTCGATCGCGTCGATGACGGCGGCGCGCAGCTCGAGCGGCGCCGCGTCGGGCCCGAGCGGCGGGTCGAGGAACTTCTTCACTGCGTGCAGTCGTTGCCTGATGTCGGTGATGCGAACCGGCACTTGAAAACCTCGTTTGTCCACGGCTACCGAATCAACCCGAGCTCCCGTGCGGCGGTCACCAGATCGCCGGCGATGGGCGCCGCCGCGCGCGCGCCGTAGCCGGCGTTCTCGACGATGACGGCGAACGCGATGCGATGCGGCGCGGTACCGCCGTACGGCGCGAACCCGGCGAACCACGAGTGCGCGCGCCCGTTGTCGACTTCGGCCGTCCCGGTTTTGCCGGCGATCGGCGTCGCGTTGCCGGCGAGCGTTCGCCCGGTTCCCGACGTGACGACGTCGCGCATGTATCGCGACAGCAGGTCGGCGTCCGCCTGAGAAACGACCCGCGGGTCGTTCGGGGCGCGCGCGCTCCCCGTCGCGGCGCCCAGCGTCCACCGCGCTTGCGGCACGCGGCCTTGTCGCGCGATCGCCGCCGCGATGCGCGCCATCTTCACCGGCGACACGACGACCTGACCCTGGCCGTATCCGGCCTGCGCGAGCGTTCGCCGTAATGCTTTCGCGGTCGGCGGCTGCGACACGTCGATCTGGAACAGGGCAGCGGCGTCGAGGAGCGGCTGCGGTCCGAGGCGCAGCGCGAGCTGCGCGAAATACGCGTTGCACGACACGACCAGGCCGCGATGCAGATCGACGGCGCCGTGCGGCATCCGGTCCATCGGATCGTCGCGAATCGGCCGCGGCGATCCGCCCACGTAGTTGCCGACGCGGCCGTCAGGCAGCCGGACGCACGCGAACGTCTCGCGTTCGGTCGCCTTCGTCGAGCGAAGCGCGGCAGCAGCCACGAGCAACTTGAATGTCGATCCCGGCGGATACAGTCCATACCGTGGCCGGTCGAACAGACGGTCGGCGAGCGGGCTGCCGTTCACCGCCACGTCATGCGCCTCCATGTCGTCGCCTTGCGGCCACGGATAGCTGACGGCGGCGAGCACGTCCCCCGTTTCGACGTCGAGCACCACGGCCGCCCCGTGCGCGAATCCGCCGCTCTGAATTCGACTCTCGAGCGCCGACGCGGCACGCGCCTGCAGCCGTGCGTCGATCGAGCTGCGGAGGTCTCGATTCTTCGTCAGCAGCGCCTGCGCGTCGGCATCCGTCGAAGGACCGCGGCTTCGAAGCAGCGGCAGCAGCGCGCGATAATCGCGGCGGATCGTGTGCTCGATCCGCCCCGTGCGCGTGTTCGTGACCGCCACCAGTTCTGCGTGATCGTCGAATCCTTTCAGCTGCACGTCGCTGTCGCGTTCGAGAAACGACGAGTTGCGCGCCGCCCAATTCGTCTGGTTCGTTGCGTCGCCGACGAGATGAAACGTGACGCCGCCCAGCGGGTAGCACCGCGCCGCGCCTCGGTCCGCGCACGCTTCGATATTCAAGGGCGGCTGAATGCCGGCGGCGCGATATCGCGCGGCGATCGCGTGGATCTCGGCGGGCCGGCTCGTGGCGAGCGGCAGCCCGTTGCGATCGAAGATGGTGCCGCGCTCGATCAAGCGGGCGGCGGCAATCAGACGCGGGTTGTACTGGAACCGGAACGACCCGTCCGCTTGTTCGCCGAGGCTCGAGGCCGCCGCGATCGAATCGGCGTTCACCACCTGGATCCAGCCGGCGCGGCCCACGATGGCCAGCGCGGTGGCGCCGATGACGCCTGCGAGAATTCGAACGGGCGGTACCAGATGCGCGCGCGCGGCGCGTGCGCGCCGCGCGACGCCGAGGACGATTCCGACCGCGGCGCAATTCGCCAGCATCGACGATCGCCCGTAGCTGAGGAAGGGCGTCACGACGCCCGACAAGGGAAGGACGCCCACGATGCCGCCCGCGATGACCAGCGCTTGCACCATCAACCCGAGCGCGACGCCAATCGACAGCAGCGCCGTGTAATCACCGGGCGCGCGAATCGCGATGCGCAGACATCGCCAGCACAGGAGCGCGTAAAGCGCGACGACGACCAGCACGCCGACGAAGCCGAGCTCCTCGCCGATGGCGGCGAGCACGAAGTCGGTGTGGCCGGCCGGAATCAATTGCGGATCGCCGAGGCCCGGACCGGTGCCGCCGGCCGCGCCGGTCGCGAGCGCCCACAGTCCATGAGCGATCTGATCGCCGCCCGGAACGCCGTTGTTCCACGGATTCACCCAGATCGCGACGCGTTGCCGCACCGTGGCCGGGAATCCGAGCTCGTGAGCCGCCAGGAACGCCGAGAACAACATCGCGACGCCGACGAGCACGAGCGCGATGCGTCCGCGTGCGATGCCGTAGAGACCGAGGAACACGAACGACAGCGCGAGCGCCGGCCCGAGATCCTTCTGCAGGAAGAAGAAGAGCAGCACGAGCGTCATGCACACGACGATCGGCCGCATGTCTTTCCATCGCGGCATCCGGAGATATCGCAGCCACGGCAGCGAGCGCGTGGCCGGCTGCGAGAACTCGCGGAGGAATTCCAGGCGGCGCGCGAAATACGCGGCCAGCGTGAGGATGACG
>Ga0114129_10012451_pt1 | contig 12110 bp, 10 predicted proteins | sample RhiMetdeltSRZDD1_FD_80071 | JGI IMG/M metagenome (GOLD analysis project Ga0114129, IMG submission 80071) | Populus rhizosphere microbial communities from Tennessee, USA - Rhizosphere MetaG P. deltoides SRZDD1 (version 2) (version 2) | ecosystem: Host-associated > Plants > Roots > Rhizosphere >...
CGGCGCTGCTGCTCGTCGGCGGTTCGGCCCGACCCTTCGAAAGCGTTCCGCGTATCCGCCGCCCAGCCGCCCGGAAAGTCGCGACGGTTGTCGGGGTCGCCGCCGCCTGGCATTGCGATCTCGTCGCCGTAGTAGACGAGCGGGATGCCGCGGGCCGTGGCGAGGAAGCTGAAGGCGAGCTTCAATCCGTCGATCGTGGCTCCCGGCTCGTTCATGAAGCGTCCGACGTCGTGCAGGCCGAGGAAGGTCACGAGCTCCTCGGGCCGCTCGTAAAGGCGATCGCGGGCGAGCATCATCGGCAGCTCGCGGAGGGGCTTGCCTTCGGCGAAGGCGCGCCGGATAGGGTAGTAGAGCGGGAAGTCGAAGAGCGTGTCGATCCCGGAGTCGATGCCGTCGTAGCGCGTGGTCCCGCCCTGGTAGAAGGATACGAGCGCGGGGTCTCCGTCGAATAGCTCTCCCACGACCGTCAGTCGCGGGTGCTCGCGTTTGATGGCTGCCATCCAGTCGCGCCAGAAGCCCCGGTGCACGTAGGGCAAGGTGTCCTGTCGAATCGCGTCGAGGCCGCTGATACCCGCCCACCAGAGCGTGTTCTGGATGATGTAGCGCGCCGTTTCCTCGTCGTCCTGATTGAGGTCGGGGAGGATGTCGATGAACCAACCGCGGAGCGTCTGATCCTGGGTCGCGCGCGTGCCGTAGGGGTCGGCAAAAGTCCAGGTCTGCCAGCTATTGGCCTGGTGCTCCTTGGCCGTCCCGTTCCACCAGGTTGGCGTCGGCGGGTCCTCGACCCAGGGGTGATAGGGACCGCTGTGGTTCGCGACCTGGTCCTGGATCAGCTTCAGGCCGCTTCGGTGCGCCGCATCCACAAGCTCCCTGAGCTTGGCGAGTGTGCCGAAGTGCTCGTCGACGGCATAGAAGTCCACGGCTCCGTAGCCGTGGTAGTCGGTGATGGGCGCGCCGTCGTAGCGCTCTTTCTGGTTCAGATGGTTGACGTTGTCGTACCAGGGATTGAGCCAGAGCGCGGTCACGCCCAGCTCCTTGAGATACGGCAGGCGGTCGATGATCCCCTGGAGATCGCCGCCATGGTAGTAGCGCGCACGCTTGCGATCGAAGAGGCCCTTCGAGACCGCGGGCTCGTCGTTGCCCGAGTCGCCGTTCGCGAAGCGGTCGGGCATGATCAGGTAGAGCACGTCGTCGGGCGAGAGGCCCTGGAAGCGGCCCTCGCGTGGCAGCGGCCGCTCGATGTCGAACAGGGCTCCGGCCACACCCGCGGGAGTTGTGATCCGAAGCCGGCGCGGGCCGGGACTGGCGTTCCGGTCGATCACGACGTCCACGAACAGGTAGCTGCCCGCGGCGTTCGCGCGCACCAGGCCGACGCTCAGGCCCGCGCCCGGGGCTTCGACGCTCGCCCCAGCGAGGTGCCGCCCGCGGATCAGCACCCGTACGGGATTGATCGAGTGGCCCGGCCACCAGCTGGGTGGCTCGACCTTCAGCACCTGGGGTGGCGAGGCACGCACGACCGGCGCCGCCGCGGCGAGTGCAGCTCCTGGCAGGAGCACGGCCGCGAGCAGCACCCAAGCGACACGGGCGAACCCGTCCATGCTCATCTCGCGCCGCCTGCGGCTGCCGTTTCGTCTTGGACCCGAGCCATCAACAAGGCGGCCAGGCCGAGGAAGGCCCCGCCGGCCACGACCGCCGCCAGGCGGTTGTTGCCGAGGAGATTCCGCATCACCCATCCGAATCCCAGCGAGGCCAGGATCTCGGGAATCACGATGAAGAAGTTGAAGATCCCCATGTAGACGCCGGTCCGCCCTGCCGGGAGCGACCCCGAGAGGATCGCGTACGGCATCGAGAGGATGCTCGCCCAGGCGATGCCCACGCCCGTCATGGAGAGCAGAAGCAGGTACCTGTCGTGGATCACGGCGACCGAGAGCAACCCCGCCGCCCCGGCCAGCAGGCAAAGCGCGTGAGTGAGCTTGGGCCCGAGCGCCCCCGCCATGAGGGGGAGGACGAAGGCGAAGACGAAGCAGACCGCCGAGTAGACGGCGAAGCAGATCCCGCCCCACTCGACACCTGCCTGGTAGAGCGGCGACGCCTCGTCGGGGGCCTGGAAGACGTTTCGCGCGACCGCAACCGGGAAGTAGAGCCACATACAGAAGAGGCCGAACCAGGTGCAGAGCTGCACCGGGGCCAGGCGGCGCATCGTCGCCGGCATCGCAGCGATGGCCGCCAGGATGTCCCGTGCGGCGCTCCCCAGTCCCCGCTTCGCAGCCGTCGTCCGCCGGAACTCCTCGAGGTCCTCCGGGGGATACTCGCGGGTGCTAACGATCGTCCAGAGCACCGCGCCCAGGAAGGCAGCTGCGCCCACGTAGAAAGACAGCTTGACCGTGAGCGGGATGGCGGAGCCGGAGGAGCTGCCCGTTACGCCTCCGAGGTTGGTCAAGAGCCAGGGCAGGGCCGAGGCCACCACGGCGCCGAGGCCGATGAACAGGCTCTGCATGGCGAACCCCTGCGTGCGCTGAGCCGCGGGCAGCATGTCGGCGACGAAGGCGCGAAACGGCTCCATGCTCACGTTGATCGAGGCATCGAGGATCCAGAGCAGCCCCGCCGCCATCCAGAGCGCCGACGAGTTCGGCATCAGCACGAGCGCGATCGAGCTCAGGATCGCGCCGGTGAGGAAGTAGGGTCGCCGGCGCCCGAGCGCACCCCAGGTGCGGTCGCTCATGTTGCCGATGATCGGCTGGACGATGAGGCCGGTGAGCGGAGCAGCCAGCCAGAGCATCGGGATCTGGTCCGCGGTCGCGCCGAGGTACTCGTAGATGGCGCTCATGTTGGCCATCTGCAGCCCCCAGCCGAACTGGATGCCCAGAAAACCGAAGCTCATGTTCCAGATCTGCCAGAAGTGCAGTCGGGGCTTTTCCATGGCTCGCGACACCTCCTTCCGCTTCAGCGCGTTCGCAGCTTCGCTTCCGGCTGTCGGTCGTAGAGACGGCTGAGCTCGAGCAAGCGGCCCTGGACTTCCGGCGTGAGCGCTTCGGCCCGGAACCGCCAGCGCCAGTTGCCCGAGGGTTTCCCGGGCACGTTCATGCGGGCCTCGCTCCCCAGGCCGAGAACGTCCTGCAGCGGGATGAGAGCCGTGTCCGCCACGGAGCCGAGCACCGCGCGGATGAAGGCCCAATGGATCTCAGGCTCGCGGCCGAGGCCGAGGTAAAGCCGGCAGAGATTGCGTTCTTGTTCGACGTCTGAGACGGAACGCGTGCTCTCTCCGGCGCCAGCGCTCATCCACCAGCCCTGCGTCGTGTCGTTGTCGTGGGTCCCGGTGTAGGCGACGAGGTTTCGGGAGTAATTGTGGGGACGGAAGCTCGGCCCCTGGGGATCGGTCCCGAACGCGAACTGCAGGATCGCCATTCCGGGGAAGCCGAAGCGCTCGCGAATCGCCTCTACTTCGGGCGTGATCACGCCCAGGTTCTCGGCCACGATCGGAAGCTCTCCCAGTGCTTTCTCGATCGCGCGGAAGAACGCCGCTCCCGGTCCCTTCACCCAACGCCCTTTCACGGCGGTCGGCTCGGCCGCCGGGATCTCCCAGTAGGCTTCGAAGCCGCGGAAGTGGTCGACGCGGACGACGTCCACGAGGGAGAAGACCGCGCGGAAGCGCCCGATCCACCAGCGATAGCCGGTCCGTCGCAGGACGGCCCAGCGGTAGAGCGGATTCCCCCAGCGTTGACCCGTCGCGCTGAAATAGTCCGGTGGCACACCCGCGATGTGCGTCGGGGTGCCGTCCTTGTCGAGGTGGAACAGCTCGGGGTGCGCCCAGACGTCGGCGCTGTCGTGCGCGACGAAGATGGGCAGGTCCCCCATGATGCGCACGCCCTGGTCGTGACAGTGCCGCCGTAGCGCCCCCCACTGCTCGAAGAACAGGTACTGCGTGAACTTGACCCGCTCGACCGAGCGGGCGAGCCGCTTGCGGGCCCGGGCCAGCGATGCGGGCCGCCTGAGGGCGAGATCAGCCTCCCAATCGGTCCACGGCGCTCCGGCGTGCTCGTCCTTGAGCACTGAGAAGAGGGCGTAGTCCTCGAGCCAGCTCCGCTGGGCCTTGCAGAACGCCTCGAATCCCCGTCGCGCTCTCGCGCTCGCACCGGCTGCGAATCGATCGTGGGCGTGCTCGAGCAGCGGCAAGCGGAAGCGGAAGACCGCCTCGAAGTCGACATACGAGGCCGGAAAGGACGGAGCCCCCTCGAGGTCGGATCGTGAGAGCCAGCCCTCGTGCACGAGCAGCTCGGGGCTCACCAGCAGCGGGTTGCCCGCAAATGCCGAGAAGCATTGATAGGGCGAGTCGCCGTAGCCCGTGTGTCCCAGGGGAAGAACCTGCCAGAGTCCCTGCCCCGCTCCGGCGAGGAAGTTCGCGAAGCGGTAAGCCTCCTGCCCGAGGTCTCCGATGCCGTAAGCACCTGGAAGCGACGTAGGGTGAAGCAGGATGCCACTCGTCCGCCGGCTCTTCAGGCGTGCCATCTGTACCTAGGCCGCACCCGTCCTGCGCCGCGGCGGCCGCTCGCTCGCGAGGTAGACGTAGTGAACCGTCGTGGCAATCAGCACGGCCACGGTCGCAAAGTACAGCCAACGCAGCGCGGGCGGGCACTCGCCCATGGCGTTCGCGGCCAGCACCGCCGCACCGGTCAAGACGTTCAGGGCGGTCGAGGCCTTTCCGAGGCGCGACGGCGGGAACTCGATCGGGCCAACGGACAGGTTCACCACCACGACACCCACGAGCATCATCGCGTCGCGAAACAAGAGCGCGACGGTGAGCCAGACCGGGACCACGCAGGTCGCGACACCGCCCCAGGTCAAGAGCACATAGGCCGAGCCCGTGAGCAGCTTGTCGGCGATCGGGTCGAGCATCGCTCCGAGCCGCGTGATCTGGCCGGAGTGGCGTGCGACGTAGCCGTCGAGCGCGTCCGTAATCCCCGCCACGGCGAAGACCACGAGCGCCCAGGTGAACTCCCGCCCGAGCGCCAGCAGCACGAACGCCGGCACGAGCGCCATGCGCAGCATGGTGAGCTGGTTCGCGACGGTGAAGATCGGTTCGGGCATGAAAAAAGGCCCGTCGCAGGCTAGCCGCGACGGGCCCAGTCTAACCGAGCGGATGCTACTCGAGCCGTTCCTTCTTCGCCACGAGCGCGGCCACGAACTCGTTGCAGGCCTTCTCCTGGGCCTCACCGAGACCGCTCGTGCGCCACTCCTCGGAGTCCGTTCCCACGCCGAAGCCGCCCTTCGCGAAGCTCGCGCCGCCTCCCTTGCTGGACTGGCCCAGCCCCTTGGCCGAGACCAGGATCTCGCCGGTGGTGGCGTCGATCACGCGGGCCGTGAGCGCCACCTCGCTCTTCGCCTTCTTACCGCCGAGACCGATGCCCTTCACGCGCACAGCCCCGCCGCGGCTCTCGGTCGAGAACTTGGTGATCGAGCCCGAGATGATGTACTTGACCCCGAGAACCTTCCCGATCTTCGCGAGCTTCGCTGCGCTCGGGTCGGCGCGGTCGCTCTGCGCGAAGTCCTGCTCCGCCAGCACCGTGTCTAGCTTCTTGCGCTCGATCACCCGGAAGCTGCCGTCGTTCACGAGCGCGTCCACGACCTGATCGGCCATGCCCTTGCCGATGTCGTACTGCCCCCACCAGTTGTCGACCGTGCCGTAGTCGAAGTCCATCACCGCCACGGTCGGCCGCTTGGCTTGCGCCTGCGCCGAACCCGACATCGCCGCCGCCACCGCCACGGCGGCAACCAGACCCCCGAACTGCCTGAACCTCATTCCCCCTCCTATCCGTCAGCCACGGGAGTGTAGCCGACCGTCTCTCGCGGATTCAACCACTTACCGCCCCCCCCGACGTCCGGGAGTGAGGAGGATCACGCCCCCGTGCCGCGGAGCTCCTCGAAGAGCTCCTTCTGGCGCGGCGTCAGGGTGCGGGGCAGCTCGACCGCCAGGGTCGCCAGCAGGTCGCCGCGGGCGCCAGGCTCGCCCAGCCGGGGCAGACCGTGGCCGCGAAGGCGAAACACCTGTCCCGCCGGTGTTCCGGGAGGGATCTTGATTCCGACCGAGCCCTCGAGCGTCGTCACCTGGGCTTCACCGCCGAGGACGGCGGCGCTCAAGGGTACTTTGATCGTCGTCTGCAGGTCGTCGCCGCGCCTTTCGAACGTCGGATCGGGAGCTACCCGTACCCGCAGGTAGAGATCTCCGCGGCGGCCGCCGGAACCGCGCCCGCCCTCGCCAGCCACTCGTACGCGCGAGCCGTCGCGGACGCCCGGCGGAATCTTCACCTCCACGCGACGGCGCGAGCCCGAAACCGCGACCTCGCGTGTCGTTCCGCGGAGGACCTCCGAGAGCGTCAGGTCGACGTCCGCCTCGGCATCTGCCGCCGGCTGGAAGGCTTCATCGGCGCCGAATCCCTCCGCTCCGCCGAAGCCGGAGCCTCCGCCAAAGCCGCTCGAACCGCCTCCGAAGAAGGTCCGGAAGAACTCCGAGAACCCCCCGGCGCCCCCCAGGTCCTCGAACTCGATCCGCACGCCTCCAGCGGGCCCTCCCTGCGGCGGCCTACCATAAGCCGCCCAGTTGGCGCCGAGCTGGTCGTAGCGACCGCGCTTCTCCTTGTCCGACAGCACCTGGTACGCCTCGCCGACCTCCTTGAAGCGTGCCTCGGCTTCCTTGTTGCCGGGATTCACGTCCGGATGGTGCTTGCGCGCCAGCCGGCGATAGGCGGCCTTGATCTCCTTTTCCGAGGCGTTCTTCGGAACGCCGAGGATCTTGTAGTAGTCCTTGTACTCCATGGGTCAAATCAATATAGCTCTATACTCGGCCCATGGAATTGCGCGAGGCGTCAGCGCTCGTCACGGGCGCCGGTCGCGGCATCGGCCGCGCGATCGCCCTCGCGCTCGCGCGTGAGGGGGCCCACCTCACGGTCGTTTCTCGAAGCGCCGCCGAGCTCGACTCGCTGGTAGGCGAGATCGAAGCGAGCGGCGCGCGTGGGATCGCCTTCGCCGGTGACCTGCGCAGCCGCTCTGCCTGCGACGGCGCCGTGGCGGCCGCCGTCGATCACTTCGGCGGCCTGAAGATCCTGGTCAACAACGCCGGCGTCGGCGCCCATGCCAACGTGCTGGATACGAGCGACGAGTCCTGGGACGACGTCATCGGCACGAACCTGACGGCGGTCTTCCGGCTGACCCGCGCGGCAATCCCCCACCTCGCGCACCACGGCGGCAGCGTCGTGATGGTTTCGTCGCTCGCCGGCCAGAACCCGATCGCCGGCATGGCGGCCTACTGCGCCAGCAAGGCCGCGCTCGATCACTTCACCACCTGCTTGATGCTCGAAGTGCGACAGCGCGGCATCCGCGTCACGACCATCGCCCCGGGCTCGGTCGACACGTCCTTTGCCGGTGCCTCGCGCCCTCCCGACTCCGATTGGATGCTGAGCGCCGAGGACGTCGCCCAGACGGTCGTCGAAGTCATCCGCATGCGCGACAGCGCCCACACGAGCCGGGTCGAGATGCGCCCCGCGCGACCCCAGAAGCGGTAGGAACTCGGACACAAAGACTTGCGAGTGACGGCACTCCGGGCCGCCGCTCTCGCGGGCGCCGGCTTCGTGCTGCGCATCCTGATCGCCCCCAGCCACGGCTATGGCGGCGTGGACGGCGACCTCGTCGAGCACAAGCAGATGGTCCACGTCGCGCTCGAGCAGGGCTTTCACGAAATCTACCTCGCCAATGCTTTGCACGATCCGGCGCTCACCGGACGCGACTGGGACGGTGCCTACTTCGTCAACCAGCCACCAGTCGTCCACTACCTTCGCGTCGGCACCGGCTGGCTCTACCGGCTCTTCAGTCCCGCCGGGTACGCGCTCTGGCCGTCCGACCTGAACTTCCTGGAAGCACAGAAGACGGATCTCCGCGAACGCCTTGCTGCGAGCCGCGGGTTCACGGTGGCGCTCAAGATCCCTGGAATCGTGGCGGACGCGCTGATCACGCTGGGTCTCTACTTCTTCGCCGCCAAGCAAGCTGGCGAGCGAACGGCGTCCCTCGTCGCCGGCGCTTACGCCTTCAACCCAGGGATCCTGTTCGACACGGCGCACTGGGGGCAACACGACGCCTTGGCGGTGGGCTTCCTGGTGCTCGGCCTCATGCTCATCCACGGCGGGCGCCTCGAGGCGGGCTTTGCGGTCGCGATCCTCGGAGCGCTTTCGAAACCCCAGATGAACGCCTTCTGGCCCCTGCTGCTGGCTCTCGGCCTTCTGCGCTTCCCCTTGTCGAGGGTTGTCCGGGCGGGACTCGCGGCTGCCGGCGTGGCGCTGCTCGTGTTCTCCCCGTTCATCTTCGGGGGGACGCTCGGGATCACGCTCGACGCGCTCTTCCGCTCCACATTCGGGGGCGAGCCCTATCTCTCCTGCCAGGCGAGCAACGTCTGGTGGCTGCTGAGCGGTGGGCGCGGCTACGACATCAACGACAACCTGCCGCTCCTCGGCCCACTGACCGCGCGTACGCTCGGGCTCCTCACCTTCCTTGGTGCCTGCGGCCTCGTGGCGAGGCGTCTCGCGGGAAGGGCGGATCGCGATGCCACCCTCGCCTTCCTCGCGGCCGCGGTTGGGGGAGCATCCTTCTTCATGCTCTCGACCGAGCTACACGAAAACCACATGATGGCCGTGCTGCCCCTCCTCGCCTTCGCCCTGCCAGGCGAGCCTCGTCTCTGGCCGGTCTATGGGCTGCTGTCGGTGACGTTTCTGCTGAACATGGCCTTGTTCGACCCAGCAGTCGTCGACCCGCTCGGCGTCCGGCTCGGAACGCCGATACCCGTCCGGGAGCTCTCCTTGCTGGTCGCCGCGGCCAACACGGCCGGTTTCCTGGCTTTGTGCTGGCGGTTCTGGCAGCGCACCGGCCCGGCATCACCCGCCTCCACCAGCTCCTAACCAGGGGCGGCCTATTGAGACAAAGGCGGGAAGGCAAGTTGAAACAATAGTTTACGGGCTGCCTGTCCTCTCGCGTCAGGCGGCGCCTAGTCCCCCCTCAGTTCCAGTCTTGTGAAAAAGCGAAAATTAGGCGAAACTCCGGACCTGATCTGGCCGTACCTTCTCTTAGGCTGGGGTTCGGAGGACAAGAACCGTGCTGATCATCAAAGTCGCCGCGGCGTTGCTCCTGCTCCTGGGCAGCGGGCTCATCTTCAGTGCTCTCGTCGCGCTGGACTCCCCCACCCTGCGGCCAAGGTCCCTCGCCCGCCGGCTGACCTCACGCCCCGCTGCTGAAGACGAACCCGCCGAGTCCCTGCGTCGGGCGGCCTGATTCCCGCATGCTAGACTGCGGGGTCCGGAAGACCGAGACCCTGTGGTGCAGAGGCCCAGCACGCCACCCTTTCAAGGTGGAGATCGTGGGTTCGAATCCCACCAGGGTCGAATCCCCTTTCGCGTAGAATCCGTCACACGCATGGAGAAGCACAGCGGCGGAGTCCGCTGCTGCCCCGCGTAATCCACAGTTCGGCCGCTTTCATCGTTCATCTTGCCGCTCGCCGCCGTCGTTCAAGCTGCTCGGGCTGTAGGTGCCATGAACGCGAAGGAAGTCGCTCGCCGGCTGCGCGTACCCGAGCTGCTGCTTGCAGCGATCACCGTCCTTGTCTTTGCGGCGACCCTGGTCGGGGTGGAGCTTCTCGCGCGATGGCTCGACCCCCACTACCTGGATCGCATTCGCGGGTCGGAAGTGTATTCGGCGCGTTACGGCTGGGAGCTCAGGCCCGGATTCAATGCTCTGCTGCACGAAGTGCCGACGACGGTGAACGTACGCGGCTATCGAGGTGCGCTGCATCCCTACGAGAAGACGCCAGGGAAGACTCGGCTGCTGATGCTCGGCGACTCGATCACGTTCGGCTCCGGGGTGCGCGACTACGAGACCTTCTCGTATCTGCTCGAGCACCGACTCGATCGCTACGAGGTCGTGAACCTCGCCGTCCAGGGCTACGGCACCGACCAGGAGCTGCTGGTGCTCGAGCATGAGGGGCTCCGCTATCACCCCAACGTGGTCGTCCTGAACGTCTGCATCGCCAACGATCCGCTCGACAACTTCCTGCCCAGCTCGTGGTATTTGAGACCGAAGCCCCACTTCACCTGGGACGGCCAACGGCTGGTGCTGCACGATGACGATGAGCGGCTGTCGCCAACTGTCCGTGCGATCCAATGGCTCGCGGATGAATCCCAAGTCCTCAACCGGTTGCGGGAGTTGTTTCCTTTGGCACCGAACACATCCCTGTTCCCGCCCGTGCGGGGGGAGCTGCAGGGCTTCAACCGGCACGCCGCCAACGACCTGACCGTTCGGATCGCCTGTGAGGTGCGCAACGTCGCCCGACGAGGCGGGGCCGACTTGCTGGTGCTGCTTCACCCGGACGAGCCCACCTTCGCGCGTGATTCGCGGGTGGCGACGACGCTAGCCTCCGCCCTGCGGGACGAGCGGATCCAAGTGACGGACCTCGTCGACGTTTACCGGGCGGCTGGGCTCCGCTACGAGCAGATCGCGCTCGACGGGCAGGGCCATTTGATGCCTCTCGGCCATCATTTCGTCGCCGAGGAAATCGAGAAGCTGCTCGCAGCTCCTCCACCGTAGGCCCGTCCAAGCCGCCTTGGCGCCGTCCCGGTGACGACAAGATGCTACAGTAGACGTGGGACGCAAATTCGCAAGATGAACGAATCCCTCCAGGGTCGCCATTTCGCCATCGTCGAACTGCCCTGAAGAACGCACTCGCCATCCTCCTCATTGCCGCATCCACGGCCACGGCCGGAGAGACGCCCACGTCTTCGGCGACGGACGGAGACCGTACGCGGGGGCCAGCCGAGATTCGCGACGGGCACCTATTGGCGCAGGCACGGCTGACGCTTCCGGCACTGTCGGCACAGCCGCTGCCGCCGGGCCGCAACGAGATCCGCACGAGCATGCTGTGGTCCAACTCCTTCTCCTGGATCCAGGACAAGGCCGGCGAGAATCCGAGAGACCGTAGCTTCCTGGTCGACGGCGAGACGGAAACCCTGGAGCTCGTGCTGCGGCGCGGCCTGAGCTCGAACCTGGACGCGGGCGTGCGCCTGGTCGCCCACGGCCGCGGTGGTGGCGTGCTCGACGGCTTCATCGACATGTGGCACCGGCTGGCAAACGTCCCTGACGGGAAGCGACCCGCCTTCGTGCGTGATGCGTTTCGTGTCGAAGGCTGGACGACCGCAGGCGTGCCCTTTTCCTGGAACGCCTATGACGGCTGGGGACTCGGGCCGCTCGAGATCGACAGCCGCTGGCGCGTCGTCGACGGCGGCGGAAGCGACCCATCGGTCGCCCTCGTGGCGCGCTTGCTCCTGCCCACGGGTACGGGCCCGTATGCGGGGGGAGGCGTTGGCGCGGGAGGACAGCTGGTCGTCGACGTTCCGCTCGCCAGGCGCTTCGACTTGTTCACGGGCATGGGCCTCACGCTCCAGGATCCGTCCCCGGTGCGCGGGATCGAGTACGAGACGGCGCGCCTCCACGGATACCTGGCGCTCGAGTGGCGGGTCGCCCGCTGGCTGAGCTTCGTCGCCGACACGAACGCCGCGACCCGCCTGGTTCGCAACGTCGAGCGCTACCCGGGCACGCACTGGATGGTCGACATCGGGGGCCGGCTGGAGCTCGGCGCGCGCACGCGGCTCGACGTGGTCGTCACCGAGAACATCCTGAGCCAGCTCAGCACCACCGACGTCGGGTTCTACGTCGGCGTGTCGCGCCGTCCCTGAGCGCGCAGGCGGCGCTACAATCCCCGCCCATGGCCCTCCCCGACGCCGTGATCCTCGCGCTCGACCAGGGAACCACCGGCTCGACCGCTCTCGTCTTCGGACCCGAAGGCGAAGTGCTCGGGCACGCGTACGCCGAGATCCAGCAACACTACCCGCAGCCCGGCTGGGTGGAGCACGACGCCGAGGAGATCTGGCAGAAGAGCCGCCGCGTGGCGGCCGAGGCCGTGGCGGCCGCGGGCGTCGCTGCGCGCGCCGTGCGCGCGATCGGGATCACCAACCAGCGCGAGACCACGGTGCTCTGGGACCGACGCACCGGCGATCCCGTGCGGCGCGCAATCGTGTGGCAGA
>Ga0114129_10012452_pt1 | contig 12110 bp, 11 predicted proteins | sample RhiMetdeltSRZDD1_FD_80071 | JGI IMG/M metagenome (GOLD analysis project Ga0114129, IMG submission 80071) | Populus rhizosphere microbial communities from Tennessee, USA - Rhizosphere MetaG P. deltoides SRZDD1 (version 2) (version 2) | ecosystem: Host-associated > Plants > Roots > Rhizosphere >...
GTGTACTGTTGGTAAGTACGGTTGTCTTTCTTTTCTCCTTTTTGGCTGTGCGAATTTTCCAAAAGATACCCATCCTCAAATATATTGTGCCATAATGTCGTTTTCTGTTACATTTCAATAAGAATTACTCCTTCTTAGTCGATTAATAATAGGATCAACAGAGGGTGACTACAGGATAATTGATGGCAAACCGGGCAACTTTAGCCAGACAAACCAAATTCTTAGATGAATACACGCAAAATCGATGTATAATTGGCAGTACTCCCGTACTAGGCTATGCTATACTTAACCTTAACAAAAGTCCGGAGACCCTATGATTGACCCTACTCAACTCCCAATCCTTCTAAAAGCCATCGATTTCGTTTTCGACGAAGGGCGCAAGATCCTGGAAGAGCGCCGGGAACGAAGAAAGAACGGCAATTCCATCGAAACCAGCGAAAACCAGGAGCCAGCCAGGGAAATTGCTCCCGCGGAGGTACAGGAAAAAAATGAAAGCAAGCAGGATCTGCTCGCCTCGAAAATAGATGAAATTCTGTGGCAGAACCACGAATTGGAAGTCAAGCATCTTGTCAAGTTGCTGGAAACGTATTCACGCAATTATCATATTGCCAGTGAACAATACGCAAAATGGGGAAGTGCGCTTGTGCCCCCCATTATTGTCCACAACATGACTGAAGCTGAAAATTCGATGATTGACACCATCCAGCGGCTTGAAACCGTTTTATCTAAAGTTTACAAAAAAGACATCACTCCAAACCAATCATAGACAAGGTACCCTATGGATAAGGAAGAAGTTACTCATCTTGAAAGGATGATTTCTTTACACAAGAAGAATTTGTACATCCTTGAGGAAATGCTGGCAACCTATGGCACAGATCAGCCTCTGCATTTGGTCAACAGCGTCACAATGGAAAAAGAGGCGATCGCCAGATACAGCAAACAGGTCGATGGCCTGACTGCCAATACCAAGGAAATCGAAAAATCCAATGTGCTGGCCAGCCTGCCGAGGCGTCCCTATTTCGTGGGACGTGAGGAGGAAATTAAGAATATTCTGCAGTCCCTGCAGCCCAACAGCAGAACGTTTATTATCGGGATTGAAGGGATCGGCGGCGTCGGCAAATCCACGCTTGCCACCGAAGTCAGCTATCGCTGCATCGAGAACGATCTCTTCGAGTCCGTCATTTGGATTTCTGCCAAAGAATCCATTCTCACCCTCCATGGGATCGAACCGGTCATCCCGGAAGCCAAAACGCTCTCAGACATCCTGATTACGATCGGCACCAGTCTGGGGCATCCCACCATCGGAAATTTGTCCATTCAGGATCAGATCAAGCGGGCTTACAACCTGCTTGCAAGACAAACAACTCTCCTGGTCCTTGATAATTTTGAGTCTTTATCAAAAACTGAACAGCGCGACATCCTGGATTTCCTGAGACGCTCACCCATCACGCTGAAAGTCGCGATCACCTCCCGAGAGCGTGTTTCCGAGGGACAGATCATCCGCCTGCAGGGCTTATCTTTTGAAGAGAGCAATGCTCTGCTGGAATGGGATGCCCAGCAAAAGAACATCCATCTGACACAGGACCAAAACAAATATCTGGTGGAGCTGACCGGCGGACTCCCGCTCGCCCTCTTGTGGGTGCAGGGACAGATCGCCGTCCTGGGCTACTCGGTGACGCAGGTGCTCGATAAATTGAGTCTGGATACGGATATTCCAATCCTGCAATATTGTTTCAATCACAGTTGGAATTTACTGCGGCATATTAATGAGAAAAAGCTGTTATTTGTTCTTGCGCTACAACCCGAGGCAGTCTCAAGAGTCGCTCTGAAAGGGATCACTGGAATTGAAGATGCTGACCAGTTTGACAACGGGATCAGCGACCTTTTACAGCTATCGCTCATCGATCATGAATCAGACAAGGATTATTTCAGTATCCTGCCATTGACGCGCAGGTTTATCCGTACGCAATTTGCCAGCGACCGAAAATTTATCAAACAGGCGGAACTGAAAATCGCCCAGTATTACGTAAAACTCCTGGAACAGAAAAGCGGGTTCAAAGAGTGGCGCGGCTACGAAGACCTGTTGCTGGATCGAAACAATATATTGAGCGTTGCGCAATGGTGCTATAAATCTGTGCAGAAAAAACAGAACGGCCCCGCTTCGCTTACAAAACAAACGAAGAACATCGCCGAAATTCTGGTGCAGATCGGTATTCAACTTGGAAGCGTGTTATGGCAGCGTGCCTACTGGTACGACCGCATGACGCTGGCTCATGCAGCCTTGAGCGCCGCAAAGTTACTATCAGACTGGAAGTCTGTCAGCACGTTTGCCCGAAATATATCCTGGATCTATTTCTATCAGGGAGATTATCTGAGAGCATTACACTGGTCCGAGGAATCGCTCCTGGCTACTACCAAAACGGAAGATGAGCTGTTAATTGCTGCCGCAAAAAGGTCCCTGGGAACCGTGGAAATGCGACTGGGCCATTTTGATCGGTCAGAAAGCTTATTAAAGGATGTGCTGAAAACAACCGAGGCATACGCCAGCGACGACTACGGGATTTATAGCAAAGGCTTTGCTCAATACGGCCTGGGCGAGCTGGCATACGAGCGTGGACACATCATCGCGGCAAAAGCGTGGTATCAAAAAGCGCTGGATACCTGGCAGGATCCCGTCCGCAAAGACCCTGTCCGCCATATTAGTTACGCACTAAATGGTCTGGGTTTCGTTGCATTAAAGGAAAAAAGGTATGAAGATGCAAAAGGCTTCTTCATCGAGGGGATCCAATCTGCGGAGGAGTTCGGAAGAGTGGACGAACTGGCGAAAGGGCAGCTTGGACTGGCCTCTCTCTACCTTGAAACGGACATGGACCCGAAAACTGCTTTGATCCTCATCAATGAGTCCATTGAGAGCTTCCAGCAGCAGGGCATGCAATACGAAATTCAAAAAGCCAAAGTGCTTCAGGAAGAAATCTTAAAAACACATCCACAGATATTAACATCGTAGTGAGTAAAATGGATAACGAAAAAGAGATTTTCCTGCGGTCATTTAAGGAGCTGGAGAATCAGTTTCAAATTTTGCCTGTCTCTGAAACTCAGATCCAACGATTAAAGGGACTGCTCTCAGGGGCTCAGAAGATTGCGGAAAATCTGGCCTTGTATGACCCCTTGACTCATGCTCTCAATGCACGGGCAGGCGAGTGGCTGGTGCCGTATGAGCAAATTAAAGGGATGGCAAAGATCGATATTTATGATTTACGGCAGGCCAACAAGGTGTATGGGGTTTCGGTAGTGGACTCAGAATTGCACAAGCTGGCCTATCATCTTATGTCCATTTTTACATCAGACAAAGGGGATTTTGTCTGCCGATCCCCGGGTAGTGATGAATTCCGAATATTGTCAACATCGAAATCCCCACAGGAAATCAGGCTTCTGTTGACAAAATCATACCTTGACCAGGAGACCGATTCACTGCTGACCTGGGATTTTGGTACTGGGAGCACAGAAGCCGAGGCGGAAAATAACCTGCAAAAGCAACGAAAACTCTTTCGACCACTGGTAATCAGACAAACATTCCTGGAGAGCCACTCAGAAATTCCAAGACGCATTGAAGAAAACAGCCCCTACCTAAGTTGGAATGAGTTTAATATGCCTTATGAAAGACTTGTGGATACAATCTGTTCATTAGAGCTGCCTGTCACGTTGGAGCAACAGACGATTGAGCAGATCCAGAAGGTCAAAGTTATTGTAAGAAACATCGTGACAAAGGAACCTCTCACGGGTGCACTCAATGCCTTGGGAGCAAAATGGTATCCTGAAAAAACAGTCATCCAAAGCGTAGCGCTGACAGATATGCTTGACATGCATGAAGGGAATTCGCGTTATGGAAGCATCGCCATCGATCAGGACCTTAAGCGGTTTTCAAATATGCTCTCGGAACAATTTCCTAAAAAAGAAGGCTTTTTAGTATTCCGATCAGAACGTGCTGGCGATGAATTCAAGATAATTTCAACAAAAATTGGTACGATTGAACTGGAAGACAGAATCCGTACTGTTTGGAACAACGACCTACAATATGGACTCCTGGTATGGAATTACGGTATTGGAAGAAATGACGGCGAAGCTCACGTTGATCTATACAAGAACCGAGTCAAGGAAATAGAGAATATGGGAGCATCAGTTTCAAACGGTACATCAACTTTTATCATCGTCAGGCCGGAAAGTGAGGATTATTCCAGCCTGTTTAAACTTTCGGAAGAGACCGCCCGGGTTGTAAATGGAACACCCCTCATTGATTTGCATCTGACTGTACAGGCAATCCGAAATGTTGAAGATTTTGATGCTTTGAAAAAACGCCTGGAGGAATACTCGTCACAATTATGTCCCTTTGAGATTAAGGTCAAACACATTGCCAGAATGAATATAAATAATCAACAGGGCAGGCTATGGCTTCTGGCAGAAAAATCTCCAGCATTGGAAAACATGTATAACGATATTGCCCGGATTGCAGATGAAAGGGGATGTGCAAGTTATCCTTATAAATCCCAGGACTGGTTACCCCATCTGAAAATCGTCAACCTGTCAGAAAACACGTCCACGCAAATAAAAGATCCAACATTCGGAGCAAGCAGTGGGGTCGCTTTCACAGTAAGAGGGTTCGAGTGGACCGTGCAAAAAGCAGCAGAGCGCTGGGAACTATTGCAGCAATTCTCGTTTCCACAGGAAGTAGAGGCTTCCTGATGAGCTGTCTGGTTTTCAACTGTATATCCAATCATGAACCATGCAAAAGGTAAAGCATAGTGGCAACCATTCTTATTGTTGACACCAGCCCAGCCGACCGCCGAGAGTATATTACGTTGCTCGGTAATTTTGGTCATCGCTTTCTTGAAGCCAATGATGGTGCCCAGGCATTAGAGCTGGCGCGGGCCGAACTCCCGGATCTCATTATCACAGACATCCTTATGCCACATATGGATGGATTTACTCTCGTGCGCCGCCTGCGAGCTGAGCCTCTTCTTATAGGGGTGCCTGTCATTTTCCAAACCGCCAACTATGATGTGTCAGAAATACACCGGCTGGCACGGGCCAGCGGAATACAGCATATCCTCAGAAAGCCCGCCGAACCACAGGAAATACTGCGCGCAGTGCAGGCGTCTCTCAAACAGCCAACTACACCCTCCAAGCTGCCTCAAACAGGACAACTTGAGCGTGAACATCTGCAACTGCTGGCTGATAAACTGTACCAAAAAGTCTCGGAGTTGGAGAAGGCCAACGACCGCCTGCGCAACCTCTCGTTGACGGATGGACCAACCAGCTTGAACAATCGGCGCGGTTTTATGATCCTTGCCACTGGGCTATTGAAATTTGCGCGACGTGCGGATTATCCCGCGTCTCTGCTTTATATCGACATGGATAGCCTGAAGCATATCAATGATACCTTTGGCCACGCAGCCGGAGATGTGGCTTTGACCCATTTCGCCAAAATCTTGACGGACACTTTTCGTGACTCAGACGTCATTGGTCGTTTGGGCGGTGATGAGTTTGTAGTCTTGATGATCGACGCGACCGAAAACGATCTCGCTAGCATGCAGACGCGTTTGCAAAGCAATGTGAATGCCCATAACCTTCAAGCTGATGGTCATGCCCTGTCCTTCAGCCTGGGGGTTATCCGGGTTGACTCAAATTCCACCGACACCATGGAAGTGTTGCTCTCGCAGGCAGACGCGGCAATGTATAAACACAAACAGAGCAGAAAACGCGTTGCGTAATCATGTCGACTTACCAGTGTGAGAATTGTCTCAATTACACTAGTAATCAAATTCTTTCAAAACGCTCAACAATTTATTAAATCCATCAGGTTCAAACAGATCCACACATTGCCATGGGCGTAAGGGCTCCAGCAAGTCACATTTCTCCAATCTGGCGGGGATGATGAAGATTTCGCCGTCAGGAAATGATCTCGCTTTTTCAAGCGCGATCTGTAATTCTTCGTGACGAAACCCACCCTGTTTGTTAAATTGTCTCGAAAGGCAAACGATGACTACATCGCTCCTCAAGATCGCCTGGCGGATTTCGTATTTCCAATTCTGTCCAGGTAATAGCTCTTTTTCATCCAGCCACGCTTTTATGTGATGCCTGGTTATATGGCGATATAACTTGCGAACGGCTTTTTTGTCACTGTGGGCATAGATGAGAAAGGCATATGTCTGTTGCTTTGATTGTGGCATTTTGAAATCCTCGGAGAAGTTGAATGGTGTTTCAGTGCACTTGGTTTTTCAAATTAGCTCAGAGAAATTAAAAAAACAATCCCCCGGCGGGGGATTTAGAGGGTGAAACATGGGGGAAAATGGGGTTAATCTTTTGGGTGACCTATAACCAGGCGCTAAAGTCCCAGCCTGCCAACATATGGGATAGCTCGGATTTACTTTTTACGTCAAACTTTATTAATACATTGCGCACATGGGTTTTGATTGTTTCAGGGGAAAGCGAAAGACGCGCCGCAACCTGACGATTGGTGAAACCCAAACAACATAACGCGGTAACATCCCGTTCGCGTGGAGATAGTGAATCCCATTTGGGCCAGAATTCGTCAAGAGACTGGTATTGGTTAAGGCCGGCGGCCAGGAGGTCGGGGATCAATTCGTGTTCTGGACGACCCTTGTGTTGAGCGAGTGCGGAAAGAGTAACTTGCAACCCTTCGCTAATTTCATATGTACGAGGGCCGGGCTTAGGACGCAAGCCTATCAGGAACAAAAACCGTTGCCAGATAGACATGCAAGTATTATATTAGAACAAGTGTTCTAAGTCAAGCCGCTGAGATTTGTTTGAAATTGAAACAGCTTACTCTTCATTGAGTTCAATGATTTCCTCTTCCACAACGAGAACACGCTCTTTTCTTAATACTTCAAACGGATCTGACCCGCGTTGGATGCTGAGTCCATGCAGGAGCAGGCCGAATTGCGAAAGACCGAACCAGATCAGAAAAACAGTCAGAATGATCGATGCCTGGTTAATCCATCCGGGCGCCTTTTCAAGCAATTCCTTATCCTGAGTACGCCAGCCAGCCACTTTCTTTTCGTAGTCTTGAATATAGGAAACAAAATTTTGCAGGCTGGTGCGTGTCTCGGTCAAATCACCCCCCAGCAAAAAGGATGTATCGCTCACAAAAGTGGAAGCCTGTGTTGCCAGTCCCTCCACATTTGTAATTTCGGTATCCATTGAATGCGTGGAAGCAATCAGGTCTGCCAATGTTTTGGCGGGAGCGTTCAGATCAACCCCCGGAATAAAACCGCTAACGCTTTTGAGCACCGATTGCAAACTTTCCAGAGTTGTGCGTGCACTATCAATTCTCTGACGGGTCGTTTTCAAGTCGGGAAGCAGTTGATCATCGATGGTACTCTGGATACTATCGAAAAGGCTTTGGGCACTACCGGTTTGTTTCGCCATTTTTTCAAGAGCGGTCTGGGCACCATCGACAATCCGCAAGGCGCGCTGCAATTCCTTCTCTGAGCTTTGCAAAGTCGCTTGGGCCTGCGCCAATTGAGCATCTATTTCTGTTAATCGACCGGTTGCTTCGCGGGTCACCGGTCCCTTGTAATACCAGATTGCGCCAATGCCCACCACACTTAACACGAGAAATATCGCACTGAGAGCGATCAGGATTCCAGAAAGAATTTTACGCGCCATAAGACCTCCTTACCTGTAAAATTGAGCCTGCGATAAGAGCGAGAAATGAAAACATGCTCCTCGAATTGTAATCAACGTAAAAATATGCGCTCTGCCCCCGGAAAATCAGGTGTTATCAAGATTATACGTCAATATTCTTCTGCATCCATGAAGAAAGTATAAGAAGGATGAATTAAGGATCTGATTTCACAAAAACGCAGTCAAATTAGGATATATTCAGACTATAATTTAATTGTTGTCCATGGGTACTGTTCAGGAGGAGTATTATGCTTGTCATTAGTAGTGATCTTCATCTGGGGGATGGCACAACCGCCAATTCCATTTCGCCAACTGCATTTGATCTCTTTTCCAACCGCCTGAGTGAAACTGCTTATTATGCCTCGTTCCGCGGGGATGGCACGTATCTTCCTATTGAAAACCTTGATCTTTTGCTCATGGGCGATATCCTTGACCCGCTTCATTCCACGCTTTGGCTGGATACTGTGCCCGGGGCGTTAAACTACACCCGTCCCTGGACCGATATTCGCAGTCCAAGGTTTGCAACGACACTTGCCGAAACAACAAAAGCTATCATCGCTATCAATCGGGAGTCGCTTGAATTATTGAGACACTGTGCAAATGGAGAGGTCATCCTTTTACCTCCAGCCAATTCACGTGGAAAACCGGATGAGGATTCAAAAGAACGCATACCGATCCGAGTCCGCATCTATTACATGGTTGGCAACCATGATTGGTACTATCATCTCCCAGGCAGCGATTTCGATGAAGTCCGCAAAACCATTATTGAATCAATGGGATTATGTAATGACATTGGTCCCTTTCCTTACGATCTGGATGAACATCCGGCTCTGCATGAGATATTGCAGTCCTATCGGGTCTTCGGCCGTCACGGCGACTGCTACGACAAATTTAACTTCAACCGCGAAAAAGGACGCAATCACTCCACGCTCGGCGACGTCTTTACCATGGATGTCTGCAATCGCTTCCCGGTCGAAGTACAAAAACGCTACGGGAATGAACTACCGCCCGGGGTGATAGACAGCTTGCGCCGAATCACGAACGTCCGCCCGGCGCTGGCAACACCTCTTTGGATTAGCGGACAGATCAAACGTCATGCGAAGAGCGCGGCCCTCGAAACTGAGCTCAAAAAAGTATGGGACGATCTCTGTGATGAGTTCCTCCAGCTGGATGTCGTTCGCGAAGAGGATAAATCTTTCAAGTTCGACATGGTCGATGCACTGCAACTGGTGCTCAAAATATCAAAGCGCACCTCATTCGAAACGCTCAATGATATTGTTGTGTGGGTGCACAAAAAATTGCGTGAAAATGATCGCTCTCTGGCAGAGAATGCATTGCAGGAACCTGCCTTCCTTAATAACACCGCTCGGTTCATTATCTATGGACATACTCATCATCATGAGATTGTGCCTCTCGATTCAGATGGCGAACCACCAAATGAACAAAACCAGCTTTACATCAACTCCGGCACGTGGCGCTCTTATTATGATCTGGCTGTTAAAGACCCCACGGAGCAAAGATTCGTCCGCTATCAAACGCTCACCTATCTGACTTTCTATAAAGATGATGAACGAGGAGGCAGGCTCTTCGAGACCTGGTCTGGTGCTTATATATAATATGAGATGAAGAATCGGTTACCCAACCCACACCAAAACAAGTGATCACCCTTTTGAAAATTCATCTCATCATTTGTTGACTCTACCTTCTGCTTTTTATATAATGCTGAGTCATAATACCCGTCCATGACTGGGGGACATGATTTATTAGAACAAAAGATTGGAGGTGCAAACGTCAATTTTGAGTTTGTGTTGTTCGCCATTTGTTTTCCCAATAAAAGATTCGCTAAAAGGAGAAGAAGATCATGCGTAAATTGTTCCCTCTCTTCAGTCTGGTTATGCTTGCAAGCCTCATGCTGGCTGCATGTGGAACGCCAGTTGCGGCCACACCTGTTACCGTAGAAGTCACTCGCATCGTTACGGCTGCAGCTCCTGCTACAGGAGCAGAAACTGCTACCACAACTACCACTACGGGTGGCGAAACCCCAACAGCTGAAGCTCCTCCCGTCGCTGGCGGTGAACGTCTGCAAGCTGTAATGGATCGTGGCAAAGTCATCTGTGGTGTCCATGGGACGTTCCAGGGTTTTGGGTTTGTAGATAGCGCCGGTAACTGGACCGGCTTCGATGTAGACTTTTGCCGGGCATGGGCGGCTGCCCTTTTCAACGATGCCAATGCTGTTGAATTCCGCAGCCTTAGTGCACAAGAACGCTTCACTGTCCTCCAGTCGGGGGAAATAGATGTTCTGGCTCGCAACAGCACATGGACATACACACGTGATGCTGAACTCGGTCTCACCTTTGGTCCCGTTACTTTCTATGATGGTCAAGCGATCATGGCGAAAAAGGATATTGTCAGTGATCCCACCGCTGGTCTCGATGCGCTTGAGGGGGCGAACGTCTGTGTACAAAGCGGAACGACGACCGAGCTCAATCTTGCTGATCAATTCCGTGCCGCGGGTGTGAACTATACACCGGTCGTCTTCGAAGATCAGAATGCGGCATTCCAGGCATATGATGAAGGCCGCTGTGACGCCATCACGTCAGACCGATCACAACTTGCCACTCAGGGACAAGCAGTCCTTAAGAACTTTGCTGATCACGTGATCCTTGATCTGGTCATGTCGAAAGAGCCACTGGCGCCTGCTGTTGCGCAGGGTGATGACAAATGGGCCGATGTCATCCATTGGGTTGTGTATGGCATGATCCAGGCTGAGGAACTTGGCATTACATCTGAAAACGTAGACGAATTCCTTACCAGTGAAGACCCGGTGGTTCGTCGCTTACTGGGTGTGGAAGGGGAACTCGGTTCCAAACTGGGTTTGAGCAACGACTTCATCTATCGCGCCATTAAACTGGTTGGCAATTACGGTGAGGTGTATGAACACAATCTTGCGACTTTCAATATTGCTCGCGGCCAGAATGAGTTGTGGACGAAGGGTGGTTTGATGTACGCGATACCTTTTCGCTAAATCGAATTTTATCTATTGGGCGGACCGGAGTAAACCGGTCCGCCCAATAGACATTACATGAACATCAAAGCATTCTGGCGCGACATCCGCTTTTTGAAAATACTGGCACAAGTGATCTTTATCATTGTGCTAGCATTGGCCGCGGGTTATTTGTATCTCAACGTCACCGCCAACCTCGCCAGGCAGGGATTAACAGTAGGTTATGGGTTTATGAAAAACCCCGCCAGCTTTGGTATTGGCGAGTCTTTCATTCCTTATGACCCTTCAAATACTTATGGACACGCGCTGCTTGTCGGCCTGGTGAATACTCTGGTCGTCAGCGTGCTTGGGATTGTGCTGACCACAATCGTAGGCGTGCTGGCAGGCGTGGCCAGGTTGTCATCCAACTGGCTGATCAACCGGTTTGCCGCCGCATATGTCGGTGTAATCCGTAACACGCCGCTCCTGCTTCAGTTGATGTTCTGGTATTTTGGCGTCATCATTCAACTCCCGGCAGTACGGCAAGCTATCGAATTGCCCGGTCCCATCTTTTTGACACAGCGCGGAATTTATTTGACCTGGGCTGAGGCAACCCCTACATTTCCTGCCTGGCGTGTATATGTCATCATTGCATTTATTTCGATTTTTATTGTCTGGTTTGCACTACGATCCGCACAAAAACGGGCTAGTGTTCCACTATCGCCCTGGTGGAATCTGACATATTTTTTCGTCCCTATATTAATCATCTGGCTCGGCGCAGTCCTTCAGCCTGAGCCACCCTTAAAACCGGTTATTCCTGAATTGGCAGGTCTTAACTTCAGAGGCGGACTTCGTCTGACACCCGAATTTGCTGCTCTTCTTTTTGGGTTAGTGGTGTACACCGGAGCCTTCATTGCAGAGATCGTGCGCGCGGGTATTCAGGCGGTTGCAAAGGGACAGGTTGAGGCCGCGCGGTCGCTTGGGCTGACGAACAGTCAGGCGCTTCGATTGGTTGTATTTCCGCAGGCATTGCGCATCATGATCCCGCCGATCACCAGTCAGTATTTGAATCTAGCGAAGAATTCCTCCCTTGCCATTGCCATCGGTTACCCAGACCTGTTCAGCATCGCAGGCACAGTCTTCAACCAGACCGGTGCAGCGATTGAAATCATCGTCATTATGATGTTAAGTTACTTGAGCATGAGCCTATTTACGTCCTTGTTAATGAACATCTATAACAAGCGGATTCAACTGGTGGAGCGCTGACATGGCCGCGATTGATACGAGTGAAATGAGGCCCCCCGTCCTGGCCGTCGGACCCCTGGCATGGGTGCGTAAGAACTTGTTCAGCACATGGTACAACGCTATGATGACCCTGCTCGGGATTTGGTTGTTATGTGTGCTTCTGCAGCCAGCCACAAAA
>Ga0114129_10012453_pt1 | contig 12109 bp, 12 predicted proteins | sample RhiMetdeltSRZDD1_FD_80071 | JGI IMG/M metagenome (GOLD analysis project Ga0114129, IMG submission 80071) | Populus rhizosphere microbial communities from Tennessee, USA - Rhizosphere MetaG P. deltoides SRZDD1 (version 2) (version 2) | ecosystem: Host-associated > Plants > Roots > Rhizosphere >...
AGCACGAGCTTGCCGATGTGCGCGCTCGATTCCATGACGCGGTGGGCCTCGGCCGCGTCGGGCAGTGGAAACGTGGCGTGAATAATCGGTGTCACCGTGCCGGATTCGAAGAGCGGCCACACGTGGCGATGAACGGCCGCGGCAATGGCGCCTTTGTCCGCGATCGGCCTGGCCCGAAGCGTCGAGCCCGTGATGGTGAGGCGCCGCTGCATGATCGTCTGGATGTTCAGCTCCGCTTTGGCGCCGTGAAGCGTCGCGATTTCCACCAGCCGGCCTTCGGCCGCCAGCGCCTCGACGTTGCGCGCAAAGTAGGCGCCGCCCACCATGTCGAGGACGACATCGACGCCACGCCCCGCCGTCTCGTCGCGCACCACGGCGACAAAGTCGTCGTCGCGATAGTTGATGCAGCGCTCGGCGCCGAGGCGCTCGCAGGCCGCGCATTTGTCGGCCGATCCCGCCGTGGCGAATACGCGCGCCCCGAATGCCCGCCCGAGCTGAATCGCCGTCGTACCGATCCCGCTGGAGCCGCCGTGAACCAGCATCGACTCCCCCGCCTGAAGGCGGCCGCGTTCGAACACGTTGGTCCAGACGGTAAAGAACGTTTCGGGAATCGCTGCGGCCGCGACGAGGTCGAGGCCGCGCGGCGCGCGCAGGCATTGCGGCACTGGAGCGACGCAGTACTCCGCGTATCCGCCGCCGGCGACCAGCGCGCACACCACCTCACCGACGTGGAAGTCGCTGACGTCGGCCGCCACCTCGGTGATCGTTCCAGCGATTTCGAGACCCGGGATGTCGGTGATGCCTGGCGGCGGCGGATACCGCCCGAGCCGTTGAAACACGTCGGGCCGATTGACCCCGGCGGCCTTCACCTTGACGAGGACCTCTCCCGAGGCCGGTGCAGGGGTCGGCCGCTCGACCGGAACGAGGACTTCCGGTCCGCCTGGCTCACGAATTTCGATCGCGATCACGCCTCGTCCCCAAACGCCGCGACGTTGGTGGCGGGCTCGAGCAGCAGGGCGGCCAGCGCGATGCCCAGCGCGAGGCTCAGGGCAAAGACAGCCGGCAGCGCACGTTGGTGCGCGACGAGCGCCGCGTCGCTGAACAGCAGCACGCTCGTCGTCACATCCAGCAGCCGCGTCGCATGGGCGGTGCGCTTGCGCTCGGCCGCGAGGTGCGCGCGATTCATCCAGTCGGTGAACGCCAGGTGTCCGCGCAACACGCCGCCAATGGTGGCACACGCGCCGAGCGCCAGAAAAATCGACACGGTGACCGGCGTTTCCACCCATTCCTTGATCTGCCACGAGAGCACCGCGCCCACGACGTACAGCAGCGTCACGACGATCTGATGCGTCCGCCACCAGGTGGTCGCGCGGCCCCGGTCGGCCGCGCCCTCGCCGACGGCCGAGACGGCCGCCGCCACCTCCGCCGCCGATCCATAGCGCTCGGCTGGCGCCTTGCGGAGGCACCTCGAAATCACCTCTGCCAGGCCGCTCGGGATCTCAGGACACCGGGCGGCAATCGGGCGGGCATCGCTCTCGAGCACTCTGGCCACCGTGGCCAGGGTCGTCGATCCAAGAAACGGGTGCACACCGCAGGCGTACTCATACAGAAGGACGCCGAACGCGAACACGTCGGCGCGCGCGTCGACCGGCTGTCCAGTGATCTGCTCGGGTGACATGTAGGCCGGCGTCCCAATCAACAGACCCGGCTGCGTGGCGATGGTTGCCGGCGCGATTCGATCGGGTGTGTCGATGCGCGCGAGGCCGAAATCGAGGATCTTCAGCCGCCCGTCCGCCGTTCGCATGACGTTGTCGGGCTTCAGATCCCGGTGCACGATGTTTCTCGCGTGCGCGCTGGCGAGCGCGTCGGCCAGGTCGCGGGCGGTCCGGAGAACGTCGCGGCCCGCCGCCGACCGGCCCGAACGAATCTCTTCCCCCAGCGTGTGGCCGTCGACGAATTCGGACGCGATGTACAACTCGCCGTCCACCTCTTCGAGCGCGTACACGGTGCAGATCCCCGGGTGCGTCAGGCCGGCGGCTGCGCGGGCTTCGCGCCGGAGCCGCTCGCGCTGCCACGGGTCACGCACGAGATGAGGCGCCAGCGCCTTGAGCGCCACGGTGCGCCCGAGACGCTCGTCCGTTGCGAGGTAGACGCGGCCCATGCCTCCCCGCCCGAGCTCGCGCACGATCGTGTACGCGCCGACCTTGGCGCCCGGCGGCAGCGGTTGATCGTCCGCGAGCAACTCCGGCACGGCGTCGGCAATCGGCTGTGAGAGAAACTCGCCCGCGCGCGAATGATGGGCCAGCAACGACAGCACCTCGTCGCGAACGACGGGATCGTCGGTCGCTTCGCGCTCGATCCAGGCGTTGACCTCGGCTGCCGACCCGCGGTCGAGGGCGGCCTCGAACAGATCACGGACGCGCCGGCGTTGTGCGGAGTCCATCAACATCTCAGGTTGCCACGAAACGCACGAATGTCACGTGCCCGGCTCGCTGAGCTCCCGGAACAACCAGGCGCGGGCCAGTGCCCACCGTCGCTTGAGCGTCGCCGGCGACATGTTGAGCGCGTCCGCGGTGTCTTCGATGCTGAGGCCGGCGAAAAACCGCAGCTCGACGATGCGCGCCTGCTCGGGATCGATCTGCTCGAGACGCGTCAACGCTTCGTCGAGCGGTGGAAGGACGGATTCGGCGTCGGCGGCCACGGCCAGCGCATCGGTGAGCGAGACGCGGTTCATGCCGCCCCACCGCTTCTGCGCGCCGCGCGCCCGCGCGCGCTCCACCAGAATCTGTCGCATCGACCGCGCGGCGATGCCCACGAAATGACGCTTGTCGTGCCACGGTGTGCCGGCGCCGGCCAGCCGGAGATAGGCCTCGTGGACCAGTGCCGTGGCCTGAAGGGTCTGGCCCGGACGCTCGCGCCGGATGTAGGCACCCGCCAATCGACGCAGCTCGTCATAGACGAGCGGCGCCAGCTCGTGAGCTGCCGGCGGTTCAGTGCGGTCGTCGTCCATGAGCCTGATCGTGCGTCGTCCGCGCATTATCCGGTGGGAGGTCGAGATGGGCAATGCCCGCACGATCGTGGTGATGTTCCTGATGTCCGGAGGAGCGGTATCGGCGAAGGCACAGCCGGCCGAGCCGCCACATGTCGAGATCGGCGCCGCCGCCGGCGGCGTCCTCACCTGGTTCTACGGCGGCCATGGGATGCCGGGCGCTGATATCCGGATCACGATCCCGACGAGAGGCCGTCGCGCCGTCGAGGGCTTCGTCGGTCTGACACCAGCCGTCAACAACGCAACAACCGGCTTCTACGGTCTGCTCCTCAAGCGTCCTCTGGGTGATCAGGACGACCCTGATGTCGAGCAATTCTTCAGTTACGGGGTTGTCGGCGGCTTCGCACACTACCGGACGACTGAGTACCGAAACCCATCGATGTCGCATAGCAAAACAGTCATCACGCCGCCGTTCATCGGTCTTGTCGGCGGCGGAGTCCAGTATCGCGTCGCGCCCCGTCTGAAGGTCCGGTTCGAGAGCCAGCTCGTGATGGCCCTGATTCTGCCGGTCGGCGTTCGAGTGGCCGGCGGCGTATCGGTCCCGATCGGGAAGCTCTCATCGCACTAACAGAGCCCTTACGGTTCCAGCCATTCCGAGGCGCGCAGCGCCAGTACGGGATACGCGCGACGCAGGCGATCGACGCGATCGCTGTATTCGGCTTTGGGAAACTCGCGATTGAGGTAGCGCTCGCGGAGCCGCCGGATTTCGTAGCGATACAGATCCCGGACGTAATCCCGCACGAGCCCGGGCGGCGTGTCGCGCTTGGGCTGCACGCCGTGGCGCCATAACTGCTCGAGCACGTCGGCGCGGTACGGCCCGGGCGATTCCGCCGGACGATCAGGCACACAACACCGCCCTGACAGCATCCAACGCAGCGTCGATCCGAATGATGTGCCGCGGCTGCTGGAGGGCATGGGCGAGCGCCTCCGGCTTCTCGACCCTGCAGCCAATGATCGGCTCGACGATCTCCGCGAACTTGGCCGGGTGCGCCGTGGCGAGAAAGATCCCCGTCCGTCCGATCTGCCCCACCCGACCTACGTGACCCAAAAGCCCCACGTATGCGATCGCCGAATGCGGATCCAGGAGGTAGCCCCGGGTCTCGAACACGCGACGGATGGTCTCGCGAACCCGATCGTCTGGCACTGACACGCCGGTGACGTCGCGCCGCATCGCGTCCAACTCTCCGGAGTACAGCCACGACATGCGCTCGAAGTTGCTCGGGTGACCGACGTCCATTGCGTTGGCCATCGTCCGCACCGACGCGCGGGGCTCGTAGCGGCCGGTCGCAAGGTAGGTGGGCACGACGTCGTTGACGTTGGTCGCGGCGACGAACTGCGACACCGGCAGGCCGGCGCGCTTTGCCATCAAGCCGGCGGTGAGATTGCCGAAATTGCCGCTCGGCGTGCAGAACATGACATCGGGATCGACGCGCCCTGCCAGCTGAGCGATCGCGTGAAAGTAGTAAATCGTCTGCGGCAGCAGCCGGCCGACATTGACCGAGTTCGCCGACGTCAGCCGCATCCGCGTGCGAAGCTCGGGATCGCCGAACGCCTCGCGCGTGAGTCGGTGACAATCGTCGAAGCTCCCGGCGACGGCGTACGCGCGCACGTTGGCCCGCTCGCCGTTGAACACGGTCAGCTGCGCTTCCTGCGTCGGGCTGATGCGGCCGTCCGGATACAGGATGACGACCCGCGTGTGCGGCACACGATGAAACGCATGTGCGACCGCGCTGCCGGTGTCGCCTGACGTGGCGACCAGGACGGTCAGCGGATCGTCCGCGAGATGGAGCGACGCCATCACGCGCGCCATCACGCGGGCGCCGACATCCTTGAACGCCAGCGTCGGTCCGTGAAAGAGCTCGAGCGCGAAGACGCCGGGCCCGACTTCGGCGAGCGGGATGTCGAAGTTGAGCGCCTCGACGACCACCGCTTCGAGCACGGCGGGATCCAGCTCGCCGCGAGTGAACGGACGCATGGCGCGAAGGCCAATCTCCGTCAGGGTGCGGCGCGGCAACCGGGACAGCTCGTCAGGTGTCCACGGCTCGATCGTCTCGGGCACGTAGAGTCCGCCGTCCGGCGCGAGCCCGTCGAAGAGCGCCGTGGTGAACGACACCGGAGGCGCCGAGCCCGAGGTGGTGACAAAGCGCATGGCTTCAGACCACGCGCGCACCGCGCGGGGCGATCGGCGACACGTAGGTCTGCGGCGCGCCCCCGATGTGGTGCCGCACGGCGTCGGTCATCGCTGCGGCGACGCGCGAAGCCGTCGACGCGTCGCGGCACAACGCGAACAACGACGGCCCGGATCCCGAGAGACTGCCACCCAGCGCGCCCGCGTCAACGGCCGCTCGCTTGATCTCCGCGAAGCCGGGCACGAGCGATGCGCGGCGCGGTTCGGCAATCGTGTCTTCCAGGGAGCGCGAGAGCTGCTCGAAGTCCGTTCGGTGCAGCGCATCCACGAGCGCCCCGAGGTTCGCCCATTGCCTGATAGCGTCGCCCAGCGGGACTGTGTTGCCCAGCAGTTCCCTGGCGCGCGCGGTTTCGATCTCGAGGTCCGGATGCACGACGACCGCGGTGAGCCCGGCCGGCACCGGCAGCCGAATCACGTCGGCCGGGTCGGCCACGCGCAGCAGGACGAATCCGCCGTATAGAGCAGGGGCGATGTTGTCGCCGTGCGCGGAGCCCGCGCCGACGCGCTCGCCCTCGAAGGCGCAGGCCATGAGCACATCCAGCGGCGCGTTGGCGCCGATCAGCGCATTCACTGCCACGGCCGCGGCCACCGCGCTCGCCGCGCTGCCGCCGAGGCCGCTCGAGAGTGGGAGCCCTTTGCGGATCGAGAGCGCGACGCTGCGCCGATCGCCGAGCCGGGCGAGCAGCGCCCGTGCCGCCACTCCTGCAGTGTTCTTCTCCGCCGCGCGCGGCAGCCTTCCGGCGTCGCCGACGATATCGTCGATCGTGACGGCACCGTCCGAGGCTCCACTGAAGCGCGCGGTCACTTCGTCACCCGGCGCCGCGAGCGCGAACCCGAGCACATCGAATCCGCACGCGACGTTCGACACGGTCGCCGGCGCGAAAGCGGTCACAGCATTCATCGGCGCAGACATCTTACCTGTGACGAAGATCTCTTGACCACAGAGACACAGACACAGAGCTGACTCGCGCGCGCGATCAGCGAGACGACCGATTCGACGGCGCGCCGCGAAGGTCGTTGGCCTGCTGCGCAGGCCACGCCGTCGAATCGTCTGCTCTGTGTCCCTGTGTCTCTGTGGTTATTGTTTTCGATAGCGCTCGCGAATCGTCGGGATCAGGTATTCATGGAACGCGCGCTCGAAGTCGAACGTCGGCGCGAAGCCCCAGTCTGCGCGCGCGGTGGTATCGTCGACTGCCGCGGGCCACGAGTCGACGATGTCCTGACGTTTGGCGTCCACCTTGTACCCGATGGTCGCGCTCGGGAACGCTGAGACGACGACATCACGAATCTGTGCGGCAGACGGATTGAAGGCGGTCAGGTTGTACGCCGTCCGGGTCAGGCGCTGCCTCGGCGCCGAGGCGAGCGCGAGGAGCGCATCGATACCGTCCGGCATCGCCATGAACGGAATCGTCGTGTCCGGGCGGACGAAGCAGTCGTAGGGCGCACTCCTGGCGGCTGCGTGGATCATCTCCGGCGCGTAATCGGACGTGCCGCCGGACGGGATCGTCACGGCGGAGATCAGGCCGGGGAAACGCACGCAGCGAAAATCGACGCGCGGGATGGCGTCGGCCGACAGCTGCTTGTAGTACTTCGCGTAGTAGTGCCCGAGCTGCTCGCAATACAGCTTGTTGCACCCGTACATCGTCGTCGGATGGGCGTACTCGTCCTCCCGCACCGCGCCCGCCCGCGACTTGGCGTCGAGGCCGGGCAGCCCGTACGCCGCGATGGACGAGGGGTAGATGAACGTGACCGGCCGGCCGTGCGATTCCCCCTGGCGCTGCGCGAACTCCAGCATGTTGAGCGTCCCCTCGACGTTCACGTGATGCGCGGTGACGGGTGTGAACTCCGCGCGCGTCGAAAGCAGCGCGGCCAGGTGAAACACGCGATCCACCTCGAACTCCGCGATCATGCGATCCAGCAGACTGGTGTCGGTAATGGAGCCGGTGAACTCGCGCGTCACGTGCAGCGCGAGCGCCGGATCGAGCGGGCTCAGGTCGATGGTGATGATGGGCACGCCCGCGCCCGACAGACGGGTGACGAGGCCGTGACCAATCTCGCCGCCCGCGCCGGTGATGAGAACGACCGGTTTACGCATCAGAACGGCAGGATTGCCAAATGGCAGGATGGCAGGATTTCATGGTGCGATTTCATGGCGCTGTTACCGATTCTGCAATTGTGCCTTCCTGCCCTTTTGCCATCCCTGCCGTCAGTAGCATGTTCAGCGAGGTGTAGATCACGACCACGATGACCAGCCAGCGGACCGCGCCCAGGGAGAGCGACCAGAAGACGCCGGCGGCAACAAGCACACCGGGCAGCCCGCCCAGCGCCAGGCCAAGCGCCGCCTGCACGTGATACGTCCGCGACTTGACGAACTGGATGCTGCTGATGGGCATCAGGAACGCGCACGAGCCCATCATGATCGGAAATGCCGCCGTCGGATTCATGCCGAGCAGGCTGACGAGGATCATGCAGGGCGCGTAGAGCCCGATGCCGAGCATCATCAGCGCGCCGAGCAGGAAGTTGCCGGCGAGGCCCAGCGTCAGGCGCATGCCCGTCAGCTCGAGCGCGAGACCGCCTCCCGGAAACAGATTGAGCTGCTGGAGAAGCATGAGTGTCGCGGCGCCCATGAGCGCGATGCCCATGCCGATCTGGATTCTGCGTCTCGGCCAGTGCACGACGACGCCGGCGCCGAACCAGGCGCCAATCGACGCCGCCACGATCATGAGCACCAGCGTCTTCGAATCGACGGGCACGATGCTCGTGTAGATCAGCGCCTGCGCAATCGTCGCCGGCGCATGGCCGACGTTGAGCGTGCCGGGGAACAGTTTCACGGGCACGAGATTGCGCAGCTTGTAGGCGGCCGTGGTAGTGGCGAACGAGCCGATGCCCAGCGTGTCAAAGAACGCCGTCACGAACCCGATGGCAGACTGCAGCAACGTGGGCGTCGTCCATCCCCCTCGCGCCACCGCTGCGATGTACACGACGGCCATGAAACCGAGGCCGATGAACAACAGACTCTTAGCGTCCATGGATGAACTCGTTCGTGTAGGTTTTTGACATATCGATCGGAGCCGTCTTGACCTTCTCCATGGATCCGGCGAGCAGCGCCCGCACGGCTTCGGCGCCTTTGACGTCCATCACGCCATCCGGCGAAAACATCGGCATCGAGTGCCTGACCGCGTCCACGTACAAGGCGTCGTCTTCGCCTCGAAATGTCTTCGGTGTCTTGTCGGCAATCTCCTGCGGCGTGTGCGCGTGCATCCACTGCAGCGTGCGGAGAATGGCGCGCGCCAGCTTCGACGTCGTGTCGCGATTCGCCCGAATCCATTCGCTCTTGGAATACAACACGGAGCTGGGATACGTCTCGGCGCCGAACGCCTCCTGCACGCCTGCAGCAGTGCGAAGGTCGGCCAGCACGCGCACGCCCGGATTGCGGGTCGCGATCAACGTGAACGCCGGGTCCGCCACCATCGCCGCATCCACCTTGCCGTGCTCGATCGCCGCGATCGCCGTGGCCGCGCTGCCCACCGGGGTGATGCTGACGTCGTCCAGCGAGACACCGCGGCGCTGCAGCATGTATGTGAGCAGCATTTGCGACGACGAGCCGGCCGCCGTCACGCCGGCCACGCGGCCCTTCAGGTCCTCGATCTTGGTGATGGTGCCCGCGCCCTGCGGAGACGTCACGAGAACCAGTCCTGGAAAGCGCAGCATGGTCACGAACGCCACGAATTCGCGGCCTTCCGCCGCCATCTGAATCGTGTGGTCGTAGAACCCGGAGACCACGTCCGAGCTGCCGCCGACCAGCGACTGCAGCGCCTTCGCGCCGCCGGCATGATCCTGCAGTTCAACGTCGAGCCCTTCCTCTTTGTAGAATCCGAGCTCCTGCGCGAGCGTCGTGGGCAGGTAGACGAGCTGATTCTGGCCGCCCACGGCCAACCGAACCCGCTGACCGGTGGAAGAACCATGTGAGGAACATGCACCGGCCATGGGCGGCACAGAGGACACAAAGGCGACAAAGGTCACAAAGGAACAAATTGACCTGGTCATGCCTTCCACCTGAGCAGCCATCGTTCCAATCGTGACACGCCAGCGCTGACGATCACGACCACGAGGCCGAGGACGGTCATGCCCGCGAAGACGCCAGTCGTGTCGAAGGTCCCTTCGGCCTGGGAGATGACGTAGCCGAGGCCGCGGGTGGAGCCCAGATACTCTCCCACAACCGCGCCCACCATCGCGAATCCGAGGCTCGTCTGGAGGCTGGAGAAGATCCACGTCAGCGCGCTTGGAATCAGCACGTGCCGTACGAGCTGGCGTTCCGAGGCGCCGAGCATGCGTGCGTTGTCGATCAGGACGCGGTCCGCGTCGCGCACGCCCTGGTAGGTGTTGAAAAACATCACGAAGAACACGAGTGTGACGGCCAGCGCGACTTTCGACCAGATGCCGAGGCCGAACCACAGGAGGAACAGCGGCGCCAGCACGACGCGCGGCACGGCGTTCAGCATCTTGATGTACGGATCGAGGACGCGCGCCACCATCGGCGATCGCGCGAAGCCGAAGCCGACCGAGATCCCCAGCGCCGCGCCCACGATCAACCCGAGGACCGACTCTTCGAGCGTCGTCGCCAGGTGTCCCCACAACGTGCCTGAAATGACCCACGTCGACAATCGCTTCGCGATTTCAGACGGCCGGCTCACGAAAAACGTGTCGAGGATCCCGAGCGTGACCAGCGTCTGCCAGGCGGCGAGCACACCCGTGCCGACGGCAACCTGCCACGCGAGCACCGTCGCATTACGCGTGGCGCTGGCTCTTGATGACTTCATCGCGAAGGACGGCCCACAGCGAACGATAGAGGTCGACGAATGCCGCGGACGTGCGGAGCTCGAACAGATCGCGCGGGCGATCGAGCGTCACAGGGTGACGCGCGACGATGTGGCTCGCGGGGCCGGCGGAGAGCACGACGACTTCGTCGGCAAGAGCGATCGCCTCCTCGAGATCGTGAGTGACGAAGACAACAGTCTTCTTTAACCGCGGAGCTCCGGCCTTCGCTCCTTCAGCGGACCCCGAGCTTCGGTCGGGCAGACTGTGAGTGGCCTCTGCGGTTGATTCCCAGAGTGTGAGCAACTCTGTTTCCATGCGCTGACGCGTATGGACATCGAGGGCGCTGAACGGCTCGTCCATCAGCAGCATCGGGCGGTCGATGATCCAGTTCTGCGCCATCGCCACGCGCTTGCGCATGCCGCCACTCAGCTGCGAGGGATAATGCGTGGCGAACGCCGAGAGTCCCACCCGGGCCAGCCACTCGTCGGCCCGCGCGTTCCGTTCGGCCGCCGCGCTACCTGCGAACACCAACCCGAGCGCGACGTTCTCGCGCACGTTCTTCCAGGGCAGCAGCGCGTCTTGCTGAAACATGTACGTAGCGCGCCGGTTCAGGCCGGACAGCGCTTCTCCATCCACTCGAACGTTTCCCGCTGAAGGCGTCAGCAGACCCGCTGCGACGTTCAACAGCGTCGATTTCCCGCAGCCGCTGGGCCCGACGATCGCCACGAAGGCACCGGCAGGAACGGACAGCGACACGTGTTCGAGCGCGCGGTAGCTGCCGCCATCGGGCGTATCGAAACGCTTGGAGACCGATTCCAGCTCGAGGGCGGTCATGTCGATGTCGCAGGGCTGAAGCCCTGCGCCACTCGGAGATCACGCAGGAAATCCGCAGCCGCGGCCGTCACCTGGTCGGCGACACTGCCCTCCGAATGGGGGCTGTGAGCGCCTTGTTCCAGGACGAGAAACCGGCGCAGGCGTACAACCTCGCTGGACAAGTCTGTCGGCCCGTGGCGCAGGGCCTCTTGCAGCGCCCCCAACTCCCCCGGTTCCGTCCGCGGATCGCGAGCTCCATGGATCAGGAGGACCGGGATCCGAATGTCGGACAGACGCCCGCCGTAGAAGTCCTCCCCCGGTGCCGCCTCGTCGACAATGCGGATCCACGTCCGCGAATGCATCTCCAGAAGTGTCGATCGCGGTTTCGCGACGACGCTCTCGAAGAACGACCGTGAGCCCGGCTTATGTTTGAAGTAGTGGGTGGCTTCGACAATGGCGCCGGAGATCCGATCGGGGGCGGCAAGCCCCACGAGCAGCGCGATGATCGCGCCGTCGCTGTGTCCCCACAGAATCGGCCGATCGAGATCGAGCGCATCGATGACCGCGAGCGTCTCGTCTGCGGCGCGCTGATGAAAGTCGGTCGTCAAAGCGTCCAGCGGCGCCGAGCCTCCGTAGCCGGTACGATCCGGAATCACGATCCGATGCCGAGCTGAGAGCGCGCCGACTTGACGGTCGAACGGGTAGGCGTCATAGCCCCAGCCGCCGTGCAGGATGACGATCGGGGGCCCCTTGCCCACGTCGCGATGATGAATGCGGACGGGTGAACGATCGGGGGCGAGCGGCGACGAATCGAGGAGCACGTCAGCCATGCAGTCCACGAGGAACACAAAGACCGCGAAGCCCGCAAAGAAAAGAATGGCTCTGCGCGCTTTGCGGCCTTTGCGTTCGACGTCTGTGGGGAGCGGGGAATCGAGTCACAGCATCAGCTGGCCCCTATGCTAAGGTACGTCGCGCCAGGACATGAAGAACGCTTCGTGACCTCCTCCGGACCGATCGCCCGTCTCGCGCTGGCGCTCACCGCGTGGACCGAGCGGTGGATCCCCGACGCGTTCATCTTCGCGCTGCTCGCCACCTTCATCGTGTTCGGCGCGGCGCTGGCCACCACACCGGCGTCCCTCACTCAGGTGGTCGACGCCTGGGGCCATGGCTTCTGGGAGCTGATTCCCTTCACGCTCCAGATGTCGCTCATCATCATCACGGGACACGTGCTCGCCACGTCG
>Ga0114129_10012454_pt1 | contig 12109 bp, 11 predicted proteins | sample RhiMetdeltSRZDD1_FD_80071 | JGI IMG/M metagenome (GOLD analysis project Ga0114129, IMG submission 80071) | Populus rhizosphere microbial communities from Tennessee, USA - Rhizosphere MetaG P. deltoides SRZDD1 (version 2) (version 2) | ecosystem: Host-associated > Plants > Roots > Rhizosphere >...
CCTGCCGCTCAGCGAGGCGCTCCTGTTTCTCACCGGGTTCGCGCTGATGATCGTCTTCTCGACGGTGACGTCGCTCGTGCAGCTGATTGCGCCGAACGAAATGCGCGGCCGGGTGATGAGCATTTACATGCTGGCGTTCCGCGGCGGGATGCCGCTTGGCAGCCTCGTCTCCGGATGGCTGGCCACCATCACTTCGGCTCCGACCGTGCTCATCGTCAACGGCGTGCTGCTGAGCATAGTCGCGGCATGGTTCCTGCTGAATAACCGCGGCGTCCGCGAGCTGTAGCTCGGGGCTGCCGTAGATGGTGAAGCCATTCCCCACCCTTGGGGCCGTCGTCGTAAGTGTGTCGTTGTTTTGGTCTCCCGCGAGAGCCCAGAACGCCGCGGGCGAACCGTCGCCCAATCCCTCACCCCAGACGGCCGAATCGAAAGCCGATCAACCTGTTGACGCGGCGCCGCAGGCGACTGATCAACCGCCACCGGCCGTTCGAAAGGTGCGCAACTTCATCGAGAACAACCCGATCGTGCAGAAATTCAAAGGCGACGGGTTTTATCCACGCATCGGTGGCCTCTCCCAGGGCAGCGGCCTCGCCGGAGGCGGAGGATATCGACGACATCTCGACTGGGGCTACGTCGACGTGTCCGCCGCCGTCTCTACCAAGGCGTATCGCGGCATCGACGCGCAGGTGCGCTGGGTTGACACGTCTCGATTCCAGCTCGCGAACCTGCTGACGTTCCGCAACAATACTCAGGACGACTTCTACGGCCTGGGAAACGACACGACCGACGCGACGCGCGTGGACTATGGAATTCGCTGGACCGATTTCGGCGGACGCGGCTCGGTGCGCATCGTCCGCGGTCTCCGGCTCGGCGCGGATATCGGCTATTTCATTCCGGCTGTGCGTCACGGACGAGACGCGAACTTGCTGTCGATCTCGCAGATATTCAGCGACGCCACCGCACCCGGCCTCGCACGGCAACCCAACTTCGAGCACCACAGCATCTTCGCGGTCGTCGATTCACGCGATGCAGACGGATTCCCGCGCCGCGGCGGCTTATATCGCGCGGCATATGCGATCTGGAATGACCACTCGCTGGACCAGTACAACTTCCGGCGCTTCGACATTATAGGCTCGCAGTTCTTCTCGCTGCCGACCAACAGCGTGCTGGCGGTGCGTCTCGCCCTCAGCTACACCAACAACGAACCGGGCGACCGCGTTCCTTTTTATCTGCTGCCGTACATTGGCGGCGGCGATACGGTGCGGTCGTTCCGCGAGTTCCGCTTTCGCGACGAGAACGCGGGCGTATTCAACGTGGAGCTACGCCACAAGATTCATTCGATGGCGTACGTCGCCGGCTTCGTGGACTTCGGAAAGGTCGCCCATGACTGGGAAGACATCACGCCGACGGATTTGAAAAAGGCGTACGGAGTCGGGCTGCGGGGCGGAACGGACGAGAAAACGTATTTCAGATTCGACGTCGCGTTTGGCGACGGCGGCGCTCGCGTGTTCCTGAAATTTACGCCGTCTTTCTGAACCACGAAGGCCTTCGGCAAGCACGAAGGTCACGAAGTTTGTTTCTGCTGTTGCTTCGTGGTCTTCGTGTCTGCCGAAGGCCTTCGTGGTACGAAAAAGGACCGGGAGTGTGTGGCCCCCGGTCCCTCCGGTTAGCGGCGAGTGGCTTCGTATATCGAAGCTGCGCCGCCGCCGATGGCTGCACCGAGCAATGCACCTTTCTTGCCACCGACAATGCCGCCGACGCCGGCACCGGAGGCGGCCGACCCGCCAATGATGAGCGCCGTCTTAGCCAAAGAGCGGTGCGGTGCTGTCTCCTCGACCGTGCGGTAGGTTGGCGCGGGTTCGACGGTGCGATAGACCGTCTGCCGTGGCGCAGCAACCCTCCGCTGGACCACCTGCGGCGCAGGCGCGGCCACCTGCGGCGCCGGCGTGTAGTAAACCGGCTGCGCGTACGGCTGCGGCGTGGTCGTCAGGTACGCCACCGGCTGACCGAGCGGCTGCGCATATCCCTGCGCCCCCGCGTAATAGGCCATCCCCGGATTACCCACCATCGCCGGATTGCCGACCATCGCCGGATTCGTCGCGAACCGGTCCTGGGCGTGCGCGCCGATTGCGTACATCGCGACGCCCGAAATCAGAGCTCCGGTCAGTGCTGCTGCCATGGGTCTCACGTCGAACCCTCCTTTCGAATCTCCGACCGGTCACGTTCCAAGGGAAATGCCATCGATCACAGGCATATAAGGCATTGAATTACTGGAATTTTTACTGACGAGCCGATGACCGTGGACAGTCGCGCTGTCCTCCACGTGCTACGATCGGCGCGCCGCCTGAGGTGGGACCGTCCTGTTCCGAATTCCGATTACACCGCCGCATAAGATAGCCACGTGAGGATCCTCGTTGCCGAGGACGACCGAGATATCGCCGAGCTGATCGCGCATTACCTCCGAAAACAGGGATGGCAACCGCACGTGGTTCCGGGCGGCGACGAAGCCGTTGCCTACGCCAGGCGTCACGCGATCGATCTCGTCGTTCTTGATTTGATGTTGCCAGGCCTGAGCGGCCTCGAGGTGTGCCGGCTGCTCCGCGGCGATAAAACCACAGAGGCTCTGCCGATCATCATGGTCACCGCCCGGGCCGAGGAGACCGATCGTATCGTCGGCCTCGACATCGGCGCCGACGATTACCTAGCAAAGCCCTTTAGTCCCAACGAGCTCGTGGCGCGCGTACGCGCGTTGATCCGCCGTTCCAAACGTGTCGAGACCCCGCCGGCGACCTTGACGTTCGGGCCGATTGTCATGGATCTGGCACGCCACACCGTGGCGGACGACGGCCGAGATGTGAAGCTGACCGCGAAGGAATTTCTGCTGCTTCAGTACCTCATGGAGCATCGCGGCCGTGTGCTGTCCCGCGACGTTTTGCTCGGCGATGTCTGGGGTTACCGGTACACCGGCGGCACGCGTACCGTCGATGTGCACGTCCGTCGTTTGCGCGAGAAACTGCCGGCGCTGGTCGATGCGCTCGTCACGGTGAAACAATTTGGTTACAAACTTGCGGACAATGAGGTGACGTGACCCTCGGCATCCGCGCGAAGATCTTTTTCGCGTCGCTCGGCGTGACCGCGGCGGCGCTCGCCCTTCTCACGGTCTTCGTCGCCTACGACCGCGTCGCGTTACAGACCACAACGGTTTCCGAAGAGATCCGGGCGGTCGGCCGGCAGGCGGTACTCGCCTTCGCGCTGGCCGTTCCCGTGGCACTCGCCCTGGCGTCGATCGCATCCATGCTCGCCGCGAGGCGTGTCCGCACCATCGCCGCGGTCGCGCACCGATACCGCAAGGGCGATCTCTCGCGGCCGAATTACGACTACGGCCCCGACGAACTGGGTGAAGTTGCACGCGTCCTCGATGGTTCCGTCCACGAGCTCGGACGCCGACTCGACGAGCTGTCGCGCGACCGTGCGCGGCTCGACGCGATTTTGTTCGGAATGGTGGAGGGCGTTCTAGTACTCGACGCGGCCGGACGCATCCAGCTGGCCAACCGCGCTGCCCAGAGCATGTTGCGAATGGACACCTCCTCGATCGGACGGCCGTACGTCGAGGTCATTCGCCATCCCGACATTGCTGCACAGCTCGGAACCGCCCTGCGCGGTCAGGAGGTGGACAGCCGCGAGATTGCGTTGACGCGCGATCCGGGACGCACGTTCGTCGCGCGCGCGGCGCCGGTGTCACGTGGAGGCGGAGGCGGCGCCGTCCTCGTTCTGCACGAGATCACCGACTTGAGGCGCGCGGATCAAATCCGCCGCGACTTCGTTGCCAACGTCTCTCATGAGCTGCGCACGCCGCTCACGGCGATTCGTGGCTACGTCGAGGCGCTGCTCGACGATCGCTCGTATTCGGAGGATGCGAATAAGTTCCTCGAGATCATCGCGCGGCATAGCGAGCGCATGGAGCGGCTGGTCAGCGACCTCCTGCGCCTGGCGCGTCTCGACGCGCGGCAGGAAGCGCTCGATCTGGCGGCGTGTGATCTGCAGCAGCTGTTCAACACAGTCATCGCTGATGTCGCCCAGACCGCCGAAGCCAAGCATCAGCAGATCACAACGGCGGTTGACGGCGCTGGGAGCCGCGTCATGGCAGACCCGGCGAAGTTGCACGATGTGTTGCGGAACCTCGTCGAGAATGCGGTGCACTACTCTCCTGAAAACGCCGCTATCCGACTCGAAGCGACGCATCGGAATGGCGCCGTGCACATCTCGGTTTCCGATTCAGGACCTGGAATTCCGCCGGAAGATCTGTCGCGCGTATTCGAGCGGTTTTATCGGGTGGACAAATCGCGCGCACGGCCGGGTGGGACGGGCCTTGGACTGGCAATCGTGAAGCATCTCATCGAGCTGCACGGCGGACAGGCCGTAGCGGAGAACCAGCCGGAAGGGGGAGCGCGCTTTGTCATCACGCTCCCCCAACAGCCGGGCTCGAATTAGGTGCGAGAGGTGCGACAGGTACGGCACCGCTCGCACTCGTCGAGACACGACCACAGATCATTGTTGCGGCCGACCTCGGGACCATCGCCGTCTTCATGAATGCCCAGTTGCCGCGGCCGAACTGGTAGGCGAGTTGTCCATCATCGCGAAGTCGGCGCTATCGAGCACGAAGAACACGAGCGGCGCTCGTGTCTCCGTGCCTTCGGGCAGAGATTGGTGTCGCTACTTGCCAGTATTGACGTACTGGATGCAATCCCCTTGGTTCTTGAACGTGCTGCCGTTGCGGCGGAAGGTCCATTCGGATCCTCCGTTCTTGCACACGTCCTTATCGGTGACGACCGGATACGGGATGCGCAGCATGAACAGCTGTCCGCCCTCAACGAGCTCGTCAGGGTTGGAGAAGTTGCGGGGGGTGGCAGTGTTGATCAAATAGTGCGCCTGGTCAGACGAGAGATAGGTTCCGGCGCCGAGGATGGACGAGACGTCGATGACACCTGAACTCTCCTCGTCCTGGTTGAATGGCGTCGTTGCAGGCGAGCCCACATCACCGAATCGGGACGGATCATGCCGGGCAATTTTCATCAGCGTATCCGCGGCCGGATCGTAAAGCCATATCTTGCCGTTATGCTGGGCCCCGCCCACGTCTTCCTGCAAAACAACCAGGCCGCTCTTCTCGTTGACCGCGATGTTGTCGAACATGTTCACCTTTTCGCCGTTAACCACGCGGCCGTTGATCAGGAGATCGATCTTGCCGCCGAGGTCAGGGTTAGTGATGCTGTCGAAGGTCAGCCTCCACAGCCTGGTCTGGCCGACTTGCGCGCCAAGACCATCCGCCGCGAGGTCGAGCTGGTCGGTGGTCACGAAGTAATACTCGTTCGGGTTGAGCGGGTTCCAATTCCCATCCTCAGGCCTGGAGAACGTCGTCGACGACGTGGCGTTCAGCGTGAAGCGGGTGCCGCTCGTGATGTTGGTGGCCCTGGTCGTGGTGTTGACGATCTCGAGGGGATTGCCCGCCACGTTGACGAACTTCAGTGTGCCATTGGTGAGTCCAGCCTTGTCCACCTCGCTACCGGTCGACTGTTTGGTGCCGACGTACACGGCCAGCGCGTTGGTCATGATACCAGTCCCGCCGTCGCTATTGCCGATGACAACTGTCTTGTTCTGCTCGTAGGGGCTGGCGAGAGCATTCTCCCAGGCGCCGACGGCGTTTATGCCGGATCCGTTGGTGTTGAGGTTGAACTTGCCAAGGACGTAGGCCTTGCCCGCGTCCGGACCCGTGACAACCGTCCCCATCTGGTACCCCGTAGCGCCGCCCTCTTCGCCGTGCATATAGATACGTTCGCGGGTACCGAGGCCGGTCGCTGCGTTATAGAAGGCGGATACCTGGGGTAGATCGCCGGAACAAAACCGGTTGAAGGCAAACGTCGTGGCACCAGCGAATGATTTCTGTGTCACGGGATCCCAGAGGTAAATCTGGTGCATCAGGTCGCTGCCGGACACCACGCTCAAGGTCCCTTTGTTGATGATCCACTTCGAAACAAATGCCCCCTTGGACCCATGCGCGCGGACCACGCCTAGCGTGTTGCCGAGCTCATGATTCATCAGCAACGTGAACGTGCCGTCGTTGTTGTCGAACGCCCCAAGGCCGTCAGGAATACCGACCATGCGCGGAGAGCCGCTGACCGCATCACCAACACTGAGAATCGATGCGGTCCCGACCACTGCTTGCGAAGGCAGCAGGTACGGCGACTGTTGGGTACTCGAAAGCGTCAGTTGGGCCGAAAGAAGAACGCCGCCGATTATGAGGGCGGAAATCGTCAGCACACAGACGGTCCATCTCTTCGTCACGTGTTTGCTCATTAGGTCGCTCCTGCGATTCCTACGTCGTTTGTGAGGAGACTGCAGAGGCTACTAACCGGGCCTCACCACAAGTTCACGAACTCATCACAACTCCGTAAACAAGAGAGCGAGATGGGATTCCTGGTGAGCGGACTGGCGAAGCCGGAAATTGTTCGTCGTTTTGTGCGAGCGAATGTCGTTGGATCGTCACGCCACCGTAACGATCGTCAGATAACAATCAGCGCTTATGAATCGTTTCCAGCCGGGTTTCTTACGCTCTACCCGTCTGCCGCTTGCGGCTCTCGGCGTGGCGGTTCTGGCGTTCTGCGGGCTCGCTTTCGAGCTGTCGCCGCGCCTCGCGAATCGTCGAACCAATGTCTACACTCAGAAAATTCTGGTTGCGAATCGGCCGGGCTTCGGGGACGGAGCCCTTATCGATAGGCACCTAATCAATCCTTGGGGGATCGCGCTCCGCCCGCCCGGTGCTGGCGGTCATATCTGGATCAGCAATGCCGGCAATCTCAGCTCGTCGACATATGTCGGTGATGTAAACGGTGCTCCACTGCATCAGGATGGATTGAAGATCGTTTATTTGAACAGTCCGCTGATCTCGTACGAGGACGGCCTGGCGAATATCACCGGACAGGTGTACAACGCCGCGAGCGATTTTCCGAATCACCCTCTCGAGTTTCCCGTCAGCGGCCCCGCCAGTAACCTTACGAGCGGGTCGCCCGTTCCGATCGGGACCATCTCAGGATCGGCAAAGTTCGTCTTCGTAACCACTGAGGGAACGATCAACGCGTGGCGTGCGAGTACCGCGGAGAGCATGGATACGGCGGTCATCGCCAAGGATTACTCCGACCACGGCCCCGATCAGATCATCAGCCTGCCGCATCTCCCGGCATTTACGGGCGTAGCGATGTCATCAAATGCGGAGGCCACGAACCGCTTGTATGTGTCAGATTTTCAGAACGGCACGATCCGTGTGCTCGATAACCGGTGGGTCGACATCACGGCGAATGTACCGTTCGCGCGGCCGGCCAATATTCCGGCTGTATTTAGCCCGTATAACGTTCAATTGCTACGCGGACGTCTGTATGTCGCGTTTGCCGCCGTCGATGTCACCGCTGAAGAAGCGGCGAGCGACGTTCCGGGCCCGGGTGTGGGCCACGTCGTCGCCTACGATCTCGACGGCCACATCGTTCAGGAATTCCTCGACGCGGGCCGCCTCAGCTCGCCGTGGGGCCTCGCAATCGCCCCCCAGAATTTCGGCGCCCTTGGGGGATCGCTGCTCGTGGGGAATTTCGGCGATGGCACCATCGCGGCCTTCGATCTCACCACCGGAGCGTTTCGGGACTACTTGCGAAACGACTCCGGCGAGCCGATCGTCATCGACAAGCTGTGGGGCTTGACCTTCGGAAACGGCGTCACCCTGGGCGATTTGAACTCGCTGTACTTCACCGCCGGTCCGAACGAGGAGCAGGACGGAGTCTTCGGCCGATTGCGGTACTCAGGTCCAGCCGCCAAATGAGGTCCCGTTGTGATGTCTCCGGGGACCGCCGTCCGGCGGTCCCTGGAAGTCGCTTGCTTCGCCGGCATTTTCGATCACCGCTCCCGCAATTACAGAGACTCCAGTATCTGCAGCGTCGACATCCGCCGCGCTCAGCCGTATCCACATCGGCAATTTCGGAAATGATCATGCCGGCGAGGGATCGCGCAGTACGTTCGTAGGCGTCGAAGCGTCGCGTCGCCGGGTAACCGGAAGATGACGATTGAAACGTCTGATGGGTCTTCTCGTGTACGCTCGCTTTATACTCGGCGCATGAAGCCAACGATTTACGAGGCGGTAGGGGGACACGACGCGTTCATGCGCCTCGCCCACGCGTGGCATTCGCGGTGTCTGGCCGATCCGGTCGTCAGTCACGCCTTCTCGCATGGCTACCATCCACAGCACACCGAGCGGCTCGCGGCGTATTGGGCCGAGGCGCTTGGCGGTCCAGCGTCGTATGCGACAGCGCTAGGCGACGAATCCTCGGTCGTGCGCATGCACTCGGGCAACGGCGAGCACGTCGAGATGGACGAGCGCGCGCAGACGTGCTTCGGGCTCGCACTCGACGACGCGAAGCTGCCCGACGATGCAGCGCTGCGCGCTACGCTGAAGGCGTACTTCCGGTGGGCGACCGCGGCGATGTCGGCGTATCCTCGCTCGGCGGATGACGTGCCGGCGGGGTTGCCGGTCGCACGCTGGTCGTGGGACGGGCCGGTGTAGGCTTCAATTACCGCCTAGAGACCCGTCGGCGCGAAGCATCAGGCGAGATCTACTGTTCCCGGTTCGCGAAAGAGTGTTAGACCGAGTTTGGGAGGGCGATTTTCGGTACACACTGGTCCAACGACCTCATCGCGTGGGAACCGACTTTCTTCAGCTGCTGGCGCGGATTCGCGCCGATTGCGCAGCATCGATTCCAGAGGAATCACACGCGCAAGAGAAATAGGTTCAGCGAATCACCACGACTGATGGTTCACGCCGCGCCCGATGACGGTTCGGACGATTCGATGCGGTGGTGAACCGCGGGCAGCGACATCCACATTGCAGGTGCCCGGCGATCTCGTTCGCGATTGAGGCGAACATCCGTTGCCGGGCGCTCTCTCCCTCGAGGCCGCCGGGTCCTCGAAGCTCCAGTCGATCCGCGTCGGATCGCCCGGAAACACGGGACACACCTCAGCCGCGCGATCGCACACGGTGATCACCAGATTGTTCTGCGTTCGCCGGTCGTCCAGCGTGCGCTGACTCCACTTCGGGTTCGACAGCGTAGTCGGGCGTCGCTTCTTCGATGCCGTCGACAGGCAGCGCCGTCGCAGAGCTGGTGACCGGGGTGAAGTCCGAGAATTTGGTGCTTGCCGCAAACGCGGTCATTCCGGTCGTGACGGCTAGCGCAAGCGCCAGCGGAATTCGAGTCGATTTCATATGCATCTCCGATCGTGGGGTTGAGGAACGATCGGAGCCAATGGGCCGGGAGCAACGCGTATGGCGGCGTCGTGACAAGCGCGAAAACAGATTGATCAGGAGATATAACGGCGCATAACGATTACCGTCGAGGGGCATGCGTGCGCGAACTCCTCTGAGGCGGTCACGCTGGGCGGCACATCGGCGCGATCGACAATTTCAAAATTGAATTTCCGAAAGAACTGCTCAGCGGTGGTTGTCAGTAAATACATAGCCGGAACCATCCGTCGCGTTGCCAGTTGGATCGCGGCTCGGGTCAAATCGCTCCCAACGCCGGCGCCGCGACATTCCGCGTCAACGGCGACGGACCGCAGCAAGGCGCCGCCTTCATAGACCTCGAGCGCCGAACAGCCGACGATGCGGTTCCCTGCTCGCGCCACAATGGCATTTTCAAAATGCTGGCGCAGTCCATCGAGCGGCAAGTGCTCGCGCTCGAGCAGCGCCGCGACAACCTCGTAATCAGACCATCGGGCTGGAACCAAGGTGACAGGTGTCACTGCCCGTGCTTGAGTGAAAGCGGCGTGCAGCAAGGAAGGTCCCTCGCACGCCCCGCGAAGGGAACGCAGCATCCAGTTTGCTTTTCCAGACGCTCAGCGTCCTTCCTGAGCGCCTCGACGTGCCCGAGCACGTGCGTGGTTGCACCCTCAATGGTCGCCACAATCGGATCCGCCGATTTCGAGAGGCTGTAATACACCCAGAGACCTTCGCGCCGCGTCGTCACCAGACCGACTCGCCGCAGGTATGCGAGATGACGCGACGTCTTGGCCTGCGGAATCTTCAGCGCGTCGTGAATGTTACAGACGCACAGCTCGCCGGCCATCAGCAGCCTCAGGATACGCAGGCGAGTCGCGTCGGCGAGCGCCTTGAACAACTCTTCCAGTTGTTGCAGCTGGTTCATATATTCGCGTTGACAAATATAACGTCGGCGATCAAAGCTGTCAAACATTCGCGTAGGCGAATATGGGGAGGCGATATGGGAAGCGACCTTCAAGAGGCTGTCCAGGAGCGCTACGCCGCCATCGCCCGCACCGCAGCCAGCGGAGACGACCGATGCGGATGCGACGACGAGGTCACGCGGAATCTCTACAGCGAGGCGGAACGAAACGCCGTCCCCGCCGAAGCTTTTGCCGCATCCCTTGGCTGCGGCAATCCAACGGCGTTGATAGACCTTCACCCAGGCCAGACGGTGCTCGACCTGGGCTCGGGTGGCGGCATCGACGTCCTGCTGTCCGCCAAACGGGTCGGGCCGACCGGTAAGGTGTACGGACTGGACATGACCGACGAGATGCTGGCGCTTGCCCAAGAAAACCAACGGAGAGCCGGCGCGAGGAACGTCGAGTTCCTCAAAGGCACGATCGAGGCGATTCCCCTTCCCGACAGCGCGGTGGACGTCATCATTTCCAACTGCGTCATCAATCTGTCACCCGATAAAGAACAGGTGCTGCGCGAGGCGTTCCGCGTCCTGCGCCCGGGCGGCCGATTCGCCGTATCGGATGTCGTCAGCCGCGGTTTCGTGGCCGACGACGTGCGCCAAAGCATCGACTGCTGGGTGGGCTGTATTGCGGGTGCTCTCGATCAGGACGACTACAGCTGCAAGCTGCGCGCGGCAGGTTTCGTCGACGTGTCCATCGAGCCATGGCGCGACTACGCCGATGGCACGTTCGCGAGCGCGTTCATCCGCGCGCAGAAGCCAGCAAAGGCGTGCTGCGGCCCGAACTGCTGCGCATGAGGGAGTTCAACGTCCTTTTCCTCTGCACGGGCAACTCGGCGCGGAGCATCATGGCGGAGGTCCTGCTGAATCATCTCGGCAGGGGCCGCTTCCACGCCGTCAGCGCCGGAAGCCACCCGCGTGGAACCGTGCATCCACTCGCACTCGAGACGCTGCGGCGAAATCATCTATCGGTCGACGGTTTGCGCAGCAAGAGCTGGGACGAGTTCGCGCAGCCAGGCGCTCAGCAACTCGATTTCGTGTTCACCGTCTGCGATCGCGCTGCACAGGAGATCTGCCCTATATGGCCTGGCCAACCGATGACCGCGCACTGGGGGATCGATGATCCCGCGCTGGTTGAAGGAACCGCGGAACAGCAGCAGCGCGCGTTCAACCTTGCGTTCCGCGCGTTGGACGCGCGCCTCCGCCTGTTCACCGCCCTGCCCATCCAATCGCTTGACTCATTGGCCCTCCAGCGGCGGCTCGATGCGATCGGCACGGTTCGCACCGGCGATTGAGCGCTGACGGCTCCGTTGCGCCATCAACCGACTGCCGTCGCCATTGTGTGCGCCGCGGCGATGCTTCTGATGCCCTCGGCGCTCATCGGGCAGGATCAATCGCTCGATATTGGCGCGCTGGCGTCCGCACTGGCCGATCAGCGGGCCCGAATCATCCAACTGCAGGAAGAGCTCGATCAGACCGCCGCGCTTCTCGAGCTCACACGCCGGCTCGAAGGTCTGACGCCCGCGCCCGCTCTTCCGACGTCACAACCCACTGTTCCGTCGCCACCGCCTCCGCGCTTTGACTTCTACGCGGAATCGAAGGTGAGGTACGAAACGCTGCGGCAGGCATTTCCGGGCTGCGTGGGGTGTCCTGACAGAAACCGGGGACGACTGCGGCTCCGATTCGGCGCTCTGGGGCGCTTGTCACCCGATTTCACGGCGGTCTTCGGCCTTGGAGTCGGCGAGATCAACGATCCGAACACTGTATACGTGAACCTCGGCAACAACTTCAGTCGCAAGGTCGCTACGTGGGATCGCGGGTACGTCGAATATCACCCGAGCGGC
>Ga0114129_10012455_pt1 | contig 12109 bp, 11 predicted proteins | sample RhiMetdeltSRZDD1_FD_80071 | JGI IMG/M metagenome (GOLD analysis project Ga0114129, IMG submission 80071) | Populus rhizosphere microbial communities from Tennessee, USA - Rhizosphere MetaG P. deltoides SRZDD1 (version 2) (version 2) | ecosystem: Host-associated > Plants > Roots > Rhizosphere >...
ACCAAGGAAACCAAGGACAGTATCCTTTGTATCCTTTGTGTCCTTCGTGTGATCACGCCTTCCACCGCAATAACCATCGCTCCAATCGCGACACTCCGGCACTCGCGATGACGACGAACGCGGCCAGGACGGTCATGCCGGCAAACACGCCGGTCGTGTCGAACGTCCCCTCCGCCTGCGCGATCACGTAGCCGAGACCGCGCGTCGCCCCAAGATACTCTCCCACAACCGCCCCGACCATCGCGAATCCGAGGCTCGTGTGCAGGCTGGAAAAGATCCAGGTGAGCGCGCTCGGCACGAGGACATGGCGCACGAGCTGACGCTCGCTCGCGCCGAGCATGCGCGCGTTGTCGACGAGCACGCGGTCGACATCGCGAACGCCTTGATAGGTATTGAAGAACATCACGAAGAAGACGAGCGTGACGGCGAGCGCGACCTTGGACCAGATCCCGAGGCCGAACCACAGGAGAAACAGCGGCGCGAGCACGACGCGCGGCACCGCGTTCAACATCGTGATGTAGGGATCGCACACGCGGGCGGCGAATGGATGGCGCGCGAGAATGAAGCCGAGTCCGATCCCCAGCACGGCGCCGACCACGAGGCCGAGGAACGCCTCTTCGAGCGTGACGGCGAGGTGCCCCCACAGCGCACCCGAGCGCACCCAGCTGCCGATTCGCATCGCGATGGCCGAGGGCCGGCTGACGAAGAACGGATCGAGCAGGCCGGCCGCGACGGCCGCCTGCCAGCCGGCCAGCGCCGTCAGCCCGATGGCGATGCGCCAGGCGGCGATCCGTGTCATGCGCGCTGCTGGCTCTTGACCACTTCCTGCCGGAGATCCTTCCAGACGGACCGCACGAGATCGACGAACGCCGGATCGGTTCGCAGATCGAGCAGGTTGCGCGGGCGTTCCAGATCGACCCGGTGGCGCGCGACGACGTGGCTCGCCGGGCCGGCCGCCAGCACGATGACCTCGTCGGCAAGCGCGATCGCCTCCTCGAGATCGTGCGTCACGAACACGACGGTCTTGCGGCCGTCTCCCGATCCTTCCCACAGCGTCAGCAGCTCGGTCTCCATCCGCTGGCGCGTGTGCACGTCGAGCGCGCCGAACGGCTCGTCCATGAGGAGGAGGTCGCGATCGATCACCCAGTTCTGCGCCATCGCCACGCGCTTGCGCATGCCGCCGCTCAACTGCGCGGGGAAATGCCGGGCGAATGCGGAGAGGCCGACGCGCTCCAGCCAGGCGTCCGCCCGGGCGCGCGCCTCGCGCCAGCCGACGCCGGCGAACGTCAGGCCGAGCGCGACGTTCTGTCGCACATCCTTCCACGGCAGGAGCGCGTCCTGCTGAAACATGTAGGTGGCGCGGTGGTTCACGCCGCGAAGCGGCTCGCCGAAGACGACGACCCGTCCCGCCGACGGCGCGAGCAACCCGGCCACGACGTTCAGCAGCGTCGATTTCCCGCAGCCGCTGGGCCCGACGATCGCGAGGAACGAGCCGGCCGCGACGGCGAACGACACGTCCTCGAGAGCGGGGTACGACCGGCCGTCCGGCGCGTCGAACCGGCGCGTCACGCCGGCGAGCTCGAGCGCGTTCATAGGAAATCGATCACCGCGTCGGTCACCGCGTCAGCCGCGGTCCGCTCGCTGTGCGGGCTGTGACCGCCGCCGGGAATGATCAGCGCGCGGGCGGCTCCGATCGCCGCGACGATCGCCTCGAGCTCACCCGGCTCGGTACGCGGATCGTCCGCGCCATGGACGATGAGCGTCCGCACGCGCAGATCGCCGAGGCGACCGCCGTAGAAATCCCATCCTGCGGGACGCTCGTCGGCGAGCCGCAGCCACGCGACGCTGTGCCGGCGGATCACCTCGCGCCAGTCGTCGCCGTGATCGGACGCAAGAATCGCCGCCACGCGCGGGCCGACCGAATCGGGATCGGCGGCGATCGTCTCGAAGAACGCGCGGGACGATGGCTTGCGGCCGCTCATGTGCATCGCCTCGAGGATCAGGCCGCCGATCCGCTCCGGGGCCGCGAGACCGATCAGCGCGCCAATCACGGCGCCGTCGCTGTGACCCCAGAGTACGGGCCGCTCGAGGCCGAGCGCATCGAGCAGCGCGGAGGTCTCGGCCGCGGCGCGCTGATGGAAGTCGGGCTCGAACGCCGCCGGGCGCGGTGTGCGGCCGTACCCGATGCGATCCGGCGCGATGACGCGCGCGCGCTTCGCCAGCCGCGGCCGCTGGCGGTCGACCGGGTAGATGTCGTAGCCCCACCCGCCGTGCAGGAACAGGAGCGGCGATCCGCTGCCGAACTCGCGAGGCGACACGCGGCGACTATAATATGGCGATCCCTTTCATGCTGACCCGGCCAACCGGCGCGCAGGCCGACGATCTGTTCCAGGCGCTGGTCGAACACAGCTCCGACGCGATCGTGCTGCTCGATCCCGGCGGCTCGATTCGCTTCGCGAGCCGGTCGGCCCAGCGCGTCCTCGGCTACCGCATCGACGAGCGCGTCGGCCACAGCGCGTTCGAGCTGATCCACCCCGACGATGTCGCGCGCGCGCGCGATCGGTTCGCCGACTGCCTCGCGCAGCCCGGCGTGCCGATCCTGGCCGAGTACCGTCTCCGCCACAAGGATGCATCGTGGCGCGTGATCGAATCGATTGCGGTCAACCGCCTGGACGAACCGGCAATCGCCGCGGTCATCGTGAACTACCGCGACGTCACGGAGCGGCGCGTGGCCGAGCAGGCGCTGCGCGAGAGCGAGGAGCGGCTGCGGCACCTCGTCGACCACGCGCAGGACATCATCTACAACTGCGACGTGTACGGCCGCTTCACCTACGTGAATCCAACCGCCGCGCGGATCATGAAGTACGACCAGGCGGAGCTAGTCGGCCGCCATTTCCTGACGTTGATTCGCCGCGACTACCGCGCGGCCGCCGGCGATCACTACGCGCGCCAGCTGCTCGAGCGCATCCCGAACACCTACTTCGAGTTTCCCGCCGTCACCAAGGACGAGCAGATCGTCTGGGTGGGCCAACACGTGCAGCTCGTGATGTCGGGCGACGAGGTCACCGGCGTCCAGGCGATCGCGCGGGATATCACGCGCCAGAAGCACGCCGAGGAGATGCTCCGGCGCTCGGAAGCCCGCTATCGATCGCTCATCGTCGGCGCCGCGTACGGGATCTACCGCGCGACCCTCGACGGCGTGATCCTCGACGCGAACCCGGCGCTCGCCGCCATGCTCGGCTACGACACGGTCGAGGAGCTGATGGCGGTCAACATGAGCGACCTGTATCAGTGGCCGCGCGACCGTGCAAAGCTCGTCGAGCAGTGCCGCCGTGAGGGACGCGAGACGCTGACGACCGATGCGACATGGAAGCGGAAGGACGGCTCGCTGGTCCGCGTCCACCTGTCCGCGCGCCTCGTCGATTTCGAGGACGGCGTGAGCGGCTTCGAAGGACTGGCCGAGGACGTGACCGCGAAGCACGCGCTCGAAGAGCAGCTTCGCCAGGGCCAGAAGATGGAAGCCGTCGGCCGTCTGGCGCGCGGCGTCGCGCACGATTTCAACAACGTCCTCGCGGCCATCCTCGGCTGCGCCGATCTGCTCGCGCTCAAGCTGAAACAGGACGACTCCGCGCGGCAGGAAGCGGAGGAAATCCAGAAGGCGGCGGAGCGCGGCGCCAGCCTGACCCGGCAGCTGCTCGCCTTCAGCCGCCGTCAGGCGCTCGAGCCGCAGCTGATCGATCTCCACGCGATCGTGCGCGCGATGAATACGATGCTCGCCCGCCTGACGACCGACGTGGATCTGCACGTGCACACGCCCGGACCGCCGCCGATCGTGCGGCTCGAGCCGGGACAGACCGAGCAGGTGCTGCTGAATCTCGTCGTCAACGCGCGCGACGCCACCGGCCCGAACGGCACCATCGATATCCTCGTCGAGCGCGTGCAGCTCGACGAGCGGACGGTGCTCGCCTACCCGGAGATGCCGCCAGGAACGTACGGCCGCATCACGGTGCGAGACACCGGCGTCGGCATCGATCCCGAGATGCAGCGGCACGTGTTCGAGCCGTTCTACACGACCAAGGATCCCGCGAAGGGCACGGGGCTCGGCCTGTCGATCGTCTACGGGATTGCGAAGGAAGGGGGAGGAACGGTCACCTTCTCGACGGTGTCGACCGGCCCGGCGCACGGGACGACGTTCGAGGTGCTGCTGCCGATCGCGGAGCCGCCGGCCTAGCGACACGGTCTCACATCGCCGAAACCTGCGGCAGATTCCGCAGCCCTCCCCATGTTTCCGGATCCTGACAGAGCAGCGTGTTCAGATACAGCGACACGTCGGCTGCCGGATGACGCTCCGCAATCAGGCCCGCGGCGGGTCCCACCTTCGACGCGTCGGGCTTGACGCCGTCATCGTTTATCAACCCATCTTCGTGCGCAATGCCGAGCGCGTCGAGGAACGCGGCCATCATCGGCCGCTGCCGCGCCAGGTGGTACACGACGAGCACGCGCGCAGCGAGGTTGTCGGGAAGGTTCGGCATCGATGCAAGGTGCCGCGCCTTGCGGTCGTCGTCCAGGGCGATGATGGTTTTTGGCCTGAACTTCTTGTGCTGCGCGATGAGGAGCGCGGCCTGCGCCTGATCGCCGGAGGCGTCCTCCGCCTGCCACAGGGCGAGCGAGGCCTGCAGCCGCTGCTCGGAGGTCATCCGTTTCCACAGCCGCGCGGGCGTGAGCGTCGTCGTCTCGGTCACCACTGCATGCTAGGCCAGAAGCCAAAGCGAATTGATGATCCTATCGCACGGTCGGATACTTGATCCCGAGCTGCTCGAGATACGTCTTGTACTTCGTCGCGTCGTAGTAGTACTTCCGCATCTCCGGCCGGTACTGCTCGAGCGTCTTCGCGTTCATCCAGATCGCGGGCTTGTCGTCGGGTCCGATGAGCGGGACGTACTTCTGATCCTTCGTCTGCACGTTGCGGAAGTAGTCCCACGCCTGCTGCACGAGCTCCGGACGCGTCACCATGTCGATGATCGTCATGGCCTGCACCTTCGCGCCGGCGGTGACGCCTTTGTGCGCGATCGGCGTCGCCATCGCGATGGCGTTCGCCCAGTTGTGGCCCGGCAGGCCGAGAATGTTCGCGGGATAGCTGAGCGTGACGGTCGGCAGGTTCCACGACACGTCGCCGATGTCGTCGGACGGTCCGCCCATGTTGTCTTCGGGGCGGAGGCCGCCGCGGATCGGCCCGATCTCGGCCGCCAGCCCGGTCAGCGGCTGTTTCAGCTCCTTCTGGATGCCCTTGGCCAGCGCGACGTCGGCCTCGTCCCACTTCGGCAGGCCGATCTTGAGGATGTTCGCGTACATCGTCTCGGCGAGCGTCTTGTTCATGTGCTGCGGCCACGCCGACCCGAGAATCCGCCAGGAGACGTCGGTGCTGGTCATCATGGCCGCGGCTTTGGCGATCGTGTCGCCGATGGCGCGCAGCTCCGTGATGTGCTCGTAATCGGTCTCGCGGAAGTAGTACCAGACGGCCGCGTTCTGCGGCACGACGTTGGGCTGATCGCCGCCGTTGGTGATGACGCTGTGCGAGCGCTGCTGCAGTCGCAGGTGCTCGCGGCGGAAGTTCCACGCGACGTCCATCAGCTCCACGGCGTCGAGCGCCGAGCGCCCGCGCCACGGCGCCGCCGCCGAATGCGCGCTCTCGCCCTTGAACATGTACTCGACCGACACGAGCCCGGTGCCGGTGCCGCCGCCCCACGACGCGCCGAAGTTGCTGCCGACGTGCGCGAACAGGGAGATGTCGACGTCCTTGAAGAGTCCCGCGCGCACGAAATACGCTTTCGTGCCGACGAGCTCCTCCGCGACGCCGGGCCAGAGCTTCAGCGTGCCGGACAGCCGCTCGCGCTCCATGATCTTCTTCGCGGCGAGCGCCGCCGTGATGTTCAGCGGCACGCCGGAGTTGTGCCCTTCGCCGTGTCCCGGCGCGCCGGCGATGATCGGATCGTGATAGCCGACGCCGGGCTTCTGCGACGCCTGCGGAATGCAGTCGATGTCGGAGCCGAGCGCGATGACCGGCTTGCCGCTGCCCCACGTCGCGACCCACGCCGTCGGGATGCCGGCGAAGCCGCGCTCGATCCGGAAGCCGTTCTTCTCCAGGATGCCCGTCAGATACTTCGACGTCTCGACTTCCTGGAACCCGAGCTCGCCGAAGCTGAAGACCGAATCGACCATCTGCTGCGTGAGCTCGCGCGACGCCTCGGCTTGGGCCGCGGCGTCCGCCTTCAGCTTCTCGACGCGCGCGTCGCCAGGCGGCGTCGGCTTCGTGTCGACCGCCGGCGCGCTGCCGCGGCCGCGCTGCGCCGCCGCGCCCGCCGCCAGCGCGCACGCGATCACCGCCGTCAGCCAGACCGTCGACCTGCTTCGCCGTCGCATGTCAATCCCCCACACGAGAACACTCTCTGTCTCTGTGGCTGCACTTCCATTCAGCGTTGCTCCGTCGTCCGCGACGGGCCGCCGCCGGATGAAGCGCTGCCATAGTAGATGCCGTTGAAGAGGAACTTGAACGTGCCGTGCGGCTGCGCGCGCCACGTGATCTCGGGACCGAACATCACGAGGCGGCCTTTGCCGACGGGCGCCTCGATGATCTCGACCGCCTGATCCAGGTACTGCTGGCCCCAGGCCCAGCCGCTGCGCAGTGGCGTCGGGTTGTCGATCCACGCGACCGCCTTGATGCCTTTCAGCTGCGCCTCGGGCAGCAGCCGGAACGCGGGACTGTGATCGAAGAAGATGTTGATGCGATCCTCGAGCCCGTACGCGAGCGGATGCGTGTTGTCGACGCGCGCTTCGAGGATCGAGCCGGGCACATAGAACTTCTCCGACGCCAGCGGCCGCTCGGCGCCCTGAATCCGCTCGACCAGCGCGTTCCGGATCGGCAGGCCGAGATGGAAGCCCATCGCGGTCGACGTGCCGATGGTCAGCAGCGTGCCGCCGTCTTCCACGAACTTCTTCAACTGCGGTACCGTCGTCTGCGCCGTCACGGCGCCGAGATGATCGCGATACTCGGCGGGAATCGTGTTCGGGTCGGGGCCGCCGCGGCCGCCGCCCGCCTCGCCGGTGTCGCCGCCGAAGCCGCCGCGTCCGGCGCCGAAGCCCGGCGCCGTCGGAATCGCACCCGTCGCGAAGACGAGCACGTCGTACTTCGCGGCCAGATTGCCGGCATCGAGCGCTTTCGGGAAGACGCGCTCGAACGGGAACTCGTACTGCTCCAGCAGCCAGCGGACCCATCCTGACGGCATCGATCCACCGTACTGATCCCAAAGCCCGATGCGCACGGGACGAACCTGGAAGGGCGGATGATCGCCGGTGGGGACGCTCGGCACCCCCTCGATCGTCAGCCCTTTCTCGGCGGCGGCCTTCTCGAGGATCGGCGTCGACTCCGGCGTCGCCGGCACGAGAAACGACCCCGCCGGATACGACCTGCCGTTGATGGTGAACCGCGCCGTGGCGCGCGACACCGACTGTTTCGCCTTGAGCAGGCGGTTCAGCGCGACGAACGCATCGTTGACGCGCGCGTCGATGACGTACGCGCCGCCGCGCGGCGCCGCGGTCAGCTTGCCCGGCGGCACCGCCACGAGATCCGCAATCTTCTCGAACGGACCGTCGACCGCGTCGAGGATCCGATCGAACTTGATGCCCATCGAGTAGGCGATGTTGTAGCCGGTGACGTCGTACGGCGCGCGTGGCGGCCCGCCCGGGTACGGGATGTCATCAGGATGATCCTGGGGCTCGAACATATCCATCAGGTGCGCGCGGAACGGCTGCGCGGCCCTGAGCACATAGGATCCAGCGGGGTACTGCTTGCCGCCGACGCTGAACGGCGCGGTCGCGCGATGCGCGACGACGCCCGCCTTGATCAGCGTGTTGACGAGCTTCGTCGCGGTCAGGAAGTCGGGCTGATCCGAGGGAAGGATGAACCCGCGCGGATCGCGCATATTCGGATCGTGCAGGACGGAGTTGTAGATCTCGATCGGCGCGCCGGCGCGCCCGCCGCCTCCGCCACCGCCGCCGCGTCCCCCCTGGCCTCGACCGCCACGTCCTGCGCCCGCTTCTTCTCCTGGCGCCGCGACCGCCGCCTTCGCCGCTTCGATCCGCTTCGGATGAATCGTCCAGGTGTCTCTGCTCCCCTTCTCGATGGCGTTGCTGGCCATCTTGTACATGTTGAAGAGGAAGTCCTCCTTCCGCTTCGACGCGATGTCGAGGATCGCGTAATTGTTCGTGACCGAGTACTCGACCGCCGTACGGAAGTGGAACACCTGCCCGGGCGTGATCGGATTCGGCACGTCGGCGCGCGGCAGCTGCATGTCCGGCACGAACGGGATCGTCACCGGCGTCGGGTTCCCGATCGTCTCCGTCAGAATTCCGATCTGGTTGTGGAAGTACGACGTCGTGCGCAGGCCTCCGTTGAACCAGGTCGAGTACGGCGCGCCGCTGCGCATCACGGCGCCGGGCTTCCCCTCCGCCGCGAGACGCGTGTGGATCGCCGAGCCGACCATGTCGATGCCGAGCACGACGAGCGGATCGAAGTTGTAGTTGAACGGGTCGCGGAACGGCGGCGCGAAGAGGACGGCGCCGGCGGGGCCGGTCTGGTGGTGGTTGTACATGATGGCCGGATACCACTCGCGATACATCACCTTGTTCGCGTTGGTGCTCTCCGACATGTTCATCATGTAGAAGTCGCGGTTGTTGTCGTGGCCGATGTACTTCTGGTAGAGCCGCGGCAGCGCGGCCGTCGTTCGCTTCGACGGGTCCGATTCGCGCATGTACCAGTTCGACACCAGCTCCATGCCGTCCGGATTCACCAGCGTCAGCAGCACGATGTCGTCGTTGAGAATCCGCAGGGTCTCCGGATCGCTCTTCACGTTCAGCCGGTAGATCGTCTCGATCAGCTGCTGCGCCCCGAGCACCTCGGTCGCGTGAAGGCCGCCGTCGATCCAGACGACCGTCTTGCCGTCGCGCGCGAGCTGGCGCGCCTGCTCGTCGGTGATCCCGTCGGCCAGCGCCAGCTTCCTGTTCATTTCCCTGTACTGCGCCAGCTTCCTGTGGTTCTCCGGCGACGTGACGATCGCCGTCAACTCGGGCCGGCCCTCCTCCGTCTTGCCGATCTCCACGACAGTCAGCCGATCCGATTCCTTGTCCAGTTTTCGCAGGTACTCGACGTACTGCGTGTAGTTGACGAGGAAGTAGTCGTCGCCGATGTCGTGGCCGAACTGCTCCTTCGGGCTCGTGACCTTCGGCGCCGCGCTCTTCGCGGGGGCCTGCGCCTGCGGCAGCGTCGCGCCGCCGAGGACGACCGCGGCGAGGATCGCGAGCGCGAAGACGCGCGCGGACGCCGGGCCGCGCGCGAGCCGCACGGCCGATCTCGATGACTGCATAGGAAACCTCATGTAAGGGCGTGGACGTCCCGCTCGGCTCGAGCCTCGCGCAACAAACAGACTGCGGGATGGTAGCGCGGAATGGTACTGGAGGCTAGTCCGGCTGGAGCCGGACGCGCGTGCGGGCTGCGTACGCGAGGGCGTGCGCGCGACGAACCGTCAGCGGCTTGCTGAGGCGCGCGACAGCTTCGACGCGAGCGCCGAGCGCTGCGGCGCGCTGATCTCGAATCCCTCGCGCCCGCGCTTGAAGAAATCCGTCGTGCGCCGGTGGGCCTGCATCAGCCCGGTCGTCGTGTGCGTCCTGCTGGAGAACAGGTAGTGTCCCAGCTCGTGCGCCAGCGCGCGCCCGAGCGCGCGGCCGAGGAGCAGGTTGCGCTCGAATTGCGTCATCGCGGCGACGTGCGACACGCCCTCGGTCTCGTTGAGGAGCACCAGCGCGTTGTCGTAGGACAGATGGATGTCGGGCGCCGGCACGCCGTCGGTGAAGACGACGTAGCCGACGACCTTCACCGGATCGCCGGCCGCCGCGGCCGGCGCATCGATGCTCACGCGCACGGCCCCCTCGCCGGACCACGCGATCTCGAGGCCGGCCGTTCGCCAGATGGCGGCCGCTTCCGCCCTCGCCGTCGCCACGATGTCGGCCGGGATTCCCTCCGGCGCGCGCATGCTCATCGTGATCGGCGGCGCGACGATCGATGCCGCGGCGAGCGCAAGCGCTGTGAGCATCATGGTCGATTAGACGGTGTGTGGCGGCTCCAGGTTTGATGTCCGCACGCGCAACGAGCCGACACGGCGCGCGCACACTGTCCGTTCCGCGCGATTACCGCTGCGCGAGGATTGCCTCGCGCGACAGCCGATCGACGACCGCCGCCCGATCCGCGGCGCTCAGGCGGAACATCGGTCGATCGGCGCCGAACAACTCCTCGGCGGTCCATTCGGCCGCCATCAACCCCCTGCCGTGCACGCGCGAGCCGAGCAGGTAGTGCCCGACCTCGTGCGCGAGCGCGCGCCCCAGCGCCGTCGCGATGATGTCGTCGTCGCCGAAGGCATCGCCGACTTTCCACATGCCACGCGGCCCGCGGACGCTGGCGAGACCGCTGATGACGTTCGCACGCGAGAGATGAATTTCCGGCCGCGGCGTCCCGCCGTCGAAGCGGATCCAGCCGACCGCGACGGCGCCGCCCGCCGCCGGACCGGGATCGTCGTCGATGATGATCTGCAGCGCGGGCTCGCCGTCCACGGCGGCGCGCCACGTGAGGCGCACGCCCGACTCGTGCCAGATCGTGCTGGCTTCGTCGAGCACGCGGCTGACCACGTGGCGCGGCATCGTCGCCGGCGCCCCGACGCGGATGGCGATCGGCGGCAGTGACGCGGCGGCGGCGAGGACGAGAGCGGCCAGCATGATGACTCGCTGACCTGTATTACGCGACAGGCCCGCGCGCGGTTGACTCCCGCTACTTTGTGATTAGACGGATGAACGCGGGGAAGGTTGGAAAAATCGGGAGCGTCCAGAATCGGACACTCCGAACACCTCGGCGAATTCCTATGCGCCGATGTCGACGACGACGATCGAGTCGCAGATGTCCTTGCCGAGCTGGGCGACCGGCACGTGCACCGGATCGCGCTGGTACGCGTCGTGGGCCGCCCGATCCGGAAAGATCACGACGAGAGCGGCGTCGTAGGACCGCGGCGATCGGACGACGTCCGGGCCGACCTTGAGATCGACGACGCCGTCGAGATCGCGCATCGCGTCGAGCCGCGCCAGATGGCGCGCGCGCGTGGCCTCGTCGGTGTCCGGCTTGTACTTGAAGCAGACGATGTGCAGCAGCATCAGAGCTCCTCGCCCTCGATGTCATCGTCGGCCGCGTCGATCACGACGCTGTGAACGTCGATGCGGAACCATTCGCGGAAGGTCTTCAGGTCGCGCGTCGCCGGCCAGGCCGACTCGTCCTCGGTCCAGGCGGCGAGCTGGAACTCGAACAGCCAGACGGCGTTCTCCTCCACCCACTCCTGGAGATCTTCCTCGAGCTGGAACTCCGGCAGGAGCAGCGCCGTTCCGTAGGCCTTGGTGCGCGCGACGGTGAGCGCGCCCTTGTTGAAGTCGGCGTCGCGGCTCCGCGTCCATTCCACGTACGGCGGGCCCCCGACAATCGTGATCGCGGTGCGATTGATGACGCGCATCGCGACATCGTATACCGGCGCGGGTCAGGCGGTGCGGCTGACGTGGACGCTCCGAATCCAATGCGGCGCTTCGCGGATTGGGGCCGGGCCATCGATTGCAGGATCTGTCGCAGCCGGACGAACGCGCGCATGATTTCGATGTCGACGCGCCGCCAGGCAGGGCCGTTATCATAGGTGTCCCATGCAGACGTCGGAGCGGTTCGAGCAGCTCATCGCGTTCTTCGAGTCGCAGCTGCCGCGGCCGGTCGAGCAGCAGCCGGGCGACAACGGCTCGATTGTCTTCATCGGCGGCGCCCCGCCCGAAGTCGTCGTCCATCTCACCGCCACCTCAGTCGTCGTCTCCGAGTTCGCGTGTGTGTGGGAGTCGGAGGAACACGTCACCGTGCAGCCGCGGCGCGTCGGCCTCGTCAGGTGGCGGCGGCTGCCCGAAGACGCCCTGCTGGCGGCGCTGTCGGCGCTCGTGCGCGGCGCGCGCCAGGCCCGCCTCGCGCGGTACGCTACGTGTCGCT
>Ga0114129_10012456_pt1 | contig 12108 bp, 10 predicted proteins | sample RhiMetdeltSRZDD1_FD_80071 | JGI IMG/M metagenome (GOLD analysis project Ga0114129, IMG submission 80071) | Populus rhizosphere microbial communities from Tennessee, USA - Rhizosphere MetaG P. deltoides SRZDD1 (version 2) (version 2) | ecosystem: Host-associated > Plants > Roots > Rhizosphere >...
CGACGTCAGTCAGCTTCATCACGCAGAAGAATCTCGGGACGTTCGGCGATGGGGGCGCGTTCCTGACGAACAATCCCGACATCGACGCGCGGGTCCGCAAGCTTCGCAATCACGGCTCGACGAAGCGTAACGTGCACAGCTTCGGCTTCAACAGCCGGCTCGACGATCTCCACGCCGGCGTCCTCAGCGCCAAGCTGAAGCACATTCACGAGTGGAACGATCAGCGCATCCGCTGGGCCGCCAGATATACCGCGGGACTGACAGCGGCGGCGCAGATCGACCTGCCGTACGTCAAACCCGGCTACCGGCACATCTTCCACTTGTACGTCATCGAGACGAAGAACCCCGCCCATCGCGACCCGCTGCTCGACTTCCTCGTCAAGAACGGGATCGATGCGAAGACGCACTACTCGATCGCGATCCACCAGCAGGACGGCTATCCCTGGGGCAAAGGGGCGCGCATCGCCGGATCGGTCGCCAACGCCGAACGCAATGCCGCCTGCTGCGTCAGCCTTCCGATGTATCCGGAGCTGACCGAAGGCGAGGTGGACTTCGTCGTCGCGAAGGTTCTCGAGTGGGACAAGTCCGTAAAGTGAGTCGCCGGTATCGCGTGATCGTCGTGGGCATGGGCAAGCGAGGCATGCACCACGCCACAGCGTTCGCAGCCAATCCTCGCTTCGATCTGGCAGGCATCTCCAGTCGAGATCAGACACGGCTGGCCGCGGCAGCGGCAAAGCTGGGTGACGTGAAGAGCAGCAGAGATACGCAGGCGCTGGCAAAAGAAGTCAGGCCCGACGTGTTCTGCTTCTGCACTCCGCCGGCCGTGCGGCTGCCGCTCGTGCGCGCGGGCATCGACAGCGGCGCGAAGCTGATCGCCTTCGAGAAGCCGATCGCGCTCACGAGCGCTGAAGGGATCGCCGTCAAGCAGTCGCTGGAGGCCGCCGGCGTCAAAGCGGTCGTCAGCCATCAGCACCGGTACGGCCAGCACTACGAGACGGTGAAAGAAATCATCTCGAGCGGCGCAATCGGCAAGGTGTATACCGTTTATGGCACCGCAACCGGCTGGGCGGCGCACATGCTCAGTCATCTCGTCGACTACACGTCCTGGTTCAACGACTACGCGCCCGCGGAATGGGTGATGGGACAGGCGGCCGGGCGCGGCAAGTTGACCGACGCGCACGCGTCGCCGGATTACGTTGCCGGCGTCGTGCATTTCCGCAATGGCGTGCGGGGTATCTACGACTGCGGTGCCGGTGCGCCCGATGTCCCCGAGGTGCCGTACTGGTGGCGCAAGTGCCGGATCGGCGCGCAGGGGACGGAAGGTTACGCTGAAGTTCACACCGGGAGCGGCTGGCGCGCCGTTACCAATCAAGGCGTCCAATCCGGACCAGGCGCGATGGACTACGACCACGACATGGCTCCGTATGTCCAGCAGATGGCCGACTGGTTGGACGATGAGAGTGCGCCGCATCCGGCGAGATTCGAGCGCGCGTATCAGGGTCTCGAGATCGTGTCCGCGTTGTATCGATCGGCGATCGATGGGGGGCAGATTGCGCTGCCACTGGCGACCGGCATCGACGAGATCGCTGCCCTGCGAGCGAAGATGTCGGCCGGCCGGGTGCTGATGACGCTAAGCGAAAGCGCCAAAGAATACAAAGAGCTTGCTGAGGATTGAAGATCCGGAATCAACGGCCGATCTGCACGACGAGACCTGCGGTCGCGCTCAGATGGTGAACGAGCCGGGACCGGATACCGGTGTCGGACGGTGAGGTCCCGAATGCCGACAGCTCCTCGACGCGGAACGCGAGCGGCGACGCGGCCAGATGATCGGCCACCTCCAGCCGCAGTCCGATCCCGGCGCGCCGGAGCGGAATGCGAAAGTCAGCGCCGAGTCCCACGTTGAGCGCAAACACCGTTTCGGTGCTCAACGCATTGGTCGTGATGATGAACTGACGGCCATCGCTCAAGACGATAACCGTGGTGCCGGCAGTGTCGGGCCGGCTCGGAGCGTGATCGATGAACGTTACCGGCGGAGCGACCGCCTTCTTGAGATTGTAAGTAATACCGCCTATTCCGACGAATCCGTAAGGCCAGACCGGCCGCGAGGGCTCGTAATCGACGAAGCCAATCGCGCCTCCGATGTCGTACAGCCATGTGTCGATTCCGACGGAGGCGATCTCACTGCTGATGTCGTTTCCGAGCGTGGACGACGTACCGTTGATCCTCAACGAGGAGCGTGAAAAGCCGGCACGCGCGCGGAATCCGTAGCTGCCTCGCCAGTACGTCCCGGTTGCGGTGAACTCGGTGTCCGGCTTTACGTGCACATCGCGCGTGAGGACCTGCTCGAGCGCGCCCGACAGGGGCGAGACCGACCCGAGCAGCACCAGATCGCTCCAGCGCGTCGGCATCAGGAAGCCGCCTGATGCGCTGAAATCGATGCGTGGAGGCCGGTCTTCCGGATCCGCCCAGGGCTGCGACCAGTCCTGAGCGGACGCGGGCGCGGGACACACCGTCAGCGCGAGCACAAATGGAATGAGGGAAAGGAAGGCGCGACGCATGATGAAGCCCCTTCACCGCGTGACGCAGGAACAATCATACGCCCATACGCCGATGGGCGGCATCGCGTGTAGCGCCGGACGAGCTTGCTCGCGTCACCGGAACGGCGCAGGATCCGCAGTGCAGGAGGCCCGCAATGGCACGATGGGGGGCGGCGGTCGTCGCGTCGCTAATGCTGATCGGGAGTTCGCCTGACAATGTGCAGGCTGATCAGCACTGGCGCTTCATAGAAGCTCAGCCGGAGCCGCACGGCGGGAATGCGGCCGGCCCGCCGGAAGAAACGCTCGAAGTCCGCCGGAATCAATTCCCGGTTACCGTCCGTCCGGACACGCTGGCGTCACTTGTCGACACGCTCGCCGGCCGTTCGATTCGATTGATCTCCACGCGCGTCGTCGGCGTCTTCGATCCGCGCGTGTTTCTCGTGGAATCGCAGGCGCGGCTGCGGCCGATTCTCGAACGCAATCGCGTCCTCGTGTTCATCGAGACAGGCACGCTCCGCGTCACGCCCGCGTCGCTCGTCGCGTCGACCGTGACGCTGTCCGGCGTCGCGCGCACGCTGCTCGGCATGCAAGTGAGCAGCGAGGTTCCCTGGCCCACGGCGTTGACGCCCGACGCCGTCAAGCACCTCGACATCCGAGCCGCCATCCTCGCCCGATCCGTACGAACGCCGGAGGGGATCGACCTCGTGGTTCGCAACCCGTGAGTCGCCGACTGCTGACATCTCTCGTCGCCCTGACGCTTTGGGCTTCCCCAGGCGTCCTGAGCGCGCAGCGGCCGGCACGGACGCCCGACATCTTCTTCGTCCCGACCGGATACGCGGTGGCAGACGAGATGCTGCAGCTTGCCGGCGTGACCGCGAAGGACGTCGTGTACGACCTCGGGTCGGGCGATGGGCGTATCGTGATTCTGGCCGCGCAGAAGTACGGCGCGCGGGCGGTCGGCATCGAGATCGACCCGCGCCTCGTCGAGATTTCACGTCAGGTCGCTCGCGACGGTGAAGTCTTGGATCGCGCCACGTTCATCGAGGGAGACCTGTTCGACGCGGACATCTCTCAGGCAACTGTCGTGACGCTCTACCTGTCGTACAGCGTGAACCGGCGCCTGGAACCCAAGTTGAAGCGAGAGCTGCGGCCAGGCACGCGAATCGTCTCGCACCAGTTCTCCATCGGAACGTGGACGCCGGACAAAAGGATGCATTCCGACGCCGACGGAACCGACCTGATGCTCTGGACCGTGCCGCCACGTAGTAATTGACAAAGTCAACTAAATTTATTGACAATGGCTGGCATGGACCCCGACGCCCCAGTCCACGCCGTCCGCCGCTTCAACCGCTTCTACACGAAACAAATCGGCGTTCTGCAGCAGGGATGGCTCGGCAGCCCGTTCTCGCTCGCGGAGGCGCGCGTCCTCTACGAGCTCGCCCACCACGATGGGCCGACCGCGACCGACGTGGGCCAGGAGCTGGGACTCGACCCCGGGTATTTGAGCCGCATGCTCCGGAGCCTTGCCCAGCGCGGAGTCGTGCGCCGTACCCGTTCGAAAGACGATGGACGCCGCGCGCACTTGTCTCTCACGCGAGGGGGACAGGCCGCGTTCGCGCGTCTCAACCAACAGACGCATGACGAGGTGGCGGCGATGCTGCGGAAAATGTCGGCCGGCGATCGACGCCGGCTCGTGGCCGCCATGCACGTCATCGAAGAACTCCTCGGCGCGAAAGAAGAGAACAGCCCGACTTCCTACGTGCTGCGGCCTCCGCGTGCAGGCGATTTCGGGTGGATCGTGCAGCGGCAGGCAGCGGTCTACGCCGAGGAATGGGGCTACAACGAGGAGTTCGAGGCGCTGGTCGCCGAAATCGTTGCAGCCTTCGTTCGGAATTTGCGTCCATCGCGGGAGCGTTGCTGGATCGCCGAAAAGGATGGCGAGGCGGTCGGCTCGGTCATGCTGGTTCGCAAGTCAGAAACCGTTGGAAAGCTTCGCTTGCTGTTCGTGGAACCGTCAGCGCGCGGCCTCGGCATCGGTGCGCGGCTCATCGACGAATGCGTGCGATTCGGGAGGCAGGCGCGGTATCGGAAAATCACGCTGTGGACGGACAGCGAGCTCGAAACGGCCCGGGGTCTGTACAAGAAAGCGGGGTTCACGCTGACCTCGAAACGAGTACACGACAGCTTCGGCAGGAAAGGCCTCATAGCCGAGACGTGGGACCTCGCGCTATGACGGAACCGCTCTAGCCCCTCATCGCCGACTGGATCGCCGGGAACGCGATCGCGAACAGCGTCGCCCCCACGACGACCGAGTACACCGCGCCTACGGCCGCCGACGACACAATCGCCCTGAGCACCGTCGCGTGGTACGCGTAACGAAAGGCCAGCACGAAGTACAAGATCGCATACACACCCGCCGCTCCGGCCAACGCGGAGGACACGTACGGGATCGCAAGGATCCGCGCGCCAGCGACGACCGCCCCCGCGAAGAACCAGGCCGCGTGTACGTGCAGCGCGAAATACAGGTGCTGCGGATAGTTTCGACCCGACCGTCGCGCCACCAGTCCAATCAGACCGGCAAAGACCGGAACGAGCACGAACATCGCGCGCGGCGCCCAGTGCGTGAACACCTCGTTGACAGCCTTCTGTAACTCCCGCTGGCGCGGCTCGAGATCGACGGCGCGCTCGTTCTTGCCAGGCGTGACCGTCACGCGCACGGCGCTTGCGGGAGCGAGCGCCGCGAGGCCGAAATACAGAATGCTCAGGACGAGGTACAGACGAATCGGAGACACATATCGGACCCGGCGCCCTTCGAAGTGCTCTCGCGAGAGGAAGCCGGGCCTGGTCAGCAGAAGACGGACGGACTGCACGGTCTTGCCGTCGACGTGCGCGATCTCGTGAAACAGGTCGTGCAGGAATTCGCCGACCGATGGGTTGAGCGGCGTCGCCTTCTGGCCGCAGTGGCTGCAGAACGCTCCGTCGAGCCTCGCGCCGCAATTCGCGCACGTTGAGGGCAGGACCGTTGCGGTCGTCATGGCAGCGCGATCGCGGTGGAGGCGATACTAGCACGAGCGGCCACGGACGTCGTACCGGCTGAGCTCCTTCAATCCATTTCGGATCGTGAAAGAAAATTACGTGCGCAGAAAGTGACATGTCGCGCGACGTCCGCGGATATCGCGCAGGCGTCTTCGCACGAAGGGCCGGCGATTTGCTAGACGACATCCGGCCCCCCCTTTCCCGCGTCGTGGGTGCCCCCTCTCACTCGACGTGGCTCGACGCAACGGTCGAGATACCCGGGCAATCCAACTCAAATAGCCCCCATCGCTCGAGCTGGTTGGCGAAGCCGGCGGCTTCGCTGCGAGGCTGGCGGTTGTCGCATCAGCGATTTGATGGAAGGAGAACGGCTGTGAAGAAAACATCGAACCGGCGATCGTTTCTCAAGCACGGAGTGGCTTCAGTCGCAGGCGTGGCAATCGGCGCCGAGCTCCTGGCGTCCAGAGGCGGCTTCGCGCAAGACGCCCAGCAGGACGCCGAAGAGCGCAGCGGGGCCCTCAGAAAAGGAGACGCGGCGATTCTGAGGTTTCTCGCCGCGGCGGAGATCCTCGAGACCGATGCGTGGCAGCAGTACAACGAGCTTGGCGGAGTTCAGGACGCTGAAGTGCCCGGAGGCAGCGGGAACGCGATCTACACGGCATCCCTTCGAGTGCTCGATGCAGACATGCCGCAGTACATCCACGACAACACCGAAGACGAGATCTCGCACTTCAAATTCATCAACGCCTACCTGGCGTCGAAAGGAGCGGACACGGTCAATCTCGACAAGTTTCGCATGCTGCCGAGCAGCAAGGCGACGGGCGCACAACAGATCGGACGGCTCACGAACCTCATGGAGCTCACGGTCGATACCAGTTGGTGGACACGATACCGGAGTCGCACCAAGAACCCCGATCTCGATCCAACGTTCACATTCCCTCAGGCCGTGCCCGGCTTGAGCGCAGGGATGTTTCCCGGCATTCCCCGCACGAACGCGGACCTCAGTCCTCACGACCATATCCAGGCGATCGCGAACACGGCGGGGTTTCATTTCGCGTTCATCGAGCAGGGTGGCACGAGCCTCTACCCGAAGCTCGCTCAACGCGTGACGTCTGCGGAGGTGCTGCGGATTCTGTTGAGCATCGGACCGACGGAAACGCAGCACTTTCAGACGTGGCAGGACAAGGCGGGCAATGCGCCGGCGCTCACCGATCCCACCAACGGCCTGAAGTTCCCCGACCTCAACGCCGCGCCGTTCGGCGGAGAGGACTTTGAAACCAGCCTGATCATGCCGGAGCCCGTGGCGTTTCTCAGCCGGAAGTTTCCGGTGTGCTCGATTATTCGTCCAACCGAGAACAGAGGCGCCGCGATGGGTGCGCTCAACGCGCTGACGGGGAATGGTCTTTTCAGGGGACAGTCGAAGGAATTCTTCGCGCTGATGCGGGATCTGGCAGAGGATGCCGATGAAGCCAGGCGCGAGCGGTGATGTTTGTTAGAGGCCACAGAGCGCCAGACACCATCGCGCTCCGTGGCCCCTCCAGACGACAGCTACCACTCAACGCGCAGGCCGAGCCGCAGCGTGCGTGCGGTCGCCTGCTGCCAGCTCGTAGGACCTCCGGTCGATCGGATCTTCGACGCCGTCACGTTCGTCGAGGTCACGTCGACGCTCGGATTTCCCCACTGCGGGTTGTTGAACAGGTTCGTCGCCGTCAGCTCGACGCGGAACAGCGGCGCCGATGGCGAGTCGACGAACCTGAGGATCTTGTGGACGCCGAGGTGCCAGACGTTGAGGCCAGGGCCCTCGATCGTGCCGCGCTTGGCGGTGCCGAAGCTGCCGAGCGCGGGGACCGCGAACGCGGAAGGATCGAACCACCCTTCAATCGTCGGGTTCGACAGGGCCGGATCGCGCAGTTGATCGGGACGTATTGAGACGACGGGACGATTCGCGCCGCTCGTGAACCGCGTTCCGGTTGGATCCGGCACCCGGATGATCGGCGTGAGGAAAACGCCGGTCTGCTGGTAGCCGACCGCGGAAATCTGCCAGCCGCCCAGCGCGAGATCGACCGCTCGCGACGCACGATTGAGCCATTTCCTGTCTCGACCGAAGGGCAGCTCGTACATCAGCGCGGTCGTCAGCCGGTGGCGTGGCGTGCTGATGTCGCGGCCTTCCTCGCGGCCCAGATCGAATGGATTCTCGATCGCCTGCGACCACTCGTTCGTGTTGCCGCGATCGCGCGCAGCCGTATACGCCATCTGCACGAAGAGGCCATGCTTCATCCGGCGTTCTGCCTCGAGCGTGACCCCGTGATAGTTGTGGCTCGCGCCGTTGTCGACGTAGAGGATCGCGGGATACTGCGGAAACGGCCGCGGCTTGTCGATGTAGAGACGCGTGTCGGGTACGGGAGAGTTGATGTCGCGCTCGTACCACATCTGCCGGCCCGCCGTGACGACGTACGAAGCGCGGAAGCCGGTGTTCCAGCGCTGATGCTCGACCGTCACGTTCCACTGGTGGCTGTACGGCATCTGCAGATGGGTGTTGATTGCGAGCGGCAGTCCGACCGCGGAGGGACCAGCGGCTCCGGCCGTCGGGAACGCCTGCGGCAGCACGACAACCGGAGCAGGCTGCGTGTTGGTGAACGGCAGCTCGTTGATCACGAACGGGACGCTGCCCGCGAGTGGATCGAGCGGGATGACGTCGTAGTAAATGCCGTAACCACCGCGGATGACGGTATTCGCGTTGTCGAACGGTTTGTACGCCGCGCCCAGCCGTGGGGCGAGGTTGTTGCGATCCGTTCTGATCAGCGTTCGACTCGGGAGTCCAATGCTGCTGGCCGTAACGACCTGGACGTAGCCGGTCGGCATCAACGCTGACACCCTCGACAGGCCATCGTCAGGCACCACGATCTGACCGCTGGTCGGATCGAAGATCGCCATCTGGCCATGCCGCTCGTACCAGCCGGGCTGGAGATCGTAGCGAAGCCCGAGATTGAGCGTCAGCCGCTCGGTCGCCTTCCAGTCGTCCTGCGCGAAGAAGTCGTACGTCCAGCGGCGCCGCTCAACGGTGATCGGCGCAAACGCGCGTGCGGCCGTCGTCGGCACGCCGAAGAGGAAGTCCGCGTACGCGTGGCCGCTGTTCGTGACGCCGGGCACTGCCGTATATCGATTCGTAAAATCCGCGGAGCCGAACAGATTGCCATTGGCAATCGCCTCGTCGTAGCTGTTGTTCTTGATCTCGACGCCGCCTTTGAACGTGTGGGTCCCCCGCATGTAGGTGAGCTGCTCCTGCACCTGCTGCGCGCGGTTCAGGAATCCCGGATTGGTCCAATTGGCCTGCGACAATCCGGTGAGGCCGGATCCCGGGAAGTTCACCTTGTACACGCCGGCGACGTCCGGCAGGTTCGGCGCCAGGCCCTGCAGCCCGAGATAGTTCACGACTTCCAGGCCATTGAGCGGTCCTGCAACGGGATTGTTGTTATACACGTGGCCGAACCGCACTTCGTTCACCAGGGTCGGTCCGAGAATGCGCGTGTACGACAGCGTCACGGCCTTGTTCTGACGGAACTGCTGTCGCATACCGAACGCAGGAAGGTTGCCTTCCCAGACCGGGTTGGTCGTCTGATGCAGCGTGAAGCGCCCGTAGAACCGGTCTCGATCCGTGAAGTTGTGATCGAGGCGCCCGGTCAGGTAATACGGCTTCGACGCGTTGCGCGGCACGGTGTTGTTGTAGTTGCTCGCGCGCAGCACGGTCGGGTCGCCGGTGTTCGGGAGTGGATAGAACCGATCCTGGATCTTGAGCGCCACTGGATTCAGCGCGCTCGCGGGAATCCGGCCGTCGCTGTAGACCTCTCCGGTGAACGGATTTCGGATCTGGATTCCAAGCGCGGAGAAATCGCCGCGCCGCCACGCTTCGAGCGGAACCGTCGGGTTCAACGCGGCTGACTGCGCGCTTCCGCGGAACGTCTCGCCCGAGCCAAACCAGAACGTCCGTCCACGGCCGTTGTACAGTCCGGGCACCGCGACCGGTCCGCCGAGCGAGAGCCCGAGGTTGTGCTGCACGCCGGCGCGTCGCGCGGTCGCGAAGAAGTCGCGCGAGCGCATGATCGGGCTCTGGTAGTAGTCGAACGTCGAGCCGTTGAATGCGTTCGTGCCTGCCTTGGACACGATGGTGACCTGGCCGAGCGTCGGGAACTCGGCGCTGTTGTTCGCCAGATCGAGCTTGACCTCTTTGAACGATTCCACGTAGTTCGCCAGCGGTCCGATCGGATTCTCGGTCACGCCGTCGCTCATCGTCGTTCCGTCGATCGTGAACTGCGACTGGTTGGTGCGGCTGCCGGCAAACGAGTAGCTGCCGTTGCGCGGCGACATCATCGGCGTCATCTGAAGGAACGTGTAGATGCTGCGGTCGTTGAGCGGCAGCGTCTTCAACTGGTCGGCCGTCCGCGTGTCGCTGATGCGCGGGGTTTCGGCTTCGATGAGCGTCGCACCACCGGCGACGTCGACCTTTGCTTCGATTCCTCCCACCACGAGCGCGACGTCGAGGCGACGGATGTCGCGCGCGACGAGGCTGAGGTCCGTTGCGATGGCCTCGTTGAAGCCGGTCGCCTGAACGGTGACGAGATACGGGCCTTCCCGCAACTGCGTCACCGTGTAGACGCCTTCCTTGTTCGACGTTGTCGTCGACTTGACGCCGGTCTCGGTGTTCGTCGCGGTGATCTTCGCGTCGGCGACAGCGGCCCCCGATGGATCCCGGATGGCGCCGGTGATGGTCGCGTACGTTGTTTGCGCGGAAACGATTGCCAGCGATGTAAAGCTGAGGAGAGAAACCAACGCGCAGAACCGCAGAGCTACAAACATGCGAATCCTCCCCCCGGGTTTCCTCGCCGGCGGGGAGCAGACCTCAGGAACCCAGGCTCGTGCCTATGTGACGACCGCCCCAACGGACGCGCAGAGCACACCACGACTGTGCGTGCATGTGGATCAGGCGCGCCGTAATGCTTGAGTCTGTTGGGTCGCGGAGAGAATGAACTGCTGCGGCGCGAGTGTCAATTTAAATCGGAGCTCTGCTGTTATGCGCGCGCGATCGCTCAACCGACCTCGAGCATACTGCGTCAGATCTGAAGCGTGGTCCTCGGCAAAGGAGAATCCCATGACGTTGCGCTCTCGCATTTTCATCGCTCTTCTCTGGACGCTGTCTCTGATCGCCGTTCGCACGTGGGCGCAGGCGCCGAACCCACAGATCCAGGAACTGCAGAAACGATTGGGGGGTGGGCTCGTGATATCCGGCTCGGACCTCGGCTTTCGTGTGGACGGCTCTCGCGGCGATGTGCCGATTGGCGTTGTTGTCGCCCGCATCAACGGCCAGTGGGTCGAGGTGGAATTCGCGAGCCGGGTGAAAACGGCTCGCTGAAGCCGCTTCCGAGAGCGCCCTCCCCGATCTTCACGCGCAATCGAGCCTGACCGAGGATCAGCTCGTCCTCGGACTGCAGTGCGACACCGCGCGATCCGCTGGGAACCGGAATCGTCGTGCCCTTCCGGATGATGCTCGTACCTCGGGCGCTGGTGTCGTCGTAGACGCGATACTCGCGCGACGGCTCTCGATAGAGCACGTGCGCGTGGCGCCGCGACACCGTTTGATTTGCGTCGTGACCCTGGTCGCTGAACGCAATCTGATTGCGTCGCAGCAGCCGCTGCCTGCTGTCGAGCACCTCGACGCCGCGGCCGATATCGATTCGATCGGTCGTGAACGTGAATCGCCGGCGATCCGCGACGCCGTTCGTGACGGTCAACTCGATCGAGATGGGCTTTGCGACGGGTGCCGGAGCCGCAGCTTGCGGCTGTTCACGCCGCTCGAACTCGAGATGATAGTCCGCGTTGCTCCAGAGTTCTCCGGGTGTCGAGCGGAAACGGATGCGAACCTCGAGCGGACCAAGACGGCACGCGGGAGCCAGTTTCTCGGCGATGCGATTGCGAAGCGACTCGGGATCTCCCACAACGCCGGCGAGCTGCGCTCTCGCTTCGCGCGTCAGGGCCAGAAGATTCACAGTGACGCGGGTGAACGGGAACACCCAGGTTCCACGGCCGGCCGGCTGCACCTGACGCTCGATGTCCTCGAGCAGCGCGTGCATCACGTCGAGCGGCTGTCTCGGCGAGGTTCCGACCAGACGCGCGACGAGCGTGTCGACCGCACGACCGACCTTGGCTTCGGCCGTCCGCGCCTTCCTCCCCAGCCTCATGGTTGATCTCCCTTCAACAGACCTAGCGAGGACGCCGCGGCGACGATCTCACCCGCCGCCGGCGCGGAGGCTGCGCCGCCGTAACCCGCGTTTTCGATGAGCACCGCAAAAGCAATGTGCCGCCTGGACGGACCATACGGAGCGAAGCCGACGAACCACGCGTGCGAATCGGCGCCGGCGATTTCCGCCGTGCCGGTCTTGCCCGCGATCGGAACGTCGCTGTCCCGCAGGGCCCGGCCCGTGCCGCTGACGACGACGTCACGCATGTACGAGGCTATGAGCCGCGCCGCGGACGGCGGTAACAG
>Ga0114129_10012457_pt1 | contig 12108 bp, 5 predicted proteins | sample RhiMetdeltSRZDD1_FD_80071 | JGI IMG/M metagenome (GOLD analysis project Ga0114129, IMG submission 80071) | Populus rhizosphere microbial communities from Tennessee, USA - Rhizosphere MetaG P. deltoides SRZDD1 (version 2) (version 2) | ecosystem: Host-associated > Plants > Roots > Rhizosphere >...
ATTGTTAGCCGACTTGTTGATATTGGCGGGGTTAGATCTCTGATTTTCTAAAATAAACAGGTATTTCAGGGCAGAATCACCCAAAGCAGCGGGTTTGAATAATGAATATTGATTGCTGGTGATTACCGCATCAGTATTGCTGATGGCTTTATCCAAAAGGGTATTATACCGGGTAGCATTGCCGCTTCTGTATTTTTGCCACGTACCTTCATACAGGCAAACCCTACCCAAAAAAGCCTGTGCGGCCTGTTTGCTTACTCTTCCTTTATCGGCCGTAGGTATTGCGCTTTCCAACGGTAAATCGGCTATAGCAGCTTCCAGATCAGAAATTATAAAATCTATGGTTTCATCGCGGCTGGCCCGTGCAGATGTTAATTCAGGCGATTGCAGGCCCAGCAGTTCTTTTACTAAAATAACGCCACCATAAGAGGTAAGCAGTTTGTCGAAATAAACATAAGCTCTGAAGAATTTAGCTTCTGCTACATATTGCTTAATCTGACCAGGATTAGAATAGTTGCCCGCTTTTGTCAACATATAGTTGATGGTACGAATCCATTTATAGGCATCAACGTAGTTATTATCAACCGATGGAATTGTATTGGTTCCTCTTGCAAAAGCTCCTAAATCGGCGGCTAAATCACTACCGCTATGTCCGTCTCCGTTTCCCTGACTAAAAGTACGCAGATAACCATAAAAATTATTGGCTGCTAATTTAAAGTCAGTCGATTGATTCCAGTACGTACCATCGGTAACCTGGTCCAATGGCTTTAAATCAAGCGCCTTTTTGCAACCGGATGATATAATGGCCAGAAAAGAAACGGCCATTATGATCTTATTATATTTCAAAATTATTTTTTTCATGATCTTTTTAAGTTTTGAGGTGCGGCAATTAGAATGTAACGTTTGCGCCAAAAGTTAACAGGCGATAGAAAGGATACCGTTGAGCTCCGGCGGCTACGTTATTGGTTTGTTCGGGATCCCATTTATCCTGAACCTTTGTAAGTTCCCAAAGGTCATTACCCGAAAAATATACCCGTAATCTTTGAATTTTAGCTTTGGCCGTAAGACTCTGCGGAAGCGTATATCCGATCACGATATTTTTTAAGCGAACGTAGGCGCCGTTTTGCATGCTCCAGTCAGAGATCTGATAGTCATATCCATTATAGTTTCCATATCCGCCCTGATTTGCGCTTGCTAAAATAGGCAACTCTGCATTGGGATTTTCGGGTGTCCATGTTTTGCCAACCCACCAGTTTCCATGTCCCTGCCAGATTGTTCCAAACGGTACACTCCAGTCGCTGCGTCTGTAAATTTGTCTTTTACCTACTCCCTGAAAAACCACAGAAAAATCAAAGTTGTTATATTCAGCGCCCAAATTAATTGCAAAAATATATCTTGGATCGCTTCTGCCTAAATACACCACATCTCCATCATATAACGGTTTGCCGGTTGAATCGAGTTTATTCAGCAAACGCTGGCTGGCGCCTGCATTAGTCAATGTGCCATCGCCATTAACATCCTGATACATGTTGATGCCCTTAATGATTTGCGCAGCTGTAGGCATGCTGATACTGCTTCCCGGATAGAATTTCCCATAGTCGGTAACATCTTTATCAGTTTGAACACGGCCATTGTATTTGAGACCAAAATAAGAGTTGATGGCATAGCCCTGAACATTGAGCATTCCGGCGGTTATAGCATTAGCTCCTGTAAGGCTTACTATTTTATTGTTGTTATCTGTAAGAGTACCGTTAACATGATAGGTTACTTTTCCAATCTTGTCTCTCCATCCAAGCGACATTTCCCATCCCCAAACTTTCAGTGATCCAATATTGCGGTAAGGAGGAGTAGCGCCGAGTACAGCAGGAGACTGCTGGTAAACAAACATATTCTGATTTTCTTTCCAGAAGTAATCAAAACTACCGGTTAGCCGGTTATTTAAAATACCAAAGTCTACACCGATATTTTTGTTTATTAATTTCTCCCATGTTTTAGTGGAGTCTATGATAGTTGAAGCAGGCGTGGCAGTTATACTTCGCGATGAATAGCCGCCTAAAACCGAACCTCCATTGCCAATACCTATTGTGGGGATATAATCATTATATCCTACGATATATTGACCATTGGGAAGTTTACCACCCTGGCCACCTGCAGTACCATAGGCCGCACGAATTTTCAATTCATTCACGAATTTTATATCCTTCATAAACTTTTCCTGGCTGATTCGCCAACCGGCAGAAAAGCCACCATATAAAAGCCATCTTTCGCCGGAATAAAATCTCGAGTTACCATCATACCTGCTCTGCATTTCAAACAGGTATTTGTCTTTATACGCATAGTTAAATCTGCCAAAAAATGAAGCAAGGGCCCAATGGTTTTGAGTTTCCTCGTTTTTACGGGTAGTATTATCCCCAATGCCAAGCCCAAGAGAAGGAATATCAGTATTGGCCATATAGGAAGTGGTAGTGCTAAAACTATTATATTCATCGCGCTCATAGCTGGTACCGGCAGTTACAGCAATGCTGTGATCATCTCTTATATTTTTCTTATACTGCAAATAAGCATTCAAATTATAATAAGCATCTTTATTATTCAAACGGGTATAATATGACTGAGCCTGTGTAGGGTTACCCTGGTATGCATAGGTTTCGGCATAATTGTATATGTTTGGAATGGCATTATACGCCGTCCGGCCGTCGCGCCCCGACCAGTTGTAACCAACCTGCCCTATAAAATTCAAATCTTTGAAGATGGAATATTCCAGCTTTGCATTCAAAAATACTTTGGTGTCAAACTTTTTTTCATCGCCACCCAGTTCCAGCAACCAGTTGCGGGCAGGCTGTGTACCCCATGCATACGGTTTGCCATTTATGGTAGCTACCGGAAACCCTGGTTGTGAACCATAGTCAATCACATTCTGGCGGGTAGGAACCACCACATCATTTTTCAGCAAAGAGATATTAGTTGAAACTTTAAGTTTCGGCGAAAAGGTATAATCGTGAGCAAGGGTTATTGTGTAACGGTGATTGAAATTGTTGCCCCATTTGAGCATGCTGCCATCGTTTAAATAACCCAGCGACAAACGATACCCCATTTTATCGGTGCGGGCAGAAAGACTGATATCATGCTGATTAGACATTGCCCTGCCATCGCCCCATAAAATATCAATAGGGTTGGTGTCGAAAAAAGTATAGTCTGTTACGTCTGTAAAACCAATATTATCTACATAACCAGGCTTCGTTTTATCAATATATAAACTATCCGGTCTGTTTATCCAGGCATTTGCGTATTTGGTCCAGATCCAGCCTGGGTCAGCCACACCGTTGGGAGAAGAATTTGATATGGCCTGCAGCATCAGTTTGCCATATTGGTCACCATTTAAAAACCCGGGTTTTAAACCCATTCTTTTTTGAGACATGGAGACATTGTATTCAATGGATGGTTTGCCTGATTTCGCTCTTTTGGTAGTAATCAATACTACACCGGCAGCCGCCCGTGAACCATAAATAGCGGCGGAAGCATCTTTCAAAAAGCTCATGTTATCTATATCCGCGGGATTGATAGCGTTAAGGGCACTCACATCAACAGGTACTCCGTCTATAAGCACCAACGGATCCAAACCTTGAATAGAACTTGCGCCTCTTATCTGAAAAGCCCATCCTTCCTGACCGGGTGCTGCCGAGCTGCGGGTAACTACCACACCGGGTACCTGGCCCTGCAGGGCAGCTAACGGATTAGGCACCACGCCTCTGTCCTGAAATACTTTCGAATCCACAGTTGATACGGCGCCGGTCAATGTTTTCTTTTTCGCCGTTCCGTATCCCACTACTACCACTTCACCCAACTGTTTATCATTGAGTTCCATTGAAATGGTCATTGTGCCTGAAAAGTTTGCCTTGATCTGTTGCGTGTTATAGCCCACTGCACTGATCTCGAGCGTTGCTTTTTCGGGAACTTCGAGGCGAAATGTACCATCAACATTGGTACTGGTAGCTATTGATGTACCTCTTACTGTTATTGTAGCACCAATAACAGGGTCGTTATTTGCGCCATTTACAACTTTGCCTGTTATAGTTTTGTTCTGGGCACTGGCATCGTAACCAGAAAGAAGTAAGGCTGCACTGAAGACAGACAGGCATATAGTCTTCCACAGCAATCGTTTTAAGCGTCTCATACAGATGATTGTTGGTTTAAGCAAATGTTTAATACAGGTTCAATAGGATGGGTTTGGCAGGTATTTGTTTTGTGTGCGGATAAGATATGTAACCGGTGTTCTATCCCGATTTCAGCCTTCTTACTGTAGCAGGTTGCGAGCTTTCCCTGATAACGAGTTGCGTTGATAATACGATGGTCTTTTTCTCGGGTTTCCTTTCGGTGTTGCTTAAACAGGTCAGCAACTGATGCATGATCTGTTCTGAAATTTCCTTCACAGGTTGTGCAACAGCTGTTATCGAGGGAGAGAATAAGGAAAAGTGGGTGTTATCGTCGAAACCTATTACCGCGATGTCGTCGGGTATAGAAAGTTGTAACTGTTTTATGGCTTCCAGCCCGCTTATCGCCAGGTAGTTGGTGGCAAATAAAATAGCGTCGAGGCCGGGATGCGCTTCAATAAACTGTTTTATTTCATTGGTGATCTTTTCCTGGTCGGTACTCAGTTCAAAACCGATCATTTTAACAAAAGGATTCAGCCTGCTCTCATTGATCGTGTGCAGGTATCCGTTTAACCGGTCGCGCATCTGTGTTTGCGACGATGAAATGGTTACAAAACCAATATTGCCGTATCCGTTCTGAAAAAAATGCTGCATGGCCTTGTACACACCGTCGAAATTGTCGACCAATACATTATAAGTAGGCAATCCGGGGAAATACCTGTCGAACAAAACCACCGGTAAATTATCATCCATCAACGCTTTTATTTCGTCTTCCACACCGGGCGGGGGTACTATAATATATCCGTCGACCTGCGTATCGCGAAAAGCGCCGATCAGGTCTTTGGTTATTTTCACATCGTTTTCGGTACTGGCGTAAAAAATTTTATAGTCAAGTTTATACGCACGCTCCTCAACAATACGCGCAATACCCGAAAAGAAAGGGTCAGCAATGCCTTCCACCAGCATACCAATGATCATGCTTTTACCGGTGCGCAAACTTTTGGCTACACTATTGGGCCGGTACCCCAATTGTTTTACATGCTTCAATATCTTTTTTTCCAGTTCTTCACTGATGCGCTTTTGCGCAGCTTTTCCATTGAGCACAAATGAAACAGTGGCTGCAGATACATTCAGCTGTTTCGCTATATCATGTATGGAGATTTTCTTTTTCAAGGTCGGGACTGGTTAATCGATTAAGCATTCTTATTAAAAAAAGAAGGGATCTGATGGATTACAACAGGTTTGCAGATTGGGTTGCAACCAGTGTTTGCGTGGTCAAAAGCAAACCACTTAAACCATCCCGATGAATCGGGATGGCATCTAAGGCTCTGATATACATTAATAAGCGGTGCTGAAAAAAAACAATATAAAGCAGTTATGTATGGCATAACAATTCGTTTTAGTCGGCAATGAAAGGACTGCAGGCAGTATTTCTTTCATTTTTTATGATGCAAAACCGACTGATTAGTTAATCGATTAGGCAAAAATTGTAAATTAGTGTCAAATTAACGGTTTTAATGATCGCTGCATCATCTACTGCATTGTTTTTTTGGGCAAACGTTGGCATAAGGCCCAGGCATAAAGGCAACAAGGCATAGAGGCAACGAGAAGTACGCATTAACCCTTACTCCTTACACAGTACATATTACTTTTCCCTTTTAGAACGATTGAATGAAAACTGATAACATAACGATTAAAGACATTGCCAAAGCACTGAATCTCTCCTACTCCACCGTTTCGAGGGCGTTGAAGGGCAGTTATAAAATAAGTGAGGCAACCCGCGAAATGGTAAAGCAGTATGCCTCTGCGCATCATTACCGGCCCAACCTGATGGCGCAAAGCCTTAAGAATAAAAAAAGCCATTGTATTGGCGTGGTATTATGCAGTATTCCGAATAATTTCTTTGCCGAAGTGCTCAGCGGCATCGAGTCCATTGCCTATAATAAAGATTACCTGCTGATCATTACCCAAAATCTTGAGTCGTATGAGCGCGAAGTAAGAAACCTTGATAATCTTACCTGGCGGTCGGTCGACGGACTGCTGGTTTCCTTATCAACCGAAACTACCGACATTAGTCATTTTAAACAATTGCACGATCAGGGCCTGCCGATCGTTTTTTTCGACCGCGTTACAGATGCCATACAAACCCACCAGGTAATTACCGATAATATTGGTGGTGCTTACAATGCCACCAGCCATTTAATTGAGCGGGGATATAAACGTATCGCCACCATTACCAGTTCGCCGCAAATTTCTATTACCAGGGAAAGACTGGATGGATATAAAAACGCATTAACTGAACATAATATAGCCGTGAACGACCGGTATATAAAATATTGCCCGCACGGCGGCATGATGATAGAAGAAATTGAATCGGCGCTGGATGAATTGTTACAATGCCCTGAACCACCCGATGCCCTGCTTACCGCCAGCGACCGTATTACCATCGGCGCCTGTTCGCTCATTCGCAAAAAAGGTTTGCAAATACCCCGTGATATTGCCGTAGCAGGTTTCAGCAATTTCAATGCGCCCGAGCTGTTCGACCCGCCATTGACCACCATTCGCCAGTCGGCATTTGAAATGGGCAAAATAGCCACCGATTTACTGATACAATTAATAGAAAGCAAACGACCTGTTACATCGTTCGAGAAAAAGGTGTTGCCGACTGAATTGATTGTTCGAAGTTCTACGTAAAAACGCTGTAAAATCCCTCACAAAAAAAGTCATTCACACCTGTGCAAAACCTGTTGCGGGCAAATACCCCCCACCCCCTTATTTTTGCCCATTACCCATATAAAAATCAATGATATCCACAAAAAACGAGCAGAAATATGTGTTACTGTTACAGCCCCATCGTTTATTGTCAGATCATTGCCTGCTTGAATGCTTAACAATTACCAAAGCCGGCGGTATTCCCAAATATGAGAACAGCGAACTGACCAGTTCGGAGCTCAATAAGAATTTTGCCAAACTGCCCAAAGAGGTGAAGGATTCCCTGCTGGGTTTCAGCAAGGAGAAGATCGGTTTGATGAAGGATGACATTCAAAAGAAATTTCAGTTACAACGGGCCGGCGTTTCGTACGAAGTATATTCTAAATCAGCCATCACGCGCCGCTTGCACGAGTGCATGGAACGGCTGAAACCATTTGCCGCCCTTGTAAAATGGTACCATAAAATACCGGGCGAAAAAGGTCATTTTAAAACCGCTCCCTGCAGCTTCAGCACCTTTAAACCACAGTTACAGTTTGAAGTAACCAAAAACGGTAATACGCTGCAGCTAAATACCATTATTACCATTAATGGCGCTCCCTATAGCACTGATCAATTCAACAGACAGCTTTTTTTACTGCTGAGCGGCAGTGAATATTTTGTATTGTCATGGAAAGATTTTCAAACGCTGGAGTGGTTACGCGAAAACGATCCGCAGCAATACAGCCACCAGCCGCACGAATTTTCTGAAAACATACTGGCAAAATTAGAGTCGTTGGACTATGCGGTAAACCGCAATAACCTGTTCGAAAAAAATGAGATCCGCGTATCGCCGGTGAACCGGGTAATGCTGAGTGAAATAAGCCAGTCGTTCCTGGTGCTCACGCCCCAATGGGAATACGATGGTTTTTTTATAGAAGGTCCGTGGAAGGAAACATACGATATTACCCGCAACGGGCAATCGTATGTTATTTACCGCCACAAAGAAGATGAAAAAGCCTTATGGCAATTGCTTGAATCGCTGCACCCGAATTTTCAAAAGCAGCTGAATGGCTATTATTATGTTTCTTTTGAAGAAGCGCAAAAAAAGCAATGGTTCCTGAAAGTTTATCACCGCCTGCTCGATCTGAACATACAGGTTATTGGCATGGATATGCTGCAGCATTTCAGGTACTCGCAACATAAAGTAAGGGCCGAGGTATCGGTTAAAAAAGATATATCTGATTTTTTGACCCTTGATATGTTCATTTATTTTGGGGAAGAAGAAGTAGTGTTAACAGAAGTACAGAAAATTATTCAGGCCGGTCAACGTGCTATTTTATTGCAGGATGGATCGCTTGGCATATTGAATGAAGAGTGGCTGCAACAATATGCAACGATCATACGTCATGGAAAAATTTCGAAAAACGAAATTCAGGTGCCCCGCTGGCTGGCATTCAGTGAAGAAGAAACGGATGAAAGCACCCAGATATTAAAACCGGTATTGCACAACAACTGGTGGGAAAAATGGCAGCACTGGCAAAAGAACGGCGAAGCGATTTACAACATTCCTGCTGAAGTGAAGGCTACCCTTCGCCCCTATCAGCAAAAAGGATTTGAATGGATGCTGCTATTGGCCGAAGCCAATGCAGGCGCCTGCCTGGCCGATGACATGGGATTGGGTAAAACACTGCAAACGATCAGCGTGCTTACACATCAGTTGCTGCAACAACCCAAACAACGCCACCTGATCATTTGTCCTTCGTCGCTCATTTATAACTGGCACCAGGAACTGCAAAAATTTGCATCACATATTAAAGTGCTTGTTTTTCACGGAGCCGGTCGTGCTATACAGGATGTAGCCGGCAACGAATACCAGGTAATTATTACCAGTTACGGTACCGTACGGCAGGATATTGAAGAACTGTGCAACATGGCATTTGGCACCGTTGTGCTCGACGAAAGTCATAATATAAAGAATCCCGCCGCACAAATCACCAAAGCGGTAGAGAGGCTGCAGACGGCGTTTCGCATTGCATTAAGCGGTACACCGGTAATGAACAACACCTTCGACCTGTATGCGCAAATGAACTTTTTGTTGCCGGGTATTTTTGGCACCCGCGAATTTTTCCGTCGCGAGTATGCCGACGCCATTGATCAAAAGCGTGATGCCGAAAAAATCAAAACATTGCAAAGGATCACTGCTCCTTTTGTATTGCGCCGTACAAAAGAACAGGTAGCGGGTGATTTGCCCGAAAAAACCGAAATGGTGATGTGGTGTAATATGAGCGCTGCCCAAAAGCAACTGTACGACGAAGTGAAAGACAGCATTCGCCAAAGCGTATTTCTGAACATTGAAAAAGATGGTTTAAATAAAAGCAAGCTGGCCGTACTGCAGGGCATGTTAAAACTGCGGCAGATCTGTAATTCGCCCCTGCTGCTGCCCGATGAAGAGCAAACCTGCACCGATTCGGTAAAGACCGACCTGCTGATGAATGAATTGCAGAACAATCTGAAAGATCATAAAGTGCTGGTGTTTTCGCAGTTTACCAGCATGCTGAATTTGCTGGCCGAAAAATGCCGCGGGCAAGGCATTGCGTATTATCATTTCGATGGAGGAACAGCACCTGAAAAACGCATCGACATGGTAACCAAATTTCAGCAACCCGATAATACCACCAATGTATTTTTGATAAGCCTGAAGGCCGGTAATGCCGGTTTAAACCTCACAGCGGCGGGCTATGTATTTCTGTTCGACCCCTGGTGGAATACGGCTGTTCAGCAGCAGGCGATCGACCGTACGCATCGCATCGGGCAAACAAAAAATGTATTTGCGTATAAGATGATCTGCAAAGACACTATTGAGGAAAAGATCATCCAGTTACAGCAACGCAAAAAACAACTGGCCGAAGAACTGATCTCCGAAGACGAAGGGTTTGTGAAGTCGCTGACGGAGGATGATATTAAATACCTATTTAGCTAATAACGAACAATGAATTTCCAATGCCGAATGTCGAAGTGCCTTTACTTCGACATTCGGCATTTAACATTCGACTCATAATCACCAACAAAAAAGGCTGCCCGGGGGCAGCCTCTTTACATTACAATGGTTTTTAAATAGTCTGTTGATTTCCTATTGCCCTATCTTTTAATAATCAGCTTTTCAGTTTGTGATTTACCATTTGTAATTATTTTAAGGAAATAAATTCCTGTTGCGCAATGCTCAAGATGAACAGGCACGGTTTGTTTATCGGCCATCAGAACAATTGATTGCTGCAGCAATTGCCGGCCATTTGCATCCACAATAATCATCGAAGCCTTACCTGAACTGAATCCCTGCAACTTAACCATAAACCCGCCGGCAGAAGGATTCGGATACACCGAAATCTGTGGTATAATAGTAATCGTTTGACCGTCGGTAGTATTGGCACCACTTCTGTAACCAGCAGAGCAGGCACCGAGGTGATCGCCATGGCCCAGATGATCCTGTACCGCAGCAGAGGCCACGCAAATGGTGTGCTCGTTATGGCAAATGGCAACTTTGTCGTTGTTATTGCCACACCTTACATCCACCATATTAACTACAATAGATGCAGAACCTGTACAGCCTTTTGCATCTGTTACCACCACTGTATAGGTGCCTGCCACGCTTACACTTATCGACGCTGTTGTTGCTGATGTATTCCAGCTATACGTGTAGGGCGCTGTGCCGCCATCGGCTGTAGCAGTTATAGTAAGTGCTGTTGGACCATAACCCAGGTAAATGGTGTTCTTTGCATCCACGGCCGGATTCAGGGCATACACGTCGGGAACCCAGGCGCTGAGGGCCGGATTCACCGTTACCGTAGTGGTTGCGGTGCTTGCATTGCCATGCACATCCGTCACAGTCCAGGTAATGGTGGATTGCCCTATATTAAAGGAGCCGCCGGCATCTGTGCCACTACCGCTTCGGGATGTGGCTCCGCTTACCGTATAACTTACAGACACTATGCCACAGTTATCTGAAGCACTGAGGGAAGGCACAGGGTAAGAACCCGTTTCGCTGTAGCAGAAAAACCGGCTGGAAGGAACAGTTAGTATTGGCAATTGATTGTCGGCAACCGTTACGGTTTGCGTAGCCGTTGCCTGATTACCATGAATGTCTGTAACCGTCCATGTTACAACTGTAGTTCCAACAGGGAAGGATGCCGGTGCATCATTCGTAACTGATTGCACACCGCAGTTGTCGGAAGTAACCGGCGTACTAAGTGAAACATTACCTGCAGCGCAAGCGCCATTGTCGGCGTTCACCGTTACATCTGATGCAGTAATGGTGGGGTTAATGTCGTCAACAACCGTTACCTGTGCTGTTCCTGTGCCTGAATGTCCATCCGCATCCGTTGCAGTAAGCGTTACTGTAATTGGCGCACCGATATCAGAGCAGGTGAAGTTGGTTTTATCCAAACTTAAGCTCAGGGCTCCGGAATAGCTCACTGAACCATCATCTACCTGTTGCGGTGTGACAGATGCATTTCCACTTTCATCCAGGGATACCTGAATGTTCTCTGTTTTAACCGTTGGTAGTTGATATACTACAAGCTGCTGTGCTACTGCAGTTGCAGCTTTGTAAACAGAGTCTCCGCTTTGCGAAGCTGTGATCGTCGTTGTGCCTCTTCCTGCAATATGAACAAGGCCGTTAACAATCATTGCTACTGATGTATCGGAGCTGGTATAGCTTACCGGCAAGCCGGAAGAAGCCACAGCGCCGGCATCAAAATCAGCATCGCCAACTTTCTTTTGTTGCAATGTATTGAACGTAATGCTTTGATCTTTTTTAATGATCAACTGCATGGTATCCTTTGCTGAGCCAAGCGTGCTGGCAGCCGTAAGGATAACGGGGAATGTTCCTGCTGCGTTCAATGTACCCGAGATCACTCCTGTACACGTATTTAAACTTAATCCGTTCGGAAGACCGGTAGCACTGAAGTTGTTCGCATTGGTAGCCGGAATGGTATAACTGAACGTTGCTCCATATGAAAGGTTTTTCGTTCCCGCTTTGCTTGTTATTTGCGGTACAGCAGCGGAAGGTATTCCATAGAATTCAACTTCAGCTACGTTTCCATATCCATTGTTTGGAGACAAATAACGTATATAACGGTAAGCAGCAGTGCTTGTAATGATTTGCTCTGTATAAACGCCTGATGCAGGTGTTGCAGTAATGGTATACAGCGTTGTTGCAGTACTGAAATCTGCTACATTAGAACCCTGGAACATGCCGCCCACCATGCGG
>Ga0114129_10012458_pt1 | contig 12108 bp, 9 predicted proteins | sample RhiMetdeltSRZDD1_FD_80071 | JGI IMG/M metagenome (GOLD analysis project Ga0114129, IMG submission 80071) | Populus rhizosphere microbial communities from Tennessee, USA - Rhizosphere MetaG P. deltoides SRZDD1 (version 2) (version 2) | ecosystem: Host-associated > Plants > Roots > Rhizosphere >...
CGCCCGCGGTCGATCAGGCCCGTCGCGACCCCGCGCTGGACGTTTTCGACGAGCACCTTGTCCTCGGCGCCGACCTGGTCGTCGAAGCGAAGCAGCTCGTCGACCCACGCCTCGTCGGCCTCCGGGCCGAAGAAGTAATCGAGAAACCGTTCCGTCCGCTCCGGCCCAGCGGGTAGGACCGGCCCGATCGAGAGATTCGTCCGGCCGGGAAAGATGTTGATCATCGTGTTCGGCCAGAGGAAGTGGAACTGGCTGCACTTGACCTCGCCCTCGGTGTCCAGGCCGCTTCCGTGCTCGCGCACGGGCCCGAACTGGCTCGAAAAGGCCTCGCCGGGGACGAGCTGGTAGGCGTCAGGTGAGACGTCCACCAGCGCACTGAACCCTGGGTGGGCGACGGCGCAGTGGTAGCACTCCAGAAAGTTCTCGGCGACGAGCTTCCAGTTCGCGTCGACCGTGGAATCGCTACGACCGTGGAATCGCAACTCGTGGACGTCGACCCCGGCGTCCGCGACGAGCTGAGGCAGGCCCGAGAGAACGTCGGTGAGTAGCGGCGCCTCGGGGTCTGGGTTGGCGAACAGAAACGGGCCCCAGACGCCGACGGAAGCGGCTCGCAGGGAGATGCCTTCGCAGTCGAACCCGGGTTCGCGCTCGGAGCGCGGCGCCGCCTTCAACGCGCCGTCGAGTCCGTACGTCCAGGCGTGGTAGGGGCATTGCAGCGTCTCGCGCCCGGCCGCCCCGGTCGCCAATACGGAGCCGCGGTGGCGGCAGACGTTGAGGAACGCGCGCAGGCGCCCTTCGCGGTCCCGTGTGACGACGATCGGGATGTCGCCGACGCGAGCAGCGAGATACCCGGGGCCTTCGCCCAGCTCGCCGAGATGACCGACGTACTGCCAGGACCGGGAAAAGATTCGTTCACGCTCCCGCGCCGTCAGCTCGGGATCGGAATAGGCCGACCAGGCGAGCGCCTCAGCCATCGCAGACAGCTTACGTCTGGCTAATCGCCCTGAGGCCCGCCGGGGCCCGCGCGCGTTTTACAACTCGAAAGTGGACAAACCCCTCAACCGAGGGACGGAGGCCGGACGGCGCCAGCCGATCCAGACCGCAACGCGCACAGAAAGGAGTTGAGACGCCTTTGCGGCCGGCGTCACACCGCCCATGGCCGCAAAGCTCACGACCGTTTCGGCGTTCGTCGCCGCCGCCTTCATCCTCGCGACAGCCACTTCCGCACTCGCAGTCGACAATTCACCGCTTACCACTCCCACTCCGCTTTCGCCCGCGGGGGGAGCCGTCTTCGACTCGGTGCCATCGTTCGCCTGGTCGCCGGTTTCGGCCGCCGACCATTACGAGTTCCAGGTCGCCGCCGACGCAGGCTTCAACTCGCCCGTGCTCGGTCGCGGCTCGGACGACTTCACGACGCAGAACACGCGCGCAACGCTGCTGAAGACGATCCCGAACGGGACGTACTGGTGGCGTGTGCGGTCGGTGGGCGCGAACGGGTCCGTGTCGCCCTGGACGGCGGGCCACTCCTTCCGCAAGGCGTGGACGGCGGCGGCGGCACTCCAATCGCCGGCGGGCGGAGCCGGGCTGTCGTTCGGCACCGATCCGCTCAAGCTTGGCTGGTCGGCGGTGCCCGGAGCCGCGAACTACCTGGTTTCCGTGGCAACCGACCCGGGTCTCGGCTCGCTCGCCTTCCACACCGCCGACGACCCGAGCGGAACCCCGAAGGTGCAGGCGAACTCGCTCGCGATCTCAGCGGCGCTGGCCACCGGCACCTACTACTGGGGCGTGATTCCGGTGGACGCCGAGGGCAACCGCGGCGCCGCCTCGCCGGTTGCGTCCTTCTCCTGGACCTGGCCTTCGACGACGACACTGCATGTCAACGACCTGAGTGCGGCCGACGAGGTCTACGACCCGCAGTTTGCGTGGGATCCAGTCCCCGGCGCGGCCCGCTACCAGGTGGAGATCAACTCCTCCGCCGACTTCGCGGTTGGGTCGAAGGTCTGCTGCGACTCGACGACGATTGCAACCTCGCTCTCCCCGACGACGGTCTTCAAGGACAACACGTACTACTGGCGCGTTCGGGCAATCGATCCAGACGGAAACGCCGGCGTCTGGAACCTCGGCCCCACGTTCACGAAGACATTCGACAAGGTGTCGGGCGCCACTCCGACCGCGATCAAGAACCTCCGTCTCCGGGACAACCTCGGCGACCCGGGAAACGATGTGGATCTGGGAACGCCGGGTTACCAGACCCAGGTGCCGATGCTCACGTGGGACTGGGTGCCGGGAGCCTCGAGCTATGAGGTCGACGTAACGCCGTACAACGGCTCGTTCTGTGACTGGGCGTCGACCTCGCATCACTGGCGAGTGAATACGGCCGTGAACGCGTGGACTCCGCTCGGCATCAACTGGGCCGGGGTCAAGCCGTACTCGGATCCCCATGGGGTGGCCAGTGAGTTCACGTCGCTACTCGCGAGCCAGCAGTACTGCGCCCGCGTCCGGGCGCGGAGCGACCGCGCCGGCTTCGACGACGTCTACGGCGACTACACGTATCTCGATCCCAACGGCCTTGGCTGGGCTTTCCAGTTCACCGGCTACCCGACCGGAGGCGCCTGCTCGCCCAGCTGCACGCCCAACTACCTCGGTTCCGGCGACTACACCTCGATGGTGACTGGAACGACGACCGGACGCGTGCCGTACTTCACCTGGAAGCCACTCGCAGGAAAGCAGAGCTACTACGTCCTGCTCGCGAAGGATCCGTCCTTCTCGAACATCGTCGACTACGCCTTCACCCAGGTCCCCGCCTACGCGCCGCGAGACGGGTTCGGATCGACGACCTATCCCGACGAGACGACGCTGTACTACTGGGCGGTTCTGCCGGCAACCGATTTCGTCGGCACGAACTCCGTCGGCACGCCGACGCTCTCGGCGCCTCAGAGCTTCCAGAAGCAGTCGACGCCTCCAGGCCGAGTTGCTCCCGCAGACGGCACGCAGTTCTTCACTCAGCCCAATTTCCGTTGGACGCCGGCCGAAGGAGCGCGGCGCTACCGGTTCCAGGTCGCGCAGGATCCGAGCTTTGGCGACCCCATCGACGACCTGACCACCGACTCGACCTCGTACACGAGCAACACCACGTATCCGGCCGACACGATCCTCTACTGGCGGGTTCGCGCCGACGACGAGAACGGCGTCGGTCTGACCTGGTCGACGACCGGCACCTTCCAGCGGACGCTTGCCGCTCCGGTTCCGAGCTCGACGAACCCTAATGCGGGCGAGTACCTGCCGGTGTGGACGTGGAGCTCGGTCAACGGCGCGGTGTCGTACGACCTCGCGATCGATCAGCCGGACGGCACGACCCGGAACTTCACCGACTTCCGGATGCCGGCGACCTCGTTCCAGAAGCTGACTGGAACGGGTGTCTTCCACTGGCGCGTCCGCGCCGAGTACCCGAAGCAGAGCTTCGGTACGACCCCGGGCCCGTGGTCGGCGTCGATGCCCTACACACGCTCGATCGGCGAGCCCGGCGGCCTGCGCACCGACGCGGCGCCGGATCACCTGCTTCTTTCCTGGAGCCCGAAACTCGGCGTCAAGCAGTACGAGTTGCAGGTCTCGGGCCGGCCCGACTTCGCATCGACGGTCGAGGACGTGACGACCGACAATACGGCCTATGCGCCGAAGCTCTCCGACGTCGCCTACCTGAGCGGGAACCAGCTCTACTGGCGGATCGCGGGCGTCGACGCCGACGGGAACGTCGGCGACTTCTCCCCCGCGCAGTCGCTCAGCCTGCTGCCGCGCATGAAGCTGAGCATCAAGGGCAGCCTGCGCAAGCAGCGGCGCTCCACGGTCAGCATTACAGTCAAAAATGCCAGCGGGAACTGGATGAAAGGCGTGAAGGTGAGCGTGGTCGGCGCCGGCGTCAAGGCTCGGCCCCGCAGCACCAGCATGTGGGGCGTTGCGCGCTTCACGGTCCGGCCAACCAAGCGCGGGCGAGTCCTCTTCACCGCGAAGAAGTCCGGCTTCCAGTCGGCCGGCGTCACCCTCCGGGTGCGCTAGTCGTTGCGGCCGGCGGTTGCAAGCCGCCGGCCGCACGCCAGGCCACGAGGCCCGCGACCGCAGCGGCCGAAGCGCCGTAGAGCAGGTCCGCCCAGGGGGCGCCGCGGTCGGTGCCCGCGAAGATCGCGTGGCCGAGCGCGAGCCCCCAGACCGCGAAGTTCAGGTCGTGCGCGCGGCGCCAGAAGCGGTATGAGAGCTTTGCCCGATACCGGTTGGTGATCGCGAGCGCGAGCAGGAGCTCCGCGGCGACGACCCCGAGCGCGGTCGCGAGCGGTCGGTAGCTCGAGGCGCCCGGGACAGCCAACTGGGTCAGCGAGAACGGCAGGTACGAGTCCGCGAGCAGCGTCAGCACGTGGATCGACACGAACGTTGCGGTGAGCAGGCCGGCGAAACGATGGACGTCCTCGATCGCGAAGCGCGGCCAGTAGCGCAGCCTCGCGCGTCCGGAGAGCGTCAGACCGAGGACGACGGCGATCGTCAGCAACACGAACGCGACGATCCCGCTCGCGCGCACGAGGTACCACTCGAAGAGCGTCATGCCGCTCTGGCGGGCTCCAACGCGCGACGCCAGGAGCGGTTCGAGATCTCAACCTCGCCGACGCGGAAACGAGCGGGAAGGTTCCGTTCGTCGAGCCAGGCCGGGCCCTCGTCCCCGAGCAGGAAGGCAGCCTTCGCGGCGACGTCCGCCTCCAGGCAGCTGCCGGCGGCGACCGTCACCTCCGACCACGGCGCCATGGACGGCCTGCCGGTGCGCGGGTCGATCAGGTGATGTTGGGCGTCGCCGCCGCGGAGCCAGCGCCGGTGGGTCGTGCCCGTGGTCGCCAAGCCTCCGTCCCGGAGCGTCAGCGAGCCACCGCCCGGGAGCCCGACTACCGCACTACCGCGGACGGCGACGTCACCGCCTGCCGCGACGAACCCGTCGCTCGAGAGCTGCTGCACGGCGGCGTCAACGGCGAGGCCCTTGACGACGCAGTTGAGGTCGAGCTTCGTACCCGGATAGCGGAAGACGAGTCGGCCCGCGACGCGAACGTGACGCCAGCTTCCGGGCACGGCGGGCGCCGGCGGACGCTCGTCGTCGCCGAGCTCGGCGAAGTCGCGGTCGTAGCCGGCGGCCTCGATCGCCGCGCCGAGCGTCGGATCGACGAGCCCGTCGGTCCGCCGAGCCGCGTCGAGCGCGAGGGCGAGCACCCGGACGAACATCGGCGAGGCGGCGACGAATTCGGCGGCGGTGGCGTTGACTCGGTTGAGCTCGCTGTCGGAACGAAAGCGGCTGAACGTCCGCTCGAGCTTCTCGAAGAGGAGCCCGATCGCCTCCAGCTCAGGTTTGGTCGCGCCGCCGACGAAGACGTCGACTCCCATCGCCTGAAAACCGTCAGGAGACATTGGTCTGAACCTGCGGCTGGCTGGTCGAAGGAGCGATCGAGAAGTCGTCGGCGCTCGAGCTGTCGGAGTCCGGGCTGGTCGCCGTCGAGGACGAGCCAACGCCTCGGCTTGTCCGGACGGTGTGGCCGGGGTTCGTGGCGCGCGCCAGCACACCCGCGACGACCAGGCCGGCCGCCGCCAGGGCTGCGAGCGTGCGCTTGACGCCCTCGGCCCGCTGCTTCGCAGCCTGGATTCGGGTCACCTAGAGCCCAGTTCCATCGAAGCCGGCCCCGGGGGCAGGCGGACCTCCGCCGAAGCCGCGGCCGGGGAAGGCGTGGCGGAATCCGAAGCGTGGCGGTGTCCGGTTGACGAAGTCACTTACGCGCGCCTTCAGGCCGGCCAGGATCGAGTCCGCCTGAGTCTGCGTCAGCCGGCCGGCGGAAACGGCTGCGTTGAGCTTCTTCTTGGCGTCGCCGACGATCGCCTGGATCAGGCCGTCGACAGACTTGCCCTGCGCCTTGGCGACATCGGCGAGCGACTTGCCGTTCTGGAACTGGGTGCGGAGCTGGTCTTCGGTCAGGCCCAGGTAGCTCGCGGCCGCGTCGAGGCCCCCGAACAACGCCCCTCGTTCGTGGAAGCCGTGGCCCGGCCCCCCGAACAGCGGCACATCGCCGGACTCGATCCGCTGTTTGAGCTCGTCGCCCTGCGCCTTCGTCAGCCGGCCGGCCGCGACTGCGGCGTCGACCCGGTTTTCGAGGGCCTTCTTCAGGGCGGCGCTGAGCGCGCTCGGCGCAACGCCGAGCTGCTTGGCGGCGTCGTCCACCACCGCTTGGTTCTCCTGCTGGGGCGACGCGAAGTGGGTCGCCGCGTACGCCCCACCCGCGCCGGCTGCGGTGAGACCGGCGACTGCCCCCGCGATCACCTTGGGCCTGAGTCTGCTGCTCATCGGAATCCTCCCTTGATGCGATTGCCTGACCCAACCGAAACACCGAGGGGTGAGAGGGGTCTGAGAGCTCGCTAAGAGACGACTAAGAATCCCTCCGGGGCGAGGACTGCATGACCGTCAATCAGGCCTCACAGAACTCAGCGGAAGTGAACAGAACAGAGGGCTCGGCCGTGAGCGCGGGGTCTCTGCTTTTCAGGCCGCTGAACGCCGAGCGTCCAAATTGCGACATTTTTGTTTCAGGGACCTCTTGTGCCGGGACCCGAGGCCACCTAGATTCCCGAGCGCGCCGAGCACGGAGCGCAAGTAGGACGAAGCCGAGCCCGAGGGCCGTAGGCGGAAGCCGAAGGTCAGCGCGAACGGTGGACGAAAGTGAGATCGACTCGGCGAACGAAAGGGCGGCCCGCGGGCCGCCCTTTCGTATGCAACGGCCGCCCGAGTGAATCGGGCGGCCTCTCAGGCGGCATCGCAAGCGACGCCTCGGCGGCGACCCCAAGGGCGACCGTTTCGTTTTTTGTACGGTCTGCGCGTGCCCGGCGATGCGCAGCGACTCGGGTTGCCGGGTGGGATCCGCGCCTGCCTCTTCGATCTCGACGGCGTCTTAACGCAGACCGCCAAAGTGCACGCCGCCGCGTGGAAGGAGATGTTCGACGCGTACCTGCGCGAGCGGGCGAAGCGAACCGGCGATAAGTTCGTTCCCTTCGACCCGGTGGCCGACTACGACCGGTACGTCGACGGCAAGCCGCGGTACGACGGGGTGCGCTCGTTCCTCGCCTCGCGCGGAATCGAGCTGCCCGAGGGCGATCCGAGCGATCCCCCCTCCGCAGAAACGGTCCACGGGCTCGGGAACCGTAAGAACGAGCTCGTGCTTGCACTCCTGAAGCGCGACGGCGTCGAGTCCTACCCGGGCTCGGTGCGGTACGTGCATGCGGTCCGCGAGGCGGGGCTCCACACTGCCGTCGTGTCCGCCAGCGCCAACTGCAAAGACGTGCTCGAGGCCGCCGGGATCTCGGACCTGTTCGAAGTGCGGATCGACGGGGTCGTCGTCGAGCAGAAGCACCTGCGGGGAAAGCCCGCGCCCGACACCTTCCTCGCGGCGGCAAAAGAGCTGGGCGTCCAGCCGGCGGATGCGGCCGTCTTCGAGGACGCGCTGGCGGGAGTCGAGGCCGGACGTGCCGGGAGCTTCGGCTTCGTCATCGGTGTCGACCGCACCGGCCAGCGGGAAGCCCTGCTCGAGCACGGCGCGGACATCGTCGTCTCCGACCTGGCCGAGCTGCTGGAGCAGAAGTGATCAGCCATCCCGCCTTCACCGTCGAGCCCTGGAGCGTTCGGGAGACGGAGCTCGATCTCAACGTCCTCGCCCAAACGGAGTCCGTCTTTGCGCTCTCGAACGGTCACATCGGCCTCCGCGCCAACCTCGATGAGGGCGAGCCCTTCGGGATTCCCGGCACGTACCTGAATTCGTTCTATGAGCTTCGCCCTCTCCCCTACGCCGAGGCCGGATACGGGTATCCGGAGTCCGGCCAGACGGTCTTGAACGTGACGAACGGCAAGATCATCCGCTTGCTCGTCGACGACGAGCCGTTCGACGTCCGCTACGGCCGCCTGCATTCGCACGAGCGCGTGCTCGACCTGCGCGACGGTGTCCTGCGACGGCACGTCGAATGGGAGTCGCCGGCGGGGACGAAGGTTCTTGTCAACTCGACGCGGCTGGTCTCCTTCCTCCACCGCGGCGCAGCCACGATCCGCTATGAGGTCGAGCCTGTCGAGGCGGCCGTGCGCGTCGCGCTCCAGTCCGAGCTGATCGCCAACGAGCCGGGGCCGCCCTCCTCGCACGATCCTCGGGCCGCGGCCATCCTCGAGTCGCCGCTCGTCTCCGAGGACTTCGCCGACCGCGACCTGAGAGTCGTACTCGCTCACTCGACGAGGCGCAGCAAGCTGCTGATGGCGGCCGCGATGGACCACACCGTCGACGGCCCTGCGGGAACGTTCACACGCACGGAGAGCGAGCCGGACGTCGGCCGGGTGACGATCGCGACCGATCTTGCCCCCGGCGAGCGGCTGACCATGGTCAAGTTCGTGGCCTACGGCTGGTCGAGCGTGCGCTCGCTGCCCGCGATCCGCGATCAGGTGATCGCCGCCGTGACGAAGGCGAGCTACGCGGGCTGGGACAAGCTGCTCGAAGGCCAGCGTGCGTACCTGGACGACTTCTGGAACTGCGCCGACGTCGAGCTCGAAGGGGACACGGAACTCCAGCAGGCCGTCCGCTTTGCCCTTTTCCACACGCTCCAGGCCGGCGCGCGAGCCGAGCAGCGCGCGATCCCCGCGAAAGGACTGACCGGGCCCGGCTATGACGGCCACACCTTCTGGGACACCGAGCGCTACGTCCTCCCCGTGCTCACGTACACGGTCCCCCACGCAACCCGCGATGCGCTGCTGTGGCGCCATTCGACGCTCGACCTGGCTCGCGACCGCGCCGAGCAACTCGGCCTCAAGGGTGCTGCCTTCCCCTGGCGGACGATCCGTGGCCACGAATGCTCCGCCTACTGGCCCGCAGGGACGGCAGCCTTCCACATCAACGCCAACGTGGCCGACGCCGTCGTCCGCTACCAGGCAGCCGTCGAGGACGAGGTGTTCGAGCTCGAGGCGGGGCTCGAGGTGCTCGTCGAAACGGCGCGGCTCTGGAATTCGCTCGGGCACCACGATGCGGAAGGCCGCTTCCGGATCGACGGGGTCACAGGGCCCGACGAATACAGCGCACTCCACGACAACAACGTCTTCACCAATCTGCTCGCGCAGCGGAACCTGGTCGCCGCCGCCGACGCGGTCGCCCGCCACCCCGACGAGGCTACCGAGCTCGGCGCGGGGCTCGAGGAGGCGGCGGCCTGGCGGGACGCTGCCGGCGACATGGTGATCCCCTGGGACGAGGCCCGCGGCGTCCACCCGCAGTCCGAGGGCTTCACCGATCACCAGGTCTGGGATTTCGCCAACACCAAGCCCGACGAGTACCCGCTGCTTCTCAACTTCCCCTACTTCGATCTCTACCGCAAGCAGGTTGTCAAGCAGGCCGACCTCGTGCTCGCCCTGCACTGGCGCGGCGATGCGTTCACCGATGAGGAGAAGGCGCGGGACTTCGCCTACTACGAGCCACTCACGGTCCGCGACTCGTCGCTTTCAGCCTGCACGCAGGCGATCGTTGCCGCCGAAGTCGGTCACCTCGACCTCGCTTACGAATACTTCGGCGAGGCCGCGCTGATGGACCTGCACGACCTCGAGCACAACACGCGCGACGGTGTTCACATCGCCTCGCTCGCCGGATCCTGGCTCGCCGCAGTCGCCGGCTTCGGCGGTATGCGCGATCACGACGGCTTTCTCAGCTTCGCTCCGAGGATTCCACCGCAGCTCGAGCGGCTCGCCTTCGGTCTCCGCTTCCGCGACCGGCTGCTGAAGGTCGAGGCGACGCAGACGGAGGCGACGTACACCCTGACCGAGGGCAAAACCCTCCAGATCTCCCACTACGGGGACAGAATCAAGGTCTCGCGGCAAAAGCCCACAACGCAGGCCATCCAACCGATCGTCCCCAAGGGGCCGCCCCCGGCTCAGCCGCCCGGGCGCGAGCCGCTGGCCCGCCACCCGGCCGCGAAGAGGCGCCGTAGCCGAAGCGCGAGGGGCGGGCCGAAGCCCGCCCCTCGTTGAGTCAGAACTAGCGGGATTCGAAACCTCAAACAGATTGACGAGTCAGTCAACAGAGGCATCGGCGCCGACAAAGACGGCCAGCTCCGCAAGAGCCTCGTCGAGCCGCGAGGTGTCGCCCCAGGCCCCCAACAGCTCGAGCTTCCGCGCTTTGCGATCGAAGCGGGGCTCCGCTCGCCCGACGATCCGGTCGCCGACAAGGAGCGGTAGGACGTAGTAGCCGAACTCGCGTTTCGCCCGCGGAACGTACATCTCCAGCCGGTAGCGAAAGTCGAAGAGCGCCTCGGCGCGGGCGCGATCATGGACGAGCCGATCGAAGGGCGACAGCAGCGTCGCCCGATCGGGAACCGGCTCGTCGCTCACGTCGGGGTGAGCGTGCCAGTCTCCCTTCTCGCGCCGGACCCCGAGGGCCCGGAAACGCTGCTCGGCCAGGGTTCGCTCGGCCTCGCGCAGCGGCACGGTGTCGGTCTCCGGCCACCAGCGCTCGGCGAGATCCCAGAGCCGTTGCCCGTCGCGCCGACCGGCGACCGCGATCTTGCCGCGGCTGTGGAGGAGTTCCAGCATCCACGTGAGTTGCGCACGGGTGCCCCACCAGACGGTGCGGTGGTCTCCGCGGGCTGCGTCGTGCTCGAGCTCGCGCGACGGCAGCGGACCGCGCCGGTCCAGCTCCCGTAACACGTATCTGCGGAGCCCGGCCTGTTCCTCGAGGAATCGCTTGGCCCACTGGTCCCGCTTGAGCGCGCTCCAACGCCGTCGGCTGAGCGCCCGGATGAGCGGCAGGTTTTCGATCGGGTAGATGAACGCACTCCATTCGAAGAGCTTCTTCTCGTCCCAGAGCAGCCGGTCGAGGTCGGCCGGGTCGTACGGGCCGAGGCGGCTCCAGAGCACGAGCCGCTGTGGTGTGGCGACGGTCGCGATCGGATCCATCTGGAGAAAGCCGAGACGGCGCACTGTGTTGAGGACACCCCGCGCGGAACCGTCGAGGAGCTGCGCCCGTACCGCGATCCGGCGCGCCTGTTCGGGGGTGACGATTCGCGTCGCGCCGGCCACGGGGGCATCATCCCGTAGTGAACGAGCGCACCGCGCGCAAAGCCGAAGCGTTCGCAGCGCTGCACTCGGGCGAGCCGTTCGTGATCCCGAACCCCTGGGACGCCGGCTCCGCGCGGGTGCTCGAGGCCCTCGGCTTCAAAGCTCTCGCAACGACGAGCTCGGGCTTCGCGTTTACGCTCGGCCGCCTCGACGGCGGGGCCACGCTCGATGAGGTCGTCGAGCACCTGGCGGCGATCGACCGGGCGACCGGGGTCCCGGTGTCGGTCGACCTCGAGAACGGCTACGGCGCGGATCCGGCGAGCGCGGCGCACGCGATCAAGCGAGTCGCCGAGGCCGGTGCGGTGGGCGGCTCGATCGAGGACTACGATCCGGCCGGCCACCTCTATGACCTGGGGCATGCCGCCGAGCGAGTCGCGGCTGCGGTCGAGGCTGCCCGCGGCCTCGCCTTCCCTTTCATGCTGACGGCCCGCGCCGAGAACCACATCCGCGGCAATCCGGATCTCGACGACACGATTGCGCGGCTGCAGGCGTACGAGCGGGCGGGCGCGGACGTTCTCTACGCGCCCGGGCTGCGTACGGTTGAGGAGATCCGCGCCGTCTGCGAGGCCGTCGCGAAACCGGTCAACGTGCTCGCCGTTCCCGAGCTCTCCTTCGCGGAGGTCACCGAAGCAGGCGCCCAGCGCGTCAGCGTCGGCGGCGGTCTCACCTGGGTCGCGGTCAGGGCGATGGCGGACGCGGCGACTGCATTCCATCGGGGAGACTTCTCGGCGCTCGCCGCGAGGGTTCCGCTCGCCGAGTGGTTCGGGGACTAGTTCACGGTTGACTTACGCGCGACGAAGTGCGAAAGTTGTTTCGCCAAGTCCCTACGGGCCCTCGGGTTCGTGGGGACTAGGCATTTTTGGGGTTCTTTTCTGACGACGGGACTCGAGCCGGCGGCCCCCCGGCGGCGAGGCGCACTTCGGCTTCGCCCCGCCCGCTCGTCTGTGATTCGAGGTTGACTCGAAGGA
>Ga0114129_10012459_pt1 | contig 12107 bp, 12 predicted proteins | sample RhiMetdeltSRZDD1_FD_80071 | JGI IMG/M metagenome (GOLD analysis project Ga0114129, IMG submission 80071) | Populus rhizosphere microbial communities from Tennessee, USA - Rhizosphere MetaG P. deltoides SRZDD1 (version 2) (version 2) | ecosystem: Host-associated > Plants > Roots > Rhizosphere >...
CCTTCGGCGACCCCGACCGCTGCCGCCACCCCAGCTGCCACGCCAGACGCCATCCCGGTTGCCACGCCAGCCGCCACTCCAGACGCCGCGACCGACATCACGAGCCCAGCCACCCCGACCCCAGCTACCCCGACCCCGACCGCAACCCCAGCCGCGGTGCCAGCTCCGCCCGCAGCGGCGGTCCCAACGCCAGCGCCGGCGTTGCCCGCTCCGCCACCGACCAACGTGCGTGCGCCGGAGGCCACGAGCCGCTTGCAGATCGACTTCGATCACCCGCTGGAGCGCGGCAGGCTGCGCATCTACGTGGACGACGTGCTCGCGCTGGAGCAACAGCTGACGGGACAGCGGCGCAAGAAGACCCTCGGGCTCCGCATGCACGAGGGTTCGCTGCGCGAGCAGCTCCCGATGAGGGCGGGACTTCACGAGGTGCGCGTGGAGGTCGAGTGGGACAACAACTTCAAGCGGGAACGCATCGTCGGGAACTTCCGGCCCGGGCTCACGCGGAGCCTCGAGGCGAGCCTCGGCCGCCTCCGCCGCGACCTCAAACTCGAGTGGAAATGAGCGAGGGGACGGGCGCCGAGCACGAGGTCTATATGCGCTTCGCGCTCGAGCAGGCGGCGCTCGCGCAGAGCCAGGGCGAGGTGCCGGTGGGTGCTATCGTCGTGCAGGGCGGCGTCGCGATCGGCCGAGGCTACAACCAGCCGATTGCGGCCTGCGACCCCACTGCTCACGCGGAGATCGTGGCGCTGCGTCAGGCGGGACGTACCGCTTCGAACTACCGTCTGACCGGGGCGACGCTCTACGCGACCGTCGAGCCGTGCCTGATGTGCATCGGCGCGATCATCCACGCGCGCCTCGGCACCCTCGTGTTCGGCGCCCCCGACCCGAAGGCCGGTGCCGTCCGATCACTCCTCGACGTGAGCGCGCTCCCCCTCAACCACAGCGTCTCCGTCGTCGAAGGCGTTCTGGCCGAGGAGTGCGGCGAGATCTTGCGGGACTTCTTCCGCTCGCGTCGGCGTAGCGATAGCCTGGGCCCGGAGGAACCCCTGCGGTAGAATCAAGGACTGTTTCAACAACGGGCTGCGAGCGAAGCGGGATTCACTCCTGCGTCGCAAGCGGGGGAACAAAGACGGAGAGGTGCGAGAGTGGTTGAATCGGGCGGTCTCGAAAACCGCTGTGCCCTACCGGGTACCGTGGGTTCGAATCCCACCCTCTCCGCCAACCCACTCGTGGGTTAGGCCGCACGGACGACCGAAGACGCGGGGCCGCCTCACTCGTGAACTTGGATGATCCACTTGCCCTGGGCCCTTTCGGCGAGGAACAATCTTTTTATCTAACAGGGAGGTCTCGATGAACGTCCAGCATCTCAAGCGAGCAGCCCTCACGCTCGTGGCGGCGCTCAGCCTGGCGGGCGCCGCCGTCGCGCAGGAAATGCCGATGCCCAAGCCAGGCCCGGAGCACAAGGTCTTGGAGATGGACGCGGGCACCTGGGACGCCACGGTCGAAATGTCCATGGCTCCCGGCGCGCCGCCGATGACGAGCAAAGGCACGGAGGTCAGCACGATCGGCTGCGGCGGGCTGTGCCTGATCACCGACTTCAAGAGCGAGATGGCGGGCGCGCCCTTCCACGGCCATGGCACGGCGGCCTGGGACCCGGCCAAGAAAAAGTACGTCGGTACCTGGACCGACTCGATGTCAGCCGGTATCTCGGTCAGCGAGTCGACATACGACGCCGCCACGAAGACGTCAACCGGCTGGATGGAAGGGCCGGACATGACGGGCAAGATGGTCAAGACGAAGGCCGTCTCGGAGTACAAGGACGCGAACACCAAGGTCTTCACCATGTACACGATCGGCCCGGACGGGAAGGAAGTCCAGTCCATGAAGATCAGCTACAAGCGCAAGAACTGATTCACCTCACGACTCCGCGGGCGAGCGTGGGGTCGTGAGATCTCCCGTCCGCCAGCACGATGGTATCCTGGCGCGTTCGACTTCCGTCCAACCACCGCGGAGAGATGCGAGAGTGGTTGAATCGGCGTGACTGGAAATCACGTGAGCCGGTAACCCCGGCTCCGAGGGTTCGAATCCCTCTCTCTCCGCCAGCTTTCCTCTGTCGCACCCCGCGAGCTGGCTGCTTGCGAGCGTCCGAGGCCTGACCGATTCCGTGTAACATCGGCGCTTCGCCGGCCGCGGCCGGCGCCCGGAGAGCGCGCCATGGAATGGTTGACCGACCCCCAAGTCTGGATCGCATTCTTGACGCTGGCCGCGCTCGAGATCGTCCTCGGCATCGACAACATCGTCTTCATCTCGATCCTGGTCGGGAAGCTGCCGCACCAGCAGCAGGCGGGGGCGTACCGCCTTGGCCTCGGGCTCGCGATGGTGATGCGGATCCTGCTGCTTCTGAGCCTGTCGTGGATCATGAGCCTGACCGAGCCGCTTTTCACGATCCCACTCATGGAGCACGCGGTGAGCGGACGCGACCTCGTGCTGATCGTGGGTGGGATGTTCCTGGTGGCGAAGAGCACCCACGAGATCCACGACAAGCTCGAGGGCCACGAAGGCGAGAAGTCGGCGCGAGTCGCCGCATCTTACGCGTCGGTGCTGGGGCAGATCATGGCCCTCGACCTCGTCTTCTCGCTCGACTCCGTGATCACCGCCGTGGGCATGGTCCAGCAGGTGTCGATCATGATTGCCGCCGTGGTCGCCGCCGTGCTGGTGATGATGGCGTTCGCCAGGGCGATCGGGGATTTCGTCTCGCACCGCCCCACCGTCAAGATGCTGGCGCTCGCCTTCCTGGTGGCGATCGGTGTGATGCTGATCGCCGACGGCTTCGGCCACCACGTGCCGAAGGGCTACATCTACTTCGCGATGGCCTTCTCACTCTTCGTCGAGATGCTGAACCTGCGCGCCGGCCACCGCTACCGCGACGAACCCGTGCACCTGCGGCAGCCGTACGTCGCCGAAGCTGCAAAGGCGACGCAAGACCTCCCACCTCTTGACCGGCCAAAGGCGCAGGTCTAGGCTTGCGGGGTTCGTTGGCGTGCGGAGCCATCCCTCGGAGGGACCGGCCGTCCCTGGCTCCGAGAACGCGCCCCTCGCGATCCCTCCGCGGGGCTTCGACGGTCGGAGTGTGTGATGCGTGAGAGGGGCAACGCCCGCTTCGTTCCCACCCGTTCGGTCACCGTGGCTTTCGAGGCCCGAGACAAGCCCAGAGCCTATGGAGTCGTGGCCAACCTCTCGGATGGCGGTGCCTGCCTCTGGACCGACGCCAGCCTGGAAGCGGGTCAGCGGGTCTCGCTGGCAGTGAGCTTCGCGCGCGAGTCGCACCCGGTACCCGCCGAGGCGCGCGTCGTCTGGACCAGTCCCGAAAAAGGCTCCGGAGGCCGCCGCTATGGCGTGCAGTGGGACAAGGAAGCGCCCGAGGCCCGCAACCTGCGCCGGTTGATCTCCGAGAGCGCTTAGCTGTCTCCCCTGCCGCGGGCAGATGGGGTAACCTAGCTTGCGGGTCGGCCGCACGTGGGTCCCGGCCCTGCGCAACCGGAGTCGCCGAACCCCGCCAGGCCCGGAAGGGAGCAACGGTAAGGCGAGCCTCCGGTGTGCCGCAGGCCCCCGGGGCCCACGTGGGGCCGACGCCCACGCGACCCCCTGACACCCCTTGAGCTACAAGGTCCTCGCCCTCAAGTACCGGCCCACGTCGTTCGACGAGGTGGTGGGGCAGACGACCGTCACGCGCACCCTGCAGCGGGCACTCGAACGCGGCAAGATCGGCCACGCATTCCTGCTCTCGGGCGCCCGAGGTGTCGGCAAGACCACAACCGCCCGCATCCTGGCCAAGGCGCTCAACTGCTCGAAGACCGAGGGCCAGACCGCGAACCCGTGCTCGACGCGCACCGAGGAGACCCGGGCTTCGGCCTGCCCGAGCTGCCGCGAGATCGCCGACGGCCGCAGCCTCGACGTGCAGGAGATCGACGGCGCCTCGAACACGGGCGTCGACAGCATCCGCGAGCTGCGGGACATGACTCGCTACAGCCCGGCGCGCGACCGCTTCAAGATCTGGATCATCGACGAGGTGCACCAGATCTCCGGCGCGGCCTTCAACGCGCTCCTGAAGACGCTCGAGGAGCCCCCGCCGCGGGTCAAGTTCATCTTCGCAACGACCGAGTACCACAAGATCCCCGAGACGATCCTCTCGCGCTGTCAGCAGTACGACTTCCGGATGATCGCCACCAGGGAACTGCAGCGGCACCTCCGCAGCGTGGCCGACCAGGAGCAGATCCACGTTTCCGACGCGGCGCTCGCGCTCATTGCGCGCGCGGCAGAGGGCAGCGCGCGCGACGCGCTCTCGCTTTTCGACCAGGTGCTCGCGTTCACCGGCGACGCCGTGAAGGACGAAGAGGTGGCGGGGCTGCTCGGGCTGGTCGACCGCGAGCTGCTCCACCGCGCGACGCGCGCGATCCTCGAGGGCTCCAGCCTGGCCGTGCTCGAGCTCGTCGAGAGCCTGGCCGACTACGGGGCCGACTACCGGAATTTCGTGCGCGAGCTGCTCTTGCACCTGCGCGCGATCCTGCTCGTCAAGCTGGCAGAGCCCGGCAGCCCGCTCCTGGCGCAGATCCTGCCCGAGGAGGCCCAGGAGCTGCGGGCCTTCGCGGATGCGTTCGCGGAAGAGGACTTGCTGAGCTGCCTCGACCTGCTGACACGGGCCGAGGCCGAGCTCAGAAACGTCACGGATCCGCGGGTCGCGCTCGACCTGGTACTGCTCAAGCTCGTGCAGATGCGCCGGCTGGTTCCGTTCAGCGAGGTCGTGGCGCGCGTCGAGCGCATGCTCGGCGGCGGAGCGTCGGCCCCCGCCGCTTCGCAGGCGGCGCCCCGCGCGCTACCCGATCCGGGTCGTACCCCGCCGCTTGCGGCCGTGCCTCCGGCCCCGACTCCGGCTCGTTCGGCAGCGTTCGAGAGCCCACAGCCGATCGCTCCGCCGCCCGCCACGGCGGAGCTGGCCTCGGCCGAGGCCGTGCTCGCCAGGATGCTGAGCCTGAGCCAGGCCCGGCCGTCTCTGGCCGCACCGCTTCGCGCGGCGGTCCCACGCCAGGACGGCGAGACGCTCGTGCTCGAGCTGCCTCCCGACTTCCTGACGTTCGCCCGCGAGCATGCCGAGGACTACCGCACGCTCGCGAAGAAGGCGGGTCATACCCTCGCGCTCCGGATCGATGCCGGCGCGGTGGTGGCAGCGACCGTTCTGGAACAGCCGTCGCTCGAAACGGCGAAGCGGCAAAAGCTGCGCGAGGAGGCGGAGCGGGAACCCGCCGTGCAGGAGGCGCTCGACCTCTTCGACGGGCGGGTGGTCGACGTCAGGGAGACTTCGCCCGGGAGGGAGGACGCGTGAATCCGTTTGGTGGTGATCCGCGCAAGATGATGAAGCAGCTTCAGCAGGCGCAGGAGCGCCTGCAGACGGAGATCGCGGCGATCCTGGTCGAGGCGAGCGCGGGTGGCGGCGTCGTGAAGGTGGAGATGGACGGCCAGAAGCAGCTCCGCAGCCTGAAGATCGACCCCGAGGTCGTGAACCGCGACGACGTCGAGATGCTGCAGGACCTGGTTCTCTCCGCGGTCAACGAGGCGACGCGCAAGGTGGAAGCGAGCGTCCAGGAGAAGGTGGGCGGGCTTACCGGCGGTCTCAAGCTGCCCGGCATGTGACCGGGCATGGCTATTCTTGTTCTGGGGGGTGTTGCGCCACACCCCCCAGACCCCCCGCGCGCTCCGCCCGAGTGAATCGGGCTCCGCGCGCAGCCCGTTGCCTGTACCCTTGCGCCACACCCCCCAGACACCCTTCAGGGCGTCGAAACCGCGCTCGACTCCAAAGACTTGCCTCGGGCCTTTTCGATACCCTGATCGCTACGCGCCACGCTAGCTGCCTGTACTGCATCTGAATGGACTACCCTGCCCCGGTCGAGAGGCTGATCGACGAGCTTCGCAAGCTGCCGGGGATCGGCCCTAAGTCGGCCCAGCGGATCGCTTTCTACCTGCTGCGGGGCACCCGGGACGAGGCCGCCCGCCTCGGCGAGGCGATCGCGACGTTGCTCGACGGCATCCGCGCCTGCTCGGTCTGCAACGCGATCACCGACCGCGAGCTGTGCGCGCACTGCAGCGACCCCGGGCGCAGCGCCAGGACGATCTGCGTCGTCGAAGAGCCGCACGACGTCGTCGCGATCGAGAAGACGCGCGACTTCCGTGGCCGCTACCACGTGTTGCAGGGAGTGCTCTCGCCGCTGTCGGGGATCGGCCCCGACGAGCTGCGCGTCTCGGGGCTCGTCGAGCGGGTGCGCGAGGGCGGCGTCGAGGAAATCATCCTGGCCACCAGTCCGACCGTCGAAGGTGAGGCGACCGCGGTCTACCTGGCACGGCTATTGAAACCGCTGGGCGTCCGCGTCACACGCATCGCCATGGGCGTGCCCGTCGGCAGCGACCTGGAGTGGGCCGACGAGGTCACGATGTCGAAGGCCCTCGAGGGAAGACGGGAGTACTGAAAAACGCCAACGGGCGCGGGGTTCCAAGGGGGTGCGGCGCAGCCCCCCTTGCGCATGAAGGCGCAGCACCCCCTTGCTCATGAAGTAGTTGCGGGCTACCCTTATGCGTTTCCCGGGGGCTCGCTCCACTCCGTTTCGTGACACGGAGCAGGCGTGCGAGTCCGCTGCGGGTGGAGGATTCACGGCATGGCCGCGCCCGACATCGTCATGTACGAAGAGGAGTTCAACCAGATCAAAGCAATCATCTCGAAGCTGCGCGTGGACGCCAACGCCAAGGTCGTGTTCCTCGTCGACAAGAACGGACAGCAGATCGCCGCTCAGGGCGAGATCGAGAACCTCGACACGACGTCGCTCGCTTCGCTGACGGCCGGCAACGTGGCCGCCACCGACGGCCTCGCGCGCCTGATCGGGGAAAAGGAATTCTCGATCCTGTTCCACGAGGGCGAGAAGGACAACATCCACATCTCGATCGTGGCCAGCCGGGTGATCCTGGTGGTGATCTTCGACGAGCGGAGCTCACTCGGCCTCGTCCGCTTGCGCGTCAAGAAGGCTTCCGGCGAGCTCAACGACGTGTTCGCGCGCATCTTGAGCAAAGTCGAGAAGGAGCGCGCAGCGGCCGGAGCTGCTTTCGAGAGCCCCTTCGCCGAGATCACGGACGACGACATCGACAGCCTGTTCAGCGAATAGCCCGATCGAGCGATGACGTTCATCAACTACGCCTCACGCGAAATCAACTGCAAGATCGTCTATTACGGGCCCGGGCTCTGCGGGAAGACGACCAATCTGCAGTGGATCTACGACAAGACCAACCCCAACGCCAAGGGCAAGTTGATCTCGCTCGCCACCGAGACCGACCGGACGCTGTTCTTCGACTTCCTCCCGCTCGAGCTCGGCACGGTGCGCGGCTTCAAGACGCGCTTCCACCTGTACACGGTCCCCGGCCAGGTCTTCTACGACGCGAGCCGTAAGCTGATCCTGAAGGGCGTCGACGGTGTCATCTTCGTTGCCGACAGCCAGGTCGAGCGCATGGACGCCAACGCCGAGGCGATCGAGAACCTGCAGACCAACCTGAAGGCGCAGGGCTACGACCTGGCGACCATCCCGTACGTGCTGCAGCTCAACAAGCGCGACCTGCCGAACGTGGCACCGGTCGACGAGATGGTGAGGCTCCTGCGCCGGAAGGGCGAGCCGACCTTCGAGGCGGTTGCGGCCAAGGGCGTCGGCGTCTTCGAGACCTTGAAAGGTGTGGCCAAGCTCGTGCTGCAGGAGTTGACCAAGACCGGCTGAGCTCGTCCGGGCTCGCGGTTTGACGGTTCCGAACCCCGGCTTCTATACTTGCCATTCGCCGGCTTGACCGCGTCGGCAGCAGTGGCGCCCGTTCCTCAGTAGCTCAGCGGTAGAGCATCCGGCTGTTAACCGGAGGGTCGTAGGTTCGAATCCTACCTGAGGAGCCAATCTCCAGGTTCTCCCCCTTCGCGACACATCGAACGGGTTAACGAGGAAGGTCTAATGTCGCGCGCAAGCAAGCCACGCAAGTCGGCCACCAAGTCCAAGTCCGCGTCCATCGAAGGAGTGGATTGGCGCGAGGAGACCCTGGCCCGCATGCGGGCGCTGATCCTGGAGGCCGACCCCGAGATGATCGAGGAGCGGAAATGGAAGAAGCCGTCGAATGCGATGGTGGGGGTGCCGGTCTGGTCGCACAAAGGGATCGTCTGCACCGGGGAGGTGTACACGAAGGTCGTGAAGCTCACGTTCGCCCGGGGGGCCAGGCTCCCAGACCCATCCCACCTCTTCAACTCCAGCTTGGAAGGCAACACGCGAAGGGCGATCGACATCCACGAAGGGGAGAAGGTCGACGCGGGCGCGTTCAAGGCGCTCGTGAGGGCCGCGGTGGCCCACAACAGCCCGCGGCGAACAAACGGTGGAGCCTGAGGTGCAATTCGCGAAGGCCAAGCCTGGTGCGAAGGACGCCAAGCGGATCAAGGTTCGAAAAGGCGAGAAGGTCGTCCTCCTATCGGGCGGCAACCCGCAGATCGCGAAGGCGGACGGCGACGCCCCAGTGCGGGCGTACATCGCCGCGATGCCAGGCTGGAAGCGCGCCATTGGGAAACGCCTAGACGCGCTCATCGTGCGGAACGTGCCCAACGTGCGCAAGGCAGTGAGGTGGAACTCGCCCATGTACGGCATCGAAGGCCAGGGCGTGTTCCTGGGGTTCCACACGTTCACGCACTACGTCAAGGTGACCTTCTTCCGCGGCACGTCGCTGCGGCCCGTTCCACCCGGAGGAACGGATAAGGACGCGCGCTGGATCGACATCCACGAGGACGATCTCGACGAGGCGCAGATGGCGACGTGGGTGAAGCAGGCGGCCGCATTGCCCGGCTGGGTTCCTGGCCGACCTTCTTGAGGCTCTGTCGCCTCGCTGACAGACACCTTCGCTAGCCGGGCAGACCCCGCCTCGGCCCGGCTATACTGCCCTGCGCATGGCTTTGTCCCAATCGGACGCCCGGAACGTCCTCAAGCGGCTCGCCGACAAGGCGTTTGAGACGAGCCAGGAGCGGGACCAGCTCCTCGCCCAGCTCGCGACGGCCGAGGCGCTCAAGGCCAAGGAGCTGGCCTGGATGCTGTTCCGCCCGGATCGCGCGTACCGCGACGCGGTGCTGCCGCTGCTGAAGCGGCTGGCCGACCCCGAGACGCCCGACGCGGTGATCGCCGAGTCGCGTGGCAAGTCCGAGGCCGCCGTGCGCGCCGCCGCCGCGACGCTCTTCGCGCTGGCACTGCCGGGCACCGAGCGCCGCATCGCCGAGATCGCGATCCAGGGCAAGGGAGAGGGTCAGGAGATCGCGCGCCGCCTGCTGCTCGACGCACCCGTCAGCCAGGGGCTCGAGCCCGTGCTCTGGCAGCTCACGCTCGGGGGCAAGCTCGAGGAGCGACTCGCCTACCTGGGGCGGCTCGCCACGCAGCCCCCCGACGCGAAGAGCCTGGCGCGCTGGCAGCGGCTGGCCCGCGACCCAGAGAAGGCGCTTCGTGAGAAGGCGCTCGCGGTGCTCGCCCAGCACGACCCGAATGGCTCGGTGGATCTCTTCGTCGAGCAGCTGCCGATCGTCGACTACGGAACGCAGCAGATCCTGGTCGAGGCGCTGACACGCGCCGCGGGGAGCCAGGGAGTCGCCTTCGCCGATCGGATCCTGCCGCTGATGGCCGCGGGCGACGCGCCCACCCGCTCGGTCGTGCTCAAGATCCTGCTGGGGATGCCGGATCGGCGCGGCGTCGTGCGACGTTACATCGTGTTCTCGAAGTCGCTCGCGGGCTGGGCGCGCGACCGCGCGCTCGACTCGATGCGCGTGTTCGAGAACGACCTGATCGAGCCCACGATCGAGCTGCTCTCGGACCCCGACCAGGAGGTCCGCGGCTCGGCAATGCTGGTGGCGCAGTCGTTCGAGGACCCGCGCATCGTTCCCGCGACGATCGGGCTCTTGAAGGACCCCGACTGGTGGATCCGCATCACCGCGGCCGAGACGCTCGGCCGCCTGAAGGACCCGCGCGGCGTCCAGCCGCTGATCGACGTGCTCTCCGATCCCGAGGCGCGGTGGAGCGCCGTCGAAGCACTCGGCCGCATCGGCGACCTGCGCGCTGCGCCGGCGCTCTCGCAGCTTTTGCAGGATCCCGCGCCCGAGGTGCGGATCGAGGTGATCCAGGCCCTCAGCCACTTCCAGCACCCGCAGATGATCGACTTCGTCAGGAACGTCGCGCGACAGGACCCGTCGCGAGCCGTTCGCGCACGCGCTTTCGAGATCACCTGCGAGATGGCGGCGCGGCTGCAGACCAAGCTCGGCGACGAGGACGCGCTCAAGCAGGCGGCACTGGCGGCGAAGTCTGGCGCCGGCGAGCCGAAGCTCAACGCGATGCTGGTGGCCACTCGCAACAACGGCGCCTCCGACTTCCACCTCTCGGTGGGCCAGCCGCCGGTGATCCGGCTCGCCGCGGACCTGGTGCGCGCCCAGGGCGAGCCCTTCAACGCCGAGCAGACCGAGGCGATGGTGCGCGAAATCCTGAGCGAAGCCCAATGGGAGCGGCTGCAGAAAGAGCGCCAACTCGACTTCTGCCACTACATTCCGACCGCCGGCCGCTACCGCGCCAACGTCTTCGTCGACCAGAAGGGGTTGAACGGAGTCTTCCGCGTGATCGCGGAGCGTCCGCCCACGACGACCGAGATCGGCCTGCCGCCGCACCTGGCCGAGATCGCCGACTACCACCAGGGGTTGGTGATCGTGTGCGGTCCCTCGGGCTCGGGCAAGTCGACGACGCTTGCGGCGCTCGTGAACCTCTTCAACGAGACGCGTCACGACCACGTGATCACGATGGAGGATCCGGTCGAGTTCGTGCATCCGTTCAAGAACTGCCTGGTCAACCAACGCGAAGTGGGCAAGGACACGAAATCGTTCGGGCGCGCGCTGCGCGCCGCGCTGCGTGAGGATCCCGACGTGGTGGTGATCGGCGAGCTTCGCGACACCGAGAGCGTGTCGCTGGCGCTCACCGCGGCCGAGACCGGCCACATCGTGCTCGGCACGCTCAACTCGACCTCGGCAGCAAAGGCAGTCGACCGCATCCTTGCCTCGTTCCCGGCCGACGAGCAGGGCCAGGTGCGTGCGGCGCTCTCCGAGTCGCTCAAGTTCGTGATCGCCCAGCGCCTGCTTCCCGCGAAGGAGGCCCGCAAGCAGGTGGCAGCCTTCGAAGTGCTGCGCAACACGGTCGCGATCGCGAACATGATCCGTGAGGAAAAGACCTTCCAGATCCCCTCTGCGATGCAGATCGGCAAGGGCCAGGGCATGCAGACCTTCGACGAGGCGCTCAAGCAGCTCTTCAGCGCCGGTCGCATCAGCGGCGAGACGGCCTACCGGGCCGCCGCCAAGAAAGAGGAGTTCGAGGCGTTCCTCCCGGGCGGCGCCCCTCCCGCGCCCAAGGAGGTCAAGAAGCCATGAGCAGCGCGGCCTCCGTGTCCGGTCCCAAGATCGACCGCTTCCTGCGCCTGATGATCAGCCGCGGGGCCTCCGACTTCCACTTGACGGTGGGCCGCCCGCCGATGCTGCGCGTTTCTGGCTCGATGGAGCCGATCCGCTACCGCACATTGGTGGAGACCGACTTCGTCGAGCTCTTGCGACCGATCGTCCCGGAGCGACTGTGGGAGGAGTACACGGCGACAGGTGACGTGGACCTTGCCTACGAGATCGCGGGGCTGGCACGCTTCCGCGTGAATCTCTTCCACCAGCAACGCGGGTCGGGGGCGGTCTTCCGCGTGATCCCCTCGAAGATCATGACCCTCGAGCAGCTCGGCATCCCGGAGCAGGTCCGCAAGCTGGCATCGATGCAAAACGGCCTTGTGCTGGTGACCGGGCCCACCGGCTCCGGCAAGTCGACGACGCTCGCCGCCGTGATCGACCTGATCAACGAGACCAAGAATTATCACATCATCACCATCGAAGACCCGATCGAGTTCGTACACCCGAACAAGCGTTGCCTGATCCACCAGCGCGAGATCGGCAGCCACGCCACGAGCTTCTCCGAGGCGCTCAAGTCGGCCGGCCGCGA
>Ga0114129_10012460_pt1 | contig 12106 bp, 9 predicted proteins | sample RhiMetdeltSRZDD1_FD_80071 | JGI IMG/M metagenome (GOLD analysis project Ga0114129, IMG submission 80071) | Populus rhizosphere microbial communities from Tennessee, USA - Rhizosphere MetaG P. deltoides SRZDD1 (version 2) (version 2) | ecosystem: Host-associated > Plants > Roots > Rhizosphere >...
CACCGGTCGAGGCGGTCATCGGACTGGACTCGATGAGGGAATCTATACAGGATCGAAGGACAGGGCCGCGTGATCAAGTCAACGCAGGTCGAGACGCGAAAGGAACATCATGGGCAGAAGCGGAACCGTCGCAGCAGGGTTGCCTGAGGCGAGAGTCAAACGTGCCTCGGTCGGGGGTCTTGCTTTGGGGGCGATGGCTGTCGGGGCTCTCGCTGCCGGGAGCGCGGCGGTCGGCGCACTCGCCGTCGGTGCCATGCTCATAGGACGACTCAAGGTTGGCCAGGCGGAAGCCAAGAAGCTGACTGTTGGCCGCCTCGAGGTTGAGGAACTCCTGATCGGAGGCGAGCAGGTCAACGCCGGAGACATCTCACGCAGCACCGGGTCGTGATCTTGATGGCTATGTGGTGATCCGAGTCGCTGTGGGATGATCATCATCGTGGCCACGTCGGCTAATGATCTGATCGCGGATGGCCGGGCGGCGCTTCGCGTGGGGGATGCAGCTACCGCACGCACTTCATTCGAGGCTGCGCTGGCGCTGGGCCCGAACAGCGCCGCCCTCGAGGGTCTGGGTTTTGCCGACTATCTCGCGATGGACTTTGACGAGGCGATCGACCTCTGGCAGCAGTCGTACGCGGGCTATCGCGCGGATGGTAACGGTGCAGGTGCCGTCCGGGTCGCGCGCATGCTCGGCTACATGTACGGCATCGTCGTTGGAGACTGGGCAATTGGATCCGGGTGGATTGCCCGTGCTCAGCACCTGCTCGACCTTGCCGTGCATTCTTCCGAAAAGGGTTGGATCGCCCTGACCTTGGGCATGTTCGAGCGCGACCGGTCGATGAAACATCGACGCTTCGAGGAGGCTATCGAGGTCGGTACTGCGACCCAGGACGACGACCTGGCTTTTGCCGCATTGGCCTATCTCGGGGCGAGTCTGGTGCACGCCGACCGTGTTGAGGAAGGAATGGTGCGGCTAGATGAGTCGTTAGCAGCCGTGGTCGGCGGTGAGGTGGATGATCTCTTCGTCATCGAAGAAATCTTCTGTCAAATGTTCTCCGCCTGCGAGCGTGCGCATGACGTGGCTCGCGCCGAACAATGGCTCAGAGTCGGTGAGGCGGTGGCGGCCCAGCGAAATCTGCCTGCAGTGGTCGCGTACTGCCACACGCACTTTGGCGGCGTGATGACCGCCGCCGGCCGGTGGCCGGAGGCGGACGCGGCCTTGACTGATGGGATTCGCCTTTGGGCTCTAGGCCGGCGCGCCTTGAAGGCTGGTGCCCTGGCCCGTTTGGCGGATCTACGGATCCGGCAGGGCCGGCTCGAGGAGGCCGAACAGCTCCTCGACGGTCTGTCGCTCGATGAGGACTGCGCCCGGCCGCTCGCAACGCTGTTACTTGGACAAGGCCAGGTGCAACGCGCACGTGAGGTCCTGGAGCGCACGCTCGGGAGAATCGAGCCAACCAGCACAAGCACGGTCCCGCTGCTTGCGCTGCTTGTTGACGTGCACTTGGCAACAGGAAATGTTGATCAAGCCAAGCAGACCGTGGCCACTTTGGAGGCTTGTACAGCCGGTCATGATGCCTTGTACCTGACAGCGGTCCGGGCGTTCACACGCGGCCGCTTGGCGGCGGCCTCCGGTGACCCAGCCGCTCGTGGGTGGTTTCGGGTCGCTGTCGACGGATACGCAGACGCTCAGTTGCCGCTGGAATCGGCGTACTCCCAGCTCGAGCTAGCCGAAGTCCTTGCAAACGATTTACCGGATGTCGCCAGGGCCGAAGCCAAGGCTGCGCTCGACTGTTTTCTCCGGCTGCAAGCCACTAGGTACATCGATTCGGCGGCCGCACTACTGCGCTCGCTGGGACTCCGAGTCGCACCAACCAGGACCGTCGGGGTGGCGGCACTGACCTCACGGGAAACCGAAGTGCTCGAGCTGCTCGGGCATGGGCTGAGCAATCCGGAGATCGCTGAGCGCTTGTTCATCAGCCGAAAGACGGTCGAGCATCACGTCGCCAACGTGCTCTCGAAGCTAGGGCTCCGCAGCCGGAGTGAGGCCGCGGCGTACGCGGTGCGCACGAACCTAGGCGCCAAATAGGGGAGTTCACCGATCCCCCGGGAGTCAAAGCGGCCCATGATCGAGGCGCTAGCAGAGACCCTGGGAGGCTACCGATGAATGATCAATATGACGCGATCGTGGTGGGCGCGCGATGCGCAGGCGCCGTCACAGCGATGCTTCTGGCGCGGCAAGGCCACCGGGTCCTGGTCGTCGACCGCGCGAAGTTCCCAAGCGACACCTTGTCCACCCATGTCATCCATGCCCCCGGCGTGGCCGCACTCGACCGGTGGGGGTTGCTCGATCAGGTGCTGGCAACGGGCTGCCCGCCGATCGAGCGTTACAGCTTCGATTTCGGCCCGGTCGTCATTGCTGGCACAGCCCAGCCTCTCGACGGTCACACCACGGCGTACGCACCAAGACGCAGGGTTCTCGATGCGATCTTGGTCAACGCGGCCGCTCATGCCGGCGCGACCGTCCGGCAAGAGTTCAACGTCGACGACCTGATCTTCTCCGACGGCAAGGTCTGCGGCATCCGTGGACACGTCCGCGAAGCAGACCAGGAGAGCCTTACCGCACGAATTGTGATCGGCGCCGACGGTCGCGGCGGCCACATCGCCAAGGCGGTCCGAGCCAGCTCCTACCACGAGAAGCCGCGACTGCAATGGGCTTTCTATACCTACTTCCGTGATCTTCCGGTGGATGGCTTCGAAACCTACATCCGGCCGTTCCGTGGATTCGCCGCCGCACCTACCAACGATGGGCTCACGATGGTCGTGGCGGGCTGGCCATACGCCGAAGCGCGCTCCTACAAAGCCGATGTTGAGGGGAACTATCACCGCACGCTAGAACTCGTCCCCGAGTTTGGGGCCCGCGTCAGGAGGGCTACCCGCGAAAACAGTTCCTGGGAGGGGCGGTACCCAACTACTTCCGAACGCCTTTCGGCCCGGGTTGGGCGCTGGTCGGTGACGCCGGCTGCAACAAGGACCCGATCACCGCACAAGGGATCTCCGACGCTTTCCGCGACGCCGAACAGTGCTCTGCCGCAGTTCACCAGTGGCTCAGCGGTCAGATGTCGTTCGACGACGCATTTCGCTCATGGCATCAGGAGCGGGACCATAAGGTGCTTGCGATGTACGAGTTCACCACGCAGCTCGCCACGCTCGAGCCTCCACCGCCGGAAATGCAGCAGCTGCTCGGTGCCATTCACGGCAATCAAGCGGCGATGGACGATTTCGTCAGCGTCAACGCCGGGACGCTCTCACCAGAGGCGTTCTTCTCGCCGGAGAGAATAGGCCGTGCCTTTGAACATGCGCTTGCGTGATGATCAGTAGGCCGCGACCGAGTCGTCGGTCCCACCGCCTCCGTCTTGACGCCTGTGATCGAAAACGTACCGATGAGCAGCTCAGGAACGTCCCGTTTCGACGGCTGTGATGGAAAACGCACCCGCCGCCGGCCGAGCGGCTGAATCGAGCGCCAGGTTCTGCCGCGCCCAGAGCAGTAGCCCGAGATAGGCAAGATCAAAGACGCTGCACAGGATGCCGAGGCCCAGGATGAACGTGGATCCGGCAATAGCACCGAACGCAATGGTCGGAGCAAGCGTGCCAATCCATTTCGCCGCCGCGATCACAATGCTCTGACCACGCATACCCTGGCGAGCAACGAACATGGCGATGAACAAGCCGGACATGAGCAGGTTTTGCAGGAACGCCGAGTACCGAGACGCTTCGGTCCAGCCGAACTCCACGATGAAGAGCCACTGGATGATGTACGCCGCGGCGAAGATCAGAATGCTCCATGCCACGAACATCGGCCGGCTCACAAAGCCCGGCAGTTCCTTGCGGCCGAAGCGGAGGAACGTGTAGACGATCACCACATCGGCCAGGCCCCACGCGACGTTGACGAAGGTCTGCACCGAGAGATTGGTGGCGAGACCGCGGACCGCGTAGATCGACTCCCACGCAATGTTCAGCGCGAGCGCAGCCGCGGGGATCGCGTATGTCCGCTGCTGAAACCCGATACGGATCGCGAATGCGTAAACCACCGTCCACGCAACACCGCTCAACAATGTCAAGACCAAGAGCATGGCGGACTCCCAAGATCCTCAGCGAGCGGCAGCCCCCGTTGGTGCAGCACTGCGGCGGGCGATCAGCTTGCCCAGCTCCCAGAGAAACAGGAATACAACGGCGGCGAGCAACGCCCACCCCCACTGTGCGAAGTTCAGACTCACTGTGCCCAGCAGCTTGTTCATGAAATCTGCTTGGGTGATCAGGTAGGCCAGGGCGATTTCGACGAGCGCGGTCTTGTTCATCCTTGGACTGTTGAAAGTCTCGGCGCTGAACACCGATCCCCTCTCTCGGCGAGACTCGAACGCTGCGACGATCAGCATCAGGGAGAAGGCAACCAGGCCGATCGACTGGCCAATCTGAATGCTCCCGTAGTAGTTCTTGCCGATCACGATCAGCAAGAGGTTGGCGACGGCGACAAAAAGGCCGCCGAGGCCACAGGTGATGATCATGGGTTTTGTCAGAATCGACTCGCCTCGCGGACGGGGCCTACGAGACATCAGGCCAGGTGTCTCCTCGTCGAAGCCGAGTGCGATACCGAATGGCGCATTGACAAGGAAGTTGATCCAGAGGATCTGTGCCGGGGTGAAAGGCTGCCCGGCCGCGAGATTGAACAGCGTGGCGCCAAGAAAGGTTAGGACGAACGCGACGAGCTCGAGCAGCACGAAGCGAATGAACTTGTTGAGGTTGTCGTAGAGTTTGCGCCCCTGCTCGACCGCGTAGACGATGGTCGCGAAGTTGTCATCGGAGAGGATCATCCGGCCGGCATTCTTGGCGACCTCGGTGCCGCTACCCATCGCGACGCCGATGTCTGCAGCCTTGATCGCCGGCGCGTCGTTGACACCGTCGCCGGTCATCGCCACGACATGGCCCTTGTCTTTAAGGGTCTGTGCAAGCAGCACCTTGTGTTCGGGGGCGACGCGCCCGACGACACCGATGGAGTCGATCCGGTCTTTCCGTTCCTGATCCGAGAGCGCGGCGAAATCTGCGCCGAGGATCGCATCCCCGTCGATGCCGAGCTGCTTGGCGATGGCGGCACCGGTGACCACGTCGTCACCCGTGACCATCCGAACCCGGATGTGCGCTCGCTGCGCATCCGCCACAGCCGCCTTCGACTCCTCGCGCGGCGGATCGACCATGGCAACAAGGCTGGTGATTTCAAGATCGTGAACGTGCCCGAGGAGATCACCGTTCGGATCAAACTGCGCAGGGTCTAGGTCCCGGAAGGCGCTAGCCATCACGCGCAGACCGGCTTCGCCCATCCGAGCGATGTTCGCCTGGGCTCGCTGACTCAAGTCGTCGGTCGCCGGGATGCTTTTCCCGCCCGACAGGGCGGTACTTACTCGGCCCATGACCGCAGGCGCAGCGCCCTTGACGAAGCAGCGGACGACCGGCTTTCCCGATGCGTCTGTGGCCTGGTTGAAGGTCGCCATCAGTTTGTAGGTGGGATCGAACGGTAGCGTCGCCAGACGCGGAAACTCTTCCCGGGTCTCATCGATGTCCATCCCGGACTTGTGCGCGAGCACGAGCAGCGCGCCCTCGGTCGGGTCGCCAACGACTTTGCCGTCGACAAGCTTGGCGTCGTTGGCGATGACGTATGGGAGGATGGCTTCATCGAGCGTGTCCGTCTTGCCGGCGGGGTGACTGATCCTTCCTTCGAGGCTGTAACCGCTGCCGGTGATGGTGTAGCGATCGGTCGGATCCAACACCTCGACGGCGGTCATCTGGTTCATCGTCAGGGTTCCGGTCTTGTCTGAGTTGATCGCCGACGTAAAGCCCAGCGTCTCGACGGACGGCAGGTCCTTGACGATGGCCTTCTGTTTAGCTAGCTCAACACTGCCGAGTGAGAGCACCACTTGGACCACTGTCGGAAGAGCCAGCGGGATCGCCGCGATGGCAAGCGCTACGGCAGTGGTGAAGAGCATGGTCCACGACTGGCCGCGATAGATCCCGAGTGCGAACATGATGATCATGGTTATGCCGGCCGCCCCGACGATCCACAGCGTCAGGGTGTTCATCTGCTTGGTGAGAGGGGTCTCCTCTACCGCCGTCGCCGACAGCATCCCGGCGATCTTGCCTACCTCTGTTTGGCCGCCAACGCTGGTCACGATCATGACGCCACTGCCGTGGGTCACTGGCGTATGCATGAACGCCATGTTCTCTTGATCGCCAGCGCCAAGATCATCATCGGATAAGGTGTCGGCGTCCTTGGCGGCCGGAACGCTCTCGCCGGTGAGGGCAGACTCATCAATCTGCAATGAGCTTGCGGAGACGATCCGTCCATCAGCAGGGACCTCGTCCCCCGCCGCGATCAAAACGACGTCGCCGACCACCAGCTGCTCTGCGGGGATCTCTGCTTCAACTCCGTCGCGACGTACCCGGGCAGTAGCCTCCATCATCGATTTGAGCGCATTCATGGCGCTCTCGGCTTTGCCCTGCTGTCGCAGACCCCCAATCGCATTGATCAAGCTCAGCACGAACAGCACAATGGCGGTGCTCCACTGCTTGATCACCAGCGAAACCACAGATGCCGCGACGAGGATGATCTGCATATAGCTGGTGTACTGGGCGAACAGACGACGAAGGCTGGATGGTGGCTTCTCCTCGGGAAGCGCATTCGGGCCGTCGCGTTTCATACGCTCGGCGGCCTCCGCCGCGGAAAGGCCCGAATCCACGTTGACACCGAGCCTGCTGGCAACATCTGCCGGCTCGACCGCGTACCAGCGCTGCTCCGCAGGCACTGGCCGAGTGCTTGCACTGTCTGTCGTCGTCATCAGGACTTCTCGCTCTCGCTGTCAGTGTCAGCAAAGGGATCCGCTGCCGCGCCGGGTGGCGCCTGGGCCTCAAGGGTCTTCTTGATCTCCTTGAGGTTGGCTCGAGCCTCCTCGTCGATCGTCGGATAGCGCGGATCGATGTCGATCAAGGTATTGGCGATCACCGCGCCGGCTGCGATGCGCGCAAACCACTTTCGATCGGCGGGAATCACATACCACGGAGCCCACTCGGTGCTGGTATGCGTCAGCATCTCCGAGAAGGCCTGCTGGTAATCGTCCCAATACTCACGCTCCCGCACATCCGCCGATGAGAACTTCCAATTGTGGTCAGGAAGATCAATGCGCCGCAGAAAGCGGGTCCGCTGCTCCTCCCTCGACAGGTTCAAGAACAACTTCACGATCTTGATCCCGTTGTCGCTGAGGTTGCGTTCCCAGCCGTTGATCTCTCGGAAGCGGCGCTTCCAAACATCTGGCCCGCGGCTGTCCTTTGGCAACTTCTGGTTCTCCAGTAGCTCTGGGTGTACGCGTACGACGAGTACCTCCTCGTAGTACGACCGATTGAAGATCCCGATCTCGCCACGTCCCGGCAACCGTTGTGCAAACCGCCAGAAGTAGTCGTGATCAAGTTCCTCACTCGACGGAACCTTGAAGCTGTGCACCGACACACCCTGAGGATTGACGCCGCTCATCACATGCCGAATCGTTCCGTCCTTCCCGGCAGCATCGAGCGCTTGGAGCACGATGAGGACGCCATGAGTGTCCTCGGCGTAAAGCCGGGACTGATACTCGGCCAGCAAGTCAATGCCGCGCGCCAGCAACTCTTGACCCTGCTTCTTCGAGCCGACCTTGAACGCTGGGTCGAAATCCTTCTCCAGCGACACGTCCGACCCCGGCTTGACCCGGAATGGCTTGACGAAGTCGGCGATCCGCTCCTCGCGATCTGATGGCATGAACTGCTCCTTTCCGCAAGAGCCGTCAGCCGACCACGACTGCCTCGGGGCGGCCTCCACAGCGGAGCCTAGCGGGGTGGTCTGCGGCTGCGGCGCCGTGACCCATGCTGCCGCCCGACCACAGTCGAGGTCGCCCGTCCAAGCATGGCGCCGACGGCCGCACCAACGACGATGTCGCCGGGGTAATGGACGCCGGTGTAGACGCGCGAGAACGCCACAACTGCGGCGGCCAGCCGCAGCGGCAGCCGGAGTTTGGGCAGCAGGTCCCCGACCGAGACAGCGAACGCCGCAGCAGACGCCGAATGGCCGGAGGGGAATGAGGTCGACGACGGCATCGGCACCCAACGGCTCTCAGGGACGCCAAGCTCTGGCCGGTCCGGTCGGCGACGCTCGCCTGCCAGCTTCAGTGGTTGGTTGACCACGAACGAGGTAACCCCGATCGCGGCCACCCCGGTCACGGCAGCGCGGCGGCCTCGGGGTCCGCCGACAAGAGCGAGCGTTGCCGCGATGAGGATCCACGGCTTGGAGAAATTGGCGAAATCAGACACGCGACGAAGTGGACGGTCCAGCAGCGGTGTGGACATCTCCGCCACATTGCGATAGACAGCGCGGTCGAGGCGGCCGAGCCGTCGGAGAATCCGTACCGTACGTGATGGGGGGGTGCGCAGCCGGGTGCTGAGCCGGTCGGCGAGGCGCTCCTCGACCGGTTCCGCAGGGGTCGGGCTGGTCATCTGGTCACCGCCGGGCGGCCGAGGACCGTACGCCACAGCGCAAGCACTGTGGGCTTGGCGATGACTCGAACGGCACGCGCGGCAGGCGAACGTCTTGGTGCGGTGCGCGGCAGTCGGACCGTCAGCGCGCGGGGCCGGATAACGAACCGCAGTGGTGGCTCGAGGTTCAGGGCCTCCCCATCGACCCCGACCTCCACCGGCCCACCGGAACGCACCTCGAACTCCGCGGCTGTCCACTCGCTCCACCTAGCAAAGCGCTGGACCTGGCCGGTGAGCTCCAAATCAGCGAGCCTTTCGGCGTCGGCCGCCGTGTCGACCCGTACATAGGCGATCCCCAACGCGCCGCCATCGATGCGCTCGCGAGTGCCGCCGCCGCGGAGGCGCGCCAGCTGGTAGGGGTTGTTGGACACGAGCAGCAGCTGGGCGCTTGCGGCTTCCTGGCCGGACGGCAGAGTGAAGCGTAGGTCGAGTGGTGTCGCTGCCGGCCCTAGCAGGTCGGGCAACATGGCGGCAGCCGTCTGCATCTTCGCGTCCCGATAGTCCTGCGACTGGACGATCTTCGCATACACACCCATCGACGCATTGTTGACGAAGACGCGACCGTTGACCTCGGCAAGGTCGACCTGGGCGTCGACACCATCCTCGTACGCGTTCAGCGACCCAGGAACGTCGGCGCGGTCAAGACCGAGATCGAGCGCGAAATGGTTACGGGTTCCCGCCGGCACGACAACGAAGGGAATGCCGTGCTGGCTCGCAACCGAGGCAACGAGCGCCTGGGAGCCGTCGCCGCCCGCCATGCCCAGCAGGTCGGCACCACGCCGAACTGCGTCTTCGGCCAGCTGGCGCAGGTCATCGCCCGGATGCAACACAATTGGCTCGATGCCCCGATCGCGGCACAGGTCGACAAGCTTGAACCGCTCAGCCTTGCCCCCACCGGACTTCAGGTTCATCAGCAGGACTGGGTGGCGCGCACGTGGAGCGCGCTTGTCATTGTCAGCCGACCGGACTGGGCTCAGCGCGTAGCTAGCCGCACTGATCGACACCGCGGCCAGCCCAAGCCCGACCCCCAGCACGATGAGGCTCTCGGTGGCGAGCACCAACACGGCAAATGCGGCTAGGGCGACCGCCGTTACAACACTGGCAACGGCACGGGCGACGCCGCGTCGGGACAGGATGTACCACGCGGCGATCACCGCGACCCCGAGCGTGACCACGCTGGCAAGCAGGACGTACCAGTTATGGATCGCGGATATTGCGAGATAGACCAGAGCCGCGACCAGAGCCGCCAGTGCAACCGCGGCCGCGAGCCGGCGCAGCATACTGGGCTTGGGTCCTGTGATGTTTCCGGTCATACCGTTGTCCCCGGAGTCCGCCAGGTGGCCCCGGTCTGTCGTACGTATTCGGCGACTGCCTTGTCGAGCGTCCGGAAGAAGTGTGCCGGGTCGATGGTGCGGGTGAGCTCGTACCGCTCGATCTTTTCGCGTACAGGATCCTTCATCTCCGCGAAGACCAGCGACACATCACGGTCGTTGAGCCAGAGATCCAGCTCATTCAGCATGTCGGAGGCAGTGGTATCGACGTCGGTGATGGGTTCAGCGGCGATGATGAGCCAGCGGAGATCCCTGCGCTGCTCGGCAATCTCTCGCATTGCCTCACCGAACTTCCGCGCGTTGGCGAAGATGAGCGGCGCGTCAAAGCGGTAGACGACCAAGCCGGGCAACAGCTCGGCGTTGGGATACCTCTGGATGTCGTGCAAACCCTCGATGCCCTCGACACGGCCGAGCACGGCATGGTGCGGCCACCACGCACGGCGGAAGACATTGAGAATGGACATGCCCACGGCGATAAGGATGCCGGGCAGCACCCCGAGCAAGGCAACACCCAGCAGCGCGATGATCGACAGCCAGAACTCCGTCCGCCGCTGCCGCCACAGCCTCCGAGTACCTGCGATGTCGGCCAGTGAGAGTGCGGCGGCGATGACGATAGCGCCCAACGTCGGCTGCGGTACGTACTGCATAGCCCCGGTGGCGAAGACCAGGACCAAGGTGATTACGGCCGCTCCAACGATTCCCGTGATCTGGGACCGCGAGCCGGCCTGCTCCGCGACCGCCGTACGCGATCCGCTGGTGCTGACCGGAAAGCCCTGAAAGAAGCCGGCGGCGATGTTGGCCGCGCCGATGCCGATCATCTCTTGATTGCCGCGCACCTGCTCGCCACGCCGGGCAGCGAACGCCGATGCGGTGGACATGGTGTCCGCGAGCGCGACTACCGCGATCGCAATCGCTCCCAGAAGAAGCGGCGGCACATCGCTCCAGCCGACGTTCGGGACCGTGAAGGGCGGAAAGCCCTGGGGGATCAGGCCGACCGTGTCTACACCGTGCTCCTCCAGGTCGAAGGCGTTGACCGCGAGCGCGGCCAGCACCACGACGATGAGGACGCTCGGGACTTTGGGCAGCAGCCTGTTCAGCAGGAGGATGCCGGCGAGCGAGGCGACTCCGAGGATGGCAGCCGTAGCATTCGCCTCGCCCTGCACGAGGCCTGACACGAAGGCGCGCGCCTCGGCCAGAAACCCGTCGGCATCCACCGAGAAACCGAGGAGCTTGGGCAACTGGCCGACGATGATGGTCAGCGCTAACCCGTTCATATAGCCGATCTGCGTTGGTTTGGACAGCAGGTCCGCCACGAACCCGAATTTGGCCAGCCCAGCGGCGACCATGATCACGCCCACCAGCACCGCGAGCAGCGACGCGAGTGCGACGGCCCGCGCAGGGTCACCGCCCGCGAGCATGAGCGGGAGGATCGTCGCCGCGATCATCGGACCGAGGGACGAGTCGGGACCGAGCACCAAGATCCGGGACGGCCCGAAGACGGCGTAGCCGAGCAGGCAGAGGATTGAGGTGTAGAGCCCGGTCACCGGCGGCAGCCCGGCCAGCTGGGCGTACGCCATCCCCTGTGGCACCAACAGCGCCGAGAGGACGAGGCCCGCGACGATGTCCTTGGGCAACCATTTCCGCTGATAGGACTTGATCAGTGCGAGGCCAGGCACGTACGCCCGCCACCGCTGCGGTGCGACATCGAGCTGGGCCTCAGTCATCAGCGCGAAGCCTAGTGCTCGGTGACTCAGGACTGCGCATCATGCCGCGACTCCAGAGCGAAGAGGATCGCGAAGACGAGCACCAGCGTTGCGACCTGGGCCGCGGCCGCCCAGAGTCCCACGGCGACCGTGCCGAGTGCCGGAAGTGCGGCTAGGACTCGCGGCCCAGAACGTCCGATACGCAGTCGTTGCCGAAACCACGCATCGCTGGCGAGGTAGAGCGCCGCCCCGCCACCAAGCGCGACGGCGTACCCAATGCCGAGTGAATGGAAGGGGTCGTGGGCACCGGCCTCGAGCCCGGCGGCGATCGCGATGATGCCGAGTAGCAGCCCGAGGTAGGCGTGGCCGAACGCCTCGAGTGCTAGCCGGGGCCGACCCTCTCGCGGTGCGGCCGAAAGCGCCCGCTCGGCCGAGGTGTCCTCGCCGCCGAAGTAGGTCCACCACAGG
>Ga0114129_10012461_pt1 | contig 12106 bp, 12 predicted proteins | sample RhiMetdeltSRZDD1_FD_80071 | JGI IMG/M metagenome (GOLD analysis project Ga0114129, IMG submission 80071) | Populus rhizosphere microbial communities from Tennessee, USA - Rhizosphere MetaG P. deltoides SRZDD1 (version 2) (version 2) | ecosystem: Host-associated > Plants > Roots > Rhizosphere >...
CGGCTGAACCACTGGCGGATCTTGTTGCGCGCCCGCGGCGTCGTCACGAACTGGAGCCAGTCCTGGCTCGGACCCTCGCCCTGCGCCTTCGAGGTGAGGATGTCGACCGTGTCGCCCGTGCGGAGCTCGTAGTCGAGCGGCACGAGCTTGCCGTTCACCTTGGCGCCGATCGTCCGATGCCCGACCTCCGTGTGGATCGAGTACGCGAAGTCCACCGGGGTCGCGCCGTTCGGCAGGTTCTGGACGTCGCCCTTCGGGGTGAAGCAGAACACCCGCCCGCCGGAGAGGTCGATCCGCAGGCTGTCCATGAACTCCTGCGGATCGGCCATGTCCTTCAGCCAGTCCATCATCTGGCCCAGCCACGCCATGTCCTGGGCTTCCTTCGAGGACTTGCTGCCCTCCTTGTAGCGCCAGTGCGCCGCGATCCCGAACCGCGCCGTGCGGTGCATGTCTTGCGTGCGGATCTGGATCTCGAGCGGCACGCCCTTCGGTCCCACGACCGTCGTGTGGAGCGACTGGTACATGTTCGCCTTGGGCATCGCGATGTAGTCCTTGAAGCGTCCCGGGACGGGCTTCCAGAGCGCGTGGACGGCGCCGAGCGCGCCGTAGCAGTCGCGGAGCGAGGGAACCATGACGCGGAGGCCGACGAGGTCGTGGATCTCGTTGAACTCCTTGCCGCGGATCACCATCTTCTCGTAGATCGAATAGAGGTGCTTCGGGCGGCCCTCGACGTCCGCCTTCACGCCCAGCTCCTTCAGCTTCGCCCGGAGGGCGGACTTCACCTCCTCGAGCAGCTCTTGCCGTTCTCCTCGGCGCGACTCGACGAGGTTGGCGATCTCGCGATACGGACCCGGGTTCAACGTCTTGAACGACAGGTCCTCGAGCTCCCACTTCAGCTCCTGGACACCGAGGCGGTTGGCGAGCGGCGCGTAGATCTCGAGCGTCTCGTTGGCGTTCTTCGTCCGTCGCGGCTCGGAGAGCGGCGCGAGCGTCCGCATGTTGTGCAGCCGATCGGCGAGCTTCACGAGCAGGACGCGGATGTCGCCCGCCATCGCAACGATCATCTTTCGGACGTTCTCCGCCTGGGCGAGCTCGCCGCTCCGGAACTCCAGCTTCTCCAGCTTCGTGAGGCCGTCCACGATCCTCGCGACCTCGTTGCCGAACTGCTCCTCGATGTCCCCGAGCCCGATCTCGGTGTCCTCGACGGTGTCGTGCAGGAGCGCGGCCGTCAGGGTCGTCGTGTCGAGCCGGAGATCGGCGAGGATCTCCGCGACGGCGACGGGGTGGGTGATGTACGGCTCGCCGGACAGTCGGTACTGCCCGTCGTGGGCCTCCTCCGCCACGCGGAAGGCGCGCTCGAGGAGCTTCGTGTCGGCCTTGGGGTTGTAGGAACGGACCTTCTTCAGGAGCGCGTGGATCGCGGGAGGCGGGCCCGCGTCGCGTCGGAGCCGGGGCCTGGGGAGGCGCCGGCCGCGCTCGGGCGCGGCGGGCTGGGAGGGTTGATCGACCCGTACGTCCTGCCCGGTGCTGTCCACGCTCGCCTCCTGGACCGAGTGTAGGTGATGCTGTTCGATCCACTCGTTTCGGCTGGAAGCAAGCCCCTTTACCGTTCACGGATCCGGGCCAGCCGTCCCTCGACCCATCGTCCGGTCGATCGACCCCTTCGACCACGAGCACGTAGCCTTCCCCGCACACCGAGGTCGGCGAGGAGGTCGGCATGTTCGAGATGGGAACGGAAGCGTGGGCGGTGATCCTTCGGACGCTCCTGGTCTACGCCGGCGTCTCCGTCGGACTCCGCCTCGCCGGGAAGCGTGAGCTCGGACAGATGACGGTCTTCGACCTGGCGGTCGTGCTGCTGATCGCCAATGCTGTCCAGAACGCGATGGTCGGCCCGGACTACTCGGTCCAGGGGGGCCTGCTCGCCGCGTTCACGCTCCTCGCGATCAACCGAGTGGTCGCCGAGCTGCGCATGCGAGGAGGACTCTGGGGGCGCCTGATCGAGGGCACGCCCACCGTCCTGGTCGAGGACGGGCAGGCGATCGAGCCGCATCTCGCGAAGGAGGGGTTGGAGGACGAGGAGCTCCGGATGGTGATCCGGGAGCACGGCATCGAGGACCTCGCGGACGTGAGGCTCGCGGTTCTGGAAACCGACGGTTCGATCAGCATCGTGCCGTCGACCTCGACGGTCGTTCGGACGAAGAAGCACGTCCGGCAGATCCGCCGCCGCTAGTCCCGGCGGTGCCGAACGGGCTCAGTAGTGGATGAACGTGTGGAGCTCGTAGTCGGCGAGCTTGTCCCGGCCGTTCAGGAAGTCCAGCTCGATCACGCACGCGATCCCTCGGACGTCGCCGCCGCAGCGCTCGACGAGGGAGGCCGCCGCGCGGGCCGTCCCGCCGGTCGCGAGGACGTCGTCGACGATCAGGACCCGCTCGCCCTGGTCGATCGAGTCCTCGTGGAGCTCCAGGGTCGCGGAGCCGTACTCGAGCTCGTACTCCTCCGAGACCGTCTCCCAGGGGAGCTTGCCCTGCTTGCGGATCGGCACGAAGCCGGCGTTGAAGTGATACGCGACGGGCGCGGCCACGATGAAGCCGCGCGCCTCGATCCCGACGACCTTGTCCACGGTCCCCCGGCCGAAGTGCACGACGATCAGGTCCGTGAGGGTGGAGAAGGCGTCGGGGTGCGCGAGGACCGGCGTGATGTCCTTGAACACGATGCCCGGCTCGGGGAAGTCGGGGACGTCCCGGATCAGGTCCTTGATCTGCGCGATCTCCACGCTCACCTCCGCTTGCGCTTGGCGGGGGGTTTCCGCTTCGACTTGGGGCGCGGCCGCGAGACCGCGCCGCTGGTGCGCGCGGTGGTGGCCTGAGCGGCGGCCGCCTCCCCTATCCCCGCGCCAGGCGTGACCGTGGCGGCGGCCGCCGCCCGCCGGGAGACGATCCGTTCGCGGTCCGTGCGGCGCTGCTCGAGCTGACGGAACCGTTGCTCCCGCTTCTTGAACAACGCGAGGATCGGCGCGGCGATGAAGATCGACGAGTACGCGCCGATCGCGACGCCGACGAACATCGCGAACGCGAAGTCCTTCAGCGTGTCGCCGCCGAACAGCAGCAGCGAAAGGATCGGCAGCAACACGACGAGCGAGGTGTTGACCGAACGCATCAGCACCTGGTTCAGCGAGAGGTCGATCACGCCGTCCGAGCCGAGGCGCGCGACGAGCGACTGGCTCTCGAGGTTCTCCTTGATCTTGTCGTAGATCACCACGGTGTCGTACAGCGAGTACCCCAGGATCGTCAGGACCGCGATCACGGTCTCCGGGGTCACCTCGCGCCCGACGAGCGCGTAGACGCCGACCGTGATCACGACGTCGTGGACGAGCGCGATCATCGCTCCGGCCGCCATCTTCCATTCGAACCGGAACGCGATGTACAGGGCGATCGCCGCCAGGACGACGACCAGTCCGATCCCGGCCTTCTTCGAGATCTCGGCGCCCCAGGTGGGCCCGATGTCCTCGATGCTCACATCGACCGGGTCGATCCCCGCCTGTTCGGCCAGGTCGCGGCGGATCGCCGCCGGGCCCTGCTCGCCCTCCCCCTCCAGCGACGGCCCCCTGATCGCGACGGACTCGCCGTTCACGATCTGGACCTCGGCGTCGTCGATGCCGTGGTCCTGCATCACGCTTTGCACCTGCTCGGCGTCGACGGGGGTCACGAACGTGTAGGTGATCTGCGCGCCGCCCTCGAAGTCGATCGAGAAGTTCAATCCCTGGGTGATGAAGCCGAGGATCGACAGGACCAGCAGGGTGCCGCTGATCGCGAACCAGCGGTTGCGGTGCTCGATCCATCGGATGTGCGGGATCGTGTGGCCCCGGTAGGTGTCGATCGCGTGGCGGAGGTTCACAGGCCCGCGCCCTCCTCCTGTGCCTCCGCGGCCACGCCGCTCTCGAGCCCGAAGCCGCGCAATCCCACCAGCTTCTCGTTGTTCGCGATCAGGAAGATCGTCGGTCGCTTGAAGAACCACACGACGAACAGGTCGAGCAGGGTCGCGACCCCCAACGTCAGCGCGAAGCCGCGGACCGAGCTCACGGCGGTCAGGTAGAGGGCCACCGCGGCGAGGCCGGTGACGATGTCGGCCGCGACGATCGTCTTGTACGCGCGGGCGAACGCCGGCCGCACGGCGGCGCGCGCCGATTTCCCGGACCGGACCTCGTCCTTCAATCGCTCGAAGAACACGATGTACGAGTCGGCCGTGACGCCGAGCGAGATCACCAACCCGGCGACGCCGGCGAGCGACAACGCATAGCCGAACTGATCGCCGGCGATCGAGACGAGCGCGATCGCGAGCGCGGCCCAGATCGTCATCCCCAGCCACGCGACGACGCCGAGCAGCCGGTAGTAGAAGAGGAGGTACGCGAACAGGAGCAGGAGCCCCGCGAGCCCGGCGATGATGCCCTCGCGGAGCGACTCGTCGCCCAGCGTCGGGCTGACGGTGCGGACCGACTGCCGCGTGAGCTCGACCGGGAGGGCGCCGGCGTTCAGCTGGGTCGCCAGGTCCCGCGCCTGCTGCTCGGAGAACCCGCCCGTGATCTCTCCGGAACCGCCGGTGATCGCGGATTGGACCGTCGGGGACGAGATCACGACGCGGTCGACGATGATCGCGATCTGATCGGTGGGCGGCGGGGCGCCGACCGCCTCCGTGGTCGCGGTGGCGAACCGATCGGCCCCGTCGCTGTCGAGCTGGAACGTGACCGTCCACTCCGTCGAGGCGCCGAGCTGGCCGGACTGCGCCAGCACGGCCCGCGCGCTGTCGAAGTCGTCGCCGCTGATCACGACCGGACCCAGCACGAACTTCGCCACGCCCTGTCCCGCCGGCGAGGGGCCCGCGAAGACGACCTCGTCGTCCTGCAGCGCGGAGTCCGTGCAGCGCGGGAGGTTCTGTTCCTCCTCGGCGGCGCACGTGATCGGCCGGGGGTCGTTCGCCGGCACGATCTCGCGAACGCGCCGCTCCTCCAGGCGCGCCGTCTCCCCGATCACGCGGAGGAGCCGCTCCTGACCGGACTGGCGGCGCAGCTCCTCGGCCTTGGACCGCTGGACCGAACAGCCGAGCTGCTCGCCGCCGGAGCTGATCACGCAGAACCGGTGCGTCTGCGGCGTGATCGTGATCGCCGCGAGCGCGGCGTCCGCCTTCTCCTTGGACGCGATCTCGCACGGGAGCGGATCGGCGCCCGCCAGGTCGAGGTCGTTCAGCGTCGCCGGCGTGGGCGACGGCGACGCCGAGGGCGACGCGGACGCCGACGGCGTTCCCGACGCCGAGGGCGACGACGACGGCGTCGGCGAGGGCTCCGGCGGAACGGGGACGATGCAGAACGACCGGTCGGTGACCCGGACCTTCATCGCGTTCTTCGCCGACTGCGCCTCGCGCCGGCTATCGAAGCACGTGATCTGCTCCCCGTCGGGGTTGTTCAGGCAATAGCCGCTGGCCGCGGGCGCGGGACCCTCGGGCGACGGCGAGCCCGTCGGCTGTGCCGACGGGCTCGCCGTCGCGCTCGGGCTCGCCTCCTCTTTCGGCACGACCTCGATCCCGTCCAGGAACGTCTGGGCCTGCGCGCGGCTCGTGAAGCACTCGACCTGCTCGCCGCCGCCGTCCAGGACACACACCTCGGACGGCTGCGACTGGACCTCCAGGCTGTCCAGCACGTCGCGGACGTCGTCGTCGTTCTCGGAGCAACCGTGGATCTTGCCGTCGCCCTCGAGACACGACAGGTCCGCGCTCCGGCGCCGGATCGTGGCGTCCGCGCTCCCGGGGATCTGGACCTCGATCGTGGTGCCCGAGACGGCGATGTCCGGCTCCCCGACGCCGAACGCGTCCACGCGGTTGCGGATGTTCTCGAGCGCCTGCTGCATCACGTCGTCGGGGGTGCCCTCGGGCGCCGAGAGGATCACGGACGCGCCGCCCTGGAGGTCGAGGCCCAGCGTCGGGCGAAGGGCGCCTCGGAAGAAGCCGATCGCCGACGCGGTGACCAGCAACACGACGAAGACGATCGAGACCCACAGGGCGCGGTTCCGTCTCACGCCAACTCGGCCCCGTTGATCACCAATCGGAAGCGCGCGTCCAGCAGCTCTGCGGCGTGCCGGCAGAGCTGCATCCGTCCCAGGAAGATCTCGAAGTACTCCATGACCTGACTGATCTCGGTGTCGATCGTCAGCTCGAGGCTGACCGTGCGAGCGTCGGAGTCTACTGACAGGAACGAGCGCTCGACGGCGTAGTTCACGCGGTCATGCACGTCGAAGCCGATCGTGCCCGGCTTCCGGACGCGGCTGCGGTGGACGTCCGACTTGTCCGCGAGGATCACGCCGGCGGAGATCGGGGACACGGCCACGCCTTCCGTCTCCTCGTGGTTGGCGATCGCGGCGAGGATCGGCATCAGGTCGGCGCCGTCGACCGACTCACGCAGGGCGAGGTAGACGAGCGCCGCCCCGGTCTGCCCGTGCGCGTCGCGTGCCAGCGAGTTCCCCACGTCGTGGAGGTAGCCGGCGACCGACGCGAGCGTCGCCTCGCGGGCCGTGTAGCCCAAGCGGCTCACGACCTGGAACGCGATCTTCGCGACGAGGTTGGCGTGCCGGAAGCCGTGCTCGGTGTACCCCATCGCGTCCATCACGCGATCGGCCGACGCGATGAACAGCGAGAGCTCGTCGTTGTCCTGGACGTCCTCGAGCGTGACCGTCGACTGCTCGGCCCCCGGCGGGGTCGGCGCGGTACGTGTCGGGACCCGCTCCACGGGCATCCGCGGAGCCGGCTCGTCCGGTGTACGGACGGCCGCGGCGGGTTCGTCCGGATCGCGAGGCTGGACCGGGTCGCTCACGACCCCGGCTCGGCTCCCTCCACCTCGTCCTCGTTGTCCAGCTCGTCGTCGTCGAGGAGTCGCTGCGCGACCGCTCCGCGCGAGAAGCGCATCTCGGTGTTCGGCGCGACCTCGAGCGTGATGATCCCGTAGTCGTCGTCGATCTCGGTGATCGTGCCGTAGATCCCGGCGGTCGTGATCACCTCGTCGCCGACGTCGAGCTCGTTCTGCATCTGCATCTGGGCGCGCCGGCGCTGGCTCTGCGGCCGGATCAGGAGGAAATAGAAGACCGCGCCCATCAGCACGAGCGGGAGGAAGGCCACGATCGGATTCGCTTGGGACTGCTGGGAGAGGATGGCGAGCATGCAGACCTCCGTTGCGGGGACGAGGGAGTCTACCGCGCCTCCTACAGAGGAAGGGTCCCGGGCGCCGCGGGAACGCCCAGGTGGCGGTACGCGTGCTCGGTCGCGACGCGCCCGCGCGGCGTCCGGCGGAGGAACCCCAGCTGGAGCAGGTACGGCTCGACGACGTCCTCGACCGTGTCGGTCTCCTCGCCCACGGCGGCCGCGAGCGTCGAGAGACCCACGGGTCCGCCGCCGAACTTGTCGATCAGCGTGCGGAGGATCGCGTGGTCGAGCCGGTCGAGCCCCAGCTCGTCGACCTCGAAGACCTCGAGGCCGGCCACGGCGACGGGCAGCGTGATCCGACCGTCGTGGCGAACCTCGGCGAAGTCGCGGACCCGACGGAGGAGGCGGTTGGCGATCCGCGGCGTGCCGCGCGACCGCCGGGCGATCTCCGTCGGGGCCTCGCGGTCGATCGGAACGACGAGGATCCCCGCGGACCGGAAGACGATCCTGGCCAGGTCCTCCGCGGGGTAGTAATCGAGTCGCGGCGCGAACCCGAACCGCTCACGGAGCGGCAGCGTCATCCGTCCGGGGCGGGTCGTGGCGCCGACGAGCGTGAAGCGCGGCAGGTCCAACCGGATCGAGCGTGCCGTGGGCCCCTTGCCCAGCACGACGTCGAGGTGGAAGTCCTCGAGCGCCGGGTACAGCACCTCCTCGACCGAGCGCGGCATCCGATGGATCTCGTCGACGAAGAGGACATCGCCCTCCTCGAGGTTGGTGAGGATCGCCGCCAGGTCGCTCGGCCGGTCCAACGCGGGTCCCGAGGTCGGTTGGAACCCGGCCCCCATCTCGTGCGCGACGATCCGCGCGAGCGTCGTCTTGCCGAGCCCGGGCGGGCCACTGAACAGCAGGTGGTCGACGGCCTCGTCGCGCCGCCGCGCGCCGTCGATCAGGAGGTCGAGCTGCTCCTTGACGCGCGACTGCCCGACGAACTCCGCGAGCGTTCGCGGGCGAAGCGCGATGTCGAACTCGCGGTCCTCCTCGGTGACGGCGACGGGGTCGACGGGCCGCTCGGCGTCGGGGACCTCCACGAGGCCCTCGTCGTCGGCCGGCATCAGCGACCCACCCGCTGCAGCGCCTCACGCAGCAGATCGTCCGCGTCCCGGCCGTCGGCCTCGATGCCGCGCATCGCCTCCGCCGCCTCGGTGGCCGACAGTCCGAGGGACAGGAGCGCCTCGCGCACGTCGGCCATCGGACCCTCGGAGGCCAGCTCGCTCTCGCCGCCGAACTTCTCCGCGAGGTCGAGCACGACGCGCTGCGCGACCTTCTTGCCGACCCCCGGCACGACGGTGAGCGCCGCCGCGTCGCCGTTCACGATCGCTCGCGTGATCGCGGCCGGACGCAGCACGGACAGGAACGCGAGGGCGACCTTGGGGCCGACCCCGGTCACACCGGTGAGCAGATCGAACAGATCGCGCTGATCGGTGCCCGTGAACCCGTAGAGGGTCGAGGAGTCCTCGCGGACGACCATCCGCGTGTGGATGCGGGTGGTCTTGCCGACCGCTGGGAGGGACGCGATCACGGACGTCGGGACGAGGGCCTCGTACCCGACGCCGCCCACGCCGATCACCACCCGGTTGGCGCCCTTCTCGACGACCTCACCGTCGAGGAACGAGATCACCGCGACCCCGATCGGGCGAGCCCGCGCATCCGGGCTCCCACCAGGTGGGTGAGCGCCACCGCGACGGCGTCGGCGGCGTCGGCCTGCGACGGCACGGCCTTCAACCCGTGGACGCGCGCGAGCGCGCGGCGGACCTGTTCCTTGTCGGCGTTGCCCATCCCGGTCACCGCGATCTTCACCTCGTTCGGACCGTACTCCGCCACAGGCAGCCCCGCCTCCGCGGCGACGACCATGATGGCGCCGGTGGCCCGTGCGACCGTGAGCGCGCTCACGTGGTTCCGGTTCCAGGCGAGCCGCTCGAGGGCGACGGACGCGGGCCGATGCGTCGCGATCGCGGCTCGGACCCCTTGGCACAGGCGCCGGAGGCGTTGCGACTCGTCGGCGTCGGCCGGCGTGGTGATCGTCTCGGCCCAGATCAATTGCGCTGCACGACCTTCGACGTCGACGACGGCGAGCCCGAGCTGGGCCACACCGGGGTCCACGCCGAGCACACGCCTCTCGAACATCCGTTCGCCCGAGTCTAGGTGGGGCCGCGACCCCGGGCAACGACCTCAGAGCGAGGCCATGACCTCTTCGGGGATGTCGAAGTTGGCGTAGACGCTCAGGACGTCCTCGAGATCCTCCAACCCCTCGATCAGCTGGAGGACCTTGCGCGCTTCACCCCCGTCGACCGGGATCGTCGATTGCGGCAGCATCGTGAGTTCCGCGGAGAAGATCTCGGTGCCACCCGATGTCAGCGCGTCTCGGACGGCGCCGAGCGCCGTCGGGTCGGTGACGACCTCCCACGAGCTCTCGGCGTCGTTCAGGTCCTCGGCGCCGGCGTCGATCGCGAGCTCGAACAACCGCTCCTCGTCGGGGGCGGCGTCCTTCTCCACGACGATCACGCCCTTCCGCGTGAACATCCACGCCGTCGAACCGGTCTCGCCGAGGTTGCCTCCGTTGCGCGTGAACGCGTGTCGCACGTCCTGCGCCGTCCGGTTGCGGTTGTCGGTCAGCGCCTCGACGAACAGCGCGATCCCGCCGGGCGCGTACCCCTCGTACGTGACCTCCTCGTACCGAGCACCGGACTCGTCGGCCCCGCTGCCCCGCTTGATCGCGCGATCGATGTTGTCGTTGGGGACGGACGATGCCTTGGCTTTCTCGACCGCGGACGCGAGCGTCATGTTGGCGGCGGGATCGCCGCCTCCCTCGCGGGCCGCGACCTCGACCGCCCGCAGGAGCTTGGCGTACTGGTTGGAGCGCTTGGCGTCGTTGGCCGCCTTCTTGCGTTTGATCGTCGCCCACTTCGAATGACCGGACATCGCACCTACCTCGACAGGGACAGGAAGTATGCGTGGAGCGAGGAGTCGCCCACCAGCTCGGGGTGGAACGAGGCTGCGAGCAGCGAGCCTTGGCGCAGAACGACGGGGCGATCCTCGTGGCGGGCGAGCACCTCGACGTGCGGCCCGACCTCCTCGATCCACGGCGCGCGGATGAAGACCCCGAGGACCGGGTGGTCGATCCCGTCGACGTCGACGTCCGCCTCGAACGAATCCACCTGCCGACCGTAGGCGTTCCGCCGGACCGTGACGTCGAGCAGCGACAGCAACGGCTCGCCGTCGATCACGCGCTGGGCGAGGACGATCATCCCCGCGCACGTCCCCAGGATCGGCATCCCGTCGCGCACGCGCTCACGGATCGGCTCCACCAACCCGTAGGCGTGCGCGAGCTTGCCGATCGTCGTGGACTCGCCACCGGGGATCACCAGGCGATCCACGTCGACCAGATCGTCGGGGGTGCGGACCTCGACCGGCGACGCGTCGATCGACGCGAGGACCTTCGCGTGCTCGCGGAAGTCTCCTTGCAACGCGAGGACGCCGACCTTCGTCATGCCCTGATGATAGAGCCGCCCGTCGGTGGAGCTCAGGTCGGGGAACCGGCGTCGGCAGGTGGCGTTCCGGCCGGCGGCGCGGTCGAGGGTTCCGCCGACGGTGGCGCGGTGAGCCGACGCCCGCGCCGTAGGTGCCAGACCCATGTGGCGCCGGCGACGCCTGCGACGATCAGCCCGTCCAGCGCGTTGCGGAGCGCCTCGGAGCTCGACGGGTAGCACTCCCTGATGGGCTCGATCCCGCCGACCGTGATCGGATCGGTTCCGGTCTCGGCGCCCGGGATCGTCGACGGATCCAGCACGTATCCCTGCTCCGGTCCGAAGCACTGCGGGACCGCGACGTCGATCAGCGCGTGCAGCGTCTCGATCGCCCCTCCCAGCGCGATCACGAGCGCGACGAACGCCACCAGATGGAAGTACAGCGCGCTCCCCCAGAACACCCCTGCGACCGCGATCGGCTCGCGGCGTCGAGCTTCGCGGAGATGCCACCAGAACGTGAGCCCACCCGGGATCGCGAACGCGAGCCCGCCGAGGATCGACCGGATCGCGTCGTCCGATCCCTCGAGGAACGGGGACCCGTTGGCCTCCGGCGTGACCGGGAAGATCCACTCGCGGAGGCCGATCAGCGTGGCGATCACACCGCCGAGGAGCAGTCCGACGCCGACCACCGCGGCCACGTAGTAGTAGCTCTGAGAGATCACGAAGGCCGCCTTGCCGGAGAACGGCCCGGGATGCGAAGCGTCCGGCTCGGCTACCACCCGCGGTCCTGGAGGCGGGTCTCCAACGTCCCGATCTCCAGACCGTGCATCGGCTCCCCGAGCCCGTGCGACACCTTCGCGAGGATCTCGGGGTCCTGGTAGTGCGTCGTCGCCTCCACGATCGCGCGGGCGCGCGGCGCCGGGTCCTCGGACTTGAAGATGCCGGACCCGACGAAGACGCCGTCGACGCCGAGCTGCATCATCATCGCGGCGTCGGCGGGCGTCGCGAGCCCTCCGGCCGCGAAGTTCACGACCGGGAGCCGCCCCTGCTCCGCGACGATCCGGACGAGGTCGACCGGCGCGCCGAGCTCCTTCGCCTTCGTCACGTGCTGCTCCGGTCGGAGCTGGCTGACCTCCGCGATCTGGCGGAGCATCGCGCGCTGGTGGCGGACCGCCTCGACGACGTTGCCCGTCCCGGCCTCGCCCTTCGTCCTGATCATCGCCGCGCCCTCGGCGATGCGCCGGAGCGCCTCGCCGAGGTCGCGAGCACCGCACACGAACGGCACGGTGAACGCCCATTTGTCGATGTGGAACTCCTCGTCGGCGGGCGTGAGGACCTCCGACTCGTCGATGTAGTCGACGCCGAGCGCCTGCAGGACCTGGGCCTCGACGAAGTGCCCG
>Ga0114129_10012462_pt1 | contig 12106 bp, 7 predicted proteins | sample RhiMetdeltSRZDD1_FD_80071 | JGI IMG/M metagenome (GOLD analysis project Ga0114129, IMG submission 80071) | Populus rhizosphere microbial communities from Tennessee, USA - Rhizosphere MetaG P. deltoides SRZDD1 (version 2) (version 2) | ecosystem: Host-associated > Plants > Roots > Rhizosphere >...
CCGATGCCGAACGTCGCCGGCGAGTCGTTCACGAACGCGAACAACCTCGCGGCATCGCCAAACCTCGGCCTCTATCGGTACAACTCATATCTGTCGCGCGTCGATCACAAGTTCAGCGACAGGCACCGCGTGTTCGTCACGAGCACCGCGAACTGGGGCGTCGAGTTCCGCAACGGCAACGGCTTTCCGGTGCCGGCCTTGCGCGGCGAATGGCCGAAGCATCGCAACCACTACATGGACACGTTCGACGACGTGTTCACGATGGGCTCGAGCACCCTATTGAACGTCCGCGCGTCGTACGACCGTTTCAATGACTACAATCCGAGAACCTACGCAGACCTGAACGAGGATCTCGGGATCAAGACGCCATTCCAGAACGTCGGTCAGTATCCGTACATCACAATCGACAGCTACCAGGATTTCTTCCCGGGCGTGTTCAGTCAGAGCCTGAACAACATCTACTCGGTGCAGGCGTCCGTTTCGAAGACCGCCGGCCGGCACTTCGTCAAAATCGGCGCCGAGCGGCGCAACTATCGCCTCGATCGCGTCTCGCTCGGAGACGCAAACGGCCGGTTCGATTTCACCAGGGGCTTCACGCAGCGCGATCCGCAGTCGGGCGACGCCACGTCCGGCAATGCGTTCGCGTCGTTCCTGCTCGGATATCCGTCGGGAGGCGGCGTCGACATCAACACGACGAGCCGGCGGCAGTATCTCTACGATGCCGCGTTCATTCAGGACGACTGGAAGGCGACCGCGCGCCTCACGATCAACGTGGGCGTGCGTTGGGATTACCAGGCGCCGCCGACGGAGCTGAGCGATCAGATGACGATCGGGTTCGATCGTACGAGTCCCAGCCCGTTCAGGGTCCCGGGTCTCGATCTGAAAGGCGGCCTGCTCTTCGCCGGCGTAGGCGGCAATCCGCGTTACCCGTACAATCGCGACTTCAACAACCTTCAGCCGCGTGTTGGCCTCGCTTACCAGCTCCACGAGCATGTGGTCGTGCGCGGCAATTACGGCCGATCGTTTCTGCCGCTCACGGGCAGCGGCGAAGAAGGCATCAACCAGACCGGCTTCAGCCGCCGAACGGGCGTGATCTCGTCGATCCAGACCGGCATTCCGTTCAACACGCTCGAGCGGCCGTTTCCCGAGGGCTTGCTGGAACCGTTCAACGGTTCGCAGAAGCTCGCGACGAACATCGGCAGCGGCATCTCGTTCTTCAATCCGGATTTCGAGACGCCGTACGCGGATCAATGGTCGGCCGGCGTCGATGTCGATTTGCCGTGGAAGATCCGCGTCGACGCGGCGTACGTCGGCAATCGTGGAAGGAAGCTGCCGATCAACGGCCGCGCGATCAACGAAGTGCCGATGGCCGAGCGCGAGAAAGCGATCGAGCGGCTCGGCGGCAACGCGTCGTATTTGTCGACGCTGCTGCCGAATCCGTTTGCCGGGCTCGTGCCCGGGACGATTCTCAACAACGACACCGTTTCACGCGGTCAGCTCCTGCGGCCGTACCCGCAATTTCAGGGGATCACGATGGACCGCGTGAACGAGGGGGCCACCCAGTACGATGCGCTGGAGCTCGTCGTCACGAGACGGCTCTCGAGCGGATTGATGGGAGTGGTCAACTACACGTTGTCGAAACAGTTCGAGCAGGGCGTGATGGCCGCCGGCACGACCACGATCAATACCAGCCCGAGCACCAATGCCGGCTACTTGAACAACGGATTCGACGCGACGCCGTGGCGATCCATCAGCGGCGCCGACCGCACGCATCGTCTCGTCATCACGGCGCTGTACGATCTTCCGTTCGGTCGCGGCGGCCGCCTGGGCGGCTGGCAGATCAACGTCATCGGCGAAATCCAGTCGGGCACGCCGACGGCGACACCGAATGCGATTCTGCTGCAGCCAAGCGCAAAGCTGCCCGACGGCCAGCAGTCGCTCGATCAGTGGTTCGACAACAGCACCGCCACGAATCGGCGGCCGGACGGCAGCTACGCGTGGGCCGTGATTCCGCCGAACGACTTCCGGACCTTGAACGTGCGGTTCAGCGACATTCGAGATCCGTGGGCGCCGCAGTGGGCGTTCTCGGTGTTCAAGAACACTCGCATCGGCGATCGAGCCATGACGCAGTTCCGGATCGAAGCGTTCAACGCCTTCAATACGCCGATCTACGGCGCGCCCGACGTGGGCGTCAACTCGAGTCGTTTCGGCAAGGTGACGCCGAATCAGATCAACTTTCCGCGGCACGTACAGCTCGGGCTGCGCGTGTTGTTTTGAGAGTCAAGCAGATGAACATGCCTGATGCCGGACGATGAGTTGATCGAGTTCGTCTGCGCGGAGAACGAGAAGTCGACCGCGCAATACAAGTGATGAGCCTCGGGATGGTACGAGTGTCGCACGTGCGATCGCATGTCCCTTGTATCAATCCATGGAAATCTTCACGGCGCGCTTACGTCTCGGTTGATCCTGCCGCTCGCGGTGATGTCCGCGGCGGTTGTCGTCTCAGCGTGCGGCTCTGGAACGCCCCCGACGTCGGCGCAAACCTCAGCTCCGGCAATGACTCCTTCACCGGTTCCGACGCAAACGTATACGGTCATTGGAACGATGAGTGATGCGACGAACGGCCGAGCCGTGTCCGGTGGTACGGTGTCGGTGACGTCGGGCCCGAACGCGAATCTCTCGTCATCGACCGACGCCAGCGGCGCCTACTCGATTGCGGGGCTGCTGGCCGGCAGCATCGGGCTGCACGCCAGCGCTCCTGTGTACGACGCGGCGGACAAAACCGTCTCGGTGCAGGCAGACACGCGCGTGGACTTCGCGCTGCGGCCGATGGTCGTCTCGAGCCCGCAGTGCGATGCGAGCCTTTGGAATCACGTTCACGACGTGAAGCGGCTCGAGGTGGTGAAGCCGTGTCAGACCGTGACCGGTGTGATCGCCACGCACCACTCGAGCGACGATGGCGATATCGACATGGAGCTCGCCGTCGATCCGCCGTTCGCGAACGTGTTGAATCAGGGAAACATCAGCAAGCTGAATGGTCATCTGCAGATCGAGGCGGTTTGCCAGGCGCCGATTCACCCGGACGTCCCGGACGCGTTTCGCGCCTGCAAGGATTTCACCGGTTCAGTGCCGATCCCGGCGATCGGCACGCACGTGCAGGTCACCGGCCACTACGTCATCGACCACGACCACGGCTGGATGGAGATCCACCCGATCAGCGTGCTCACCGTTGCGCCTTGAGCCGGTTCACGTTTCCGATCTAGCGCGGTATGCCGACGCGCCGCACCAGATCGTCGAATCGGCGATCCGATCGAATCGGGTCGAGCCGTGGATCGACGTTCAGGTAGACGAGGAGATCGGAGCGTTCGCGGTACGCTTGTTCGAGTGCGTCGAAGGCGGAATCCGCGTGGCCCAGACCCGCATGAATGAGCGCGATCTCGAACGACGAGATGAATCGGCGCGTCGACATCTGCCGGAGCTCGGCGATCACGCGGTCGGCTTCGCGCCTGTTTCCTGAAACAGCGTGGAGATGCCCGATGTCCGCCGCGACGACGACGTTGCCTTTGAGCAGCTCGGCGCCCTTGCGCAGGTCACGGAGCGCGTCGTCGTACCGGGCCTGCTGCTCGTAGACCAGACCGCGGTACCAGTACGCCAGTCCGTAATTCGGATCGAATTCGATCGTCTTCGCGAGCTGGCTCAACGCGAGATCGTACTGGCGCGCGAAGAGATAGTTCCAGCCCAGATGGACGTTCATGATCGGACTGAGCTGATCGAGATCCAGCGCGCGCCGCGCCTCGGCCAGCGAGTCGTCCACCCGTCCCGTTGCCAGCAGAAGATGCGAATACCAGTGATGCGCCTGCGCGTAGCCGGGATTCAATTCGAGCGATCGTCTGAATGAGTCCTCGGCGCCCGACCAGTCCCAGTCGTAATTGAGCTTCGCGTACGCCAGGGAGTTGTGCGCTTCCGCGAGCGAGTCGTCGAGCGCCAGCGCCTTGAGCGCAGCGGCCTTCGCCTTCGGTATCGCCTCGTTCGGAGGCAGCGATCCGACGTCGAACGAGAAGCCGAGCGACAGATAACAATCGGCCAGGCCGCTGTACGCGGCGGCGTAGGCCGGATCCTTCTGGATCGCGCGGTTGAAATAGTCGATCGACCGTTTCACCGAGTCCTCGGTTCGGCGGTCCCAGAAATAGCGCCCCCTCACGTACAACTGGTACGCGTCGGGATCGACTTCGCGCGCATGCGCGGCGAGGCGGGCCGCTTCGTCCGGCGTCAGCGTGACGCGGACCTCTTTCACTATCGAGCGCGCCACTTCTTCCTGCAGCATCAGCACGTCTCGCACGTCGCGGTCGTAGGATTGCGCCCAGAGGTGCTCGTCGGTCGAGGCGCGGATCAATTTGGCGCTGATCCGGACGCGGTTGCCGACGCGCTCGATGGAACCTTCCACCACCGCATCGACGTCGAGCTCCTTGCCGATTTGGCGCAGCGGCTTCTCCGTTCGCGTGTAGCGCAGCACCGACGTCCGCGATACGACGCGCAGCGCGCGGATCTTCGCGAGATCGGTGATGAGCGCCTCGGTCACGCCGGCGGCGACGTAGTCGTCGTCCGGCCCGCGCGAAAGATTTTCGAGCGGCAGGACCGCGATCGACCGAATCCTCGTCGACCCGCTCGGCGCCGCGACTCGGCCGGCGAGCCAGACAATGAGCGCCGCGCAGATGACCGACAGAACGGCGCCGATGACGATGCGGCGCCGGCGCGCCGCGACCCGCGTGCCTGCATCGGCATCCGCGAGATCGTCCGACAGGACCAGCGCCAGATCGCGCGCCGATTGAAAACGCGCGTGCGGCGATTTCTCCAGACACCGGTGTGCGACCTGCAGCGCTCGCGCGGCCGCCGGCGTGTCACTCGCCGCAGGCGGCGGCTCGTCGTGCAGGATGGCGGACAACGTATCGGCTGACGTCTGACGCTCGAACGCGCGCCGCCCGGCGACCAACTCGTACAACACCGCGCCGAAGCCGAAGATGTCGCTGCGGCGATCGACTGGTTGGCCGCGGACCTGTTCCGGTGACATGTAGCCGATCGTCCCGATCAACGCCCCCGGCGTCGTCGATGCCAGTCGTGTCGCGGGCGCCGACTCGGCCGGCAGAAGACTGCCCTCACTCAACTTCGCGACACCGAAGTCGAGAATCTTCACGCGGCCGTCCGTGGTGACGAAGACGTTTTCGGGTTTGACGTCGCGGTGGACGATGCCCTTGTCGTGCGCGGCCGCGAGGCCGTGCGCGATCTGAATCGCGTAATCGATCGCCGCGCGAACCGGCAGTGGACCGCGATCGAGGATGTCGCGCAGCGTCTCGCCGTCGAGCAGCTCCGACACGAGGTACGACGCGCCCTCGTGCGTGCCGACGTCGAACACGGCGAGGATGTTCGGATGGTTCAAGCCGGCCGCCGCGCGCGCCTCCTGCTCGAATCGGCCGACCCGTTCGGCATCGGCGCTGAAGGCGAGCGGCAGCACCTTCATCGCGACGTCGCGGCCGAGCCGCGTGTCGGTCGCGCGATACACTTCGCCCATCCCGCCGGCGGCGAGCACCGCCTTCACGACGTACGGGCCAACGTGATGTCCGACGAGCCAACCGGTCATGATGCGCGGCGGCTGCTCGACAACCTCGAGACCAGGTTCGAGAAAGCGTTCCGCGTCCGGCGCCACCGATAACAACGCCTCGACCTCGTGCCGAAGCTGCACGTCGCTGCCGCATGCGTCCGCGAGATACGCGGCGCGCTCGGCGGCGGACAAGCCGGCCGCAGCGTGGTACAGCGCCTCCACGCGTCGCAGCCGCTCGCGTCGCGCGTCGGCGTTCACCGCGCCAGCTCCTGATACAGCCACGTCCTCGCGAATTTCCAATCGCGGGAGACGGTGTCCGTGGAGACGCCGAGCGCGAGCGCGGTCTCCTCGACGCTGAGGCCGGCGAAGAACCGCAGCTCGACGACTCGGCTCTTGCGCGCATCGAGCTCTTCGAGCGCGTTCAAGGCGGCGTCGAGGAGGACGACATCGGGTCCGCTCTCACGTGACGGGAGGAGTCCTTCGTCGACCGTCACCCGCACGGCGCCGCCGCCGCGTTTCGCGGAGCGGCGCGCGCGGGCGGCGTCGACCAGAATCTGGCGCATGAGCCGCGCGCAGATCGCGAAGAACTGCGTGCGGTTCTGCCACGACATCCGCTTGATCTCAACGAGGCGTAAGTACGCTTCGTTCACCAGCGCCGTCGGCTGCAATGTGTGATTGCTCGGCTCGTGACGGAGGCGGTTCTGCGCCACGCGACGCAGCTCGTCGTAGACGAGCGGCAGCAGGCGATCGCGCGCACCGGCGTCGCCGGCGGTCCAGGCCGCGAGGAGCTGCGTCACATTATTTACGGGGGGCTCCGCCCGCCCCGGCTCGGTCGCTCGCGGGGACCCCTTCGCCCCGCTCCGCTCCCTCGCAGGCGCGCCGTGCGCGCCTAACCCGGTGTGCCGCTCGGTCACAGGTCCCTGTCTGGAAAAGAGAAAAGCGCGGTCATTGTAACGCCGACGCCCGCATGCGGCGTTTCGACGCGCGTTCTCGCTTCTGTTGTGGGAGGTGGGACGTGAAAAGACGAGATTTTGTCGGACGCGTCGTGCACACGTCGGCGATCGGCGTGGGGGGATTGCTCGGTTCCGCGTGGTCGGCTGCGGGAGACGAGGGCGCTGAGGGCGGTCAGCTGGGGCGCATCTACCAACTACAGGCGGCGTTCCATCGCGCGAAGACCACACAGGACATCGACCTGATGATGGCGTTGTGGCATCCCGACGGCATGCTCACCGTCGAAGGCGATGCGAATTCGCCGTACATCGGCTTCGATCGGCTCAAAGCGTTCTGGCTGAACTCGGGTTCGTTCACGCATCGGCGCTTTTCGCTCGTGCCGTCGTTCAAAATCCAAATCGATCTGCGCGGCAACCGGGGATTCCTGTACTTCGAATGCCACGATGTCGGCGACTACGATCTGCCGACGCGGTCCATCGCCGGCGACACGTTTCTGGGCGGCACCGTCCGCCGGATGCGCGACCGCTGGGTCTTCTGGGAAATGACGGCCGGCAGGGCCTTCCCGCTTTCCGTGGACCAGTACTACTTTCCGTGACGCCGTTCCAGCAACTTGCCGCCCAGCCGGGCGACAGCGGTGACGAGCGAATGGGCATCAATCGGCTTCGCCAGATGCAGCTGGAATCCTGCGTGAAGGGCCGCGAGCCGATCTTCATTTCGAGCAAAGGCGGTGAGCGCCGCCGCCGGCATGGAGGCGATCGGCGCCGGGTGCAGGCCGCGCAGCTTCCGAATCAGCGCGTAGCCGTCCTCGTCCGGCATGGCAATGTCGGTGAGCAGCACATCGACATGTTCGCGCTGCAACACGTCGAGGGCCGCGGCCGTCGAAGCCGCGGTCCGCACGTCTGCACCATGATTCTCCAGCTGCGCCGCCACCACGTGGCGCGCCTGCTCTTCGTCGTCGACGACGAGCACGGAAAGACCTTCGAGCACCGTCGGCGGCCACACTGGCTTCACCCGCGCGTCGCTCGCCGTCTCCAGGTCGCCTTGTTCGGCGAACGCGATGGCGCTCGGCAGCCGCACGGTGAAGGTTGCACCCTGGCCTTCTCCGTCACTGTGGGCGGTAATCACGCCGTCATGCGCCAGAACGAGATGCTTGACGATGGACAGGCCAAGGCCCAGCCCTCCGTGATGACGCGTCGTGGATCCATCCGCCTGCACGAAGGGTTCGAACATCGACGCGAGAAAGTCGGATGAAATGCCGATGCCGGTGTCGGTGACGACCATTTCGACGCTGTCGACGCTGTCATCGGGGCGGCGGAGCTGCATCTGGACGGTGCCATCCTTCGGCGTGAACTTGATCGCATTCGAGAGCAGGTTCCACGCCACTTGCTGGAGGCGAGACCTGTCCGCGTAGACCGCACCGACCGACGGCTCGATGTCGAGCTCGAGGTGAACCTGCTTCGCCTCGGCCGCGGGTTGCACGACGTTCACCGCGGCACGAGCGACCTCCTCGAGATCGATGAACGTCCGTTCGAGATGCAGCTTGCCGGACATGATCCGCGCAACGTCGAGCAGATCCTCGATGAGGCGCGCCTGCCGCTTGGCGCTGTCGTGAATGGCGACGAAGGCGCGCTCGCGGCGCGGCTCATCGAGCTTGCCGCGGCGCAGCATCTCGGACCATCCAAGAATGGCATTGAGCGGCGTCCGCAGCTCGTGCGAGACGACCGCGAGGAACTGGTCCTTCAGCCTGTTCGCCTGCTCGGCGCTGGCCCGTGCGGCGTGCTCACGCTCGAGCAGTTCCTTGCGCGTCTGCTCGAGCCGCGTCATCTCCGCCAGCGCCACCGCAAGGCGCTCCTTTTCCTCGCCGAGCGCACGCTCGGCCGTGCGCGCCTGCGACAACGCATCGACCGTCTCCTGGTGCATCCGTCGCATCTCGCCCATGTGCCGCTGCTGATCGTCGAGACGGTCGACGAACAACTCATAGGTTCGATAGGTGAGATAGACAGGGGCGAGCAGCAGCACCGCCATCCAGTGCTCGCCACGGTCGATGACGATCGCAGCCACCGCGCCGGCGGTGCCGGCGACCATGAACGTCACGCCGCTCCACAAAAAGTCGTCGCGCCAGACGGCCACGATCCCGCGATCGGTGGACGCCGCGATGGCGCCCGCAACGAGGCCGGTGTCGAACACGAAGTATGCGGCGATGGCGCCCACGAGCGGTTTCGCCAGCGCCGCGATTTCAAAGGGTCCTGTCGACCCGCCGAGCCACGCGTAGACGAGCCCCGTCGCGCTCATCGCGATGACTTCGGCTGTAATACTGAACACCGTGCGATAGAGCGGATAGCGGTGCCTGACTTTGTACGTGCACTGCGTCAATGCGCCGGCAACCGCGACGATGACCGCATGGCGGGGGCCGAGCAGCAGGAGCGCCATCAACTTCGCGGCGCATGAAACCGATAGCGTCGACCCGCTGGTGAGCGGAATCGGAAGGTTCACCTTCCACGCCGCCGTCAGACACGCGGCCATCAGCGCGCCGAAAAACAGGAGCGGCCGCGGATAGACGAGCGGGAACGACGCCACGAGGACGATCGTGCCGCCGATGACTACGAGCGCGACATAGAGCTGCGCCGCCAACGGCAGCGCGTTCCATGAAAGGCCGCCCGAACCTGGCGTGCGCGTCGCCGCGCTCCGATTCTTTCCGAACCTGAAGAGATCGAGGACGCCGACTGAGATGGCTTCGCGCATGTTGTTACTGTTTCGGCCAGATTACCGGTTCGCACGTGGAATCGCTGCAGCCCGTTCCCCATACGACGCTCTCGGCGTCAATGGTTCCCCACACGACGCTCTCGGCATCGATCGTGCCCCAGACGACGCTCTCTGCGTCGTTCACGGCCGCGATGCTCCACGGTCCCTCACAATTGAGGCCGCCGCAGGTCGATCCCCACACGATGTTGCGGCGGCCGGCATCGACAGTCGACGCGCCCCACGCTCCGCCGCCATCGCCACACGTCGTGGTTGTACACGTCGTTCCCCACACGACGCTCTCGCCGGTCAGAGTACTCTCGGCGCCCCAGGTGACATCGGGACTCCACGCGTTCGCATCGGCAGTGAGGCGACCGCCAGATACGAGCTGGTTGCCCCAAATCAGGCGGCCGCTCCACTCCGCTGGCGTCTCTCGAAGATCAGTTGACGGCGTTGCCAACGCCTGCGCCAACTCCACCGCACCCTTTGCGTTGAGAAATCCGGCGCCTTCGGTCAACGGGTCGTAATTCGGATTTATCTGCGCCGTGTACTCCAGGATTGCTTTCACCTGGTTCGGCGTCAGCGAGGGATTCGCCTGCAGCATCAACGCGACCGTTCCGCTCACGACCGGCGCGGCCATGCTGGTTCCGCTCAAGCTCAAGTACGGCAGATAGGGAGTGAGAACGGTACCGGTCAGAAGGTAGGGCGTTTTCGTCGCGTACAACGCGCTGATCGGATCGCTCAGCGATTCGATGCCCACGCCGGGTGCGACGATGTCTGGCTTGGCCGTGTAATCGATCGCCGTCGGTCCACGGGAACTGAACGCCGCCATCGTATCGTCTGCGCGATCGCTGGTGCCCATGTGGCTGGACGCGCCGACGGTCACCACCCACGGCGCGTTGCCGGGCGAAGTAATGCCGCCATATGCGTCGAGACCATCCTGCTCGCGCCCTCGGTTTCCGGCGACCGTCACGACCACGATGCCGGCCTCGACGGCACGCATCGCCGCGAGCGTGAGCGGATCGGTGTTGTACGACTCGTACACGCCTGCCGCCACCGAGAGATTCACGACGCGGATGTTGAATGCGTCTTTGTTGGCGACGACGTAGTCCAGCGCGGCGATCACGTTGCTGATGTAGCCGCGTCCAGACTCGTCGAGCGTCTTGAGCACGATGAGATTCGCAGCGGGCGCGATGCCCGATCGCGCGCCGGCGGAATCGAAACCGTTGCCCGCAACGATTCCGGCGATGTGCGTGCCGTGACCATAGTCGTCGTAAGGCGCGACGCCGCCGTTGACGAAATCCACGAACTGACGCACGCGCTGGCCGCCTGCGGAGTCCGTGAGATCGTCATGCCAGGACGTGACACCCGAATCGATGATCGCCACGCCGACACCGGATCCGTCGTAGCCGAGCTCTTGTCGAACCGCCGTCGCGCCCACCGTCGCACCGGTGCGTTCCATCGCGCCGACAAGGGGCCGATCGAGAGCGACGCGGGCAACGAGCGGATGGCTGGCGACTTTGCTGAGTGCCGCGTTCGGCAACTCGATGACGTCGGCATTGATCAAAGAGAGCGTGCGATGAAACTTCCCGCCCGCCTGAGCGACGATCGGACGCAGCGACGCCAGCGACTGGCGATCGACCGCCTCCACGATGAACCGGGACGATCCGGTGGCTTTCGGCATCCGTCGCTTTGCCAGGGGGTCGAGTTTGGCGACCGAGGCAGGCGTCCCGTCATTCTGTGCGAATGCCGGCCGGCCGATTCCCAGCATCAACGGTGCTGCGACCAGACAGCGAACGAATATTCCCGTTCTACGCATCAGCGTCGACCTCGAAAGTCGGAGTTGTTCGGGCGGTCGGGCGGTGTGAGGAGGAAATGATTATACGAACTCGGCAGGAGATTCCGAGCTCAACGATTCAATGTCTCGCGACACACTCAGGTCCCTGTCGCCAGGGACCGCGGCGCAACTGCAAGATCCCAGGCGACGCGGATCAGCTCTGGCGCGTACACCGGCTTCTCGAGGTGCTTCTGATATCCGGCGGAGAGCGCGGCCGCGACATCATCGGGAGCCACGCAGGCCGTGAGTGCGATCGCGGGAACGAACCGGCAGCTCCCCTGGCGAAACCGCCGCATCATTTCGTAGCCGTCGGTGCCGGGCATGGCGATGTCGCTGACGATCAAATCGGGATCGCGATGGCGGGCGAGATCGAGCGCCTCTTCCGCCGACGCGGCTTCCACGACCGTCGCGCCTTTCTGCAGCAGGATCGCCGCGACAATCTGACGCGCGTCGATCTCGTTGTCGACCACGAGCACCGTGACGTCGTCCAGCCGCGGCAATTCCGCCCACGGCACGTCCGGCGCCGATTGCTGCTGCGGCGCGGGCAGCGGCTCTTCGGGCGGTGGCTCGTAGATGCGGATCGGCAGCGTCACCGTGAACGTGGCGCCGCGGTTCTCCCCCTCGCTCGTCGCCCGACCGTCCCACCATGGAGCTCGACCAGATGGCGCACGATCGCCATGCCGAGGCCGAGGCCGCCGTGAGCGCGCGTCGTGCTGCTGTCCGCCTGAGAGAACCGGTCGAAGATGTGGGGGATGAAGGCGGGCGCGATGCCCTGACCGTTGTCGGACACGACGATGCGAAGGTCGGAACCGAGATTCTCCACGCGCACGTCGACGCGCCCTTCCCGTGGCGTGAACTTGATCGCGTTCGACAGCAGATTCCAGACGACCTGCTGCAGCCGGTCCCGATCCCCGCAGGTTTCGAGCACGTCCGGCACGTCAATCGTGATCGTGATCCGCTTTGCCTCGGCGGCCGGCCGCAGC
>Ga0114129_10012463_pt1 | contig 12105 bp, 10 predicted proteins | sample RhiMetdeltSRZDD1_FD_80071 | JGI IMG/M metagenome (GOLD analysis project Ga0114129, IMG submission 80071) | Populus rhizosphere microbial communities from Tennessee, USA - Rhizosphere MetaG P. deltoides SRZDD1 (version 2) (version 2) | ecosystem: Host-associated > Plants > Roots > Rhizosphere >...
CAGCTATGAGACCAACAACGGAAGCCACTCAAGTCGCCGGCGCGATCGCAACGCGGGCTGCATACGTCCTTGCCGACGTCGAGGTCTGGTCGCGATCGCTCGGGGACGCCCTCGAGGGACTTGGCCTCGAGGTCTTCTCCTGCACCGAGCTTCACGAGCTGTTTGAGGTTTGCCGCGAGCGGCCCGCTTCGCTTCTCGTGCTTGCGCAGCGCAACAACGCTTTTGCTGTCCGCGCCTGCCGCGTGATACGTGGGCTTCAGGACACACCCATGATGGTCGTCATGCCGCGCGAAGGGGACTTGATTCCAGTCCTGGATGCAGGCGCCGACGATGCGGTCGTCGCGCGCGTGGACCCCGCCGTTTTCGCTGCGCGGGTGCGCGCCCTGATGCGACGAGCGCGTCCGGCGTCCCGCAACGGCGGGATGCTGGCGATCCGCGAGCTGGTGCTGGACCTCGAGAAGTTCCAGGTGTCGTTGCGAGGCAAAACAGTCGCGCTCACTCCGACCGAGTTTCGACTCCTGGCCGTGCTCGCTCAGCAGGCAGGCCGTGTCGTCGACCCGAGAGCATTGCTTTCGGCCGTCCACCAGCATGACTACGGCGAGCGCGACGCGCAGAACCTCGTAAAAGTGCACATCGCTAACCTGCGCCGCAAACTCAACGATTCTCGGACGACGAACCCGTACATCCTCTGCGTCCGCGGCTTTGGCTACATGCTTGAGCGGCGTTCTGCTCAGCGCGAAGACGACCCGCTCGCTACTCTGATCGAGACCGAGTAGCTGCACGGCGAGCGGGCCCGGTTTCCTTTACCCTTACGGGACGTTTACTCGATCCAAACCGTGCCTTAACGGTGCGATTGTCAAGCCCACGACCAACTCTGCTAGCCTGACACCAACCAGATCTTTACGGAGGCGGAGAATGGGCTCCCGGGGCGAGAACGGTGCGAGCAGGCGCGATCCAACGGCCGACACCGAACTCCACAGAACACGATTCGGCGCATACTTTCCGCGCGTATTTGCCTTCGCCCATTCGGTAACCGCGGACGAGACGGCAGCCAAAGAAGCGGCTATCGAAGCATTTGGACGGGCCTTCGCTCAACGTGTGGAAGTCAGCGATGAAGATTTCGCCGTCCGGCTCTTTGCTGGGGTGCGCGATCATTGCCGTACCATCCGGAGCGCTGCTCCGGCGAGCGATGCGTTGAACAGCGGCGAGCGAGAGCTTCTCGCGCTTGTGTTCGATGCGCGGCTGAATCGCGAAGTGATCCGCAGGCTATTACAGACGACGGAGCAGGCAGTATCAACGATGTTACTTGGGGCACTGCGCAAGTCCCGAGCGGGTGTCTCGCCGGCGGCAGCCGACAACTCTTTACGTACAGCCTAATCGCGCTCACACGTGCTCGGGCAGCTTAACGCCGCTCGCCCCAAATTCGCGGCCCCGTCGCAAGACACGCGCTCTGTTAGAAGGTCAGTACTTCGAGACGTTCAGCTCTTCTATGTGGCCCTCAACGAGGTAGATGACCCGCTCGCATATATTGGTCACTCGGTCGGCGATCCGTTCGAGATTGTGAGCCGTCCAGATAAGATAGGTCGCGCGCTGAATCGTACGCGGGTCGTTGATCATGAATGTCAGCAGCTCTCTGTAGACCTGCTCGTAGAGTGCATCCACCTCATCGTCCTGGTCACAGATGGCCCGCGCGCGTGCTGGATCACGGTCCTTAAACGCCTCGAGACTTCCCATCAACATGTCCGATGCGACTTGAGCCATCCGGGGAATGTCGATATAGGGCTTGAGCGGGGGCTCATCGGCGAGCATGAGGGCGATCTTCGCGATTCCCTCGGCATGGTCGCCCATTCGCTCGAGGTCGACCGTGATATGAAGGACCGAGACGATGGTGCGAAGATCGCTCGCCAGCGGCTGCTGCGTGGCTATTAGCTCGAGGCATTTTTCCTCGGTCTCATAGCGTTTCCGGTTTATCTTGAGGTCGTCCTCGATGATCTGCTGGGCGAGATTAACATTACGTGTCTTGAGCGCTTCGACTCCGCGCTCGATGGCCGCCTCGACCATACCCGCCATAACGAGCATGTCTTCCTGCACCGCTATCAGCTGGCGTTCGAATCCTGTACGCGTCATAGGTCTTTCCTATCCAAACCGGCCGGTGATGTAGTCTTCAGTCCGCTTTTCTCTCGGGTTTGTGAATATCTCGTTCGTAGCGGAGAACTCTATGCATTCACCGGCTCGGTCTTCCGACATCATCATCACCGCCGTCCAATCGGAAACACGTGCCGCCTGCTGCATGTTGTGGGTGACGATCACGATGGTGTAGTCGCGCGCCAGCTGTCGCATCAGGTCCTCGATCTTGAGTGTGGCAACCGGGTCCAGCGCCGAGCAGGGCTCGTCCATCAAGATGACCTCCGGTTCGATGGCGAGGGCGCGTGCGATGCAGAGCCTTTGCTGCTGACCGCCCGACAGCGCATACGCGTTCTGGCGGATCTTGTCTTTGACCTCATCCCAAAGGGCGGCGCGGTGCAGGGCTCGTTCGACGATCTCATCGAGCCGGCCTTCATAGCCGTTGATCCTTGGCCCAAACGCGACGTTCTCGTAGATAGACTTCGGGAACGGGTTCGGCTTCTGGAATACCATTCCTATCCGGCGCCGCACGTCGACGACGTCGATGCGCCGGTCATAAATGTTTCGGCCCTGGAACAACACTTGTCCTTCCGCGCGGAATCCGGCGATCGTGTCGTTCATCCGGTTGAAGCAGCGAATGAACGTGCTCTTTCCGCAGCCTGAAGGGCCGATGATAGCCGTAATCTGGCGACCGGGCACCTGGATTGATACGCTCCGCAGCGCCTGGAAGTGTCCATAGAAGACGTTAAGGCTGCGCGCCTCAAGAAATGCTTCGCCTGGCTGGTCGGTTACAGGCGTGGCCGTTTGAGGCGTTGGGACTTGGGCTTTCGGTTCAGGTCTTCCAATCGTGGCCATGCGAATTAATCGCTCTGAGTTAGAGAGTGGTTCTTCGATCATTATCTTACCCTCTGGCGTTCGCCTGGAAGCGATTGCGTAGAAAGATGGCGACGGAGTTCATTGTGAGCAACACCGCCAGCAGGACGATGATGCCGGCGGCCGCGTTTTGCTGGAAGGCTTCCTGAGGTCGGGAAGTCCAGTTGAAGATCTGGATTGGCAAGACCGTAAATTTGTCGAACGGGCTGTGCGGGGTGAAGGGGACAAACAGCAGAGCTCCGATCGTGATGAGCGGTGCTGTCTCACCTATTGCGCGAGAGAGTGCGAGGATGACTCCTGTAAGGACACCCGGAAGAGCGGCGGGCACCACCTGGTGGAAGACCATTTGTGAACGCGATGCACCCACAGCGTAGGCCGCCTCTCGGATCGAATTTGGAACCGCACGTAAAGATTCCTGGGCGGCGATGATAATGATCGGGAGGACGAGGAGGGCCATCGTGAGGGCCCCCGCAAGCACGCTTCGTTCCAGTTGGATCGCGCGGACGAAGAGGGCGAGCCCGAGGAGGCCATAAACAACCGAGGGCACCCCGGCGAGATTTGAGATATTCACTTGAATGACGCTCGTTAGCCAGTTCCTGGGGGCGTATTCCTCAAGATAAATCGCCGCGCCAAGCCCAATGGGGACCGCCACGATAGCCGTAATGGCCATCATCCAGAGGGTGCCCCAGAGAGCTGCCTTGATCCCCGCATCCCCGGCGTTTCGAGACGGGAAGCTGTTGATGAAGTCCCAGCTGACCCTGTCCAGCCCTTTCGAGGCGACTTGTACCAAAAGGACGCCCAGCACGGCAATTGCAAGGAGGGTAGCCGTGATGCAGATGATGCTAAATCCGAGTGCCGTGCCGCGTCGAAGGAAGAGTCGGCGATGGAAGGCTCGCTCGCTGATCGTCATTCGTACACCTCCCGAAACTTGTGAAGCAAATACTGGCTCACGATGTTCATTGCCAGCGTCATGACGAAGAGCGTCATGCCAACCGCGAAGATCGTGCGAAACTCGAGACTTCCCTGCGGAGTGTCGCCGAGGCTGATCTGTACGATATAAGCCGTCATCGTTTCAACGGCCTCAAGCGGGTTCCAGGTGAGGTTGGGCGTGCCTCCCGCGGCGATCGCGACGATCATCGTCTCGCCGACGGCGCGGGACACTGCGAGGATGAACGATGCGATTATCCCGGAGAGGGCAGCAGGAACTACAACGCGGCGTGCCACTTCATACTTCGTGGCGCCCAACGCGTACGCGCCTTCGCGGAGGCCGAGCGGGACCGCGCTCATCGCGTCCTCACTCAGGGAAGAGATGAGCGGGATGATCATGATACCCACGGCAAGCGAGGCGGCGAGCGCGCTGAAAATTTGAGAGGTGCCGAACAAGGGCTTCACAATGTCGGGGCCGATGAAGGTGAGCGCGAAGAAGCCCAGGACAACGGTGGGAATTCCGGCGATGATCTCAAGCATTGGCTTGATGATTGCGCGCAGCCACCGAGGGGCGTACTCGCTTAGATAGATCGCCGTGATGAGGCCAAGCGGAACCGCGAAAACGGCGGCGCAGATCGCGATAAGTAGCGTGCCCGCTAGCAAGGGCAGCACGCCGTATTGGGCGGGCGTGAAGAGTGGGGTCCATTTCGTACCAGTGAAAAACTCAATCGGCGAGACATCTTGAAAGAAAGAGACCGTTTCGCCGAGAAGCGTCAGGACGATCGCCGCGGTAGTGACAACAGACACTGCGGCGCAAAGGAACAAAACTCCGGTGACTGCTGCTTCCCTGGTATTTCGTAGTCGTGCCTCAAGCTGCCCTCTCGGCTTGATCCGCGAGACACTTCTTGTGACCGGTGGTTGTATAATGCCCATTTAACGTACCTCGTCAACGATGGAAGCATCCCCGCAGAACACTGCGGGGATGCTTCATAGGGCTCTTTTGTTCCTGTCTACGGTAGCTTCGCCAGGTCTGCCTGGTAAACGTCCTCGGGCGACTGCACATAGCCGACTTCGTCGATGAGTGGCCTGCCATCCGTGAGGAAATAGCGGATGAATTCTTTGACCTCCGGCCGCTGGAGCGCAGTCTTCTTCACGTAGACGAACAGCGGTCGCGAGAGAGGCTTATAGGTCTTATCCAGGATGGTGTCGCGAGCCGGCTTGATGCAACCCGTTCCGCTGTCAACGCCGAGCAATTTAAGCTTGGAGGCGTTCTCCTCGTAGTAGGCGAACCCGAAATAGCCAAGGCCGCCGTTGTCACCTTCGATCCCCTGCACCAGCACGTTGTCATCTTCGCTTGCCGTGTAGTCCGAGCGGCTCGATTTAGCGGTGCCGTTGATTACTTCGGTGTAGTAATCGAACGTCCCGGAGTCAGTTCCAGGGCCATAGAGCTTGAGCGCCTTGTCCGGGAAGCCAGCCCGCACATCCTTCCAGTTGTTGACTTTGCTGTCTGGGGACCAGATTGCCTTCAGTTCCGCGGTCGTCAGGCAGTCTACAAAATCGTTGGTTGGGTTCGTGATGATTGAGAGCCCATCGAACCCGATCTGGAATTCAACGTACTCGATGGCCTTGGCCGCGCACGCCTGCTTCTCTTCATCTTTGATCGGCCTGGAAGCGTCGCTAAAATCCGTCTCACCGTTGCAGAACTTCTTGAAGCCGCCGCCTGTCCCAGAGATTCCCACCGTCACATTCACATCCGGTTGAACCTTCTTGAACTCTTCGGCGACCGCCTCCGTGATTGGGAACACAGTGCTGGAGCCGTCGCCGTTGATTGCACCCGAAACTTTCTTGACTGTAGTGCTAGGCGAGGCGTTTCCGCCGTTCGTGGTCTTCTCGTCATCACCGCAGGCCGCTATGGCAAGAGCCAGGAGAGCCCCGAGCACCAACACGGTAAGAACCACGGGCCGGGTGCGGGGAATACTCGCCGAAAGCATCCGGCTGAGTAACTTCATGTGAATTGCCTCCTTACTTGTATCGGTTCAATTTCACGATAACGATAAGCTGGTTAACGGTCTGTTAACAGGGTTTAACGAGTCGTAAAACCTCAGGGAGGACCTCAGGTGAAACGAGTGAGTGCCAGAGCTCATCTCGTACCCGCAGATTGGGGCTGTCTTTGACCCAATTTACCCGATGGCCGACCGGGGGTAGTTTCAGAGCGCCAGAACGCAAGGAAAGGAGACAAGCCTGAACCGGCAACCCCACGTTCTGGGGCTCTGAAACCGCTCACCGGCCGGAGCTCTAGTTTTTATTCATCCCACCGACAATCATGGCGAGTTGAGCCGGGCTTCGATCTTCCGTGCGTGGGGAAGCGAGCTCCGCGACGCGTCCCAGAGCTCGGGTCCGAAGAGTGGCATTTCAGTACGGTTGCACTGAGTCGGGTGCTTTCTTACGACAACTGGATTCGAGGTGCGCTGGAGGCGTCGAGGGCGAGAAATAAGTTTGTGATCCGTGACATCATGCTGTTCATTAACTTCCCCAGGGCAAATGGTAGGGAACTTAGTTTAACCGCGAATTAACGCATGTAAACGCGAAGTAAAAAGGTGCGACTTTGGGAATCACTCGTACGAGCAGCTGGCTAGGACCGATTAGTACTGGCTACTTCAGTTGAGTGGACGTACTGGAATAGTCAGGCTGAAGGTGGAGCCTCTACCAGGCTCGCTCTCTGCTTTAACCGTGCCGCCGTGAGCTTCAGCTGTGTGTTTGACAATGGCGAGGCCGAGGCCGGTACCCCCGGCGCGACGGGCCCTATCCGTCTTATAGAAGCGCTCGAAGACGCGCGGGAGGTCGGCGGGATCAATTCCCTCGCCAGTATCGCAAACCGCTACAGTAACTACGCCGTCGTGGGTTCGAGCGGAAACCTCGATCGAGCCTCCGTTCGGCGTAAATTTGACGGAGTTGTGGATGAGATTGACAAGCGCGCGCTCGAGGAGATCGCGGTCGGCTCGTACTGAGGAGGTGGATGGTCCGATGTGGACGGCAATCTTGACGCCCTGCTTCTCCGCTTCCGGTCGCAAGCGGTCCACAGCGGTCCAGATTACGTCGTCAATCCTCAAATCCTCGAAAGCGAGCGCCAGTTCACCTGACTCAATACGAGACAGCTGAAGAAGATCCTCTACCATTACGACCAGGCGGCGCAGTTCCGCGTCCGCTCGCGCCAGGAACTCGCGTGCCGTCACTCCGTCCTCGATCGCTCCTGCGCGCAGCGTGTCGATCACTGATTTCAGGGCAGCGAGTGGGGTTCTCAGCTCGTGGGAGACGTTCGCGACAAAATCACGCCGTACGCGCTCGGCGCGCCTGACTTCGCTGATGTCGTGCAGAACAATTAGGGACGTCCACTCGCCGCCGTCAATGATTGGGGTGATGATTACCTGCAGAAAGCGTCGGTTGGGCCGTTCCGCGACGACCATTGTCGGCTGGCTCCGCTCGCGACTCAAACGCAGCGCGTCGACTACTTGCGCATCCGCCATACTCCACGCCAGTGGCTTACCCATCAAGGCTTGCTGTCCATGAGAAAGGAGCTTGCCGGCGGCGGCGTTAGCAAAGGCGATTGCATCCTGCTCGTCTAGGGCTATTACGGCGTCGGCGCTACTATTCAGCGCGGCCAGCATGCGGCTGTGGTCAGCGGACGCGTCCGCGACGAGGCGGTCCAGACTCTGCGCCATTTCATTGAACGACTCCGCAAGATCGCCTATCTCACCGGATTGCGCGTTAGCAATGCGGTCATGTAGATTGCCCCGGGCGATCCGGCGGGCGACTTCCGTAGTCATCCGGATTGGCCTCACAATTGAACTGCTGACGACGAGAGTGAGCGCGGCCGCGGCGAGGAGCCCGATTCCAAGTGCGATGAAGGGCGGCTGGAAGGCAAACGATGCCCACGCAATGAGCAACATAACGACGAGCGCTACGGCTATACGAGTGCGGACGCTTCCAGGCATCTCAGGCGTCGAAGCGGTAGCCGACTCCCCGGATCGTGATTAGCTTCGCCGGGCGTTCAGGTTCATCCTCGACCTTCTCGCGCAGCCAGCGTATATGAACATCGACAGTCCTCGTGTCGCCTGCATAGTCGTAACCCCAGATCTGGTTTAGTAGCTGGTCGCGGGTAAAGGCCTTACCATGATTGCGTGCGAAGAACGAGAGGAGCTCAAACTCCTTTGGCTTAAGAGCCAGCGGGCTACCATTCTTGGTAACTGCTCTCTTGCGCATGTCAATCGTAAGGTCGCCGGCAGTAACAATGTCGGTGTCCTGAGCTGGAGCATGCTCAGAGCGCCGGAGAAGGGCGCGAACTCGTGCCACCAGTTCTCGCATGCTGAACGGTTTCGTGACGTAGTCGTCGGCGCCGATCTCTAGGCCGGCGACTTTGTCCGTCTCCGCGCCACGAGCCGTTAGGATGAGTATAGGAACGTGCATTTCCCGCCTGATGATGCGGCAGACTTCGAGGCCATTGAGGCCGGGCATCATTAGGTCGAGGACGATGAGATCGGGGTGGCTGGCCCGCGCGGCATCGAGGGCGCTCTCTCCATCGCCAGCGGTAATTACGGCATAACTCTCGCGTTCGAGGTTGTACTTGAGAGTCGCTACTAGTGTCGGCTCGTCATCAGCGACGAGGATCGTCTTCACAGGAACACGGGATTCTGCACTCTCAAACTATTATATCGCGTGAGAGCGACACGAATTTCCGAAACCGTCGAAGAGCGCTGGAGGCGCTTCCGGAGCGGCTTAATAAATCGGCAGCTCCACTGTAAAGGTGGCTCCGCGGCCTGGCCCGTTGTCGGCGTGGATCGACCCTCCGTGCGCTTGCGCGATCCAGCGGCAAATGGAGAGACCTAAGCCAACACCACCACGATCCCGAGATCGCGCTCTGTCCACGCGATAAAAGCGGTCGAATATGTGAGGCAAGTGCTCAGACGGAATGCCCGGTCCCTCGTCTGCGACGACTACCTTTGCGCGACCGTCCTCCTTGCTCCACGAGACGTCAATCGATCCGCCCGAGGGTGTGTGCTTCACAGCATTGTCAAGCAGGTTGAGCATAAGTTGCAGAAGCAAGTCCTGGTCGGCAGTCAACCGGGTTTCCCCGCCGTCCTGAAGACGCACTGAGACACGTTTGTCGTTTGCCGCCGGCCTCACCTGATCGGCGGCGTCGCTGACCACCGTGCCAAGACTGATCCTTTCTTTTGCTAATGGCGCCTGCTGTGCATCGGCGCGCGCCAGCGTGAGCAGGCTGCTCACCAGCCTTATCATGCGGTCCACATCAGTATTTACGCTGCGAAGAACCGATCGATACTCAGCCGGGTCACGGTCCCTTTGAAGCGCGACCTCCGTTTGGCCCTTGATGGCGGTGAGAGGAGTCCTGAGCTCGTGCGATGCATCGGCAGTGAATTGCCGCTGGCGGCGAAAGGCATCGTCCAGTCGAGTGATCATCTCATCGAACGTGCGTGCGAGTCTACCCACTTCATCATCGGGAAGGCGCATGGCGAGCCTTTGACTAAGGTCCTCGGCGCTGATTCTGCGGGCTGTGCGAGTCAGTCCGTCGATTGGGGAGAGGGCTCGGCCCGCGAGGAAAACACCGCCGCCGCTCGCGATCACGAGTGCGAGCGGATAAATCACTGCAATGATGATGAGCAGGGTGCGCAGAGTTGAATGAAAATCTTCTGTTGATAGCCCTATCTCCACCGCACCTATTACCTGATTGTTCGAGCGGATTGGCGCTGTCAGGGCCCGTAGTTCGGGACCGAGGTCCAACGTGCGCCTCGTCCTGGTCCCGGAGAGGGCTGCGCTGACTGCCTCTGGGTCATCAGGCGGCCGGAACTTCTCGCCGGAATTATCGAACACGAGATTGCCGGATGAATCGAAAACTCGGACAAACTCTTCGCCTTCCACCGGATCGCCGGGGATAGTGAGTTCAGCCACGTCAACGCGGTCAACGTCAATGACTAGCCCTGAAACGATCTCGGCCCTACTTTCGAGCGAGTCGTTCAGCGATGAGTTCAGATTATGCCGTAGCGCCAGATACAGCGCTGCGCAGAATATGGCCAGAGTAATGGCGAGCAAGAGAACAAACCAGAGAGTTAGCCGAACCCTTATCGAGCGAAGAAGCGTCATTGTCAGCCCGCTGTCCGATCCGAAAGCCGGTAACCCGCGCCGCGGACGGTATGTATCAGTTTCGGCTCGAACCCTTCGTCGATCTTTTTGCGCAGGTTTTTCATGTGAACGTCGATAACGTTTGTGACGTTGTCGAAATCGTAGTTCCAAACATGCTCGGCAATTACCGTCCTTGAAAGCACCTGGTTGGGGTGTCTCATAAGGTGCTCTAGGAGAGCAAACTCCTTGGAGGTCAATTCAACAGGCACGCGGGCGCGAGTGACCTGACGCGTGGCGGTGTCCATGACGAGGTCGCCGACTTGCAATTCAGTTCCGAGCAGCGCGGGTTCTCGGCGGCTGAGTGCGCGGATACGAGCGAGCAGCTCAGCGAAAGCGAAGGGCTTGACGAGATAATCATCTGCGCCGCTGTCGAGACCGCGGACGCGGTCCTCGATGGCATCGCGCGCTGTCAGCATCAAGATGGGTGTACGAAGGCCCTGGGCGCGTAGGGTGCGGCAAACTTCGATGCCGTCGACAGCTGGGAGGATCACATCAAGGATGATGATGTCGAAATTGGCCACACTTGGCCATTCGAGCGCCTCTTCGCCATCGTGCGCCACGTCAACGCTGTAGCCGTTTTCGTAAAGGCCTCGCGACACGAAATCCGCAATCTGAGGCTCATCTTCTACTAAAAGTATTCTCATCCACTTGCGTGAAAGTTCCAGACCCCTATATGAAGTCTACACGCTTGCGATGAAGGCCCCATGAATCTCATGGAATGAAATCCGAGTGCGCTGACGAAGATGTCTTCTAGCGGGGAGGAGTTCGGGTAGTCTGAACGCCTAAGGCGAGTCGAGGGGTAGAGACAGTGTCGAGGGCTTCCCCGCCGCCGGTTGTGGAAGGGCCGGCCACCCGATACGATTTGAGAGCAGGCGGGCCCGTAGCTCAGCGGTAGAGCTCCGGACTTTTAATCCGGGAGTCGTGGGTTCGAATCCCACCGGGCCCTCCATGCACACACTCGCCTAGCTTCTTTCGCTCAATTCTGATTATCTCTTCGGCAGTGGCCGACTCCCTAACTCGGTTTGGACTCCCGGACTCGAAGACGTTAGGCCGGGAGGTCGTGCCTGGCCAAGAACGAGTGAGCACCGTGGTACGAAGCAGGTGACTCCGGATTTCTAGGCAGGGTGTCCGCCTCGGCCGGCCAGGGGAATACCGCCCCCAGCGTTAATGGTGAGACCGGCGATTGCTTCCGCGATTCGGTTCGAGTGCGTCCGCCGCCGGACGTAATACCCAACGCCCAGTATGACGCCGGAGCTCGCGCAAGCGCCGGCGACTGACGCGATTGGGGAGTCCGCCAAGGCTGTCCCGATAAAATAGGCCATCCGGCAGGTACTGCGCTAAGCGAACCCGACAGGGCAAGGCTGCCGAACGTGACTTGCAACAATCGTGGCTGGCAGGCGCACATCGCGACCAGCATTGGCCTCACCATTGAATACGGAGCGCATTGACACGTGATAACTTGAGCGCAATCTCCTTACTCGAGCGAGATGATCGATCAGACCACCGGCGACATCGGCAATGCGACTGGCCTCGGGTGTCGATTGCTTGCCGACAAATACAGGGGGAGCGAACGACATGCCACACGATCCAAGGCTAATCACCGACGAGAGCAAGATTGAGGCGCTCCGCGACACTATTCCGGATTGGATCAAGCGGTTGGAAAGACCGAATACGCCATGTGTTGCACCCGCGTTCGGACCGTTGGAAGGTATCCGCGCGGTCGGCACCGGGCAGCTGATCGCCCAGCCCTATATTGGCACCAAGCTCGCCGAGTTTGGCGCGGAGGTCATACACATCGAAAAACCGGGCGGCGACGTGTTCCGCTTCACCGCGCCGCAACTAACGCGCGGGCCGCGTCCCCATGGCTGCGACGAGGCCGAGGTGACAAAGAACAAGCTATCGATGGGACTCGACTTCAAGAAGGCGCGTGGGGTCGAGTTGCTGATGGCCTTGTGGAGCATTTCGGACGTATGGATGGAGTCGTCA
>Ga0114129_10012464_pt1 | contig 12105 bp, 9 predicted proteins | sample RhiMetdeltSRZDD1_FD_80071 | JGI IMG/M metagenome (GOLD analysis project Ga0114129, IMG submission 80071) | Populus rhizosphere microbial communities from Tennessee, USA - Rhizosphere MetaG P. deltoides SRZDD1 (version 2) (version 2) | ecosystem: Host-associated > Plants > Roots > Rhizosphere >...
GGCTGCGTGAACTCCGGCATCAAGTCCACCGGGAGCTTCGACAGCGAGATGGCGCCCAGCAGGACGATGACACCGCTGAGCATGAACATCGTGACGGGACGATGAATGGCTAAACGTGGGATGCTCATATGCGCCCTCGGCGGCGGTATATTTGTTTACCGCGATTCGGGCGCTGCGCCGCCCGCACGTTGACCCCGGCGCCCACCGAAGCCGCCTCGCCGGCCTTCACCCGCGGCGCCGTCGGCGTTGGAGTCCGGGATCGGGGATCCGGGATCCGATGCTGCCGAACCCCTTGAACCTCTTGAACCCAATGAACCCCTTGAACCCAATGAACCCTCTGAACCTGCTGCGCCCCTTGAGCCCCTCGATCCGCGTTCTCCTCGTGCCCCGCCCGCCAGAATGATCGGATCTCCATTGCGAAGGCCCGCCGCCCCAGTCGTGACGACGCGATCGCCGGCGGCTACCCCGTCGAGGATCTCGGTGCGTTCGTTGCCTTCGATGCCGATCTTCACCGGGTGAAACGCCGCAGCGTTGTTGACCGAGAGATAGACGCCGCGCGTGCCGTTCACATCAACGACCGCGTTGGTCGGCACAACGAGCGCATTTGGATGTGACTCGGTGACGATGCCGACCCGCGCATACATCCCCGGTTTCAGGCGGTACTGCGGGTTCGCGATCTCCACCTCAATTGGCGCTGTCCGCGTCGAAGGATCGAGCACAGGTGAGACGCGCGCGATCCGTCCCATGAAGTTCTCGCCCGGAAACGCATCCACCTCCACACGCGCGGTATCACCGACGCCGATTTGCTTCAAATCCTTCTCGACGATGTTCGCCACCATCCGTACCCGGGTGATGTCGACCACTTCGACGACCGGAGCATTTGCCGACACGAAGGCGCCAGGATCTACGGCACGCCGCGAGACGAAACCGTTGACCGGAGACGTGATGATGGTGTTCTGCTGGGTAATGCGAAGCTCGTCGAGCCGCGCCTGCGACTGCGTGTTCTGCGCGCGGGCGAGATCGAGCGCGGCCTGCGCTGATTGATATTTCGCTTCGGCATCGTCCAATGTCTGCTGCGGAAGCAGCTGGCGCTGGAAGAGGTTTCGCGACCGTTCGACGTTCGTCTTGGCGAGATCGAGGTCCGCTTCGCGCTGGCGAATGGTCGCCTTCGCCACTTCAAACGCGGCTTCGGCCTGCTTGACCTGCTCGAGGATCTCCTCATCTTCGATCTTCGCGACCCGCTGCCCACGGTTCACGCGATCGCCGAGCTTCACCGTGATCTCCTGAAGGCGGCCCGCGGTCTTTGGCACGACCGAGACGGTCTGATCGCCAATAAGGTTGCCGACCACCTGCAGCTCACGATTCACCGGCGCGTGTACAACCGGAGCGAGCTCCACTGTCAGCTGACCGCGTCCGCCGCCACCGCGTCCACCGGGACCGCCACCCTGGCGTCCGGCGCCGCCTGCGCGCCCTTGCGCGGCCGGGTCCTGCACGGCCGCGGCCTGGGCGGTGTTGTTGCGGCTGAACATGCCGGAGTAGAACGCTACCCCTGCGAGCGCCGCCGCAATGATTACCGCAATGATGACGATTCTTTTCATCGATGAAGTATTGCTGTCCTGCCGTTATAACGTGCCTGATCCGTATGAATGGCTAATCGCAAAATCCAAGCCCACAAATCCACGAACACAAATGATTAATCACACATCCACCGATGGGGGACGTTTAATTGTCCCCGCCCCCCCCGCCTACGTTGCCGCCTGCGCCGGCGGCGTTCAGGGTCGTGATGCCCCCGCCGCGTGCGGCCGGCGTCTCCTGTAGACGCTCGTAGTCCACGAGCGCCCTGCGGTAGTCGAGCAGGGCCCGCAGTTCGGTGTTCTGCGCTGTCGCCAGATCGCGCTGCGCCTGAACCACCAGGAAGTTGGTCGACAAGCCGACCTCGAACCGGCTCTGCTCCGCGTCCAACCGCTGCTGTGCGAGCTCGCGGGCGACGGTCGCGGCCTGATAGCGTGTCAGGCCGCTCTGCACCTGCAGCGCGGCGTTGGTGACGTCGGTCGCGACCTGCAGCTCGAGAGCGCGCAGCTGGGCCGCGGACTGATTGAGCTGCACCTTCGCGCGCGCGAGCTGGGCGTCCTGCGCGCTCGCACCGATCGGATACGAGAGGTTTAGCGCCAGGTTCCACGTCGGAAAGTCGCGTCCGGTCAGCGTGCGCCACGCGTCGCCGTATCCGCCGGGAATGGTGTTAACGACGACCGCATTCACGCCGCTGCCGGCGCGCTGGAACTGCGTGCCGCCCAGACCAGTCGCGCCGTACATCGCGGTCAGGTTCAGAGCGGGCAGCGTTAGGTTGCGCATATACCGGAGCGTGACGTCATTGCTGTCGATCGTCTTGCGTGCAATCTGCAGGTCGGTCCGGTTGTCGAGCGCTTTTCTCACGGCGCTCTGGACGTCCAGCGGTTCGGGAAGGAATGTGGGTCGATCAACGGGGTTGAGCCCCACGTTCCAGAGTGGATCGTCCGTGCCGCTGACGATGAGACGCTTGAGCGCGAGTTCCGCGGTGCGGCTCTGCGCGTCGGCTTGCGCGAGCGCTTGGAGGCGCGTCGCCTCTTCGGCCTGCGCCTGCACGACGTCGAGTGGTGCGAGGGCGCCAACTTCAACGCGCGCCCGGTTGTCGGCCACCAGCTTGCTCGCGAGGTCGAGCGAGCCGCGCGCCACATCCAGCGCCTGAATGGCGTAGAGGAGCTCCCAGTACGCATTGCGCACGTTGGCCAGCGTTGTCGCAATCGTGCCGCGCAGCTGGATTTCCGACGCGTCGCGGTTCAGCGCTGTGACGATCAGCTGCTGGCGGTTGTTGTCGATAAGGAAGCCACGCAACAGTGGCTGCGTGAACGTCAACGAAAAATTGTTGTTGTACGCCGGGTTGTAGTTGAGCAGGTTGTTCGTGCTGAGCTGTTTGTTGTTGTTGAATAAAAACTGGACGTTGCCACCGAACCAAGGCAGTGCCTGCGCCAGCCCGCTGTTGTACGTCGACGTCGTCTGGGTGACGCCGCCCAGACCGCCGTTCAAAGTGCTGGTCGGCGGCTGCACGCGCGAAAACTGGCTAATGGTGGAGGTGGCCGTGGGTCGGTAGCCCGCGCGGATACGGGCGATGTTCAGATCGAATGTCTGCGGGTTGAGGCGCTCGACGGCGATATCGAGATTCCGTTCGAGCGCTCGCGCGGTCGCCTCGTCGAGCGTCAGATCGACCTGCGCTCCGGCTGGCGGCGCCGGTGCCGTCGGACGTGTCTGATCTAACGTCGTCGAATTCGCGGCGGCGAATTCACGCGCCGCCTCACGCGCGATCTCGTCGAGCCGGACGCGGTCGGCGTCGGATTGCGCGCCGGCCGGCTGGCCGTACGCTATCACGGCAAGTACGCAGGCAAAAACACGAACGGAGCAGGCAACGGTCTTCATGGCTCTTGTTTCAATAAAAAAGGAAACGATTAGCGCTTGCCACCGGAGCGGCCGTGATTGCGCGTCTGCTGCTGCACCATCACAAACTTCACGCGCTGATCCGGCGTCAGCACGCGCCGCATGCGCAGCAGCATCATGGTTCTGGATTTGTTCAATTCAGAACGGGCGGCTTCGACGACACCGACCTGTGCCATCACCTGCGCGTCGTCGCTTGCCTCGATCATCTGGTTGAAATCCGCCTGCGCCTTGTCGAGCGCGTCCTTTTCCTGGCGCAGCACCGGAACCGTCTTCTGGAAGATGGCTTCGATCTTCGCGCTCTGGTCCGCAGTCAGCCCCAGCTCGCGCTTGAACATCTCTGACTGCCACCACTTGAACCCCTGCGCGGAGGCTGGAGGAGCCAACAGCGCGGCCGTGGCGACGACGACCGCGGCGATGAAGGCGAACCGCCTGGAAAGTATTGAAAAAGTCATAGTTAGCTTCGCCGGTCAATACGACTGATGCGTGAGTTCTATTTACCCGGATTCACGAGGTTGGCGAAGGCGTCGAGCCTTCGGATGACAGTATCAACCAGGTTATCCGGTGTCGAAGCGCCAGAGGTCAACCCGATGGATACGGGACCGGACATGGGGAGCCACCCTGTGGCGACGCGTTCGCCCGGGCCGCCGACCGGCTTGTGCCGGATCTCGAAAGGTGACAGGAGACCGGCCGGTTCGGCGATGTGGAACGTTGGCACCCTCGGCTCGCAAATGCGGGCCAGGTTGCATGTGTTGCTGCTGTTATACCCGCCGATCACGATCATCAGGTCGAGTGGCTGCTGATCGAGCAGTGCGGCGACCGCATCCTGCCGGTCCTGCGTTGCACTGCAGATCGTGTCAAAGGAGCGGAATCGAACGTCCAGTTCGACGTCGCCATATCTGGCGCGAACCGCATCGCGGAACATCTCCGCGATCGCGAGCGATTCAGAGCTAAGCATCGTCGTCTGGTTCGCGCAACCGAGACGCTGAAGGTCACGATCCGGGTTGAACCCCGGAGAAACAGCCCGCTCGAATTGCGCGAGGAACTCGCGAGGGTCGCCGCCGTGGCGAATGTACCCGCAGGCGACATTGGCTTCGACGCGATCGAGGACAACGAGATGATGACCGCCGCCGGACGCAGCCTGCGAGGCTGTCGCGCGCGTCTCTTCGTGCCAGAACTTCCCGTGGATGACCGACGTGAATCCCTCGGCCGTATACCGGCGCACGTTTTTCCAAACGTTGAGCACCGACCCGCAGGTCGTATCAACCAGCGTGCAGCCTCGTCTCTCCAGTTGCTGCAGCAACTCGATCGTGATCCCGAATGCGGGGAGGATCACGACGTCGTCAGGCGTGAGTGCGTCAATCGACTCGCCAGGATCGCTGAGAAACCGGATACCCTGCGCCCGCAGCTGTCCATTCACGTGCGGGTTGTGGATGATTTCGCCCGTGAGGACGACGGGCCGATCGGGAAAGCGTTTGCGGGCCTGATACGCGTAGTCGACGGCACGATCGACGCCGTAGCAGAAACCGAACTCGCGCGCGAGGTGTACGGTCAAACGGCCGGCGCGGTACTGGTAGTCGTTCTCCTTGATCGCGGCGATAAGTTCGCTGTGGTAGCTCTCGGCGAGGGTTCCTGCGACTTCGTGCTTGAGGTCGAGGCCTTTCCGGAAGATCAGAGGCGGCAAGGCTGCGCTAGCGAACTTCCCAGGCGAGAGGCGTCAGATCGTCCAGCGGCTGAAGCGCTGCAGCCGCAGGCGCATCGATCGCTGTTTCGAGCTGATCGAGGAATTCGTCGTCTGAGATCGACGCCGCGACTTCGCGAATGGCGCCCGTTGTCACGGGGGCGCGAAGTTCCGGTTGTTCGACGGCCCGCGATGCGATCACGCGGGATATTCCCGCCCGCTGGAACGAATAGTCGTGGCCGAATCTGCCGGCGATAACACCGACGACGAGGCCGCCAACGGCGGCTGCGGCAATCCAGCGCGATGCCGGTCGCGTGCGCGACGCGATCGGTTCGTGCGGCGCATGTCCTGCGGGGAAGGCGATCACACGCGCCGGACGACCCTCGTGCTGCAGCCGCGCGAGGATTCGGGCCTGCTGACGATTGAGCCGTTCGAGTGGAAATGCGGCGTCGGCGTCGGCGGTGGCCACTTCCGAGACCTCCTCCAGCACCCGCTGCATGTTGACGCGGCGCGCATCGCAGCGGGCGCAGGTGGACAGGTGCTGCTGCTCGGCGGACGACAGCGCGTCGAGCATACAGAGCTCGATGAGACGGTCGTCGGAAAGATGATTCGCTCTCATGGCCACTTCACCTGCGGTCCAGCAGCCGCCGCAGTTTGCGGACGGCGCGGAACAGGTGCACGCGCACCGTCGCTTCACTCAACCCCAGCGCCTGACTCACTTCGGCGGTCGTCTGCTCTGCGACGTGACAGAGCGTGAACACTGTCCGCTGACGGTCGGGAAGCGAATCCACCGCCGCCGTGATCTCGGTCGCCCGTTCTCTCGATACGAGCCGCTGCTCCGGACTCGGATCCGGCGTAGCCGGCTCCGCGGGTGCAATCTCGCTCGTCGCCGACATCGGCACGGCCCATCGCAAACGGCGCGATCGCGACTTCCGCAAATCGAGACACGCATTCACCAGGATGCGTGTGAACCAAACTTCAAACGGAAGATCTTCGCGGTAGCTGGTGATGTGCGTAAAGACCTTCACGAACGCGTCCTGAACGGCCTCGTCCGCGTCGTGCGCATCGCGCAGGTACTGGTAGGCGATGCGTACTGCCCGCCGCTGCTGGCTCGCAACGAGCTCGCCATAGCGTTCGCGCGCCGCGTCGCGTTCGCCGTCCGCCACGAGACGTTTGATCTCGGCGGCCAGGTGCGAGTCTTTCGACAGCGGTGCCTGCGGCGCGAGAGCGCCAGCGGGTGCGGGCGCCCGCCGGGGAGGCGTTCTGCTCATGGAATACGGCTCGAGCGGTTCGGTCCTTTACCGAGGCTCCAACTATACAGTACGATTCCATTTTTGTTGGTCGGCCTTCTTGTCAGGAGAACCCACAAAATGAGCACACAGGTTGAGCGGGCGCACGGTCTCGAGGCCTTAGGAATCGTTCGGTCCGGACCTGTCCACTGGAACCTGAGCCCGGCAGTTCTTTACGAAATTGCCCTGAGACGCAACGAGGCGATTCTCGCCGCCGACGGCCCGCTGGTGGCTCGAACGGGGCAGCACACGGGGCGGTCGCCGCAAGACAAGTTCACGGTCAAGGAGCCGACCACCGAACAGAACATCGACTGGGGCCTCAACAAGGGCATCACCGAAGCGAACTTCGATGCCCTGCACCGCGATCTGATGACCTATGTGCAGAACAAGGAGCTGTACGTACTCGACGCGTGGGGCGGCGCGGATCCGGCCTATCGCGTCCCGGTGCGGATCGTGACCGAGTTTGCGTGGCACAACCTCTTTGCGCGCAACATGTTCATCCCCGAGCTCGATCCCGACAAACGCGCGACGCATCGTCCGGAGTACACGGTGATCAATTGCCCCGGCTTCAAGGCGGATCCGGCGCGTCACGGCTCACGGACCGAAACGGCGATTTACGTCCACTTCGGCCGGAAGCTTGTTCTGATCGCGGGCAGTGAATACGCGGGCGAGACCAAGAAGTCGATCTTCACGATCCTCAACTACACCCTGCCGCTCAAAGGGGTGCTGTCGATGCACTGCTCGGCAAACGTCGGCGCGGCCGGCGATTCCGCGCTTTTCTTCGGCCTCTCCGGCACGGGCAAGACGACGCTCTCCAGTGATCCGAACCGCGGCCTGATTGGTGACGACGAGCACGGTTGGAGCGACCGTGGCATCTTCAACTTCGAGGGCGGCTGCTACGCCAAGGTGATCAGACTGTCGAAAGAGGCCGAGCCACAGATTTGGGACGCCTCACGGCGCTTCGGAACGATCCTCGAGAATGTCGTGCTCGATCCCGACACGCGCGAAATGGATCTCGATGACATGACCTACACCGAGAACACGCGCAGCTCCTATCCACTCAGCTTCATCCCTAACGCCATTCCGTCCGGCGTGGCGGACCATCCGAAGAACGTGGTGATGCTGACGGCGGATGCGTACGGGGCGATGCCGCCGATCGCCCGGCTGACTGCCGAAGGGGCGATGTATCACTTCCTGTCGGGGTACACGGCGCGCGTGGCGGGCACCGAGCGCGGCGTGACGGAACCGAAAGCGACGTTCAGCACCTGCTTCGGCGCGCCGTTCCTGCCGCTGAATCCGAACGTCTACGCGAAGATGCTTGGCGAGCGCATCGCCAGACATCAGTCGCGGGTATGGCTCGTGAACACGGGCTGGACTGGTGGCCCTCCGGGAGTCGGCTCGCGCATGAAGATCGCCTACACGCGCGCGATGCTCACCGCGGCGCTCAATGGGCAGCTCGACACCGTCAAGTACCAGAAGCACGACATCTTCAATCTCGATATGCCGACGACATGCCCGGGCGTGCCTGACAGTGTGCTCGACCCGCGGAACACATGGCCGGACACGGACGCCTACGACGTGCAGGCGAAGAAGCTTGCCGGGATGTTCGTGGAAAACTTCAAGACCTTCGAGAAGTACGTCGATCCGTTGGTGAAAGCTGCGGGTCCCCGCGTGTAAATCCCAAAACCCAAATCCCAAATCCCAAATCAAAACGTCACCGACTTAGGATTTGGGATTTGGGATCTGGGATTTGGGTTTTTCGATGCCGTACGAACCGGTTATTGGTCTAGAAATCCACGCACAGCTGCAGACCCGCACGAAGATCTTCTGCGGCTGCAGCACCGCGTTCGGTGCGCCGCCCAATTCCCAGGTGTGTCCCGTCTGCCTCGGAATGCCCGGGGCGCTCCCGGTTCTGAACCGCGCGGCCGTTGATTACGCCATCAAGGCCGCCCTCGCGCTCGGCTGCGGCATCCAGCCGCTGTCGATCTTCGCGCGGAAGAACTATTTCTATCCGGACCTTCCGAAGGGCTATCAGATTTCACAGTACGAGCGGCCGCTCGCGCTTGGCGGCGGGCTCGACATCAGCGTTGACGGTCGGACAAAGCGCGTCGGTCTGACGCGGATCCACATGGAGGAGGATGCGGGGAAGTCACTGCATGAGGGCTTTCCGGATTCGGACCGCCGCACCTATATCGACTACAACCGAAGCGGCGTGCCGCTGATTGAAATCGTCACGGAGCCTGATATGCGCTCGGCTGCGGAGGCCGCGGAGTTCTTTGAGCGGCTTCGCGACATCCTCGTCTGGCTTGGTGTCAACGACGGAAACATGGAGGAGGGAAGCGTCCGCTGTGACGCGAACGTGTCGGTTCGGCCGGCAGGGCAGGAGCGGTTCGGGACGAAGGCCGAGGTGAAGAACCTTAACTCGTTCCGTTACCTGGAGAAGGCACTCGAGTACGAGATCGATCGGCAGATTGAGCTGATTGAAGGTGGCGGACGCGTCGTCCAGGAGACTCGGTTGTGGGATTCGGCGGCGGGCAGAACCGTGTCGATGCGCAGCAAGGAAGAAGCGCATGACTATCGTTACTTCCCTGAGCCGGATTTACCACCGCTCGTGGTCAACGACGCACGCATCGCCACGGTGCGTGAGACTATGCCGGAGCTGCCCGAGGCACGCCGTCAGCGCTTCATCGCCGCGTACGGACTCCCCCCGTACGATGCAGGCGTGCTGACGTCCTCGGCAGGACTCGGCGATTATTTTGAGAAGGTCGCGGCAGCGTCAGGCAATCCAAAGGCAGCCAGTAACTGGGTGATGGGCGAGCTGCTGCGCACGATGAAGGAACGCGGCGTCTCGATCGATCAGGTGCCGCTGACGCCCGCGGCGCTCGCGGGTCTGATTGCGCTGGTCGAAAAGGGCACGATCAGCAGCTCGATTGCGAAAGACGTGTTCGCGAAGATGTACGACACGGGGCGTTCGGCAGACGACATCGTCGCGGCCGAGGGGCTGGCGCAGAACAGCGACGAAGGCGCGCTGCTCGCGATCGTTCGAGACGTCATTGCGCGCAACGCCGATGCCGCGGCGCAGTATCGCGCCGGTCAGCAGAAGACATTCGGTTTTCTCGTCGGTCAGGTCATGAAGGGAAGCGGCGGCAAGGCGAATCCGAAGCTGGCCAACGAGCTCCTCAAGCGCGAACTGCAACAGACATGACGAAAGCAAGGGGGGCTCCGCTGCTCGCGTACTGCGCCGCGGCGGCGGTCACCACCTGGCCGCTCGTCTTCCACCCGCGGGCGCTGCTCGGGGCCACATCAGGCCCCGGTGATCCCTACCTCAATCTCTGGATTCTCGGGTGGGACATGCAGACGCTCCTGTCGAATCCAGCGGCGCTCGTCAACGGCGCCGTCTTCAACGCGAACATCTTCTTTCCGGCCGCCAGCACGCTGGCGTACTCCGATCATCTGCTGCTTCAGAGCCTGCTGCTCGCTCCGCTCTACGCGATTACGCATGACGTGGTGCTCTGTTACAACGTGTTGCTGATCGCATCCCTCGTTGCAAGCGCGCTGGCAATGCATCTGTTCGTACGGTCGACGGTAGGGACCGAATCGGGCGCGTATCTGGCCGGCTGTGCGTGGGGGTTCGGTTCATTTCACTTTGGCCATCTGATTCACCTGCAGCTGCAGTCGCTCTATTTCCTGCCGCTCACGTTTTTCTTCCTGCATCGAGTGATTGCAGGGCGCCGTGGCCGCGATGTTGTGTTGCTTGGTGCAACCGCCGCGCTGCAGGCCATTTCCTCGGTGTACTTCGGCATCATCGGCGCAATCGCGCTCGCAGTGGGCGCGTTCGCGCTCGCCGTCGGTGTCGGCAGGTGGCGCAGCGTGGACGTGCTGCGGCGACTCGCGTATTCCGGTGCGATCGCTGCGTTGGTGGTGCTGCCTGTTGCCACGATTTACGCGCGTGTGGCGCAGCGCGAAGGCTTCGGCCGAAACCTGGCCGAAGCCGGTCGCAACGCCGCGTACACCGTGAGCTACCTTCAGGCGCCGCCGGGCAACGTCCTATATGGACGGACGGGGCTGCTACGGCAGCAGGATTCCCCCATCGCCCCGCATCCGCGGACCGGGCCTGAGCGCGAGCTGTTTCCGGGGTTCGTACTGATCGGGTTAGCGATCGCCGGCGCGTGGCTTGGGTGGCGAAGCGATACGCATCCGACGGTCCTGGCAATGCTCGCCGTCGGAGCAATCGGGTTCGTGCTCTCGCTTGGCCCGGACGGCGTTCGACCGATCTATGCCGCGGCGCATCGGCTCGTGTTCGGTTTCGCGGTGATTCGAGCGCCGGCACGGTTTTCAGTACTGGTGGTGTTTGCGCTGACCGTGCTGGCCGCGATCGCCGTTCGTGAACTGCGTTCGCCGCGGCTGCCGCTGCCGGGCCGCCGCGAAACCCGCGGCCTCAGTGTCCCCATCATCGGCTTGCTCATTGCGGCCGGGATCGTGGAACTGCTGCACGTGCCCGCGAACCTGGTTGCGGCGCCCGCGCAACATACCGACCTCGGCGATTGGCTCGCCCGCGAACCGGGACCAGGTGCGGTCGCGTTCCTGCCGCTCGATCGCGACGTCGAGTCGACGCCGGCAATGGTGCAATCACTTGAACATCGACGGCCGATTGTGAACGGCTACAGCGGTCAACGGCCCTCGTTCTACGGCCCATTTGTGGACGAAATCAATACCTTCCCGAGCGCCGACGCGCTCGCCACGCTCCATGACAGTCGCGTTCGCTTCGTCGTCACGTCGAGACCACTCGATCGTGCTGAACCGCCCATCACGGAACGTGCTCGATTCGACGACGGGACGATTTACGAACTGCAGTGGACGCCGGATCTCGAAGCGCGGCTGGTGACGGCGAACGCCGTGGATCCGCCTCCGCCTGGCCCGATTCCGTTTCGTGTGGGGGAGATGGCCCGGTACGAGGTTCACTGGGACGGAGCGGGCGTGAGCCTGTCGGCAGGCGATATTTCAATTGCCGTGGAGCCGCCCGCGTACCGGCTCGTCGTCACCGCGACGACCGCGCCGTGGGTGGCGCGCTTCTTCGAGGCGCAGGATGTGTTCCGCACACGGGTGGACGAAGAACTCCTTCCGCGGGTCCATGAGCGCGATCAGCATGAGGGCTCCCGCCGTGTGACCAGAGCGTTTGTTTTTGATGGTCCGGCGCGTGTCGTCCGAACAGGTCGAACGCTGGCGGAGGCGCTGGATCAGGAAGCTGTGGTGTTGCCGATGGCGCCGCGCGCGCGCGACGCGATCAGCGCGCTTTTTTACCTTCGCACGCTGCCGCTGCGAAACGGGGACCGCATCCGGTTTCCGGTGAACGAGGCCGGCCGCAACCTTGTTGCTGAGGTCACCGTCAACGCACACGACATCATCACGTCGTTAAACAAGAGAGTCGAGGCAATCCGCGTGACGCCGGTGCTGCAGAGGCGCGTGGAGGATCGCCAGCCGCCGTCCGCGACCATCTGGCTCAGCAACGACGAGCGGCATCTGCCGCTGGTCCTCGACTTGGCTGCCGGTTTCGGCCGTGTGCGGGTGGATCTTGTGAGTTACCGTCCTTGACCGCTATACTTAGCGCATCCAACCGAACAAGTAAGCCTTTGGCCCCGGGTGCACAGGCAGCGTGATCGAGACGCATCA
>Ga0114129_10012466_pt1 | contig 12102 bp, 8 predicted proteins | sample RhiMetdeltSRZDD1_FD_80071 | JGI IMG/M metagenome (GOLD analysis project Ga0114129, IMG submission 80071) | Populus rhizosphere microbial communities from Tennessee, USA - Rhizosphere MetaG P. deltoides SRZDD1 (version 2) (version 2) | ecosystem: Host-associated > Plants > Roots > Rhizosphere >...
CGCGTGAACGTCCCGATGGTGTCCAGCGAGGACGCGAACGCGATCAGCCCGTACCGGCTGATCAGCCCGTACGTCGGCTTGAGCCCGACGACGCCGGACAACGACGCCGGCTGACGCACCGAGCCGCCCGTGTCGGTCCCGAGTGCCCACACGGTCTCGCCCGCGGCGACGGCCGCTGCGCTCCCGCCGCTCGAGCCGCCGGGCACCATCGACAGGTCCCACGGGTTGTGCACGGGCCCGAACGCGGAGTTCTCGTTCGACGAGCCCATCGCGAACTCGTCGCAGTTCGTCTTTCCGAGCAATACCCCGCCATCCAACCGAAGGCGATCCCACGGCGTGCAGTCGAACGGGGGCACGTAGGTCTCGAGGATCTTCGAACCGCACGTCGTCGTCACGCCCCGCGTCGAGAGCACGTCCTTCAGCGCGAGCGGGATGCCGGCGGCCGGGGGGGCGTCCCCCGCGGTGATCCGCTCATCCGCCGCACGCGCCTGCTGCAGCGCGATGTCGTCTGTCCGCTCGAGGAACGCCTCGACCCGCGAGTCGACGGCGTCGATCCGAGTGAGACAGGACTCGAGGATCTCGACGCTCGAGACCTCGCGCGCGCGCAGCTTGGCGCCGAGCTCGGTCGCGCTGAGATCGCAGAGCTCGCTCACTCAACCTCCGCGATCTTCGGCACCTTGAAGCGATCGTCCTCGACCTCGGGCGCGTTCGCGAGGACCTCCTCGACCGGCAGCGATGGCGTGACCTCGTCGGGCCGGAGGACGTTCGAGCGCGGGATCGCGTAGGCCGTGGGCGGCACGTCGTCGGCCGCCACCTCGCCCACCTTCGCGGCGTGCTCGAGGATCGCGCCGAGCTGCTCACGCAGGCGGGCCTTCTCCTCGTCGCCGAGTTCGAGTCGCGCGAGACGCGCGACGTGATCGATGTCGATCTCGACCGGCATGCGGCGCAGTCTAGCGGGGGCGACGGACGTGAAGCCTCGAGGGGTCATCGTCCCGGTGTCACCGAGGTTGCCCCGCCGCTTTCCGCGGCCGAGGATACGCGTGTGGACATCCCCGAGCCTCGATACGCGAAGACGGTCGACGGCGTGTCTATCGCCTATCAGGTCGTGGGCGAGGGCGATCTGGATCTCGTCTTCGTCAACTCGCCGTACCTGTCGGACCTCGAGCTCGGCTGGGAATGGCCGTTCGTCTCCTCCCTCCTTCGGGGCCTCGCCTCCCGTGGGCGACTGATCTGGTTCGATCGACGGGGAGCCGGACTCTCCGATGCCGTGAGCGGCGAGCGCCTCCCGACGATCGAGGCCAGGATCGACGACTTGCGCGCGGTGATGGACGCCGTCGGGTCAGAGCGACCGATCCTGGTCGCGATGGAGGACGGGGCGGCGCAATGCTTCCTGTTCGCCGCGACCTACCCCGAGCGCACGAGAGCCCTCGTCACGTTCAACGCCACCGTGAGAGGGCTCTGGGCTCCCGACGCCCCGTGGGCGTGGACCGAGGAGCAGTGGACGAAGGAGATCGACGGGATCGAGCGCGGGTGGGGCACGCCGGCGTACGTTCAGAACCTCGTCTCGTGGATCTTTCCCACGCGTTCGGACGACACCGAGTTCGTGCGCGTGTACGGACGGCTCCTTCGGCACGCCCTGGGGAGGGCCGATGCCGTCGCGGCCAATCGCATGTGGCGGGACACCGACGTACGCCACGTTCTGCCGCTGATCCAGGCGCCCACGCTGGCCGTGGATCACGCGCACATCGCCAGTGTCGAGACCGAGGAGTCCCGGTACGTCGCGGCTCGGATCCCCGGCGCGAGCTTCGCCGAGCTCGAACGACCCGACCTCGACTGGGCGGAGTTCTTCGCCCACTTCGATCGCTTCATCGCGTCGCTCCGCGAGGAGGAGGCGGAGTTCGAGCGGATGCTCGCGACGGTCCTGTTCACGGACATCGTCGGGTCGACCGAGCGGATCGCCGAGATGGGTGATCGAGCGTGGCACCAGCTCGTCGAGGACCACCATGCGATCGTCCGCGCGATGATCGGACGCTACCGGGGCAGCGAGGTGGACACCGCTGGCGACGGGTTCTTCGCGACCTTCGACGGGCCAGCTCGCGCCGCGAAGTGCGCCAGAGCGATCATCGAAGGGGTGAAGCCGCTCGGCATCGAGATACGCGCCGGCGTGCACACGGGTGAGGTCGAGACGATCGCGGGGAAGATCGGTGGGATGGCTGTGGTGATCGGCTCGCGCGTGGGGGCCATGGCTCAAGCGTCCGAGGTCCTCGCATCCCAGACGGTCAAAGACCTCACGGCCGGGTCCGGCCTTGTCTTCGAAGACGCCGGCGAACACGAGCTCAAGGGCGTCCCCGATCGCTGGCACCTCTACCGAGTCCTGCAGTAAGCAGCCGGCTACCTGAACAACCCGAACCGCGGCTCGACCTGGTGAGCGATCGCGGCCGCCATCAGCGCGTTTCCGACCAGCCAGACGTCCGTGATCGGCCCGACGCCGCCGGGGACCGGCGTGATCGCCTCGGCCTTCTCGGCCACGCTGTCGAAGTCCAGGTCCCCGACCATCCGCGTCTTGCCGGTCTCCTCGTCCTTGACCGCATGGATGCCGACGTCGACCGCGACGACGCCCTCCTTGACCATCGAGCCGTCCACGATCCCGCGGACGCCGGCGGCCACCAGCAGGATGTCCGCCTGCCGGGTGAACTCCTCCAGCGGCTTGGTGCGGCTGTGGCAGGCGATCACCGTCGCGTTGCGCTGGAGCCCCAGCATCTGCGCGGGCTTGCCCACGCTGTTCGAACGCCCGATCACCACCAGCGTCCGGCCCGAGTAGAAGCTCTCGTGCCCGCCGCCGTAGGTGTCCGCGTAGTGGTCCAGCAGGTAGAAGCAGGAGGCCGGCGTCGACGGCAGGAAGCGCGGGCGTCCCTGCGCCAGCAGCCCGGCGTTCATCGGATGCACTGCCTCGATGTCCTTGCGCGGGTCGACGGCGCTGTTCATCTCGGCCTCGGGGATGTGCTCGGGGAGCGGGTGCAGGACCAGGATCCCGGTGATGCGCGGGTCGGCGTTCAGCTTGCCGAGCGTGGCGATCACGTCGTCGAGCTCGATGTCGTCGGGCAGGCGCTCGCACACGTATCGGTAGTCGAGGCTCTCGGCCAGGCGCCTGACGTGCTTCTCGTAGGCCTGCGCGTCGAACGACTCCCCGATCAGCACCGTCGCGAGCCCGGGCCGAACCTCGGACAGGCGCAGCACCTGCAGCTCCTCGGTGATGCTCTCGCGCAGCTGCTCGGCGATCGCGTTCCCGTCGATCACGACGGCCGTCATCGCGACTCCCTGCCTCGGCGACGCGGGCATCGTGACACAGGTTCACGCGCCTGCGCTTCTCGGCGCTAGGACTTGCGGCCCACGCGCTTGGCGAACTCCCGCTCGTCGATCGTCTCGATCCCGAGCTCCTCGGCCCTTGCGGCTTTGGTGCCGGGGTTCTCGCCCACGACGACGAAGTCCGTCTTCTTCGACACGCTCGAGGCCACGCGCGCGCCCGCCGCCTCGGCCGCGGCCGCCGCCTCGTCCCTCGAGAGACCCCCGAGGCCGCCCGTCAGGACGATCGTCTTGCCGGCGAGCGGCTGCTTGCCCCTGGGCTTCTTGGGCGCCGCGTCCTTCATCCGGACGCCGGCCGCGCGCAGCTTCTCGATCAGCGTGCGGTTCGCCTTATCGGCGAACCAGGCGTGGACGCTCCGGGCGATCTCGGGGCCGATCTCCTCTACGTCGTCGATGTCCTGCTCGGACGCCTCCATCAGCGCGTCGAACGACACGAACGCGCTCGCCAGCACCTGCGCGACGTGGGTGCCGACGTGCGGGATGTTGAGCGCCGTGAGCAGCCGCCAGATCGGGCGGTCCTTGCCGGCCTCGATCGAGGACAGCAGGTTCGAGATCGACTTGTCGGCGAACCCCGGCAGCTGCGCGAGGCCGTCCGCGGTGAGCGAGAACACGTCGCCGGGGTCGGTCACCAGGCCGAGGTCGATCAGCGCGATCCCGGTCTTGTAGCCCAGGCCCTCGATGTCCAGGCCACCTCGCGAGGCGAAGCTGAACAGCCACTCGATGTTCTGTGAAGGGCATCCGCGCTTGTTCGGGCAGCGCCAATAGGCCTCGCCCTCCTTGCGGACGAGAGCGGTCCCGCACGACGGGCAGGTCTTCGGGAACGTCCAGCGGCGCGTGCCCTTCTTGCGCTTGGACAGCACGGGCCCCACGACCTCGGGGATCACGTCCCCCGCGCGCCGAACGATCACCGTGTCCTTTTCGCGAACGTCCTTGCGCCGGACCTCGTCCTCGTTGTGCAGCGTCGCGGTCGAGATCGTCACGCCGGACACCTGCACGGGCTCGAGGAACGCGAACGGCGTCACGATGCCGGTCCTGCCCGTGTGTACGCCGATCTCGTTCAGCAGCGTGGTGCGTTCCTCGGGCGGGAACTTGTACGCGATGGCCCACCGCGGCGCGTGGCTGGTCGCGCCGAGCTCTTGCTGCAGCGCCGTCCGGTCGACCTTGATCACCACGCCGTCGATCTCCCACGGCACGCTGTGGCGATCCTTCTCCCAGTGGGCGAGGTACGCCACGATGCCGTCGACGTCCTTCACCACCTCGGACGTGTAGGCGACCGGGAGCCGGGCGGCCTTGCACCACGCGAGGAACCCCGAGTGCGAGTCGAACCGCACGCCGTCCGCATAGCCGAACGAGTGCACAAGCAGCGCCAGCGGACGGGACGCGCTCACCTTCGGGTCCTTCTGGCGGAGTGAGCCCGCGGCCGCGTTGCGCGGGTTGGCGAACGGCCGTTTCTCCTGCTCCAGCAGCTCTTCGTTCAGACGTTCGAACGCCTTCACCGGCAGGTAGATCTCGCCGCGGACCTCGAGGTAGGCGGGTGGGTCCTTCACGTCCAGGCGCTGCGGGACGCTCCGAACGGTCCGCACGTTGGCGGTGATGTCCTCGCCCGTCCGGCCGTCGCCCCGCGTCGCGCCCTTGGTCAGGACGCCGTCCTCGTAGGTGAGTGCGCAGGCGACGCCGTCGATCTTGAGCTCGCAAGAGCACTCGGCGCCCGAACCCACGCCGCGTTCGACGCGTGTGGCCCAGGCGTCGAGCTCCTCGCGGCTGAACGCGTTGTCGAGCGACAGCATCGGCGTTCGGTGCTGGACCGGCGCGAACAGATCGGTGGGCGTCGCGCCCACCCGCTGGGTGGGCGAGTCCGGCGTGACGAGCTCTGGGAACCGCTCCTCGAGCGTCCGGAGCTCGTTCATGAGCTCGTCGTACTCGGCGTCGGAGACCTCGGGGTCGTCGAGCACGTGGTACCGGTACAGGTGGTAGTTCAGCTGTTCGCGCAGCACCTCGACCCGGACCTTGGCCTCCGCGCGGTCGCGCTCGACCGTTTTCGTCATGGCCTCGTCGTCACGGGCGTCACGCCGCGAGCTCCAGGCCGCCGGCCATCCCGATGCGCTCGCCGAGGAACACGACGCCGCCGATCACCCCGGGAACCTTCTTCAGGTACTCGAGCGCCATCCGAAGCCCGTCCTCCTTGGACAGGATCGCTTGCACGCCCGCCGCGGCGGCGTCGGCCAGCATGCAGGACTCGGCCAGGACGGCCATGCCGTCGACGTCCGCGCGGCCGTGGCCGTTGCCCGACGCCATCGAGATCCCGACGCCCTCCCGCGTCGCGGGGACGACGATCGCCACCGGCGAGCCCGGCCGCCGGACCACGGTCAGCTTCTGACGCCGGCGCGAACGGATGAAGTAGTCGCCGCCGCAGTTCACGGTGACCTCGTTCACCTCGCGAGCGAGGAACCGCCCGACGTGGTCGGTGACGGCGCCCTGGAACGAGAACATCGGCCCCACACCGGCGCTGGCGGCCGTGGCGGCCATCTCGCGGACGATCTCGGGCGCCTCCTCGGAGACCGTCACCGGGCGCCTGGAATCGCGGAACGCCGGATCGCGGATCGAGTACGCATGCAGGACCTCCCAGAACGATAGCGCCGCGGCCCGCGACTCCTCATCCACGTCGGTCGCCGCCTGGATGTGCAGGGTCATGTCCTGCACCTGGATCTCGAAGGTGCGGGGCTTTCGCTTCAGCAGTCTCACGCGGGCCGGGCCTCCACCGGCCGATGATATCCGCGCTCGGCGACCTTCCCGGTTGCCCCGGCGAACGACGCGATCGCGTCAGCGGACGGCGTCGACGATCCGGCCGCCGCCCAGCAGCTCGTCTCTGCGGTAGACGACCGCGCTCTGGCCGGGAGCCACGCCGCGCTGCGGCGTGCGGAACTCGACCCGAACGCGATCGTCCTCGGGCTCGATCACGGCGGGCACGTCCTCGCCGCGGTAGCGGATCCGGATCTCTGCCTCGAAGGGGCCGTCCGAGGGCGACCCGCCGGCTACCCACGAGACGCGATCGGCCACCAGGCCCGAACGCGCGAGCAGCTCCCCCGGCCCGACAACCACCCGCCGCGTCGCCGCATCGACCTCGAGCACGTAGGACGGCTCCGGCCGCGCGACCCCGAGCCCCCGTCGCTGCCCCACCGTGAACGCCGCCGCCCCGCCGTGCCGGGCGAGGACGCGGCCGTCCGGGTCCACGACGTCTCCCTCGGTCATCAGGTGCGGAGCGACGCTCGCCAGGTAGGCGCCCGCCTCGCCGCTCGGGGCGAAGCACAGCTCCTGCGAGTCCGGCTTGGCTGCGACCGGCAGGCCGAACCGCTCGGCGAGTGCCCGCGTCCGGGCCTTCGGCAGCTCGCCAACGGGGAACAGCGACCGCGCGAGCTCCCGCTGGCCGAGCATATGCAGCATGTAGGACTGGTCCTTGGTCGCGTCGGCCCCGCGCAGCAGCCGCCACCGCCCCCGCGCGAACGCGCTCCGCGCGTAGTGGCCCGTGGCGACGAAGTCCACGTCCAGCTCGTCCGCCCGTCGGAGGAACGCGCCGAACTTGATCTCGCCGTTGCAGCGCGCACACGGGTTCGGGGTGCGGCCGGCCTCGTGCTCGGCGACGAAGTCGGCGATCACCGTTCGCTCGAACGCGTCCGTGAGGTCGCAGATCTCGAACGCGAACCCGGCGATCCGCGCGACCTCGGCCGCGTCTCGTCTCGCCGCAGGGCCGCAGCACCCGTGCTCGACGCCGTCCAGGTGCACCAGCTGCATGTGCGAGCCCACGACCTCGTAGCCCTGCTCCTGCAGCAGGCACGCCGCGACCGAGGAATCGACGCCGCCGGACATCGCGACGAGCACGGATCCCTTCGAGGGAGTCACGCGCCCAAGATACCGGGGGACGGCCTCAGGCCGGGCAGAGGGCTGCCAGATCAACGCCGAAGCCGAAGGGCGGGAAGATCTTGCAGCCGAGCCGGCCCGACAAGAACTGACCATCCACCCCATAGGCGAAAGCGGCGACCGGAACCTCGTCATCAGCAAGGTTAGCGGCCAGGTCTGCCGCCGCCGCATCCCTCGCCTCTCCCGTCAAGGATGACATCGCGTCCAGGTCCTGACGGACCGTTGCGGGAAGCCATGACTCGGGAACGTGGTCGAACATCTTGATGAGGAAGGTTGCCGGATCGGCGTAGTCCAGGTTGTCGAAGGCGTTGAACAGGTCGAAGTTCGCGCCCGGCTTCGGGGCCGCTGCGGCTGGGTCGGGGAGTCGCTGAACCCGCACGGTGATCCCGATGGCCCCGAGCTGGCTCTTCACCTGTTCGGCCCAGCGATCGCACGGGGGGCAGCCCGCGCGCGAGGCGAGCGTCGCCGCGACACGGCGGCCATGCATCAGCGCTCGAGCCTTCGAAAGATCGCCTCCATCGACCGCGTACGGGTCCCATCCTCGTTGATACCCGGGCTGGTTCGGAGGGAGAAGCTGCGAAGTGGGTGCCTCACCGAAGGCTGTCGCGAGCGCGGAGCGGTCCAGCGCGAGGGCTGCCGCGCGGCGGATGGTCTTGTCGGAGAACGGCGGGCGACCCGTGTTGAACGCGAGCGCGTCGACACCAGGCAAGGGAACCGGGAAGTAGCGCTGGTCGTCGCCTTCGGCCGCCGCGCTCTTCGGCCCCCACTGCTTCGCGAGGGCTCCGGTCGGGTCGAGCAGCGGGTCGTATGGGTTCATGATCCCGTCCCAGCCTTCGTCCAGGACCCGCTCCACCGCCTGGCCGGGGTCGATCCCCTCGCGCAGGGCGATCGCATCAAGCGCGTGCCGCCGTGGTCCCGAGTAGTTCGGGTTCGGCTTGAGGATGATGAATTCGCCGTTGAAGTGATCCGCGATGTAGTAGGGCCCCGCGGATGGCACCATCTCCTCGCCCGGCGGCCCCGGGATGCTGAGGACGGCTCCACCCGCAACGGGTGGCGTGTCGACCGGCACGGGGCAGAAGTAGGGCAGGGTGAGTCGAGCGAGGAAGTCCGGGGCCGGCTGCGTCAACGTGATCGACAACGAATCGCCGTTCACACTCAGGCCCGAGATGTGATCCGCCTCGCCGGCCAGGTAGGCGTCCTCACCCTCGATGTCGTCGATGAACATCGGACCCGGCGTCTCATGCCCGAGCTCGGGCGAGAGCGCCCGTTCGATCGAATGGCGGAAGGTCTCAGCGGTCAGGGGCTCGTTCGATGGAGGTGAGAACGTGTACCCGGATCCGATGATGAATGTGTACGTGAGCCCGTCCTCGGAGAGCGTCGGCTGAGCCGCCGCGACCTCCGGCTCGAGCTGCGCGCCGGTGATCCCTTCCTCGTCGCCATAACGCAGGAGATTCGCGCACGTCGCGTACTCGACCTGGAACGCGAGCCCGCCCCCTACCAGCGCCGGGTCGGGCTGTTCGAGTTGGTACGGCTGGACGAAGAACTTGCCGACCGAGCCCTCTAGAGCCTCGATCCGATCCTCGTAGGTCCGGCCCTGGTTCAACTGCACGAGCACGACACCCGAGCCAGCCGCGACGGCCTGCAGGGGATGTTCGAAGCGGTACGTCGTCCGGTCCCCGGTGACGGCGTCGATGCCGACGACCGTCCCGACATCCTGGTTGCCCACCCAAAGGACACCATCGCTGTAGGAAACCGTTCGCGCTCCCTCCCCCGTGGGGTACGTCGCCACGAGGTTGCCTGTCTGATCGACCTTGTAGACGACCCCCTTGGTCTCATCACCGGTCCAGCCGAAACCGCCCCCAGCGGCAGCGTAGGACCCGCCTTGGAATCCGCTCGTCTTGATCACGGTGTTCGTCTTCGGGTCGATCCGGCTCATGCCGCCGGAACCCGCGGCCCAGACCGAGCCATCCCCGTACGCGAGACCGGCGAAGCTGAGGCAGATGTCCTCGAAGCGATGTTCGAGTTCCCCCGTCTGCGGGTCGAGCCGGAGCAGCTCGCAGCTATCTCGTCGGCTTACCCACACCGAGCCGTCGGCGACCAGGACCCCTGTTGATCCCGCCTCGTCGCCCGGCTGTTGGGAGATGTCGAAGCGTTCCACCTCGCGGCCGCGTTCGATGTCCATCTTCACGAGGAGCGGTTCCTCATACGCCGTTACCCACAGCGTGTTGCCGTCGACCGCATAGAAACCGAGGTTGGCGTACGGCCAGGGCGAGGGGATCTGCTTGATGACGTTGCCGGTCTTCGGCTCGATCTCGACGAACAAGAGGGGGTCGAGGTTCAACACCCAGAAGTGCCCATCCGCGTAGATCGCCTCGGCCGGCGACTCGACCGCGGAGAGCGGGATGAACGAGAGCCGCGCACCCGTCTTCGCATCCAGCAACGCCATCCCGGCGGGAAGGGCCGGAGAGGTCCCGTCTCCCTCACCCGCGATCCTCGGCACCAGAACCGCGACCAACGTCAGCGCGACGATCGCTGTGCCGACTGCCACGAGGGCGCGGCGCCTCTTCCTGCGTGTTGGCCGCCGACGAGCCCCCACCAGTGGCTCTCGCTCAGCTATCTCGTAACCGAGAGCGGCTGCGGCAGCCACCGCGAGCTCGCCTGCGCTGTCGTAGCGTTCGTCCGGGCTCTTCGCGAGCGCGCGAGAGATCACGGTGTCGATCTGGCTCGGCAGCTCGGGACGTGCGCTGGTGATCCGCGGCGGGACCTCCATCAGATGGCCATACATCACCATGGCGTCGGTCTCGCTTCGGAATGGAGGCTGACCCGCCAGGCACTCGTACAGGACACAGCCGAGCGAGTAGATGTCGGAGCGAGCGTCGAGCGGCTTGCCCTCGAACTGCTCCGGGGAGGCATAGTCCAGGGTCCCTACGAACTGCCCGGTGCCTGTCACGCCCGAGTCAGAGGCCGCCCGCTTGGTCAGGCCGAAGTCCGACAGGTAGACATGCTCACCCGCCCGAGAGTCCTCCGGGACCGCGATGAGCACGTTGCCTGGCTTCACGTCGCGGTGGACCAGACCGTGGGCGTGGGCTGAATCCAACGCGCCCGCGACCTGACGGATGATCTGGATCACCCGGCTGTCGTCGAGGCCGCCCTCCTGATGCAGTACTGCGCGGAGGTCGGTCCCTTCTACGTAGCGCATCGCGATGAACAGCTCGCCATCCGATTCCCCGGCCTCGTAGATCGGGATCACGTTCGGGTGATCGACCGAAGCGGCGACACGGGATTCGCGCACGAACCGCTCTCGGAACTGCTGGTCGGCAGCGAGTCGTGGCGTAAGGACCTTCAGGGCCACCTTGCGATCCAACCCGAGATGCGTAGCGAGGTAGACCTCACCCATCCCGCCTCGCCCGAGTACCGCGTCGATGCGGTATCCGGCGATCTCGGTCGCGATCCGGTCAGCCATCGTGCCTCCCACGTTGGGTTGTAGCACCTTGGCTCAACGATGTGGCCAACGCCCGCAGCGCCACTCCAGCCGCCGGGGCCCATGCCCCGGTGAGCCGTAGGCGGTCGGGGCGGCAGCGGCGCGCTCGCACAGTATCCTCGCCTCACAGCCCACGCACCCGAAGGGATCGCTCGTGCACGTCGCCGTGCTCGTCAAGTACGTGCCCGAACCCCAGGGCACGCCGACCCTCGGCGACGACCTCCTGCTCGTCCGCGAGGGCGTCGAGGGCGCCCTCGATCCCGGCGACGAGTTCGCGATCGAGGCCGCGCTCCAGCTCGTCGAGGCGCACGGCGGCGAGGTGACGCTAGTGTCGATGGGCCCCGAGGTCGCCCAGTCGGCGCTCCGCAAGGGGTTCTCGATGGGCGCGGCCGGCGGCCTGCAGGTGACGGACCCGGCTCTGCGCGGCGCCGACGCCCTGGGAACCGCGAAGGTGCTGGCCGCGGCCGTGCAGCGTTCGCCGTTCGATCTCGTCCTCGCCGGCGTCGAGTCCACCGACGGCTACACCGGCACGGCGCCGATGACGGTGGCCGAGATGCTCGGGATCCCGAGCGCGACGTTCGCGCGCGCGGTCGAGATCGAGAACGGCGCCCTGCGGGTGGAACGCCAGACCGAAGCCGGCTACGACGTGGTCACGTGCCCGCTGCCCGCGCTCGTCACGGTGACCGGGAGCGGCGCCGAACCCCGCTACCCCACCCTCAAGGGCATCATGGCCGCCAAGTCCAAGCCGCTCGAGCAGCTCTCGCTCGCAGACCTCGGGCTATCCGAAACCGACGTCGCGCCGACGCAGCGGGTGCTGAGCGTCTCCGACGCGCCGGAGAAGGCCGCCGGGGTCGTGATCCAGGCGGGCGACGACGCCGCGGCAAAGGTCGCCGACCTGCTGGCCGACGCGAAGGCGATCTGACGTGGCGACCGTCTGGGTCTACGCCGAGGCCACGCCCGACGGCCCGAACGCAACCGCGCTCGAGCTCCTGACGAAAGCGCGTTCGCTCGGCGACCAGGTCGCCGCCGTCGCGCTCGGTCCCGGTGCAACCGCCGCCGCCGCCGTGCTGGGCGAGCACGGCGCGACCACCGTGTACGCGAGCGACGACGCCGTGTACGCGGACACGCTCGGGCAGCCGGCGGCGCACGCCCTGCACCAGCTGATCGAGCGGCACCGCCCCGACCTCGTCCTGTTCTCGACCGGCTACGACGCGCGAGACGTGGCCGGGCGGCTCCAAGCCAAGCTCGGCTCCACGCTGATGAGCAACGCGACGGACGTGACCGCGATCGACGCCGCTCAGACGCAGATCTTCGGCGGGAGCCGCGTCGTGAATGTCGCGCTC
>Ga0114129_10012468_pt1 | contig 12101 bp, 9 predicted proteins | sample RhiMetdeltSRZDD1_FD_80071 | JGI IMG/M metagenome (GOLD analysis project Ga0114129, IMG submission 80071) | Populus rhizosphere microbial communities from Tennessee, USA - Rhizosphere MetaG P. deltoides SRZDD1 (version 2) (version 2) | ecosystem: Host-associated > Plants > Roots > Rhizosphere >...
ACGGACACGCAGTTCCTTGACTATAAACAGTCGTATAACCATCCTGGGCAACCTGAGAACACGCGCGGCAAGATCCGCGAAAATCATCAGAACGAATTCAATTTTTTCTTCAAAGACGATTGGAAGATTCGGCCGAACTTCACCCTCAACCTCGGCTTTCGATGGGATTTGTTCAGGGTGCCGGACTTCCGCAGCGGAACAGGCCAGTTCTGGACGCGAGGACCCGCTGATGGAAATGCGGGCTACTTCGGCATTTCCGGCCGCACTTTCGACGAGGGTTTCCACAACGGCGGCGTCACGAGAGCAGGTCTGACCGAGATCGTCCTGATCGGCAAGGACAGCAAGTACCCAGACCTTGGACTCTGGCCAAGCGACAGAAACAATTTTGCACCCGCGATCGGTTTCTCGTGGGCGCCGGGTTTTGGCGGCAAAGACAAGACGACCGTTCGGGGCGGTTACCAGATCTCATATCTTCTGCCCGGTAACAGTCTCTCGTGGATCGATGCCGATTCCGGCCGGTTGCCGGGCCTGGAGTTCTCCGCCACGGACTCGGGAGGCGCAACTTACAGGGATCTGACCAGCATCAGCTTCCCGCTGGCATATCCCTCTTCGATTCCCGAAAAAGTCGTGGTTCCGCTGAACAATCGCTCCACCGCGCAAGCCTTCTATGCCCCGAACTACGTCGCCCCTTATGTTCAAACGTTCACTTTCGGAGTTACGCGCGCGCTGCCCGCAAGCATGATTCTCGATGTTCGATATGTCGGGACACGGGGCGTGAAGCTGCATTCGACGCTGAACTACAACGAGCCCGACTTCCAATACAACGGACTGCTTCAGTCACTCGCCGTGACACGCGCCGGCGGTGACGATCCCATGTTTGATCGCATGTTCCAAGGCCTCAACTTCGGAACAGCCGCAGCGCCACTGATTGTCGGCCAGGGTATCAGCGGGTCCGAAGCGATGCGGCGCAACTCGGCTTTTCAAACGAATCTGGCTAATGGCGACTTCCGCGCTGTTGCAAATACTCTGAACTCCACCAACATCGGAGTAGCCATTCCGGCGGGACAAACGATTTCCGGCGCAACCCTCGCGTCAAGCGGATTGTTCCCCGACAATTTCATTGTTGCGAATCCCCAGTTCGCTACGATGGAAATGCGGAACAATTCCGACAACTCCACTTATCATTCGCTGGAGTCACAAGTGACGATGCGCCCCAAGCGCGGCGTGTCTTATCAGGCTACGTGGACCTGGAGCCGTGCTACGGGTGTCGCCGGAAATACGCCTTCCGGAGGCGGTATTACGGCAACATATCGTGATTTCCTGAATCGCCACGCCGATTACACGGTTTCCAGTTTTCATCGCACACACAATCTTCGCGGTTACGGAACCTTCGAATTGCCGTTCGGCCCCGGAAAATGGATTGGCGGCAACTCGTCTAGCGTTGTGGGGCATATCATCGGAGGATGGCAGTTCGGTACGACCTTCAACGTGTCTACCGGCGCCCCGTTAAACGTTGTAGCGCGCAACACCATCAACCGAACAGGTACTCCAGACATCGTGGGCAACCTCGAAAGAAGCAGTAAGCTGACATGGGGCAGCACATTCGGAAACTACTTCGGCGGCGCTTACCAGAGTGTGGCCGATCCAGCCTGCGCGAAGGTCACGGCCTCTGGAGGACTGAACACGTTCTGCCAGAACCGAGCCATCGCGGATGCCAGCGGCAACATCATCCTGCAGAATGCCGCCCCCGGACAGCTTGGGACCCTGGGACTGAACCCGATTTACGGTCCGGGAAACTGGAGCCTGGATGCGAACCTTCAGAAGCGAATCCGGTTCGCGGAATCCCGTTGGATGACGCTGCGCATCGATGCTCAGAACATCATGAATCATCCGACCCCGGCGAATCCGAATCTGGACATGAATACCGGGACCTTCGGAGAAATCCAGACGAAGACCGGATTCCGAACTCTCGCGGGCCAGATACATTTGGAGTTTTGAGGACCTGCAGAAGGAAGGAACACAAAAAGCACAAGAAGCACAAAATATTTTGTGCTTCTTGTGCTTTTTGTGTTCCGATTCTTTTTTGAGGAGGCCGGATGTTGAAGCAGGTCGTTGTACCTGTTGTGCTCGGATTACTTTGGAGTTCAGGTTCTATGCTGAACGCGCAGTGGGGAAACTATCCTACGCCCGGCGTTCCCCGGCTTGAAAACGGCCGGCCGAATCTGGACGCGCCCACGCCTCGAACGCCGGACGGAAAACCCAATCTCTCGGGCCTGTGGCAAGTGGCCAACTTGTTGAAGTGCGACGACGTCCGGCGTATGTGCACCGATCTTCCAATCAGCGAACAATTTGGAAACATCGGAACTGGTCTCCCCGGAGGCCTGCCATACCAGCAATGGGCAAAGGAAAAGATGTTGGCTAAAGGCCCGGCCGATGACCCTTATACCCAATGTCGCACACCAGGCGGACCGCGAATGTTGCTGTTGCCTTATATGAAGAAATTCGTGCAGACGCCGGAACTGCTCATCGTCCTTAACGAATACAACTTCAGTTACCGCCAGATATTTCTCGATGGCCGTCCTTTACCCGATGATCCGACTCCAACCTGGAATGGATATTCCACAGCACATTGGGATGGAAATACGCTCGTCGTGCAGAGCATTGGGTATCGTGACGATCAATGGCTGGATGCGGCGGGCAGCCCCCTCACAAATTCCGCTAAAGTTACAGAGCGGTTCACCCGATCCAACTTCGGACATATGCAAGTTCAGATCACCATCGACGATCCCAAGACCTACACGCGTTCATGGACCGTCATCATAGATATGGCGGCGGTGTTGGACACCGAACTTCTCGATGCCGCTTGCTGGGAAAACGAGAAGGATGTTGAGCACCTCCGTAACGCGAAGTAGTGTAAGTCGGTGTGAACACCGCGCATTTACGAACTAATTAGTGAACTTCAATAGATGATATTTCGTGTTTGAGGTTTCCTCCGATATCCCGCGTGTCATGGTCAATCACCATTCGATCCCCATGGAAGCCGGTACGGTCATATGTTGTCATTCGAGCATCGCCGAACACCCTTACTGAAGAAATCCTGTCTCGCCAATCGGACGACTTGAGATCCGATATGTTGGTGCCCGAGGCGAAACATTGAGACCGACCTTCGTAATTCGGCCGGTCATAGACGCACACGCCTTCCTCAATTCTTTCTGCAGACGGAAAGGGCTTATATCGGCCATCCGCTCGGCTATCCGATCGGCGATCTGCTCGGTCCGAGTCGTAAACTCGCTCACGATTGAACGCCGAATCCGCGGTCACACGGACCGATCCGATATGTTCGTGAAAGGTTTTCGTTCCCGACAGAACGCGTTTGAGATCCGGTACATCGGCCGAGAGGTCCATCATGCGTCCACGAAAATCACGATCCTCATACAGCATGACGCGGGCGTGGCCAAAGACACGGATCGACTTAATTTCGGCATTCCTTAGATCCGGTGCCTCATCGCCAGGCCGATAGCACTGTTCGTGGCTTTTGAAATTTTTGTCCTTGTACAGGCACACTCGGTCCCCACGATCCTGTGTTATTGCGCGATCCTGTGCTACTGCAGGTCCGGAAAAGGCCAGAAGAACGATGAAAGCACTTAGGATAGTGAAGACGAAATACTTGTTCATAAACGTCTCCTTCCAGACAGAGATATTTGTTTTTCCTTTTATATAAATAGACGGTTCCAGCTGGGCTTCGCATCCTCCGTTTCCGAAAGCAGTCTTTGTTCGGAAACGAACAATAACGAAACGGTCTCGCGACCAGGGCCCGCTGGCGCCGGTCTATAATGTGAAACTGCACGTAGGAGGCCTTCGTGAAGAAAGCTCTCTTGTCCATTGTCTTTTCCCTCTATCTCGTTCCGACGCAAACCATCGCCACACAGACACCCCAGCCGGTCCAGGAACAACAAGGAAATTTGGAGACGCCCGTTATCAGGGTGACGACGCGGCTGGTGCAAGTGAATGTCGTCGTCCATAACAAGAAGGGCGAACCGGTACGCGATCTGGCGAAGGAGGATTTTGTACTGTTCGACAAGGGCCAGGAACAAAAGATCCTTTTCTTTTCGAAAGAAAGCACTGAAGCGCTGCCTGCAAATCTTCCGCCGCTCGCTCCTGGCATCATTTCGAACCGGTACACGAACTTCACGTCTGGAGAGGAAAAGCATCTGGCTCCGCTACCGACTTCTCTAACAGTGGTTCTACTCGATGGTTTGAATACGGCTTTCACCGATCAGCATTACGCGAAGGAAGCATTAATCAAGTTTCTGAACCAACTCCAGCCGGGCGATCGTGTCGCGATCTACACATTGACCAATGGGCTGCGTGTATTGCACGATTTCACATCCGACACTTCTTCCTTGCTCGCCGCGCTATCAAAACACCGCAATCAAGACTCGAGCCCGCTCACTGCTTCCAGTTATGACGATGCCAACACCGGCAATGACGACCTCGATGCATTTCTCGACAGATCCAGCGAAACCATCGCCACTTTTTATCAGGCAAGGCGCGCTGAAACCACACTCGAGGCGCTGCAAACGATCGCTCGTCACTTGGCAGGCATGCCTGGGCGCAAAAACCTCATCTGGCTTTCGGGAAGTTTTCCGACTCTCGTCGGCCTTGGGCCCGATGGTTATCCCGGTCGAGATTTCCAGGACTTCTCCGAGACGATGCAACGGGCCATGAAGACCATGAACGACAGCGGAATCGCCATTTATCCCGTAGATGCGCGCGGTCTCATGGGAAATTTTGCGACTATGCCCAGTATGAGTCCTCAATCACGCGGCAGGGGCGGCGCGCGCGGGCCGGCGCCGGTTGATCGCAGAGCACAGGACCAGGTTCTTCAGACCCAGGGCACGATGCGGGAAATCGCGGATCGTACCGGGGGCCGCGCTTTCCTGAATACGAATGATCTCAGCGGGGCTATTCGGCAGGCAATGGATGATACGAGGATGACCTATGTGCTCGCCTACTCTCCTTCGCATAATGAATGGGACAACAAATTTCGCGAGATCAAAATCAAGCTCAACCACCCCGGTCTCGAGGCTAGATACCGCAAAGGCTATTACGCTTACGCCGAAAGCCCCAGCGACCCGAAGCTCCGCAGCGCGATACTCAGCGAAGTGGCCAGTACGCCGCTTGCTTCAACCGGGCTCGCGATGATGGCAGCAGTGGCGCAAGCTCCAACGAGTGAAAATCCCAGAACCGCTATTCGTGCAGTAATCGATGCACACGAGGTCGGTTTTGGACGGAGTCCCGAAGGAAAGCAGGACGCGACTCTCGATCTCCTTCTCGTCGCGTTCGACGATAAGGGGAAGCCCGTTCATCAACTCCTTCGCACAATACACCTCAGCCTGGATGAAACCACGTATGCTCAGGCGCTGAAGAGCGGAATAATCGTGAACGTACAGTCCGATGCGCCCGCAACATCCGCACGGGCGCGGCTAATCGTCCATGACTTGGCTTCAGGATCCGTCGGTTCCCTGGATCTACCGTTCAAATAAGGCTGACCGCTCGACCCGAAAACCTCTGGATGAGCCAAAGAGCCGGTTCCGGCTCTTTGGGGCCAATCCACTCAGTTCTGCCCCCGGCGCGCACCGCCTCCTCGCGGCGGCGGCGGTCCTTCAACCTGTTGCCGTTTGAGTTCGTTGTTGAATGCGGTTTCCTGGATTGTTATTTCGTTTTGAAAGCTCTGCGGATCGATAAAGGGGTTCGCGGCTCCGGCTTTGACCTTAGCGTACTTCTCACTCATGTTGTACATCGCCGGATGGGATCCGAGCGGCACGTCAACGTGAGCCGAATGTAGGAATTTGAAGCTTTGCTGATACTGAGCCACGAGCTGCGGATTTCCTACGAGATTTGTGCCGGGATTTACACCCACACTGCCGATAATGAGAACGTCATACGAGCGGCCGCCATCCTGTACCTTCATAGTCCACGTCGTGCAACCTGGCGTGTGACCAGGAGTGTGATGGGCCGTCAGCGTAAAACCACCCAAGGTGATCTGGCTTCCATCGTGAAGAGCTTCGTACATCGGACGAGGAATTCCGCCAGGTGACCGCATCATTTGAAGAAGCGGGATATCTTCTGCCATTGCCATTGCGCGCGCCCCTGTGAGTTTGGTCGCGAGGCCATCGCCTTCCTGGTGATCGCCATGTGCATGGCTACCCAGCAGGATCTTAATGTCTTCGAACTTAAAACCCAGTTTCTGGACCGAATCCTGAATCGTTGGGATATTCCGCTCATAGATGGAATTTATAAGAATGTGGCCTTGCGGAGTCGTGACAAGGAATGACGACAGGCTTTCGGTTCCGACGTAGTACACGTTTCCGATGATTTTATGCGGCGGAAATTGTTTGTTCTGTTGCTCGGTACTGCCGACATTCCGCGTGAATAGCTCCTGAATGGTGAATACCCGCGGAGCTTCCTGCGAAACGAAAAGTATCGCTCCTACCAACGCCATCGAAATCTTAAGCATATATTTTCCTCCGCCTTTATGGGTGTGGTGCCCAACTTGTCGTACCTGTAGGCGTGGTAGAACCTGTGAACGATTGACGAACGGTTTGAATCAGGCGAATATTCCCCTCCTCCGTGAGAGGGGTGGCTGCGCGAATAAGAAATATCGCGAAGCCACGGAAGCGGCGCAGACGGGGTGGTCGCTCACAATGCAAGGTTTCGGAATGCATTCCCGCAACGTGGCTTGTAAGCGTCCACCCGCCCTCACCGAGGAGGGGACTGTAGCCTATCCCGACAATTCGTTCACACCCTCATAGACCGCGCCTATAGTCGCAAACCAAACAGCCATTATTACCGGGGCCCGTAATGAAAAACAGCCGCGCCGACCTCGAGCGCACCGAGGTCTGGCGCTCTTCCACTAAAACCATCGGTCACATTGGGCAGCACCACGCCTCGGTCCACCGCAGCGGATCCGGGCTTCAGTCTGAAATCGAACTCCTCCGCTTTATAAAGTTTTTGAAGAGTCGAGATGTCTTCCGCGTCGAGACGCCGTACGTTCATGAAAATGTCGTAGTCGACCAGGACGCTGTGGCGATCCTGTTCCGTTACCTCGCTGTATTGCGCAAGAGTCGCATACTCGCGTGTTTCAAGATTCGGACGAAGCCCCGGTCCTAGTGGATCCATAGCGACGTTTGCAGGCGGCGAATTCCAACGAAACGAAACCGCCGCTCCTGGATTTGGCCGGAAGCCGTTGTAGTCCGATGAAGTGTAATTGGTGTTCGTTATGATGCTGAAGATTGTGGGATTCGAGTTCTGCCCAAGGATTAGATTGTTTCGCCAATGCGTGTTCTGAGGATTCCCGGCAGTTTCGGAGAGGATCGTGTTGTTGTAAAAGATGACGCCCATCGAGCCGCTCGTCAGACGCGTCGAACCACCCGGCAGGTTATATGCGATGTTGCGGATCCAATAGACCGGGCCTCCCAGCGCCGGCTGGTTGCAGAACGCGTGAGAGGCATGATTGATAAGCATGTTCCGCATCACCCGAATGTTATGCATGCTGCCGTCAGCCTCGATCGGATTGTCGTGCGAGTTGGTAATGTAGTTGTTGTAGAAGTCAATCGCAACGGGTCGCCGGTCCCAATACTCCGGTGGAGGGTATTTCGGCCCGTCGCCGATGTCCGGACCTGAAGCGACGGAACCATCCGGATTGCCGTATGTCTCCACATTGATGCCATCGTGAAAATCTGCGATGTAGTTGTATGCAACGACGTGACCCGGTCCGTAGAGTTTTACCGCAACATAAGAGGCCATCTTCGGAGGAAAGACCTGTCCGTCGACGCCGGCGAATCTGCCCCACAGCTGCGGACCGTTCCAGCCGATGAGATGCTTCGGATCGTTGCGTCCGTAAAACCAGTTATCCGCAATGTAGAAGTTACTGGAGCCGGAGTAATTGCTGAAGACACCGGCGCCAACATCTTCGAACCGACTTTTCTTTACCGTTAATCCCTTTGAACCAACGATGAACTGGGTACCCGCGAGGATTGCGATCTCTGCGTTTCGAAACGTCAGGCCCTCGAAGTACGTGTAATCTGCCGCGCGCACGTCGAACAAAGCGAAATTGCCGGCACCGTCGAAAACCGCTGGACCATCCCCCGCGGCTTTTATTGCAATCGGCATTTCCGCGGTACCGTCGGCGGTCAGATAGTACGTCCCGTCCAACGGCACGGTCCGATTGACGGATGCATCGTTCGTGTACTCGTAGCGGTTGTATTTGTACAGCCCGGCGTGCACCAAAATCGTGTCGCCCGGCCGGACCCGCGGCCTCCCGGAAGTTGCCCAATCTGTACCCGCACACGAGTAGTTGTATGCGCACATGAGGCCCTCAAAGGAGGGCTCGATTTTCTGACCCTTAAAACCATGAGGGTACACGTGAAAAACCCGGCCGCCCGAATACGGCTGTGGCTCAGGTCTTGTACGGACCGTCAGGATGCGACGGCCTTCGCCGCGAACCCCATCAGGGTCCGACATGACGAATTGAGTGTCATAGGCGGTATCTGGCTCCAGATCGAGAATGCTGCCTGCAAACATGTTGGGAGCAATAACGTCTACCTGAGACGCCTGATATACGCGTTCGCCTTTAAGTCGTAACATCGGCAGAGCCGTCTTCCAGGCGCTCTCGCCCTTCTTCCGATACGACACCTCCACGGTTGCGTTTCGATTGTCGTCACCTTGAATGAACCATTCGAAACCCAGATTCATGAGTGTGGGCGGGTCGATTACGAATTCACCCGGTAAGACGCTTTTGGGATTCGGCACGCCGGAACCTGGGCTGCGCGCCGGCTCAGGCGCTTGTGGCAGGACGATCAGCAACAGTACAAGAAGTTGTCGGAACATCGAAGTCTCCCGTTACTAATTGTTTCCACGAAGCGGCTATCTTACATAATGACTACAGTGAGGCAAAGATCGGAATCCATTCAGGAGGCCGCTCGCACTTCCTACGACGTTTGTGTCATCGGTGGCGGAGCAACTGGTGCCGGGTGCGCGCTCGACTCCCAATTACGCGGTTACAAGACGATCCTGGTTGAAGCAGGCGATTTTGGATCCGGCACATCCAGCGCCTCGACAAAACTGATTCATGGCGGTCTCCGATATCTCGAGCAGGCCGTCCGAGAACTCGACTTCCGGCAATATCGTGTAGTCCGTCGCGCCCTTCAAGAACGCCGTCTCATGATGCTGAATGCCCCGTATCTGGTACGCGTCTGTAAATTCGTCGTGCCGTGCATGAGCTTTGCAGAAGCAGCGTATTACAATGCCGGACTGAAGCTCTACGACTGGCTTTCAGGCGATGCTCGGCTATCGTCCAGCCATTTTTTCGGGCGGGCGGAATCGTTCGCTCGTATGCCCTGCCTGAACATCAAGAACCTCTTCGGGATCGTTGTCTACAGTGACGGCCAATTCGACGACGCTCGCTATAATCTGGCGCTGGCTCATAGTTGCTCCACTGCCAGCGGAACCGTCCTGAATTACGTGCGTGCTATGGGCTTCGAGAAGAATGAGCATGGCCAACTGGTGGCAGCGATTTTAGAGGACCGGCAATCAAAAGAACGGCTCAGAGTGCAGGCACAGGCATTCGTGAACGCAACGGGACCGTTTTCCGACAACGTGCGGCGTTTAGCATCTGCCGACGCGGAAACACGACTCAGGGTTAGCAAGGGTGTCCACATACTGCTGCCCTTGCCGACCAGTTTTGGAAATGAGGCCCTTTTGATTCCGAAGACCGAGGATGAAAGGGTGATATTCGCAATTCCCTGGCTCGGCCGGTTGCTCGTGGGCACTACCGAAACCGAATCCCCGGTGGATGCGGAAATGACAGTAACCAAAGAAGAGGCCGAGTTTCTGCTTCGCCATGTCAATCGATGTCTTGCTAAACCGTTCGACTTGACCGACATAGTCAGCGCCACGGCAGGCCTGCGGCCGTTGGTCAAATCCAGGGATTCTCGCGACACGAAAAAGATGATTCGCGACTATGAAATCGAGATTGAGTCATCGAGCGGTCTGATCAGCGTTCTTGGTGGAAAGTGGACCGTGTATCGAGCAATGGCAGAGGACGCTATTGACGCGGTTCAAACGAAGTTGACCGGCCAAATCACCGCCTCTAGAACGCGACGTTATCTTCTGTACGGAGCTGAAGGCGAGAACAGCTCTGAGGGTAAGACAGCGGATGAGTATCCGGTATCCAACGACACCACGCGCCATTTGGTCCAGAAGTTTGGTAGCGTCCGCGCCCGTGTTCTCGATCTCGCCCGAGAAGACGAATCGCTTCTGGCGCCAATAGTCGAGGGCGCTCCCCATATTCAGGCAGAGGTCATTTACTCGGTTCGCGAAGAGATGGCCCTCCATATCGAGGATATTCTCAATCGCCGGCTGGGCCTGCAGTTGTACGACTGGCGGCTCGCCGCCCAGGCTGCACCCATTGTGGGCCGGCTTCTCGAGCGTGAACTCCGGTGGTCGCAAGCTCAGAGACAGGAAGAGACACGTCGTTATATCGCGCAGATCAACAGATCCATCCAAGCGCTCGGGCAAAAACCCATCGCGCTGTAGGAATTCATTAATTCACTCAGTGGTGGTACTCGATTACCGCCCCACTTAGGCAAACTTTCCCCGTTGATTGTAGGTTTTAATTCTATGTACGCTGGTTAACATACGGTAAAGCTGCCATTCCGAATTTGATTTTAGGATGTGCGGATCGTGATAAGCCGAAAACACGAACACATTACTCCTCACCGAATGTGGGCGAACCTTCACTTCGATGGCGAGCTAAGCCAAACCGATCACGACCACATTTTGAAATGCGAGCCTTGCCTGCGGTTGTTTCACGTATGCCTGACTTCAGAGAGCTTTGCATCAGCGCTCAAGGAATTAGGCGAAGACTTTGAAGAAAGGCGCTCAGCCTGAATTGCTCTTTAAGACATCAAAAAAAATTCAAGAAAAGCTTGTGCTGCAGATGACCTCATGGTTCCTTTGATGGCCATCCAGTTCCGATGGAAGGACCTCATGAAAAAAACGTTTTTGTGGCGCTGTTCGTGCGGTGCAGCCTTGCGAACCATCGTCGAGATGAACGAATCGACCAAAGGCGAATCTGAAACTGCGATCTGTCCGGCCTGCCATCAGCTGCTCGAGATTAATGGCGCGATTGTTGAATTACGTGCCCTCGACGAAGCAGCAGCGTCCGCCTGATTATTCCTTGGCGGAACGCGGTACGGCTAGCGCTTGGATTAAGAATTCTCGCGTGAAGTCTGCAATGCCTGGGCTCTGCGACTCCCGGTTACCTGCCACATTCAGCGTGAGGATTTCGTGATCTTTCAGCCAGCATCTAAACTCCTCGAACCGGCTCGCCTCAGGTTGGATGTTTAAAGCTTTTTCGAATGCGAGCAGAAATAGCGGCTTGGCCAGCTTCCTTACGGTATCGTGAGTAAAACCGCTTCCACCAGACGTGTGCTGACCCACAATCAGCGTGCCATCAGAAATGGCGGCGTTTCTCCGAGTGCGCGCTTCGTATCCATCCTTGTCACATTCGGTCAATCCGAAGCCTCGAAGCAACTGTTCTTGAGGCCCGTTTTCGGTGAGCCAGCCCCGTGGCGCAACACCGCCAGATTCAATTCCGAGTTCGCGCGCCGCAATCAAGGCGCCCATATCCGCCCCCGTCTGCCCACCACTGATGATTTTCCGCCGCAACGTTTCCCTGTAGGCGCGGTCTATGACGGTCTATGACCGCGCGTATTTCATTGATTACAGCAAAACCGCGCGGTCATAGACGTCATAGACCGCGCCTACAGTTTTGTATTCTGAACTCTGTGTCGCTCCCAACATTTACACCATTCAGAATTCGTGCATTAGCAAAGTGCAAGGACTATTGTTTGGCGTTATGGGAATCCTTCTTTTGATCCTGGGCGTTTTCATCATCATGGGTGGAATCCAGGTCCTGAGCGCCGGCCTCCTCGGGCTCGCAGTGATTGGCGCGTTCGTGATTTCGTCCATGCTGGTGGGCAAAGTTTTGTTTAAGCTTTGAAGCCTGTATTCATTGCTCTCAGAGCCGTCTGCCA
>Ga0114129_10012469_pt1 | contig 12100 bp, 14 predicted proteins | sample RhiMetdeltSRZDD1_FD_80071 | JGI IMG/M metagenome (GOLD analysis project Ga0114129, IMG submission 80071) | Populus rhizosphere microbial communities from Tennessee, USA - Rhizosphere MetaG P. deltoides SRZDD1 (version 2) (version 2) | ecosystem: Host-associated > Plants > Roots > Rhizosphere >...
TACGTCAACGTGCACACCGCCGAGTTTCCCGGTGGAGCCATCCGCGGGCAGCTCACCGGCACGTCGACGTCGGCCTTCGGGTGGGTCGCATCGCTGACCCTCCAGGGCACCAGCGAGCCGAACGCGACGGGGACCGCGGCCATCCGCATCCGAAGCGACGCCGGGCTCGTTTGCTACCGGCTACACGCTGCGAACGTGACGCTTCCGACCGTCGCCGCGCACATTCACCGCGGCGCAGCCGGTACCAACGGACCGGTCGTCGTGCCCTTCGTGCCGCCGGGTGCGGACGGGAACTCCAGCGGCTGCACGATGTCGACGCCTGACTTGATCAACGAGATCATCGGCAACCCCCCGGGGTTCTACGTCAACGTGCACACCACGGAGCATCCGGCCGGCGCCATCCGCGCGCAGCTCGGCTGACCTAGAGGCCGCCGGGTGGGGACAGGCGCGCGCGCCTCCCCGCCCGGCGGCGAACATCTGGCCGCAACGCTTACGCCGGCTCGTCCGGCTTCGACTCCTCGACCTCGCGCATCCGGCGCTCGACGAACTCGTGCATGCTCTCGCCCTCGCGCGGGCCGGCCTCCTCCGCCTCCTCTTCCTCGGGCTGGGGCTCCTCCCCGAGGCCCTCGATCTCGCGGCGAAGCTCTTCGGCCCGTTCCTTCCGCGCTTGCTCGTCGTCCATCGCCACAGCCTACGCCCCGAGCTCGTCCAGCTCCCCTCGGAGCGAGGTCACCCAGGCCTGCGCCGAGCGCTCGATCTTCCCGGCCGAGGCCCGCGCGGCGACCAGGGAGGGAACATCCTCGGAGATGCCTTCGGTCAACTCCGTGCGCGGCGTCCGCCGGTCGACCTCGGCGCGAAGGCTGCGCGACTGGTCCATCTGCCCGAGATCGCGGAACTCCGGCGCGTCCCCGAAGTAGACCTGCTGCCAGACGTGCCCGCCCTGCGGGTCGAACCAGCTCAGGTAGCCACCGGGCAGCACGGTCCGCGGCTCCTTGATCGCCTCGGTGAAGCTGTAGCGCGTCCCCGTCGAGGCGACCGGGTCGAAGAATTCGGAGTGTCGAAGTCGGACAGCAGCACCCCGTTCACGCTGTACCCGTACTCGCGCGCCTCGGACGGATCGCAGACCTCGACGAGATACTGGACGCGGTCCTGCCCCTCCTTGATCGACGGGGCAGAGACCATCGTGTTCCCGAAGGGATCCACGAGCATCTCCAGGACTTCGTGACTGCACGTCGTCTCCCAGCCCGTCGTGTACTTGACGAGCGCGAACGGCTGCCCGTTCTTGTCGACGTGATAGCCGAGCGCGTTGTCGTTCTGGATGTCCGCCTTGATGATCACCGGCCAGTAGCCCAACGGAACGTCGTCGAGAGTGGCGATCGCGTCGACGGTGGCGTCGATCGACCAGATCGGGCCGAAGTCGCGGGTCACCTGCTTCTTAAGGGCTGCGCCGGCGCGCGCCAGATCGGAAAACGACGGCTGGTCGCCTTCGACCACGAGCGCCACATGCCGACGATGTTCACTGCGTTCTCCTTCCGTTGTCGACCCCCCTGTTGGCAAGCAAAGCGAGCGTGAGGTTGACCGCCGAGATCACGGTGGCCACCCTCGCCGCGCGGCGCGGAAGCGCCCCCGACGCGCCGGCCAGGTACGCCGAGACGGTGTCCGAGGCGTGGACGACGACGGCCGCGCGCACCGCATGGCGCCGGACGGCCTTGTCGCGCGCAAGCAGGTCGGCGCCCATCAGGATCGTGCGGATCCCGAACATGCGGAACGGGTAGGCCATCGGGCCCGACGCTGCCTCGACATCGAGGCGCCGGGCGAGAAACCCGGGTGCGAGTAAGCCTGCCGTGCCGTTGACGATTCGGATCCCGGCCAGGGCGACGCGCGCGGGATCATGCCGGCGGCTCGTCATCAGCCGCTCAGCCGGGGCCGGCGCGCACCCAGGGCGCGAACGGATTCTCGACGCCGCGGAGCGGCGGCTCGAGGCCGGGGAAGTGCCGTAGCAGCACCGACCGCATGGAGTTCCCCTCCACCCAGTCGAGGCCGGCCTGCGTGTAGACCTCGGGGCGGAAGTCTCGCGTAAAGAACCTGTCGCTCTTCAGCCGGCGCGAGGCCATCAGGATGAAGACGCGGAACGCGGTGTCGCTGAACCCGAACCCCTTGGGCTTCGGCTCCGCGTACATGCCGATCATCAGGTCGACGCGCTCGACGTCGCCGTAGATCCGCTCGAGCTCCTTCGCCCACCGCGGGTTGTCGGTCATCTCCTCGAACGTCTCGATCGGCTTCAGGTGGAAGAGCCGGCGGAACTGGTTGTAGCGCGGAACGCCTCGCTCGCGCGTGCGCAGGATGTCGATGGTCGCGAGGTCGATGAGCGAACCGTCCGGCCGGTCGAAGTGCTGGAGGAACTTCGGGTAGTTGTGGAGCGTGATCGCGCCCGGGTGCATCGTCCCGAACGAGTAGAAGAGGTCGGTCATCGAGAGCTCGGTCAGCAGCTCGCGCACGTGCCGAACGCCGACCTCGGGCAGCGTCGCCTTCTTGAGCTCGTGGTCGTCCCCGAGCGCCCGGAAGCTGAACTCGTCGGGGATCAGCGGGTGCATCCGGTACACCGCGACGAACTCCTCCGTCAGGGCGTAAGGCACGCCGTGGTGGTCGGTCGGGGAGCCGGGGATTCCGCGGAGCACCTCGTTCGAGGTCTTCCGGCCGAGCTTCTTGTCCAGCTCCTCCCCTTCGAGTCCCCACCAGTTCATGCGCAGCGCGAGGACCGTCGTCGGGTGGGCGATGATCGCGGGGGTCCAGTCGACGGTGTGGATCTTGGCCATCAGCGCCGCGTTGACGAGGCGGGCCTTGTCGTAGAGCTCCTGGTCTCCGAGCTCGGGATGTTTCGCCTTGAGGTGGTCGCAGATCGCGTTGTGCTCGCGCATGAAGAGCGAGTGGAGGAGCGCGAGACCGACCCAGAAGTTCCCTGCGACGCCCGTGAAGTCGACGTGCGCCTCGAGATCCGACGGTGGGAGGCCGAGGTCGTCGATCCGCAGCTTGCCGTCAGCGTGTGAGCGCACGCCGTCGGCGAAGGCGACGTCGCGTCCGTAGATCTGCGAGCCGTCCCACCAGTGGGTGTCGTCAGTGATGAAGGTGGCCGGCCCGTTCGGGTCGGCGCTCGGATCGCGGCGCGTCCGCGGAATCTCCATCGGGTTCTTCGGCCAGTCGTCGTCGTCCGCAAGCTGGACCTGCCACGGATTCTCCGGCTCGTTCTTCCCGTGGCTGAACCAGTCGTGGACCTCGAACTGGATCCAGGCCCCGGCGAGCAGGTTGAGCGTCGTCGCCGGCTGAAACTCGTCGCGGGTCAGCAGCACGCGGCTGACCAGGCGCGGGTTGGGATCGAGCAGCGCGTCGTCCGGCTCCGTGTACGTGTAGCGAAGCGGGACGTTGCGGCCGAACCTGCTGCCGAGGCTTCCCATCAACGGGTCGTTGAGGTCGTTGTAGGAGCCGTCGAGCGTGCGGGCTGTGAGGTAGCGCTCGTGCGCGGTCACGTCCGGGCGGTCGAGGGCTCCGCGCCCCGTGTCGTGGAGATTCTCCTCGCGCAACCGGTGGCGAAGGCCGATCAGCGTCAACATCGCGAGCGGCAAGGGCATGCGCGGCCACCCCACCCGCTTGTCGAGCATCTCCGCGGCGCCGTCGTAGATCGACGAGAACGGCGAGCCGGGCATCCTGGCGCTCCTTTCCAACTGACGGTGCGACGACGCTAACGGCTTGCCACCGCAAGAGTCAACGTGGGTCCGATTGTTCACGGGCGCCGGTGGTGGTAGGTTCGGCGGCGGCCGATCCTGAACGCCGTCGAAGGGGGCGCCCTGGCCGTCGACGTGCCGCAGCTGCTCGAGATGTCGGGGGACGAGCTCGACTCGGTCTTCCGGGCTACTGACGCGGGCGAGATCCCGCAGGGAGAGGCCGACGGCACCGTGCTGCTCGCGCCGGGGACCATGCTCGAGGGGCCCGCGGCGAAGGTGATCCACTTCCTGGTCTGGAAGGGCAAGGTCTTCGATCCGAAGGCGGGCGAGCTTCGGAACGAGATCCTGCCCTTCGGCATCAAGGCGGTGCGGGCGAAGGTCTACAAGGACGCGAGCTGGCTGGACCAGAAGGAGACGATCGTCCTCGACTACTCGAAGACGTCGCTCGTCGCCCACTGGATCAGGGACGAGATCCGAAGCGTTGCGCCCGGCATCTATCTGGGGCTCGTGTACTGGAACCGCGACCGGATCCTCCACTTCGCCCTTGACTTCAACGCATGACCGCCGCGGTGCGGTAGTCCGATGCCGCATCAGGCTGCGCTGACGATCGTCGCGCCCGTTCGACCAGGTCAGAGTGAGAGCCTCGGGGCGCTGCTCGCCTCGATGGGCGACGGGGTCGCGAACGGCTCCGTCGTCGACTTCGGTGCGTTCACGGGCGTCCACTTCGCCCGCTTCATCCTCGTCGATGAGACGCGCGACCTGCGCGGCGAGCCGCTCCAGGCGTTGCTGATCTACATGAGCGACTTCGACGTCAGCTCGAGGCAGCACCTCAGCGAGCTCGTCGAGAAGGCGGCAGCGGGGATCGACCGGCTTTTCGGCCACTGCGAGGGGTACCCGGACGCGGCCACGCTGACGCCCGAGATCCGGCTCGCCTCCCTCCGGCGATACGTCATCTCCGAGCAGGCCCGGTACGTGAACACGATCGGGCGAACGGTGCGACAGGTTCGCTCCGAGGCGGAGTTGCGCGAGCGGGTCGAGGGCTTCCTCGACGGGCGGCCCCAGGACGACGGCGCCGGCGACCCCGTCGCCGCGCGGGCGGCCGTGCAGAAGCTCGCGGCGGGCGACGAGTCCCTGCGCTGGGCGCTCGAGCCGCCCGAGGGGCTCGGGATCGGCTTCCGTCTGAAGGAGCTGGCGCATCTCGTGGGCGGGATCCTGCTCGTGCTCATCTTGCTACCGCTCCTCCTCCTGATCGCACCGGTGTTCCTCGTGCTCCTCCGGCTGCACGAGCGCTCGGATCCAGCGCCCCACGTGCGCCCCCCGCCCGAGCTCGTCCGGGAGCTCGCCGCCCTCGAGGATCACCTCGTCCAGAACCCGTTTACCGCGATCGGCTTCGTGAAGCCGGGCCTGTTCCGCCGGGCGACGCTGACCGTGGTCCTGATGGCGATCAACTTCACGACCCGGCATGTGTTCAACCACGGGAATCTCGCGGGCGTGAAGACCATCCACTTCGCGCGCTGGGTCGTCCTCGACGGGTGGCGACGCGTGATCTTCGCGAGCAACTACGACGGCAGCCTCGAGAGCTACATGGACGACTTCATCGACAAGATCTCCTGGGGCCTCAACATCGTGTTCAGCAACGGTTACGGCTTCCCGCGCGCGCGGTGGCTCGTGTTCGACGGGGCCACGGACGAGCTCGCCTTCAAGGACTTCCTCCGGCTGCACCAGGTGCCCACGCGGGTGTGGTACTCGGCGTACGGCCGGCTGACGAACGCGAACATCGCGAACAACGCGCGCATCCGGGCGGGGCTGCACGGCGATCAGACCGCCGAGCAGACAAAGAAGTGGGTCGAGGCGCTGTGAATCCGGAGCTCCACGACGTCCAGGGCCTCGTCGCCCGCGGGTACGGCACGCTCCCGGCTGCGCGATTTCTGCTCATGGGCCTCGAGGACCGGCCGAGCGCCCGGGCGTGGGCGGGCTCGCTCGCCGACGCGGTGAGCCCCGGCGACGAGCGCCCGCAGGACCGCGCGCTCAACGTGGCGTTCTCGAGCACGGGCCTCCAGCGCCTGGGGCTCGCGCCGGAGATCATCGCGCTGTTCTCGCACGAGTTCGTCGAGGGCATGGCTGCGCCCGACCGCGGCCGGATCCTCGGCGACCTCGACCGCGACGCGCCCGAGCAGTGGGACTGGGGCGGCCCCGCGCAGCCGGTCGACGCCGTCCTGCTCCTCTACGCCAAGGGCGCGCAGGGGCTGGATGCACTCGAGGCGGAGCAGACGCGCTCGCTCGGGACGGGCGCCCGAATCGTGCGCAAGCTCGAGACCTCGGACCTCCAGGGCTCGGAGCCGTTCGGCTTTCGCGACGGTATCTCGCAGCCCTTTGTCGAAGGCCTCTCGAAGGCCGGCCCACCGGCCACGACCCTTCGCTTCGGCGAGTTCGTTCTCGGCTACCCGAACGAGTACGGCCGCTACACCGACGGGCCGGTGCTCGACCGGGCGCAGGATCCTGGCGGGCTGCTCGGCGCCGCGCCCGACGATTCCGGCAGGGTCGACCTCGGCCGGAACGGGACGTACCTCGTATTTCGCCAGCTGAGCCAGGACGTCGGCGGGTTCTGGCGCTTTCTCGACCAGGCCACAAGGCGCGCCGACGGTAGCTCCGACCCGGACCGCCGGCTCCGCCTCGCCGCGAAGATGGTCGGGCGGTGGCCGAACGGGTCGCCGTTGGCGCTCGCGCCCGAGGCGCCGAACGAGGACCTCGCCGGCGCGAACGACTTCGGGTACCACGTCGACGCCCGCGGGGTGCAGTGTCCGGTCGGCGCCCACATCCGGCGCGCGAACCCGCGTGACTCGCTCGACCCGCGCCCAGGGTCCGACCGGTCGCTCGCGATCAACCGCCGCCACCGCATCCTGCGCCGCGGCCGCAAGTACGGGACGCCGCTCGGCGTGGATGAGGCCCTCCGAGGCGGCGGCCAGGCGGAGGCAGACGAGCGCGGCCTGCACTTCATCTGCCTGAACGCCAACATCGCCCGGCAGTTCGAGTTCGTCCACTCCACGTGGCTGAACAACCCGAAGTTCGCAGGCCTGTACGACGACTCCGATCCCCTGGTCTCGCCGTCGCACCCCTACGGCGGGACGTTCACGATCCAGTCGGAGGGCGTACGCAAGCGTGTGCGCGACGTCCCGAGGTTCGTCTCCGTCCGCGGGGGCGCGTACTTCTTCCTGCCGGGCATCGCGGCGATCCGGTACCTGGCGAGCCTGACGTAGCAACGTGGCGACGCCGCCCGGCCCAGGATTCGGCTTGCCGCCACCCGACACGGGCAGCCGCGTGCTCAACGCGATCGAGCGCGTGCTGATGTTCGCGATCCACGTCGAGCGGCGCATCGACCCGTTCTTCCGACGGTGGTTCGACGCGCTCTTCCGCGACATCCTGTCGAGGTTCTTCACCAAGCTCATCAACATGCGGCGGCGGAACGAGAGCCTGGGGATCGCCGAGGAGAAGCTCCAGCCGGACGAGGAGGCCCACCTCCAGGACATCATCACGACGTTCACCGCGCAGATGCGGAGGCTCTGGGCGCCGGGCTACTTCGAGCGGGGTGGGAACACGAAGACACACGGCGTCGTGCGCGCCGAGTTCACCGTCCGCGACGACCTGCCGGAGAACATGCGTCACGGCGTCTTCGCGGAGCCACGTACGTTCCGAGCGTGGGTGCGCTTCTCCGGGCCGGGCCCGTACGTCACCACCGACATCGACGACGTCGGGTTCATGAGCATGAGCATCAAGCTCATGGGCGTCCTCGGGCCGAAGCTGCTAAACGACGAGAAGTTCACGCAGGACTTCTTCGGGATCTCCACGCCCACGTTCGTGACCCCGGACACGCGGACGAACGCGAAGCTCCAGCACTGGAGCTACAAGAACGCTCAGGTCTTCTACTTCCTCAACTTCCGAGAGTCGCACGTCCTCGACTCGATCATGCAGCTCCTCTGGACGAGGACCCAGACCAGCCCGCTCGAGGGCGACTACTTCAGCTGCGTTCCGTACCTGCTCGGCGAGGGGCAGGCGATCCAGTACGCGTTCCGCACCCGGCTCGAGACGAGGACGCGCGTCCCGCGCCTCCCGCTTCGCCCGCCCGACAACTACCTCCGCGACGCGATGGTCGCCACGCTCGCCGAACGCGACGTCGAGTTCGACATCCTGCTCCAGCTCCAGACCGACCCGTTCCTGATGCCGATCGAGAACAACGCGGTCCTCTGGCCGACGAAGCGCTCGCCGCGCGTGCCGGCGGCCGTGCTTCGGATTCCGCGCCAGCGCTTCGACTCGCCCGAGCAGCTCGAGTTCGCGCGAGTGCTCTCCTACAACCCGTGGCACTGCGTTCCCGAGCATCGCCCGCTCGGCAACCAGAGCCGGGCCAGGAAGCGGATGTACTACGAGCTGTCGCGGCTCCGCCAGCAGATGAACGGAGTCGAGCACTACGAGCCCACGGGCGACGAGGTGTTTCCCAACCAGGCTTCGTAACAGTCTGTTACTTGCTTCTAGCGTCCGAGCCGTGTCCGGCGGCGGATGCCGAGGCGCCGCTGGATCGCGCGGTCCTCCTGGCCGTCCTTGCGAGCCGCCCAGACGAACAGCACGCCCATGACGACGACCGGCACCACGATCAGGAGCACGACGAGAACGATCAGGGCAGCGGTGTCCATGCATGAACGAGTCTGCCCTTCTAAGCTCCCGCGAAATCCACGACGAGCAACGACGGGAGAGACGAAATGGCTGACGCAGTCCTGATCGATTTCAAGGGCGAGACGATGACGCAGGACCTCTACGACCAGGTGAACGCCCGGGTGAACCCGCCGGGGAACCCACCCCAAGGGCTGATCTTCCACTCGGCGGGACCGTCGCCGGACGGCGGCTTCCGCGTCGTCGACGTCTGGGAATCGCGCGACACGTTCGACCGCTTCTTCGCCTCGTCGGTGAGCGGCGTCGTCGCCGAGCTCGTCGGCGAGGAGGCGCTGGCCCAGGGCCCCCAGCCCGAGATCACCTCCTGGCCGGTTCACAACTACACCGTCGCCTCTGGAACCTGACGCAAGGCGATGAACCCGCGCCCGTGAGCTCGCGCGTTGCCATCCTCGGGACGGGCAGGCTCGGCGAGGCGCTGCTCCGGGGCTTCCTGAGCTCGGGTTGGCGCACCTCGGCCGACGTCGTCGTCACCGCACGCCGGCCGGAACGGCTCGACGAGCTGGCCACGACCCACGGCGTCGAGGCGCTGGCATCGAATGTCGACGCCGTGAACGGCGCGCAGCTCGTCATCGCGGCGGTCAAGCCTCAGGACATGGCCGCGCTGCTCGACGAGATCCGTCCTGCCTGGAACACAACGGCCACGCTCCTCTCCGTGGCCGCGGCAATCCCGACGGCGGCCGTCGAGGCCCGGCTACCCGACGGTGCGCGCGTCGTCCGGGCGATGCCGAACGCGCCCGCGATGGTCCACGAGGGGGTCGCGGGGTTGTGCCGTGGGCGCAACGCGGGCGACGAGGACGTCGCGCTCGCGGTCGAGGCCCTCGAACATGTAGGCCAGGTCGTCCTCGTGCCGGAGGAGGCGATGGACGCCGTCACCGCGCTGTCGGGCTCGGGCCCGGCGTACTTCGCCCTCCTCGCCGAGGCGATGATCGAGGCAGGGCTCCTGCTCGGCCTCTCCCGCGAGGTGTCGACGAAGCTCGTCGTTCAGACGATGCTCGGGAGCGCGCTGCTCCTTCGCGACGAGAAGATTCACCCGGTGGAGCTCCGCGAAGCCGTCACCTCACCGGGCGGGACGACGACGCGGGCGATCCGCGAGCTCGAGCGAGCCGGCGTCCGGGCCGCGTTCCTGAACGCGATCAGCGCCGCGATGGAGCGGTCGGGCGAGCTGGCACAGCCGCTCGCCGACTCGTAGCCCACCGAAGCAACGCGCTTGGACCTGACGGTTGACAACCGCCTCGCAGCCATGCAGACTGGCTCAACAGTGAGTACCCCGACCGGCATGAACGTTGCGACACGCGGTCTCTCCGCCCTCGGCCGGTCGGTGCTTATTCTCACGATTCTCCCCCACTAGGGGGAGTACGCACTCACGCGGCGACGAAGCCGCAGACGCCGACGTCACGAGGGGGAAGTGCGTCTCGATTTCGAGACGCCCGACGAAGGAGCGAGGAGTGCGCAGGATCAGGATCTTCGACACGACGCTGAGAGACGGCGAGCAATCGCCGGGAATCGCGCTACGACCCGAGCAGAAGGCCGAGATCGCGCTCGCCCTCGAAGACCTCGGTGTCGACATCATCGAGGCCGGCTTCGCAGCCTCGTCGCCGGGGGACTTTGCCGGCGTCCGAGCCGTGTCGGAAGCGGTCTCGTCGGTGACCGTCGCGTCGCTCTGCCGCACGACGCAGGGCGACATCGACGCCAGCGTGGAGGCGCTCCAGGGTGCGCCCAGGTCGCGGCTCCACGTCTTCATCGCCACCAGCGCCCTGCACATGGAGCGCAAGCTGGCACTCACCCCCGACCAGGTCCTCGAGCAGGTGGGCTGGGCCGTGGACTACGCGCGCAGCCGGGCCGACGAGGTCGAGTTCTCGGCGGAGGACGCGACGCGGTCGGACCGGATGTTCCTCGCCGAGATCTGCCGGGTGGCGATCGACGCCGGAGCAGACGTGATCAACCTGCCCGATACCGTCGGGTACGCGCTTCCGGACGAGCTGGCGCGAATGCTGGCCGACGTCCGCACGCGCTGCCCCGAGCTCGACAGGGTCCAGCTCTCGGTCCATTGCCACGACGATCTCGGGCTCGCGGTCGCCAACTCACTGGCGGGCGTGGATGCTGGTGCCACGCAGGTCGAGTGCACGGTCAACGGCATCGGCGAGCGCGCCGGCAACGCCGCCCTCGAGGAGATCGTGATGGCGATCCGCACTCGGGCCGAGACCTTCGGGGCCGAGACCGGGGTCGACCCGCGCCTGCTGAACGACGTCTCGGCGCTGATCGCCGACGCGACCGGCTACGCGGTACCTCGCAACAAGGCCATCGTCGGCGCGAACGCGTTCGCCCACGAGGCAGGCATTCACCAGGACGGCGTGCTCAAGGACGCCTCCACGTACCAGATCATCGACCCGGGCGACGTCGGCGCCGCGACGACGCTTCCGCTGGGCAAGCACTCGGGCCGGCACGCATTCGCCCGCGCCTGTGCCGACGCCGGCTTCGAGCTCGAGAAAGACGAGCTCAACGAGGCGTTCAGGCGCTTCAAGCGGCTCGCCGACCTCGGGGGGCCCGTCACGCTCGACCACGTCTTCGAGGAGGTGGCCGTATGACTCGCCCGCTGACGGTCGCCTGCCTCGCCGGCGACGGTGTCGGCCCGGAGCTGATGGGCCAGGCGACGAGGGCGCTGTCCCACGTCGCGAAGCTGCACTCCGTGGCCGTCGACGAGATGCATCTCCCCTTCGCGGGCGAGGGCATCACGCAATCCGGGCATTCACTCCCGCAGTCGACGCGTTCGGCGTACCGCCGCGCGGACGCCATCCTCGTTGCGCTTCCGCAGGAGTCGGCGCTCGAGGGCGTGAAGGCCGACCTCGAGCTCGTCTGGCGCGTGACGAGCATCCGCGTCTGGCCCGCGGGCGACGTTCTCGTCGTGGGCCCGGCGGGGCCCGGCTCCGAGGAGGTCGCGATCGCCCGGGCCTTCGAGGCCGCCGCCTCGCGGCGGGGGCGCGTGACGGCGGTCGGCTCCTCACCGTCGTGGCTCAGGCTCGTCGAGGTCGAGCAGGCTGAATGGGGCGGGATGAGCGTCGAGCACCTCACCGTGGGCGAGTCGCTCGCTGCCATGGGCGCGACCCCGCTGGAGCTGGACGTCGTCGTCACGGAGGCGCACCTCGTCGCCGCAATCGCCGACGCCGGCGCGCATCTCTTCGGCTCGCCCTCGAGCGTCGCGCACGCGTGGCTCGCGGAGTCCGGACCCGGCGTCTTCGCGCCGGGCGTCTCGGACAGCGCCGAGGTCGCGGGGCTCGGTGTCGCCGACCCGACGGCGATGCTGCTCACCGCTTCGCTGTTGCTCTCCGAGGGTCTGAAGCGCCGGGCGCCGGCGCGGACCCTCGAGCGGGCGGTCGAGGCGGTCGCGAACGGCGACGGATCGAAGCCCGACGGCACCCGCTCGTTCACCGACGCGGTGATCGAGCTCATGCCGCGGGCGCGCACGGACGTCGAGCTCTTCGACGGAGTGTGGAAGTGAGCCGGATGCTCGGCTCCGACGCGATCCTTCGGGCGCTCGAGCTCGAGGGCGTCGACGTCGCCTTCGGCATCCCCGGCGGCGCGATCCTGCCGACGTACGACGCCATGGCGCGCGGCACGACGGTGCGCCACGTCCTCGCCCGGCACGAGCAGGGCGCCGGCCA